>JAABUQ010008466.1_pt1 | contig 14412 bp, 12 predicted proteins | sample 5560001 | NCBI WGS metagenome assembly JAABUQ01 (sample SAMN10711888, study PRJNA513371) | rock metagenome | isolation source: Antarctica rocks | place: Antarctica: Victoria Land, Finger Mt nord | collected 2015-12-18
CAGCCTCACCCGATACGCGATCCCATCGTCGTCCACACCGAGCGCAACGAGCTGGCGCCGGGTGAGGTTTCCGTGCTGACGCAAGGCGACGATGGAGATTTCTCGGTCTATGTCCGAGTTACATCCCACCCTCCCATGAGGATCGCACTGCCCAGGCCGGCCGCGGCCAGGATGTAGCAAAGCTTTCACGTATCCTCGGCTCGAAGCCCAATGGCCCTCGCCACCCCCTACACCGACAAGACCGACGAGCAGAAGGCGATCTGCGAGATGGTTCACCAGTTCGCCGACGAGCAGATCCTCCCGCACGCCGAGCACTACGACCACGAGGACAGCTTCCCCGAGCCGATCGTCGCCCAGATGCGGGAGCTCGGGCTGTTCGGGGTCACGATCCCCGAGGAGCACGGCGGGATGGGGCTCGACCTGACGACCTACGCGATGATCGTCGAGGAGCTCTCCCGAGGCTGGATCAGCATCTCGGGGATCGTCAACACCCACTTCATCGGCTCCTACCTGCTGATGAAGTTCGGCACCGAGGAGCAGCAGCAGCGCTACCTGCCGCGGATGGCCACCGGCGAGATCAGGGCGGCGTTCAGCCTCTCCGAGCCCGAGTGCGGCTCCGACGTGCAGGCGATCAAGGCGACCGCGAAGAAGCTCTCAGAGGACGGCGCCTACGAGATCAACGGCCAGAAGATGTGGGTTACCAACGGCCTCCTGAGCGGCCTGGTGTTCGTGCTCGTCAAGACCGACCCGACCGCCGAGCCGAAGTACAAGGGCATGACCTGCTTCATCGCCGAGAAGGAGCCCGGGGTGAGCGAGAACACCGGCCACCACCAGGGCTTGGGCGTGCCCCCGAAGATCAAGAAGCTCGGCTACAAGGGCGTCGAGTCGACCGAGCTGGTGTTCGACGGCTACCGCTGCCCGGCGCAGAACATCCTCGGCGGCGAGGACCGGGGGCTCGGCCAGGGGTTCGTGCAGATGATGGACGCGCTCGAGGTCGGGCGCGTCAACGTCGCCGCCCGCGGGGTCGGGATCGCCCAGCGCGCGCTCGAGCTGGCGCTCAGGTACTCCCAGGAGCGCCGGGCCTTCGGCAAGCCGATCGCCCAGCACCAGGCGATCCAGTTCAAGCTCGCCGACATGGCCACCCAGATCGACGCCGCGCGCCTGCTCACGATCCGGGCCGCGCGCCTGAAGGACGCCGGCGAGCGCTCAGAGCTCGAGGCCGGGATGGCGAAGCTGTTCGCCTCCGAGACCGGCCGCTTCTGCGTCGAGGAGTGCTTCCGGATCCACGGTGGCTACGGCTACTCCAAGGAGTACGAGATCGAGCGCCTCTACCGCGACGCCCCGCTGCTCCTGATCGGCGAGGGGACCTCCGAGATCCAGCGGATGGTGATCGGCCGAAAGCTGCTCCAGCGCCACAAGCTCTAGCGCTCCGCCGGGTGTGTTTTACGGGCGCGCTGACGCGCGCCTGTGGTGTGGCCTCGGTCGCTCGGGAGGGAGCTGCCGGCCGCACGAGCGGCACCGGAAGCGCCCCCCCGGCCCGCCCCGCCTCCGTCCTGCTACTCGGCCTGGCGCCCGAGGGTGGCGGCGAAGCGCCCGCGCTGCGAACCGCCCAGCATCCGTCCTGCTACTCGGCCTGGCGCCCGAGGGTCGCGACGAAGCGGTCGATCCGCCGCCGCTCGTCGCTGGAGAGCGGCCCGTCGGCCTGCACCAGCAGCGTCATCGGACCGCGCGCGCGGGCCCACTCGCGCACCGTATCGCTGAAGCTCTCCCCAACCCACACGAGCGCCGTCGCGTCGGCGTAGGCGATCACCGTGGCCTGCTGACGCTCTGCCGAGTCCTCGCTGCGAACGAGCCGCAGGCTGACCAGGCCGAGCGCGTGCGCGACTGCGTTGATCGCCTCCAAGCCATTCGCGCCCGGTAGCAGGGCGACCTCGCCCTCGCGGAGCATCTCCGCGGCCCACCCCGAGGGTGCGCCCTGGAGCGCGGCGGGCACGCACACGAAGCGAAAGATCGGCTGCGCCATGCACGGGAAGCTAGCGGCTCCGGCCAGGCGGTCGCGACGCGTCCCCCGTGGCTTCCGGCCAGGCGGTCGCGACGCGTCCCCCGAGTCGCTACGGCGGGTCCTGGCTAGACTCACCTCCCTGTCCTCACCGTCCGACACCAGGTCGCTGATCGAGACCGCCGTGACGCGGTTCCTCGACGAGGTGCCGGCGCTCCAGCCGCTGAAGCTGGTCGCGGGGCTGGAGCTGCGCGGGCGGGGCGACGTCCAGCTCTACCGCGTCGAGTTGCCCGGTCCCAAGGTGAGCAAGGACATCGCGAGCGACGCGAAGGTTCGCCTGTCGGTCCAGCGCTCGCACTTCAACGAGCTGGCGGCCAAGGGTCACGTGCGCGAGTGGCGCGAGGCCTTCGACAAGGGCGACGCGAAGGCGACCGGCATCGAGCAGGTGCTGAGGCTGATCGTCAAGGTGGTCGAGCGCCAGGAGGAGCGCGCGCACACCCGCAAGGCCAAGCACTGAGAGCCGCGGGGCGGGTCCGGGACGCTCTGAGTACGGCCGATCCGCCCGGGAGCGGATACTGGGTCGATGGACTGGGGCATCGGTCGCTACGAGGACACGGCCGCGCCTGGCGCCGGCCGCGCAGGTGGTGGTCGACCACGCCCGGCTCGCCGGGGGTGAGCGGGTACTCGATCTCGGCTGCGGGACCGGCAACGCGTCGCTGCTGGCGGCCGCGCATGGCGGTCAGGTGACGGGAGTCGACCCGGCGGGACGGCTGCTCGAGGTCGCGCGAGAGCGCGCCGCCGGCGGCTCGATGCGACGTTCATCCAGGGCGAGGCGGCTGACCTGCCGCTGCCCGATGCGTGCGCCGACGTGGTGCTGTCGGTGTTCGCGGTGATCTTCGCGCCGGACGCCGTTGCGGCGGCGGCGGAGATGGCGCGGGTGAGCGCCCCGGTCGCGCGGATCGTCCTCAGCGCCTGGGTCCCTGAGGGAGCGATGCACGACTGCCTGAGTGTCTTTCGCCAGGCGATCAGCAGCGCGGCGGGTCAGCCGCCGGCCGCCGCGCCGTTTCCCTGGCACGACCACGAGGCGCTGGCCGAGCTCTTGCGCCCCTACGGCTTCGAGCTGACGGTCGACGTGCGGCGCCTCGCCTTCACCGCCGGCTCGGCGCGCGAGTATCTCGAGAGCGAATCCCTCCACCATCCGCAGGCGGTCGCCGGTCGCGCCGTGCTCGAGCGCAGCGGCAAGGCGGAGGAGGTGCTCGAGCGGGCGCTGAAGGCCCTCGAGGCGGGCAACGAGGATCCCGGCGGCTTCCGTGTGACGAGCCGCTACGCAGTCGCTACCGCATGGCGCGAGTAGGAGCGGCTACCGGCCGTGGCGAGCGGCTACCGGGCCGTGGCGAGCGGCTACCGGGCCGTGGCGAGCCGCTCGGCCTCGGTCAGCTGCTCCTCGACCAGCGCCAGGCCCGCGTCCCAGAAGCCCGGATCGGCGAGGTCGATCCCGACGATCGCGCCGAGCTGCTCGGGGCTACGCGATCCGCCCGCGGTGAGCAGCTCCAGGTAGCGGGGGACGAACTCCTCGCCCTGCTCGCGATAGCGGCGATAGACCGAGAGCGCGAGCAGCTGCCCGTATGCGTACGCGTACACGTAGCCGGGCGTGTCGATGAAGTGGGGGATGTAGGACCACCAGATCCGGTACCCGTCGGTGACCTGCACCGAGTCGGCGAACAGCTCCGCTTGGGTCTCGGTCCAGAGCTCCCCGATCCGCTCCGCCGAGAGCTCTCCGTCGCTGCGCCGATGGGTGTGGGCGAGGTGCTCGAAGCGGTTCATCGCCATCTGGCGAAAGACGGTGGCGATCGCGTCGTCGATCCGCTCGGCGAGCAGTCCCAGGCGCTCCTCGTCGCTACCGGCGGCGGCGAGCAGGCGCTCGAACACGAGCGTCTCGCCGAACACCGACGCGGTCTCGGCGAGGGTCAGCGGCGTCGACTGGTGAAACACGCCCTGGTCCTGGGCGAGCGCGGCATGCAGCCCGTGCCCGAGCTCGTGGGCCATCGTCAGCACGTCCCGGCGCCGGGCGGTGAAGTTCAGCAGCACGTACGGGTGTGCGCTCGGGACCGTGTACGCGCAGAACGCGCCGCCGCGCTTGTGCGGGCGCGCCGGCGCGTCGACCCAGCGCTCGTCGAAGAATCGCCGCGCGAGAAGCCCGGCCTGGGGTGAGAACTCCCCGTAGGTGTCGAGCACCAGCTCCCTCGCCTGGGCGAAGGAGAAGCTGACCTCTCCGGGCATGATCGGGGCGGCGCGATCGTAGTCGGCGAGCCGGTCGATCCCGAGCAGCTTCGCCTTCAGCGCGTACCAGCGCTGGGGGATGTCAAATCGACCGCGCACCGCCTCGATCAGTGCCATCACCGACTGATCCGAGGCTTCGTTTGACAGGTTGCGACTCGCGAGCCAGTGCGGGAAGGAGCGCAGCCGATCCTCGACCGCCTTGTCGTGCAGGAGCGTGTTGTAGATGAACGACCTGGTTCGCAGGCCGGGCTCGAGCGCCGCCGTGACCGCCTCCGCAGCGATTCGGCGAGTCTCCCGATCGGGAGATTGCAGGCGACTGAGCGCGACGTCGAGCCCCACCTCCTGCGCGTCCGCGTCCTCGAGCGCGACGCGCAGCCCGGCGACCAGCTCCCCGAACAGGCGACCCCAGGCGCTCTGGCTGGAGATCGACTTCTCCGCGAGCACCTTCTCCTCGGGCTCTGAGAGCAGATAGGGCCGCAGGCGGCGGGCGCTTCGGAGGTGATGAGCGCAGAAGTCCAGACCATCCGTGGCCAGCAGCTCATCGGCGCGCTCGTCCTCCACGGCCGCCCACTCGAGCTCGAAGAACAGCAGCTTGGTGTCGATCTCGGTCGCGCCCTCCTGCATTCGCGCCAGCAGCGCTCCACGCGCGGGATCGGCGGTGTCGGTCGCGAACAGCAACGAGGCGTAGGAGCCGGCGCGCCCGCCGAGCTCGTTGATCGCCTCGAGCTCGCGCATCGCGGTCTGCAGGCCGGGACCGTCGAGCTTCCCGACGGCCCCCGCGTACCGTTGCGCGAACCAGCTCGCGCGCCGCAGCGCTTCACCCAGCAGTCGCTCCACGCCCGCGGCGCCCTCGCCGTCGACGAGCGGGTCGAGATCCCACTCGGTCTGAAGCAGCTCGGGGTCGGCGAGGTTCTCGGCTGTGCTGGCCACGACCGAGAGATTAGGCGCAATCCGGTCGCCGCGCTCAGCCGATCGCGAGGCGCAGCCTGCGGCTCCGTCGCCGCCCAACCGTCGCGCCCCTGCTGGTCGCATGCGTGCGGAGCAGCGCGAGGACGTCCGCCGTCGCGAGGTCGAGCTCTACTCGAGGAGCCAGGCCTGCCTATGGGACGTCGATCATCTCGATCCGGCATCTGGGGCCGTTGGCCGCCGCGAGTCGTCGGTCGGCGGTCACCAGAACTGCGTCCAGCGCCTCGGGACGCTGAAGACCTCGACATCGACGATGTGCGGCGCGGCGTGATCGCCTTCGGGAGCGAGCCGCCGACGGCTCGCCTCAGCGCCCGGCCCTCCGATCAACACCTCATACGGGCACGACGCGTCAACCACCAGCATCGGGCCACGGGCCGCGCTGCTCGTCGAGCGCAGCGAGAATCTCGGCGCGCCCAAGGGGCGACGAACGCCGTCGGGTGCGCGTCAGCCACGCCTCCACACTGGGCCGAGTGGCCAGGCGCGTGGCCTCTGCCCGCAGCAGCTCTGGCACGCTGACCCCCTCTCCGCGGCGCGCCGAACCAACCCCGCGTAGACGTCGTCGTCGAGGTCGCGGATCTGCACGGTCTTGGGCATCCCTCGAACCTAGCATGCGTGTTCGCAGGTGAGCATGCGCCTTCGCATCGCATGGCTGTCGCGACCGGCCTCGCTAGCATCGCGGTGGTGGAGCGGGTGGACTACCTGGACACCTTCATTGCTGTCGCGCAGGACAGCCAGGCCACGAAAGGAACCTCGCCGCCGGTCAAGCCCGAGAATCCGTCGATCGCAGCGCGGACCTATCGGATGATCGCGGAGCACCCCTACCAGCTGACCTCCGGTGACGTCATCTTCGCCGCTTTCGCCGATCGGCACGGGATCCCGGAGGTGGAGCGGGCGGCGGCACGTGTCGAGTTCTACTCCAGGGGTCAGGCCTGCCTGCGCGCGTCGCAGCTGGGTAAGCGCTACGGCTGGGGGATTCATGCTGATGGCCGCGGGCGCCTGGCACTGGTCGGAGTTGACACGCCGGAGTACGACGAGTTCGTTTCCGGCCGGTGTCGCAGCGACTCGGGTGCCCCGATTTCGCTGACACAGGCGATGCGTGGCTCACGCGCTCGTCGTTGATCGAGCTCGTTGGGTGCGGGCAGGCTCACTGGAACCGCGACGAGCGCTTTCGGCGCCGCGCTCGGCTGTGCGCCAGGTGTAGGTGTCGGGTGCGGCTTGGCCGAGGAAGCGCTCGGGCCGGAAGGCGTCCGGATCGGGGTAGAGATCGGCGCGATGGTGGATCACCTTGATCGCGGGATTGATCTCGACTCCGGTCGGGACCTCGTACCCGCCGAGCGAAAATGGCTCCCCGCGGACGACGCGGCCGACGGCGGGGAGCACGGGACGGATGCGCAGCGACTCCTTGACGACGGCGTCGAGGTAGGAGTCCTCGCCCTCCCGCGCACAGGTGGTGCCGGTGGCGCAGGTGCTCGGCTCCGTCGAGCAGCAGCACCGAGCGCTCGCCGAGCACCGGCCCGAGCAGCGCGTTGGCCTCGCCGGCGTGCAGCTGCTCACCCGATTCCTGGAAGAGCTCCTTGACCAGCGCCGGGTCATCACGAAGGGGCTGTCGAACAGCGTGCTGAACGTCACCGCGCCGCCGTAGCGGCGCCGGCAGGCCTCCAGGAAGCGCGGAGCGGCGAGCATGAACCCTGCGGTCTGGAGTGCCCGCGGAAAGCGCGGACCGGGCGGGAGGCTCTCGCGGGCGACGGCGCTCATCGTTGGGATCTGATGGTGGCAGAAGGGAATGCCTACCCTCCCCGCAGCCCGATGCGAGACAGCTTTCTGATCTTCGGCAGTCCGTCGATCGGCGAGGAGGAGATCGCCGAGGTCGTCGACTCGCTGCGCTCGGGATGGATCGGCACCGGGCCGAAGGTGCAGCGGTTCGAGACGATCCTGTCGGAGTACCTCGACGTTCCGTATTGCCGCTGCGTCTCGTCGTGCACCGCGGCGCTGATCCTCTCGATGCAGATCCTCGGCGTCGGCCCGGGGGACGAGGTGCTCGTTCCCGCGATGACGTTCGTCGCCTCCGCGAACGCGGTCGAGCATGCCGGCGCGACGCCGGTGCTGATCGACTCGGTCCCCGGCACCGGGTTGATCGACCTCGACGCCGCCGAAGCGGCGATCACCCCGCGTACGCGGGCGATCATGCCCGTCCATCTCGCCGGACGCCCGATCGACATGGACCGGCTGGGCTCGCTGCGCGATCGCCACCGGCTGCTGGTGATCGAGGACGCCGCCCACGCGCTCGGTGCAGAGTGGCACGGCCGGCGGATCGGTGCGTTTGGCAACCTGGCCGCGTTCTCGTTCTACGTGACCAAGAACATCTCGACGATCGAGGGCGGGGCGCTGGTGACCGAGGACGTCGAGGTCGCGGCGGAGGTCGAGCGCCTGGCGCTGCACGGACTCAGCCTCGGCGCCTGGGAGCGCTTCTCCGACACGGGCTTCAAGCACTACGAAGTGGTGCGGCCCGGGTTCAAGTACAACATGACCGATGTCCAGGCATCGCTCGGCTTGCATCAACTCCCCCGGCTGGAGCGGTGGATCGAGCGCCGGGCGGAGCTGTGGGAGCGCTACGACGTGCTGCTCGCCGGGCTCCCCCTGCAGATCCCGGCCGAGCCCGAGCCTGACACCCGGCACGCCCGGCACCTCTACCAGATCCTGCTCGAGCCCGGCGCGCCCGTGACCCGCGACGAGCTGCTCGACGGGTTGACCGCGCACCGGATCGGCACCGGCGTGCACTACCGCGGCGTGCACCTGCACCCCTACTACCGCGACACCTACGGGCTCTCGCCGCCGGACTTCCCGGTCGCCAGCTCGATCTCCGAGCGTACGCTCAGCCTGCCGCTCGGCCCGAACCTGACCGAAGCCGACCAGGACGATGTGGTCAACGCCTTAACACATCTCCTACGGTCCTGATTGCCTGCACGCGGCTAGAATTCGTGCCTGACCGAGATGAGGTGGTCCCGGCGCGGGCGGGGCCAGGGCCGCTGTCCGGCCGGTCGCCTCGCTCGCCTGGCCCCGGATCTCCCTGAACCTCGGCCCGAACCCCGGCCCCGACGGATCCCGATATGAGCACCTCCGATTACCCGGCAGTACGGCTCGGCCGCCCGCGGCTGTCCGGGCTGCGCGCAGCGAGCGCCGCGCGTTCGGTCCCGATCGAGCTCTGGGCTCTGGCGGCGCTGGTCGTGCTGGCCGCGGCGATCCGGATCGTCACGATCGACACGCAGAGCCTGTGGGCCGACGAGGCGCTGACCGCCTACGAGGCGCGCCTTCCGTTCGGCGCGATGCTGAACACGGTCGCCCACGTCGAGACGACGCCGCCGCTGTACTTCCTGCTGATCTGGGTGTGGGGGCACGTGCTCGGGACGGGTGAAATCGCGCTGCGTTCGATCTCCACGCTGGCCGGGATCGCGCTGGTCCCGATCGGGTACCTCGCGGCGCGCGAGCTCGTCTCGCGGCGCGCCGGGTTGATCGCCGCCGCGCTGGTCGCCGTGAACCCGTTCCTGATCTGGTACTCGCAGGAGGCGCGGGCCTACATGCTGCTCGCGGCGCTCGTGGGCGTCTCGTTCGTGAGGTTCATCCGGGCGAGGCGGGAGCCTTCGACGCGGAACCTGGCCTGGTGGGCGTTCCTCTCGTCACTCGCGCTGATGACCCACTTCTTCGCCGGATTCGCGGTCGCGCCCGAGGCGCTGTGGCTGCTGTGGGTCTCGCGCACGCGGATCGTCGCGGCCGCGGTGGCGCTCGTGGCCGTGGTGCAGGTGGCGATGCTTCCGTTCGCCTTCCTCGACACCGCCCACGGCGTCGGCTGGATCGCGGCGATCCCGCGGCTTCACCGGATCTCCGACACTGCGGCCGAGTGGGGAGTGAGCATCCTCTATCGCCGGGCGACGATCCTGGAGGGGCTGGTGGGCGCCGCGGTGCTACTGGCCGTGCTCCTGCTGCTGCTGTCATTCGGCGGGGACTCACGAACCCGGCAGGCGGCGAAGCTCGGGGCCGTGGTCGCCGGCACCGTGCTCCTCGTCCCGCTGGCGCTCGGATTCGCCGGGCAGGACTACTTCCTGTCGAGGAACCTGATCCCGGCGTTCATTCCGCTGGTCACGATCGTGGCGGGCGCGTGCGCGGCGCCGCGCACGCGCGGCGGGCGGGTGCTGGGGACCGCGCTCGCGGCCGGGCTGATCGCGATGTTCTCGCTCGCCGCGGTGCTGGTGCAGAGCAAGCCCTACCTCGAGCGCCCGAACTGGCGCTCCGTCGCCCATGCGCTGGGCCCCGCGTCGGTTCCCCGGGCGGTGCTCGCCGCCGACGGAACCACCGCGGACCCGCTCAAGATCTACCTCCCGCACGTCACCTGGGTGCAGTCGCGCACCCATCGCTACCTGGTCGGCGAGATCGACGTGGTGGGCGCGACCAAGCGCCTGGAGGTCGTCTCGGGCCGACCCCGGACCGCGGTGCCGGGGAGGGCGCGTTCGATCCGCGGGCCGATGGGACGGCCGGTCCCCCGCAGCGTGGCACCGGCCGGCGTGAGGCTGCTGCACCGCTTCAGGGTCAAGAACTGGATCGTCGCCAGGTTCGTGCTCTCCTACCCGGAGATGATCACCATCGATCGGCTGGACGCACTCGCGTCGGGGTTCTTTCGCCATACCCCTCGAGCGTTGCTCACGTTCATCCAGCAGCCCGGTCGTTGACGCGGGCTCCACGCCCGGCTCGGCGGCCGGGTGCGGCACCATCCATCCAGCAGCCCGGTCGTTGACGCGGGCTCCCGGCGGGTCCGCTACTCTCGCGCGGCGCGGCGTGTTCCAACGGCATGGAGATGGTGAGGGCGTCGTGAGGGCGGTCAGGGGTTTATCGGCGGTGCTGCTCTGCTGCGCCCTCGCCGCTGTGGTGTCCTCGTCCGCGCAGGCGTCGCTGTCGAGCCGCAACGACACGCCCTTCCCCGGCAGCAAGGTGATCGTCGGCGCGGCATGGACCAGCGGGCGGTACCGGCCACCCGCGAACCAGATGGGCGACATCCTGCCGACGGTGTGGGCGGACGACGGCTATCAGTACACGATCATGGACGACGGCGGAACCGACGTGCCCAAGGGCAAGGGGCTGTGGCGTCAGTCGGTCGCCCGGATCAGCGGTACCCCGCCGCACAAGGTCAGCTTCACCCACGTGGGCGATCCCGCCAAGCCTCCGCCGCACACCTTCGCCCAGATCCGGGCCGATCCGAGGGTCTGGCAGGGTCCGCTCGGCCCGTTCTACAGCAGCGGGCTCGTGGAGGCCGATCACATCTTCTACGCGACCCAGCAGCTGAATTGGAACTACAACGCGAACGGGCTCTTTGCCGGCCTGCAGGGGATCGCCTACTCCAAGGACAAGGGCCAGCACTGGAGCACGGTGAACAAGCGCTTTCCGGCGCCGCTGGGCAACCTCAGCTGGGTGATCCGCGGCCGCGGGGGCATGTACGCCGACGGATACGTCTATGCGATCGCCACCGAGCGCGAGTTCAACGCGAGCACGCTGATCCTCGGCCGGAGCAAGCCCGGCGTGGCGAACATGACCGATCCGGCGCACTGGCAGTGGGCGAGTGGCTGGGCCCAGTACCACGGCCAGGCGTTCCCCCAGTTCTCGTCCTCGCCCACGGCGGCGATCCCCCTCCTCTCCTGGAAGTCGCACATCACCTACCCGCAGATGGCCTACGACGCGCCGCTGCGCCGCTACCTGCTCACGTTCACCTACTCCTACGGGGCCAGCCCACCGGCGATCTGGCGGGGCGGGGCCGAGCTGGTGGTGCTCGAGGGTCCCCATCCATGGGGTCCGTTCTCGTTCGTGGCCCGCGAGCCCGAGTTCGGACCCTCGAACGGGTATGACCCCGGCTTCCCGCTCAAGTGGATCAGCTCGGGCGGTCGCGACCTGTGGCTCAAGTGGGCGGCTAACTTCGACGGCTGTGCCGCCCACCTGGACTGCTCGGGAGGGTATGGCTTCAACTACCGGCGCATGCACCTGACCCTGCCGGGAGCCAAGTGAAGGCGGGCGCCGACCGACCGTAGGTCCGCCGTGAGGGCTCGAGAGCCCCACCCCTGACTGATTCCTGACCGCCGGGGAGGGTGGTGATTCGCGCCGCGCGCGGATCGTCCCCGCGGTGGTGGAGAATGCGCGGTATGGCCGGTGAGATCCCAGGCTCGTCCGTGGACGGGGCGGGCGAGGTTCAGCTGAGCGTGGTGGTGCCCGTGTACGGGTGCGCGGAGTGCCTGGTCGCGCTGCACGATCGTCTCACCAGCAGCGTCTCGCAGGTGACCGACCACTACGAGCTGGTGTTCGTGGACGATCGCAGCCTGGACGGGGGGTGGGACGTGCTGCGGGAGCTGGCTCGCGCGGACGGTCGCGTGCGGGCGTTTCGCCTGAGTCGCAACTTCGGCCAGGACGCCGCGATCACCGCCGGTCTGGCCCAGGCGCGCGGCGCGTGGGCGGTGGTGATGGACTGCGACCTGCAGGAGGCTCCCGAGGACATCCCGAGGCTGTGGGCCGCCGCGCGCGAGGGCTACGACGTCGTGCGGACGATCCGTCGCGGGTGGCGCCATTCGCCGTTTCGCCGAGCGACCAGCCGCTTCTACCGGAAGCTGACGCTCGAGACGGACGTGCGGCCTGACTACAGCAACCTCAGCCTGCTCTCCCGGCGGGTGATCGATGCCTTCCTGCGGCTGCGCGACCGTGACCGCGAGTACATGATCGCGCTCGACTGGCTCGGGTTCGATGCGACAGCGATCGAGATCGAGCACCACGAGCGTCACGCCGGCGAGAGCGGCTACACGTTCCAGCGCCTGGTGCGCGTGGCGCTCGACGGCCTGTTCTTCCGCAGCACCGTGCTGCTGAAGGTCGTCGTGCTGGTCGGCTTCCTGGTCGCGGCGGGCGGGATCGTGCTGGCTGTGTTCGAGGTGGCGGACTACTTCATCGAATCAGACAAGACGATCCCCGGCTATACGAGCCTCGCGGTCCTGCTGCTGCTGCTCGCGGGCTTCATCATCGTCAGCGTCGGCGTGGTCGGCCTCTACGTGGGGCGGATCTTCGAGCAGGTCAAGAACCGGCCCCTGTTCCTGATCGATGCCCGCGCTGAGGGACCGGAGCCCGCGTTCTCAGAGGAGGTCGCCGTGTCGGATGCGGCTCCGGCCCCGTCGGCGCCGGGCTCGATCGTCGAGTCGCTGCAGCGCGATCCTCCAGCGCCGCCAGCCGGCGAGCCGATCCCCGACCGCCGAGCCGCACGGCGGGGGAGCGGGCCCTCGCGCCGGGGCGGAGGCTAGGTTCTGACGCACTATGCATGCTCGAAGTCGGCAACCACGGCGCCACGGCGGCCTGTCGTCGCTGCCAGCCACGTTCGTGCTCGGTGTAATCCCACTCGGCTGCCGTGGCCGTTACCTCCGGCCCCTGAGCACGTAGACCTTCTCGCGTCCGCCGGGAATCGTGAACGAGCAGAGGATCCGCTCGCGATGAGGAGCCATCTGCTGATCGAGCGTGGCCTCGGTGAAGCGCTCGGCGTGAGCGCCCACTCCCGGGTTCGCCGCCCGCGAGCCGAGCAGGGCCACGCCCGGCAGGCTGCTCGTGGTGAGATTGCGGATCGGCTCGGAGATGATCACCCGGTAGTTGGCGACGGCCAGCATCTCCGCCACGATCCTTCCGGCGTTGGGGATGAAGTGGTACAGGCTCGCCTGCATGATCGCGACGTCGGCCTCGGGGAGCCGGGATAGGCTCGCCGGCATGATCGCGACGTCGGCCTCGGGGAGCCGGGCGGCCACGTCGGCCTTCGGAAGTCCCCCGCGCCCCGGTCGCGACGAGAGGTCGACCTTCCGAGCATCGACCCCCTGATTCCTGAGCCTGGTCACGAAGCGGTCGTTGACGTCGAGGCCGACATAGGCGCTGGTGCGGCCGCGGAGGTGGCGCAGGTACATCGTGCCCGGTCCGCAGCACAGCTCGAGCACAGAGGATCCGGTCGGGACCTGCTCGGCCACCAGGCGCATGCGCGCCGCGTAATGACGCGCGTAGAGCACGCGCATCAACAGCTCGTAGCCGCGGGCGCTGCGGTAGACGAGGCTCGTGCGAATCGGCTCTGGCGCTGTCATGGACCGTCGGGTCCTTGGGTCTGCGGATGCCCGGCCGAGCGCTCGGCCGCGTCCGCGCGACGCAGGACGCGCCGATCGTCGGGCAGGCGGCGCGTGACCCGGGCGGCGTCGAGGTGCTCGAGCAGGGCCTGGGCGTAGCGCCGGGAGGTGCCGAGGTCGTCGCGCAGGCGGCCGAGGGTGAGCGAGCCCTCCGCGGCGATGATCGCCTGCACCCGTGAGCGCACCGCAGCGATCGACTCCGGATGGGCGTGCATCGCGCGGCCGACGCGCACCGCACGTCCGTGGGCGCGCAGGGCGGGGAGCTCCGCCGCCGCGGAACCGAGCTCGGTCTCGCTCGGTGGCTGGGCGCCCGCCTCGAGCAGGCGGCGCTCGAGTGCCAGCGCGGCCGCGCTGAGCGGTGGTATCGAGGGGGTGGCCGCCGGTCCGGGGTCGGTGCCTCCGTCGCCGGCTGCCGGTTCGCGAGCCGCCCTCGGCTTGGGAGCGGCCGCCGGCCCGGGAGCGGCTTCGGCCTCGGGAGCGGCTTCCGGCTCGGGCTCGCCACTCCGGCGACGCCGCAGGCCGGCGAGCAGGTCAGGGTCGGGGCCGTGCTTTCGCGCCCCAGGGTCGAGGATCGTGCCGCCCCCCACGGTGTCCGGTGGGCTGATCCTGCGAATCACGACGCGGTCTCCGGCGGCGGCCACGAGCGGGCGCTGCGCACGGATCTGCCACAGGTCGTCCTCGAGCTGCAGGAGGCGCGCGGGAGCGGCGCGGGTGCCGTGGTGCACCTGCACCCGGTCGCCGTCAGATACATCGCGCAGCGAGAGCACCGCGTCAAGCACGAAGCTTGGGCGCAGGCCCGCGGCGGGATCGGCGAGCACGTCTCCGCGGGCGATCGCCTTCAGCTCGACGCCGGCCAGATTGACGGCCACGCGCTGGCCGGCGTGCGCCCGCTCGCGTGGCTCGTCGTGCACGTGCACGCCGCGCACGCGCGCCCGGCGCCCGGCGGGCAGGATCACGAGCCGATCGCCCCGGGCGATCGAGCCACTCCACAGCGTC
>JAABUQ010008467.1_pt1 | contig 14411 bp, 13 predicted proteins | sample 5560001 | NCBI WGS metagenome assembly JAABUQ01 (sample SAMN10711888, study PRJNA513371) | rock metagenome | isolation source: Antarctica rocks | place: Antarctica: Victoria Land, Finger Mt nord | collected 2015-12-18
CGGCGCTCGCGGCGAGGCCGGCCGTGCCGGGTTCCGGCCGGCATCGCTGGACGCTGTCAACTTCCTGCTCGCCGACGTACGCGGGGCGCTCGGTCCCTACCTGAACGTGTTCCTGGTCACCCGGCAGTATTGGAGCCAGACCGAGGTCGGTTGGGTCACGACGATCGGCGGCCTGCTCGGCCTCGCTGCCCAGACGCCGGCCGGCGCCGCTATCGACGCGACGCCCAGCAAGCGTGCCGTCGTCGTACTGGCGCTCGCCGTGCTCGCGGTGGGCGCCGTCACGATCTTCGCGACCCCGGCGTTCTGGCCGGTGCTGGTCGCGAACAGCCTGATGGCCTTGGTCGGCGACGTGTTCAGCCCGGCGGTGGCGGCGCTGACGCTCGGCCTCTATCTGCGCGGGCAGCTGGCCCGGCGCATGGGCCGCAACGCTGCCTTCGACCACGCCGGCAACGTCGCCATCGCTACGGCGGCGGGCATGATCGGCTACCTGTTCTCGCAGCGGGCCGTGTTCCTGTTGGTGCCGGTGTTCGCGCTGCTCGCGGCGGCGGCGGTGCTGTCCATACCGCACGGCGCCATCGACCAGGCTCGCGCCCGCGGCCTCGAGGACGGCGCTGCGGGATCGCGAGGCGGAGCGCTTCCGTCCGGCTACCGGGCGGTGCTGCGATGCCGCCCGCTGGTAGTGTACGCGCTGTGCGCCATGCTGTTCCACTTCGCCAACGCCCCGCTGCTGCCGCTGGTCGGCCAGAAGCTGGCGCTGTCGCACCCGGCCTGGGCGACGGCGATGATGTCGTCCTGCATCATCGCCGCCCAGCTCATCATGCTGCCGGTGGCGCTCGCCGTGGGCCGTACTGCCAACCGCATCGGGCGCAAGCCGATCCTGCTGCTCGGCTTCGCGGTGCTGCCGATCCGGGCCGTGCTCTACACCTTCTCGGACAGCGCGCCGTGGCTGATCGGCGTGCAGCTCCTCGACGGCGTGGGCGCCGGTATCTTCGGCACCATCACCCCGCTCGTCATCGCCGACCTGATGCGTGGGACGGGGCGGTACAACGTCGCCCAGGGTGCGGTGGCGACCGTGCAGGGCGTCGGCGCGAGCACGAGCGGACTGGTCGCCGGCGTGATCGTGGACCGGCTGGGCTACTCCGCCGCTTTCCTCGCTTCGGGTGCGGTGGCGTGCGCAGCGCTCGTTGCCCTGTTCCTCGCCATGCCGGAGACGTCGCCGATCGAAGCCTCGACCCGCCCCGCGCCGACGGCCTGACCCTCTCGGGGTGAGCCGAAGCGGGCCTCAAGAGGCCTGTCCGGGCGCCGCGCGGACCATGTCGATGAAGGCGCGCAGGGGCGCCGGGACCTGGCGGCGCCCGGGATAGTACAGGAAGAAGTGCGGCAGCGGCGGGGACCAGTCCTCGAGCACGCGCACCAGCTCTCCGCGCGCGATGGGCTCGGCCACGAGGCCTTCATGGACATGCGCCAGGCCGATGCCGTCGAGTGCCGCCGCCACCATGAGCGCGCTGTCGTCCACGACAAGCGGACCGGAGACGTCGACCTCCACCGCTTCGTCGCCCAGCGCGAACTCCCAGGCGTAGCGGGTGCCGCTGGGGTAGCGGCGCCCTACGCACGCATGCGCGTGCAGGTCCTGCGGCACCTGGGGGACGTCGCGGCCGGCGAAGTAGGCGGGAGCGCCGACGACCGCGAAGCGGCGACGCGGGCCTACCGGCACCGCGATCATGTCCTGCGCCAGGCGCCTGCCGGGACGTACCTTGAGCTGACGGAGCTTCCTCACGTCCGTCTTGGCGAAGGCCGATTCTCAAACTCGCTCCAGCACGCCCCGATATCCGGGCGAGCAGACCCTGATATCGAGGTCCACGGAACTTGGGGAGCCAAGGTCTCGCTCAGGTCGCGCAGCGGCAGCCAGTCACGGGACATGACGAGGACACCGCCGTCAGCTCAACAGGTCATGCGCCTTGACGACATTTTAAATGCAAAATACAAAATATCGAGGAGGCAGGATGTCAGATCAACCAGTAGCCTTGGACAGCACCTCGAATCCGGACCTGTTGCATCGTCCCGCACTGCACCGCGAGCTGGTCGAGCGACTGAACGACATGATCGTCGACGGCTCGTTGCCACCTGGCGAGCGCCTAAACGAGCGTGCGCTCTGCGAGCGCTTCGGCGTATCCCGAACCCCGTTGCATGAGGCGATCCTGATCCTCGCGCGCGAGGGCCTGGTCGAGATCACGCCGCGTCGGGGCACCCGTGTCGCCGTGCTTCAGGTAGAGCAGGTGCGCGACATCATAGAGCTGCTGGGCGGCATCGAGGCCCTGGCAGGTGAGCTTGCTTGTGAGCGTGCGAGTGACGAGGCGATCGCCACCGTCAGATCGCGTCACAGAGATATGCTCGGCTTCTTCGAGACGGGCGACATGCTCGGCTATTTCAAGACCAACGAGGAGGTGCACGGGCTCATCGTCGCGGCAGCTGGCAATGCCGAACTGGTCGCGCAGCACCGCCTGCTCCGTGCCCGTGTTCTGCGTGCCCTCTACATGCCGAACTTCCGGGCAGAGCGCTGGCGGGCCGCGATCAAGGAACACGAGGCCTTCGTCGAGGCCCTTGCCGCCCGCGATGGACAGCGCCTGTCGCGTCTGCTGCGCGAGCACAAGGAGAGAACGTGGAAGGAACTGCGTCCTTGGCTCGAGTGGCAGACGCAGGGCAGAGCCACGTCGCAGATCAAGCATGAGTCCCGCATCCTCTAGACAGCCCGCCCGAAGGAGAGAAACCGACCGTGAACCTAGCTACGAAACTCGCGTCACGTGTTGCCGCCGGGCGGCCCGTGCGGATGGGTCTGATCGGCGCCGGGAAGTTCGGCTCGATGATCCTGGCGCAGGCCCGTCATATCCCAGGCCTGCAGGTTATCGGGATCGCGGACCTGAACGTCGGCAAGGCGCGCGCATCGCTGGCTCGTGTCGGTTGGGCAGAGGAGCAATATCAAGCCCGAACCCTGGATGACGCCGTGCGGACCGGTGGCACCTGCGTCACCGATGATGTCACGGCATTGCTGGCCTGCGATGCAATCGACTGCGTGGTCGAGGCCACCGGACATCCGACCGCAGGCATCCGGCATGCCTTGCAGACGATCGACGCCGGCAAGCACGTCGTCATGGTGAACGTCGAGGCCGATGTCCTGTGTGGTCCGCTGCTGGCACGTCGCGCACGGGAGAAAGGACTGGTCTACGGCATGGCCTATGGTGATCAGCCGGCGCTGATCTGCGAGCTGGTCGACTGGGTGCAGGCCTGCGGCTTCGAGCTCATCGCCGCCGGCAAGGGCATGAACTTCGAGCCGCGCTACCGCTACTCGACCCCCGATACCGTGTGGAGTTTCTTCGGTTGGTCCGAGGAACAGGTCGCCAAGGGCGATTTCAACCCGAAGATGTACAACTCGTTCACCGACGGCACCAAGGCGGCGATCGAGATGGCCGCGGTTGCCAACGGCACCGGCCTCGACTGCCCCGACGAGGGGCTCGCCTTTCCGCCCGCTGGCCTGCACGACCTCGCGCGCGTCTTCCGTCCGGCAGCGGACGGAGGCCGCCTCGCGCGTGCCGGCCTGCTCGACATCGCGGCGAGCCAGGAACCGGACGGACGTGAGGTGGTCAACAACATCCGCTACGGCGTGTTCGTGACGTTCAAGGCGCCCAACCAGTACTCGCGCGAGTGTTTCGCGCAGTACGGCCTGCTGACCGACCCGTCGGGGTGGTATGCCTCCATGTGGCGTCCGTTCCATCTGATCGGCCTCGAAGCCAGCATCAGCGTCCTGAATGCCGTGCTGCGCGGCGAAGCCACAGGCACCCCAAGGGAGTTCCGCGGCGATGCAGTCGCCACTGCCAAGCGCGATCTCCAGCCCGGTGACGTGCTTGACGGTGAGGGAGGCTACCTGGTCTGGGGCAACGCCATCCCGGCCTCGCGCAGCAACGCGATCGGTGCGCTGCCGATCGGGCTGGCCAACGCCAAGCTGAAGCGTCCGGTGGCCAAGGATACCATCGTCACGATTGAGGACGTCGAGTTCGACCGTGATCTCGATGTCGTGGCACTGCGAAAGCAGATGGTAGCCGACGCGCTCGGCGGGCAATCCCGATAGAGGCGGCTTGTTCATCGTAGGCGGCTTCGGATCGGCATGAGGTTTATGGGCTAGGGGACAGATCACCATGAGCGGGATCAACTTTGACGCGGCGTTCCGCATGATTGCCCGCAGCTTCCGGCCAGGAGGCACTGCGAGCAACCAGATCAAGAACACCGGGACCGCGCTGGACTACGTGCGTGGCCTCGACCGCAATCTGTTCACGGATCTGGTGGAGCATGGAGACGGTGCGCTCGATCACAGCGCGATCATCCGCGAGTTGCTTCGCCACAACGTCCTGCCACTGCACTGACGATGACGCGGCGACAGCCCTTCGTGGATGCGCACCACCACCTGCAGCTGGTCAGTGCCCATCCCTATCCGTGGTTGCGTCCCGGGATGCCGCCCACCGTGCTGGAAGGCGATCTTGCCTTGCTGCGGCGAGACTATTCGCTCGACGACTTCCGACACGACGCAGCGAACCAGAACCTGGTCAAGTCCGTGCATGTGCAGAATGGCTGGGATCCGGCCGATCCGGTGGGAGAAACGTCCTGGCTGCAGGCGATCGCGGATCGGCACGGCTTCCCGCACGGGATCGTCGCCTATGCCGACCTGGCGGCCAAGGATGTCGAAGCTGTGCTCGAGGTGCACGCGTCGCACCGCAATCTACGCGGGATCCGTCAGATCCTGACTTGGTCCGATACGCCGGCGATCCACCTCGCCGCCCGCTCCGACCTGATGACCGACGGCGCCTGGCGCAACGGCTTTGCCCTGCTGCGTCGCTATGCGATCAGCTTCGACCTGCAGGTCTTCCCGCAGCAGTTCGCCGATGTCATGGATCTGGGCCGGCACTTCCCCGATGTCCCCATCATCCTCAACCACGCCGGGATGCCGATCGACCGCTCTCCGTCTGGCCTCGCGTTCTGGGCCGACGGGATGTCTCGCCTGGCAGAGGCGCCCAACCTGTCGGTGAAGATCTCCGGATTGCGGCTCGGGAACCCAGGCGCCGACGAGGCGGCCATGCGGCCTCTCGTGCTTCGCACGATCGACGCGTTCGGTGTCTCGCGCTGCATGTTCGGCAGCAACTTTCCTGTCGACCGGCTCTGGGCGGAGTACGATACGGTGCTCGATGGATACCGTGCGATCACCGATGGCTTCTCCAGTGCCGAGCGCACGGCGCTGTTTCAAACTAATGCCGAGCGTATCTATCGGCTGTGAGAGCCACCTGAGACAGGTGTCGGAAGGATAGCACACCGGAGGGGCCGGTGTACGACAGGAACAAGCCCGGGTACACGAGCAACCTGCTCGCGACAAACACCAAGAAACAGGGAAACGTCATGAAGACAGTTACGATCGGCACAATGCTGGCCGTGTTGCTTCTCGGCAGCGCCGGCTACGCGCAGGCCGCTGCTCTGAACCCGGACACCGATCCGAACCGCATCGACTGGTCCAAGCTCGACTCGAAGTTCGGCCCCCTGCCGAAACCTCCGGTGGGGACGAAGGTCGGTGGCGTCGTCAAGACGATGATCAACGAATACTGGCGCTCGCTCGCCACCGGGTATCGTACCGAGGCGAAGCCGGTCGGCGTGACCGTGCAGGCGCAGGGCCCGCAGAACGAGGAGGACCAGCTCGGCCAACTATCCCTCGCCCAGAACATGCTCAGCCAGGGCTACAACGCGCTGATGCTGTCGCCGATCACCGACAGCAACCTGCAGCCGGTCCTCGAGGACGCGCGCCAGCAACACATACCGGTGGTGGACGTCGATGATGCGGTGTTCCCGGATGCCGAGCATTTTGTCGGCAACGTGCAGGGAGAGAACGGCGTGCGGGCGGCACACTGGTTCATCCAACATCATCCCGGCGGCGGCAAGGTCGCGGTCATCGAGGGGATTGCCGGCAGCTACGCTGCGAAATACCGCACCGCCGGGTTCGTCGACACCGTCAGCAAGGGTGGCAAGTTCACCGTCGTCGCCAGCGTTCCAGGCAACTGGGACCGGCAGAAATCCTATGAGGCTGCTTCGACGATCCTTAACCAGCACCCGGACTTGATCGGCTTCTACTGCAACAATGACGGAATGGCGCTGGGAGTGCTCGAGGCGGTCAAGAGCGCCAATGCGCTGGGCAAGGTCGCCGTCATCGGGACCGACGGCTGGACCGACGCCCTGAAGTCGATCCGGGACGGCGAGCTCACCGGCACGATCGACAGCTTCCCCGACGTGACTGGCGAGATCGCGGTCGACGTGGCGATCCGCTTGATCGCGAGCCAGAGCCTGCCGCGGGTGGTGACCACGCCGCAGGCCTTGATCACCAAGGAGAACTACGACCACTATTTCGGCAAGGGCGTGAACCCTCGTGACGCTCTGCTCGCCGACGCACGCTCGGACCACTAGCGGGACTGCCGCGATCGGACTGGGAGCATAGCCATGTCGGATAGCCCTCTTGCGCTCGAACTTCGCTCGGTATCGAAGTCCTGGCCCGGCGTTCGCGCTCTTTCGAACGTGTCGCTCCGGGCCGCGCCAGGTCAGGTGCACGCGTTGCTGGGCGAGAACGGCGCCGGTAAGAGTACGCTGCTCAAGATCCTGAACGGCCTGGTGCGCCCGGACGGTGGCGAGATCCTGATCGGCGGCGAGACGGTCCAGATCAACAGTCCGAAGTCCGCGCGCGCGGCTGGCCTGGCGATGATCCATCAGGAGCTTCAGCTGGTTCCGGAGATGGACGTCTCCCAGAACATGTTTCTCGGCGTGCTCCCGAAGCGGTTCAGGGTGATGACCGACAAGCCGACCATGCGCCGGGAGGCGCGGCGGGTGCTAGCGCAGCTCGGCGCGGATTTCGACGTCGGCCGACGGGTCAAGGAGTTGAGCGTCGCGCAGCGGCAGCTGGTCGAGATCGCACGCGCGCTGCTGTGGGACGCGCGCATCATCGCCATGGATGAGCCGACCTCCGCCCTGTCGCCGCAGGAGTTCGAGGCGCTGGTCAGGGTGATCGACGGCATCACGCGGCGCGGCGTGGCGGTCATCTACGTCTCGCACAAGCTCGACGAGGTGTTCCGGCTCTGCAAGAGTGCTACGATCCTGCGTGACGGCACGTTGATCGGCGAATTCCTGCTCGCCGGGATGAGCGAGCGTGAGACCGTCTCGCTGATGGTCGGCCGCAGCCTCGACCTGCCGCCTCGTCTCGCCCGCACCGGCAGCACGCCCGTGCTGGAGGCGACCGACCTGGCGTGGCGGGACCGGGTGCGCGGCGTCAGCCTGACCGCGCGTCGCGGCGAGATCCTCGGCATCGCCGGCCTGGTCGGGGCCGGACGCACGGAGCTGGTACGTCTGCTGGCTGGACTGGAGCGGCCGGACAGCGGCGAGATCCGTTTGCGCGGGCGCACGGTGCGCTTCCGGACCGCCGCCGCCGCGGTCCGGGCCGGTATCGGCCTGGCGCCGGAGGATCGCAAGAAGGAGGGGATCATCCCGCTGCGCCCGGTCAGCGCCAACGTGGCGCTGCCGGTGCTCCGGCATTGCCAGCGGGCCGGCTTCGTGCTGCGCGAGCGGCTGCGCCGATCCATACGGAAGCTGACGCAGGACGTGCAGCTTCGACCTCCGGACATCGAGCGTCCGATCGGGCTGTTCAGTGGCGGCAACCAGCAGAAAGCCATCATCTGCCGCTGGCTGCTGGCAGACTCCGAAGTGCTGATCTTCGATGAGCCGACCCGCGGCATCGATATCGGAGCCAAGCACGAGATCTACCTGCTGATCGAGCAGCTGGCCGACCGGGGCAAGACGATCATCGTGGTCTCCTCGGAGCTGCCCGAGATCATCCGCATCAGCGACCGCGTGCTGGTCATGCGTGAAGGCAGGATCGTGGCGGAGCTACCGCACGGCCAGCTCAGCGAACAGGCCATCCTTCATCACGCCGTCGCCGGGGTGGCACAACAAGGGGGCCAGGAGAAGCCATGAACATAAGCCACCTTCCGGCCAGCGCGGCGCCGCGCCTCCGTTTCTCCAGGATCAGCGTTCGCGACGCTGGCACGCTGATCGGCATGATCGCGATCATCGTCGTGTTCTCCCTGCTGACACCCTATTTCCTGACCGGGCGAAACCTCGTCAACGTGCTCAAGGAGTCGAGCATCAATGCCTGCATCGCGGTCGGCATGACGATGGTGATCATCTCGGGCGGCATCGACCTGTCGGTGGGGTCGACCGCTGCCTTGGCCGCGGTCATCGGCGCCTCCTTGCTGAAGCTCGGGATGGCGGTGCCGGTCGCGATGCTGGCCATGGTCGGTATCGGTGCCGCCGCCGGCTGCGCCAACGGCGTCCTGATCTCCGGCTTCGGGCTGCAGCCGTTCATCGTGACGCTCGGGACGCTGAGCCTGTTCCGAGCGTTGGCATTGATCTACACCGGCGGTGATCCCATCCTCGGCGTTCCGCATGGCTTCCGGGTTCTGTTCACGTCGCAGATCATCTTCATTCCGGTCCCGATATTGCTGGTCGCGGTGATCGCGGCCGTTGCCTGGGTCATCCTGCGCAACACGCCCCTCGGAGACTACCTGCTCGCGGTTGGTGGCAACGAGGAGGCGGCGCGCGTATCGGGTGTTCCGATCGGCGCCACTAAAATCGCTGCTTACGCCATGAACGGCATCGTCGCCGCGGTCGCGGCCATGATCCTCATGGCTTGGCTCGGGGCGGCGGACCCGACACTCGGGAACCTCTGGGAGCTGCAGGCGATCGCCGCCGCGGCCATCGGAGGCGCCTCGTTGATGGGCGGGAAGGGAAGCATCGTCGGCACGGTCGTGGGCGCGGTTATCCTGGGCACCGTGAGCGACGGGCTCACCCTCCTGAACGTGCAGGCCTTCTACCAGTTGCTGGCGACCGGGCTGATCATCATCGCAGCCATGCTGATCGATCGTGCCACTCGATCTTGAGCGGGAAGATACATTGCCGAATGAACATTGACATCGGGGAGAGCAGAAAACATGCCGGATGATACCAAACGAATCGCCGTTACCGGAGCCGGTGGCAATCTTGGCAGCAAGCTGATAACGGCGTTCGAATCTTCGACGTGGTGTCACTCGATCGTCGCCATCGACCACGCTCTCCCTGACCGCGGCTTTCCCGGGACATCGAAGGTGAAAGCGGTTCAGGCCGATCTCACCGACCGTCGAGATCGGCGCTGGATCGCGGCGATTGACCAGGCCGATGTGATCATCCATCTCGCGGCGCAGAACCCCTATCCCACCGCCAGTTGGGATGACTCGACCGCGTCGTTCGACATGACGCTCAACCTCCTCGGAGCCGCAGGGACGGCGGCACTCTCGCGCTTCGTGTTCATTTCCTCGAACCACGTCATGGGCGGCTACAAGGATGCGGTACCGGCCGTCGGACCAGGCATGCTGACGGAAGCGCTTGCGCCAAGACCCGGCACGCGCACGGTCGATGCCAACGGGAAGGTCAGCGACTCGCCCGCCTACGCGGTGCACAAGCTGATGGGCGAGCGGCTATGCCGGGAGCGTGCTTTCGGCTCGGGGAGACGTCTGACGACCGTATCACTCCGTGTCGGCTGGTGCCAGCCAGGCGAAAACTTGCCATCCACCCTGAACGCGACGGGCGTTCCAGGGGAAAGCGTTCCAGACAGTAACGTCGAAGCTGCACGTGCCTATCGCTGGTTTCGTGGGATGTGGCTGTCGAACGGTGACCTCGTACGGATCGTCGAGCGGGCTTGTCTGGCGGATGCATCCTCCTGGTCCTCACCGGCCATCGTGATCAACGCCATGTCGGCCAATGAGGATATGGTCTGGAGCCTCGAGAACGCCTGTCGCTATCTCGGCTACACGCCTCGGGATGGGTCATGAGGGCATTGGACGGGCGTTGGTGCGGCGAGGCGGTGGGATAGCCAGACGGTGATGGCCCGGCGATGCAGCTGAGATGCCGTTCAAGCGCGACGTGTCCCGACGTCATCGTATCCCGGAGGCGCGCTAGCAGTCTGTCGGATCGGGGTACTCAATCTGCTGCCTGGTAGCTAGACGTGGCGGATGGCGCCCTTTGTTCCGTTCAAACGCGACGGAGCGTTTCTTCCACCCCCTGATCTGAAGGCGTGGCTGCCGGAGGATAATCCAGCGCATTTCGTGGTGGCCGCGCGGGCCGGCGGCAAGCCACGATATTACCCGCGTATGATGCTGGCTCTGCTGATCTACAGCTATGCCAATGGCGTCTTCTCCTCGCGGCAGATCGAACGGGCGAGCTATCGCGACATCGCGGTGCGCTTTGGTGCGGCCGGCATTGCGCAGCTGAGCGCGCAGGCCAAGGCGGCCGACGCCGCGGGCGCTGCCTGGGGACTAACACCAGCCGTCATTTGCTCTGGGTCAAACGTGAGTAGGGGCGGCTTGGTGTGTTGTGGTTCGGTTTACTTCCATGATGGTGCAGGCTGGCGTGACGGTTGCGATCACCCGGACGGAGCACACGGCGGCTGACCTTCGCCGGCTGGCGGGGCAAGCGGGCGACGCTGCCATGACCCGGCGCCTGCTAGCGCTGGCGCTTGTTCTTGACGGGCACAAGTGCGAGGACGCGGCGCGGCTGGCTGGCATGGACCGGCAAGCCTTGCGCGACTGGGTGCATCGCTACAACGCGGACGGCGTGGCGGGCCTGTCCGATCGGCACGGCGGCGGCGCCAAGCCGCGCCTGTCGGCCGAGCAGGAGGCCGAGGTTGCGGGGTGGCTGCGCACCGGCCCAGACCTGGCCACGGACAAGGTCGTCCGTTGGCGGTGCGCGGACATCCAGGCGCGGGTCGCGGAGCTGTTCGGCATCGGCTTGCACGAGCGCAGCGTGGGCCGCCTGCTGCGCCGTTTGCGCTTCTCCCATGTCTCGACGCGCCCTCTCCATCCCAGGGCGGACCTCGTGGCGCAAGCGGATTCCAGAGCGGGTTCAGCGCTCGTGTGACCGCGGCCTTGCCCGGGACCGTGCGGGCCGCGGGCACGCCCGTCGAGGTTTGGTTCCAGGACGGTCGAGCGCAGGTGACGCTCGACAGGGTCGGCCAGCAGGGGACCCTGACCTACGTGTGGGCCGAGACGGGCAGGAGGCCCCGCGCGCCGCTACGAATGGGCCTACATCTTTGGCGCCGTCTGCGCCGAACGCGGCGTGGGCGCCGCCCTCGTGATGCCGCGCTGCGACACCGAGGCCATGAACCTGCACCTCGCCGAGATCAGCCGCAAGGTGGCCGCGGGTGCGCACGTCCTTGCCGTGCTGGACGGCGCCGGATGGCACCAGACCGGCAGGCGCCTGCGCGTGCCATAGAACATCAGCCTGCTGCACCCGCCGCCCGACAGCCCAGAGCTGAACCCCATGGAAAACGTTTGGAACTACCTGCGCGCCAACAAGCTCAGCAACAGCGTGTTCGACACCTACGACACCAGCGTGGACGGGTGCTGCGCCGCCCGGATCTGGCTCACCGAAACGCCAGGCCGCATCCGCTCCATCGCAGCCGCACCGTGGACCAAAACAATCACAACATGGGACTGCTGGTATTATACCATCGGCCAAGAATTCTGGCTTGTAGAGGGACGCCTTTATCGAAGCGGATGTGGGTCGAGGTTGTTTGCATCGATTTGCGGAAGCTTGAATGGCTGCGGCGGCGGTTACACGGACGGACATGAGTATTGCGGAGCTACGTTCGGTAGCCAAGCACCTGTCGGACAACAAGCAGGCCAGGCGGGTGCTGGCCACCGCCATGGTGATGGATGGCTTCAACCGCGAGGACGCGGCGCAAGCGTGCGGCATGGACCGGAAAATGCTACGGGACTAGTTTCACCGCTACGACGAAGCCGGTCTGGAGGGACTAACCGATCGGCTGCGTCGTGGCCGCCCGGCCAGCTTGACCAATTTCCAGGCGTCGTCCATTCCATCAGTAAAACGCGATTGAGGAGAGGTCAAGACTTAAGGCCATTGGTATGAGACCTTCGCCAGATCCACGCGCCAATACCCTGCAGCCGCACCAAAATTATTAGAAATTGCAATTTCATGCGAGAGCGGAAAGAACCTGCTGCTATGCGCCTGCCTTGTAGCGCTGCGACTGTCGGAGCAGGCGGTGGACGCTTACCGGCTGCCGCCGCCGACACGCTATAGCCAATTGCGGATGCGCTCGCGCGCCTGCGGCAGCTTCTGGCGCCGTTACCAAAAGGTAACCCGCTGACACCTAATCTGCCGAGGGAGGAGTCTCTGTCTTGACTAGGAATGTGTCAGGACTGGTAGGGCAAAGTTAGTCGTAGCAGCGGGGATGAGGGCTGTTATAGTACCTCCATCTGTCTTGGTAAACCCGCAGATGGCGCTGTTGTTGCCGCCCAGAGCCAGTGTCAAGTTGTGCGCACCTACGGACACATCGGCTATGTGCATGGCGAATGAGGCACCGGGACGGTCTTCCTGCACAACGCCGAGATAATTGTTATCCATGAACTCCTTGATGATGCTCGGACCACCTGCCGGCTTGCTCCCGGAGATGAGGAGCTGGCCGTGATCCTCAGCTACTGAGGAGACGATGAAGGCCATCTTGGGCAAGGGTGCCGGGGCGACCGGAGGGACCATGATAGGAGGCACTAAGATAGGAGGAGTGACGACCACAGGATGTGTCGCGACAACCGGAGGTGTGACAATCACATGCGCCGTTGCCGTACCCCACTGGTTCGTACCTGGGCTCGTGCCATATTCGTTGGAAATCCAGAACGCATGCGGGTTTGCCGGATCGGCGACGGCGCTGGAATAATCGCCCCACCGCGTGATCTGGCTTACGTTTGCGGAACCGGCGGGATCAGTAAAAGACCCAGCGCTCGCCTTGTATTCGACCGGCTTCGAGAACGAGTCGTTTCCAGCTCCAGCATACTGGATGACATAGTAGTCAGACGGTGCGAGCGAGAGGCCGGTGGCGGTGAAGTTAATTAAGACGTCGCCCGCGCCGTTGACAGCAACCGACGAATTGAAGGTTCCGACGCCATTGCCGATCTGCGCTCCGGAGATGTTGCCCTGCGCGACGAGCGTCACATGGCTTGGGTCGTGGACGTCCAGCTTTGCCCAATGTGTATTAGAAACGCCGGTATTCGGGCCGGTTTTCGGTATGTCCTCGAACGTTACATAGAGGAAGCCATTGCTGTAGGCATTTCCAGTGACTTGCATGCTCCCTGCGTTGATCTCTCGGGATGTCCCCTGCGTCGGTAGTGCGTGCTCCTGATATACAGCGGATATGGAGTTGCCGAGATTAACCGTGCTCGTCGCATCAACCGAACGTTTTGTCGCGTCGATGTGCTTGACCGTTATAGTGCGTCCCTGGCGGGCAAAGATCAGGTCGCCTCGGTCGACTCCCGCATTTTGCCTGTAGACACCGTTGTTGGTTCCGAGAGTGATCCTGGTATACGGGCTTTTACCGTCAAAATTGTTTGGACCATTGGCTACCAGCACCTCTTGCTGCCCTGTAGGAAGTAAGCTAGCCAAATAGATGTTGGACCCATCTGTGGCAACAGTCGGCTGGTCAGGGTAATCCGTGGATTGTGGTGGGTCAAAACTTTGATATGTCCAACCATCGTTTGGGTTCGCGTCCTTTGAGACGGCTACGACGTAGTGGTGTTTGTTCGATAAATCAGTTGCAGCGCCAGTGACGATGAAGCGATTGCTGGCTACGTCGTATATTGCTCGACTGTCTCCTAGTGTGTTCAATCTGCCAAGCGGTTTCATGAATTCGGTCAACGACGTCTCGAACTTTTGCTTACCGGCAACGGTTGTCCATTCGATCACCGAGTTTTCTACGGAGACGACATATCCGTCACTCACTCCCAAACCGTTGTCGGGAGGATATTCGAATTGGAGGCCTGGCCCCTTATCGCTCGTCTTCGGCCCATCCAGCAAGAATACGGAAGTTCTGGTTTCCTTGTTATTGATATTGTGAACAGCAGATTCAGGCTGAGAATCCAGCAATAAAGGCATAGTGAAATCCTTGTTGAAACTTGGTCTTTGTTTTATTGACATCATCCGATAGTCTCCTTCTGACCTTCAGAAAGGAGCATCGGCTATGTAGTCACCCAAGCCTAAAAATATTCTACGAAAACGGGTCAACCTCAGCCCCTGCTTTCGATGATGTCGAGCGCATCGGCAATGAGCCGGTTTTCGGCAGCTGCGGTGCGGAACGTCGCAACAGCTCGACCGAACAATAATCTTTCAGAGTTAATTGCCTGACGCTCCAACTCCAGAGCACTGGTGCGGTATGCTTCGGCCGTGGCGCCGAGCTGGTGAGCGGCGCGGGCGCGAATGATGATGTGATCGGCAACGCGCTGTGCATCCTGACGCAG
>JAABUQ010008468.1_pt1 | contig 14411 bp, 15 predicted proteins | sample 5560001 | NCBI WGS metagenome assembly JAABUQ01 (sample SAMN10711888, study PRJNA513371) | rock metagenome | isolation source: Antarctica rocks | place: Antarctica: Victoria Land, Finger Mt nord | collected 2015-12-18
CAATCGCGACAAAGGCCTCGACATCCTCGCTGCCGACCCACTTTTTGACCCCTGCCGTTCCGACCCTCGCTTCCAGGCTCTGCTCAAACGCCTTCAGCTCATTTCCTGACGGCTTAGGGCTGTGCGGCAGCCGGACTTGCATGCACAGCCACCGTAACCTTGCGGCTGTCCCGCAGGTCCACTCGTTCCCCCTGCCCATCAAAAAAGTGACATCGCTCGGGAGCAACATGCGCGCGCACCTCCTCGCCTTGCTGAAAATGTAAGTTACCAGCAATCTGCACCACGAACATATCGCCGGTCGCGAGTTTCAAATGCAGGTTCGTCCGGGCGCCAAGCTGCTCGATCATCACCACGGTGCCTCTTACCTGCCCATTTGCCTCAAGCGTGATGTGCTCGGGCCGGATGCCTACTGTAATTTGCTGGCCCGACGTTCCCACGGCAAATTGGCAGGGCAGGGAAATGAGTGTCCCACCAGCTAGCTTCAACGCCGCCGCGCCGCCTCTGCCCGCCTCGACCGTGCCGCTCAATAAATTCATCCGGGGCGCGCCTAGAAAGCCGGCCACGAACATACTCGCAGGGTTCTGGTAAAGTTCCAAAGGCGATCCAATCTGTTCCACCCGGCCCTCATTCAAGACCACCACACGATCCGCCATCGTCATCGCTTCCACCTGATCGTGCGTCACGTACACCATCGTCGCTTTCAGCTCGCTATGCAGGCGAACCAGTTCCAGCCGCATCTGCGCCCTCAAGGCCGCATCCAAATTCGAGAGCGGCTCGTCAAACAGAAACGCCTTTGGCTGCCTCACCATCGCTCGTCCGATCGCCACTCGCTGTGATTGGCCTCCTGAGAGTTCGCGCGGTTTTCGATCGAGTAGCATCTCCACCCCGAGCAGCTTCGCTACGGCACGCACTTTCGTCTCTCGTACCGCTTTCGATACTCGCGCCATTCGCAAGCTGAACTCCATGTTTTCCGCAACCGTCATGTGCGGATAAAGCGAATAGTTCTGAAACACCATCGCCAGCCCGCGCTTTGCCGGAGGAAAATCTTGCGCCGTCTCTCCATCGATCAGGATCTCGCCGCTCGATAGCTCGTCCAATCCCGCTATAATCCGCAGCAGAGTCGATTTCCCGCAGCCCGACGGTCCCACTAACGCCACAAACTCCCCTGCGGAAATTGCTAGGTCAATGCCGTGAATTACCTCCTGCCTGCCGAAGCTCTTCCGAACACTTCTTAATTCGATACTCGCCATACCCTGCGACTCAGCGCGAAACCGCTAAACAAATTTCTCTTGATTGCTACTCATGATTTGTTATTAATTGTTCGACCTTCAGCTACTCTCAAAAGGCATCTACTTACTTTGCCCTTTACCGTGAAACGAAACCAATCTCGTGTATCTATTGTTCTTCCCTTTTATTGCGCCGGCCGATACCTCGCTGAAGCAATTGAAAGTATCCTGAACCAGGAAGGATACTCCGACTGGCACCTCTTTCTCGTAAATGACGGCTCCGAAAAGCCCGATGTAGCCATCGCTAAGGAGTTCTGCAGCGCCTTTCCCGAAAGAATCGTCTTATTGGAACATCCCGACCGTCAGCGGCATGGCATCAGCGCCTCGCGCAATCTGGCGATCAGCCGCGCCCAAAGTGAGTTCATTGCATTCTTAGACGCGGATGATAGCTGGTATCGGCACAAACTTCGATCACAGATTGCCGCGCTTGACCGCCATCCCGAAGCCGGCATGATCTATGGCCCTGCTCTCCGCTGGCGGAGTTGGAACGGAGGTTCCGACGTATTCGTCCCCGCATCTGTCGATGGCTTCGGTTCAGACTGCCTCGTCCCCGGTTCAGCACTTCTAGCCACCTTCCTTCGCGATGAAGCTCTCACCCCTTGTATCGGCTCCGTCATTATCCGGCGCGCCACTCTCCTGAGTGTCGGCTGCTTCGAGCAACAGTTCTGGGGTTTGTATGACGATCAGGTGCTCTACGCGAAGCTTTGCGATCGTGCTCGCATCTGGGTCTCGAGCGATTGCGTCTCCCGTTATAGGAAGCACGCGCAGTCCTGTTGCGGTCAGGCCGAAGCACTGGGCAGCGGACTCGAAATGCGCGCGCAATTCTTGGATTGGCTGAATCAATACCAGCAGAAACAGCAGGATGAGGCGGCCAATCGCTTGCCCTTGCTCGAACGCTAAGACGTCTCCGCCCGTTTTTCCTCGTCTCTGAAATGTTCAAGCAGTGTGTCTGAATCACAATGGCTATAGGATTCGATTCGAAGGCGATACCTGTAGATAGAATATCTAGACTGATCTGGTGTTTCGGCAAACGGCTGCTTCAATAAGAGATGGCACCGCAAAATTGTTCCCCGGCACACATCCGCGGCATCCATCGCCTATGTATCTGTGCGCCTGATGAAACATGCGATCCATCAAGTCTCCCGGCGGACCCTGCTCGCAGGCAGCCTCGCCTCCGCTGTCGCCTGTAGAAAAAAGCGCGCGCCGCAGGATCGCAAGCTGCATTTGAGTTTCTCTGTCTGGGGCGACGACGCTGAGCTATCCGCCTTTACCCACATCATCCGACTCTTCGAGCAACTCAACCCGGGAATCGCCATTGATCTTCGGCAGATCAGCTATGAAGAACGCCATCAAATCGAAACCCTCTTAGCCGCCGGCTTGGGTCCCGATCTTTTTCGCGTCGAGTACCAGGAGATTGGTCGCTACACGCCCAGCGGCTCGCTCATCGATCTTTCCCGCTACCTGCCCGCGAATCTCGGCGACCAGTTCACTCCCCAGTCTTGGGCCGCCGTCCAGCACCGCGGCGAGCCGCATGCCTTACCGCATCACACCGATACCAGCGCCGTCTTATACAACAAATCGCTCTTCGCCAAGCTTGGTATCAAGGTTCCGCAATCCCTCGCTGAGAGCTGGACCTGGGACCAGTTCATCGACGTTGCTAACCACTTGAAACGCGCTTGCCCCTTCGCATTCGCCGTCAATTGGACTCTCGGCGGCTCCTTCCGCTGGCTCAATTTCCTCTATCAGCACGGTGGCTCTCTCACCACGGACAACGGTCGCCAGCCTGCAATCACGTCCACCGCCGCGCTCGAAACTCTCCGCTGGACGCAGTCCTTCTTCCAGCAGAATCTGGTTCCAGCCAGTGATTCTGCGCGCTCCAGCGAGGGAGTAGAAAGTCTCTTTGCAAATCGAGTCGTCGGCATGTACTTCGATGTTGGCCCCCAGGCGATGCGGGAATTGCGCACCGGCTTCGAATGGAGCGCAACCTTCTTACCCCGCGACCGGCACTTTGCTTCCGAGCTCGGCGGCAACGCTGTCGGCGTAAGTCGCGACTCGAAACATCCCGACCTCGCCGCCGCCTTCGCTCTCTTCCTCACGAACGAAGCCAATATGCGCGACTTTGTCACCGCCGCCCAGTTCCTCCCCGTTCGCCGCAAACTGCTCACCGAACATCTCCACTACACCTATCGCCCGGATGAAATGCAGGTGCATCTCGAACAGTCGAAAACTGTGCCTGTCGATTTGGCCCGCACCGTCACCCTTCCTCAGTTCTATAAAATCGAGCGCGTTTTAGGCGAAGAACTCGACGAAGCCTTCGTCGGCGGCCAGTCCGCTGAGATGACCCTCGAACGCATTGCGGCCGAGATGCACCGGTCGCTTCGACCTTCTTAGCAGAATGCCGCCACGATGAAATTCAACAGGCGAATCCCCTGGATGTTCCTTGCGCCCCAGTTATCTCTTTTTTGCGTCTTCCTCGTCTTGCCCATTGCGGCGATCATCGGATTGAGCCTCTTCGATTGGAACTTGCTCGGCGATCACCACTTCGTCGGCGTCGGCAATTACACCGAAATTCTTAGCGATCGCCGCTTCTGGCACGCTCTGCGAAACACCGCAGTCCTTTCCGCGGTTGTCGTCCCGGTCACTACCTTTGCAGGCTTCGCGTTAGCCGTCGCACTGAACCAGCCGCTGCCCGCCCGCAATTTCTTCCGTGCCGCCATCTATCTACCTACGGCCATCTCGGCGGTCGCCTCCGCCCAAGTCGCCAGCTGGATCTTTAGCGAGCAATACGGCGTAGCCAACGCGCTGCTTGAAGTTATCGGCCTGCCCCGCGTTCCGTGGCTCTCGTCCCCTCAGTACGCGCTTCCCACTGTCATTGCCACCACCGTTTGGCTCCGCACCGGCCTCTGCATGGTCGTGTATCTCGCCGCTCTCCAGGAGGTCCCGCAAAATCTGCTCGATGCCGCCGCGCTCGATGGCGCCGGTTTCTTCGACCGCCTCCGCTATGTCGTGTGGCCGCTGCTGAAACCCACCACCACCTTTCTGCTCATTACCAACATCATTTACTCCCTGCACCTCTTCGACCTCATCTACGTCATGACCCACGGCGGCCCCGCCTTCTCGACCGCCGTACTCGTTCAGTATCTGTACGACTCCGCCTTTCGTGAGCAGCGCGAAGGCTATGCATCAGCAATTAGCGTTATCCTCGTCGTCATCCTGCTCGTGCTCACCACGTTCCTTCTCATCAATCGTAGAGAGTCACGGAGGAAGACGGCTTGAAACATCGCGGGCAAAAGACATTCCTCATCGCCATCCTCTCGGCCACTTCACTCGTCTCACTATTCCCCATCCTCTGGATGTTCCTGACCGCCATTCGGCCGAAGAGTGAAATATTCTCGCGCTCGTTTCACTTGCTGCCTTCTCATCCCGTCTGGCACAACATCGCGTACGCCTGGTCGACTTACTCGATCGGCGACTGGCTCATCAACTCGACAACCGTCACGCTGATCGGCACTGTCCTGACCGTCTTTATCGATTTCCTGGCCGGTTACGCCTTCGCCCAATTTCAGTTCCGCGGCCGCGACTGGCTCTTCATCTGCTTTCTCGCGACCCTCATGCTGCCCGCTCAGGTGCTCCTCGTGCCGCAGTTCATCGGTGTTGCTGCCCTCGGCGGCGTAAACCGGTTCTGGGCCGTGATCTTACCTCGCGCTGCGGAAACCTACGGTGTCTTTCTCGCGCGTCAGCTCCTGGCCGCACTCCCTGATGAGTTGCTCGAATCAGCCCGCCTCGACGGTGCGAGCGAGTGGTCCATCTTTTGGCGCATCGTCGTCCCCCTGAGCCGCCCCGCCATCGCCGTCCTCTTTCTCATGCTCGCTCTCGGCTTCTGGAATGACTTCGGGTTGCCGCTCGTTATCCTCCAAGACCCCCAATCCATGACGTTGCCCGTTGGCTTAGGCATGCCGCAAGGTCAACACGTCACCGACTACGCGAGCCTCATGACCATCGCGCTCTTCTCGATCCTGCCGATTATCACCTTGTTCATTGCCCTCCAGCGCTACTTCATCCAGGGCTTCTCCCGCACCGGTCTCAAATAGCTGTCAATTCGAGCGGAGAATGTAGTCGAGCGTCACCATGTTCGCATTGCCATGAAAATGCCGAGATACTCGTCGAAGTCGGGGCCAACGGCCGGATCCGCGTGTAGCCTCGGAGTAACGCCTCCCGCTCGCGATACTCTGCAGATCCACAAAGACGTGCCGCTAGAAAGAGTCAAGCACCGACTTCTAAAAGCAGCCGCTGCACGTAGGACAGGGGCCATTCATGGATCGTCTCGCGCAAGGAATGGCAGTGCACGTTTTAATCTCGTGTCCGATAACAGTTATTATGTAAACTTCAAAGGTTAAACTATACCGGCTAATCCATAAGCTGGTAAACTGGTTTCGGCGGTGACAGGCAGATATTTTGGCTTACGACATTGTGTGTGATTAGAGGCTTATCGAACAAAGAATGCGCCGGGAATGTGTTCGAGCCTAAGCTCTTCGTTGACGGATCAACCTCAAAGGGTCCGAATGGCGGACCCGGTTTCTACCTGTACAGACGGTAGGCGAATCCAGTCTGCCCTGGAGTTGCTGCCACACCGGAATCGTAGCTAAAACAGCCGAGAACGACGGGGCCTATAAATCTTGGCCCGTTTCTTTCAACCATTTCTTGAAGTGATTAAGGCGTGGTTCGCGCTCGGAACTGAAATAATTCTTGAGTTCCTCCTTGGATCGTTGAGAAGCACCGAAAATAAGGGCTGGCCGTTCGTAATTGGGTTGCTTGTCGCGGCCATTTTGTGCTTCTTCATGGGTGGACATCTGATAGGCGTATTCGTTCGATCCGTGACATCATAACAGCATGGACGAGCTAGCTAAAAAAGATCTAGTGGATGGTAAAGAAGCGTTCAAGCGTTTCGATTCACTAGTCGGGAAAGTGCTATCGGTGCCGCGTGAAGAAATCCTTCGCCGCGATGCCCAACACAAACGCACGGTCCATTTAAGGGGCAATAAGCGTGGACCCAAACCTAAGCCGCCCGTCGTTTCCCCCGTCCTTGACGCGGAAACACAAGCTTAGAAGTCGTCATCCTCGACTTCTTGCCTTTGCCCCACCTTCCCGGTTAGCTCTTTGTAGGTCAACCGGCGACCGATGATCTGCGAACACAGACTGCTAAAACGATCAGCTTCACTCATTTTGCTGCCATCCGCGTTCTTGCGATGGTTATAGCGAAAAGCCTGTTCGTCTACGTACCGGAACAAATGGAAAGGCTCGACCGTAACGTATGTGCCGCCCAAACCACGTTTCAATAGGCTCCAGAAGTTCTCGAGTCCGTTGGTGTGAATCTGCCGTTGAGATAAGTCTCCGCGTGATTAATACTTAAGCTCATCGGTGTAGACATGAGCGCCTTTTTCAACGTTCTCCTGGACGTTCGGAACAACAGATTCAAACCGGGTGTCTTTGATGACGTTTGCTCGAATGTGGCCGTCGCGCTCTAGAATGCCTTGTACCCCGATTTTACCGACTATCCCGCCACCTTTACCGGATAGCTTCTTGCCTTTGACTGACTTTTGCATGTTATGAGCTTTGCCGCCGATGAACGTCTCGTCGATTTCCACTTCGCCAGATAGCTTGCCGCCTTTTCTTTCATCTTGCATGGCGAGCCGAACACGGTGAAGCATAAACCACGCTGTCTTTTGCGTAACCCCTAAATCGCGGTGGATCTTCCAGGAGCTAATACCGTTTCGGCAGTTGGCTACCAGCCACATAACCGGAAGCCATTTGTCCAGACCGACAGGGGAATCTTCCATAATCGTGCCGACCTTAATAGAAAACTGCCGTTTCGGGTGACGGCTGCTGCACTGCCAACGCTTGTGCTCTCGAAGGTAGTGAACGCGATCTCCGCCGCAAGTCGGGCACATCACCTTACCATCGGGCCAACGCTTTTCAGCCAGATAGTGAATGCAGATAGCGTCATTCTTGAAATACTGAACCGCTTCCAGGAGTGTTTTCGGCCCCTCATCCATGATTTAAGTATGATCCTCAATCGCGGATTAGCCAAGTATATTCGTATCACTGTCACGCTAACTTGGGAAACCAGCCGCTCCGGCTCTTGTCTCCCGGCGCCGCTTTAGCCAAGTACAGGTAAACTGCCGTACTCTGCAAAACGGTATGGCCCAGCCACTCATGTATGAACCGGAGGTCGGCTCCGGCGCCGAACAGGTGCGTGGCGATGCTGTGTTTCAGAGCGTGAAAGTGACGCTTCTCCCCGGGCAGCTTGGCATGCTCGCAATACTGCTTCATCAGCCAGTCGAGCCCACGGCGGCTGATCGGCCTCCCGCCAGAACCGGTAAATAGAATCACCGAATCTCGATTCCGCGATTCGAGATAAAGGCGCAAAGCGACGCTTTCGTCCTTCTGCAAGTCATGGTCGGCGGGTGTTCTACCGCCCAGTCTTCGGATCGTGATCTTGGGTTGGTCCAGATCGAGATCGCCGGTCTTGAGGAGCGCCACTTCACTTGCCCTGAGTCCGTGGCGATAGGCGACGAGAAACATAGCACGATCCCTGAGATCGGTAATAACCGAAAACAGCCTGCGCAGTTCGGCGTGGGTTAGTACGTGAATTTTCGGAAGACGCTTTCGAACGCTCTCCGGTATGCGTCTGTAATCACCCTTATACTGGCTCACGGCGGCACCTTCTAACTCCTCAATCTTACCGCTCAAAGGTAAAATTTTGGGCAGTGCCCTGATTAGTTCGAAACTGTTATTCGTGGCACCTCTCTATAGTGCGGAACGATGTCCGAACGATCCAGGTAGAGAGAAAGAGCGGACATCGCTCGTCGGTTAGCAGTGCAGGAGAAAAAGGGGAACGTATGTCAATTTTAGCTTGGATTGTTTTAGGTTTAATCGCTGGGTTCATCGGGAGCAAGCTGGTTAACAAAAGCGGCGAAGGTGTCATGCTCGACATCATTCTCGGAATTGTGGGCGCAGTCGTCGGTGGTTTCATATTCAATGCTTTTGGAGCATCGGGCGTGAACGGGCTGAATGTTTATAGCTTGATTGTTGCGGTGATCGGAGCGGTGTTAGTGTTGGTAATCTATCACGCACTATTTCGGCGCGGCCGATCCGTGTAGCAGCTACTTTTTACTTGGACGCATGTGGAAGGCCGCCTCTCACATTAGTACTCCTTTAACGGGAGTTACTGGCGGCGGCACTTCCCTTTCGCCTAATGCCTGCCGTAGGTTGATCTCGATCGTGCGCGAAAGCGCAGTCATAGGCACGTCGTAGGGCGTATTCTCGAAGGGATCCTCGAGATTCTTTCCGATACGATTCAGAATGAGGAACGCAGATCCCACGACGATGGTAATGACAGGCGTCAATAACCCTACCTCGTCGACAATAATAAACGGCAATACGGTGCAGTAAACCTTGATTAGTAATTCCGGGTAGTAATCATATTGCCGGGGTAGTGGGGTGTTCTTAATCCTTTCGCAGGCGCCCAAAACATTCGAAAGATCGCTTAAGGTCTGATCGATGCGGTGAAGCTCTATTTCGCTTATGGTTTGCTGCTCTGCTGCCTCTGTAAGCTGATTTCCCATCTCTTGCAAAATAGCTGCTGGCACACTCTGAGCTGTCTTTAGAGCCTCCAGGCCTTGCGCGTCCAGGAACGATTGGATCTCGTGCCAAGGCGGCTCTTTGCGCAAGGCGCAGCGCAGGGCATGGACAAAGGCTATCTGGCGATAGACAAACGTTCGGGAAAATAGCTTGGCTGCCGGCCTCTCCTCATTGCCGGACCGGGAGAAAGAAATAGCCTGGCGGGCGATCGATCGCGAGTTATTCACGAGCGCTCCCCAAAGTGTCCGCGCCTCCCACCAGCGCGCATACGCGGAGTTGGTGCGGAATGCCAGCAAGATGCTTAAAGCAGCTCCCAACACTGTCACTGCCATTTCCGGAATGGTGATGTAGCGCAGCAACCGGCCGTGCCGCTCGACGAGAAGAGCAACCACAGAGAGCAAAACGAACGTTACGAGGAGTCCTCCAATCTGTTTGAAGATGCGCGGCCAGTATGGGTAACTTGTTACGATCATCCCCGGTTAGTATCGCCTCTTCCTTGATCTTCAGCACGCGATAAAAGGGTCGCTCGATGAGGCGTCTCCTATGCTGCTGGTCATGCGATTGTACCGTGCACCGGCTTCGGTGTGGATGGTGAAGGCGATCTCTGATTGCCGCGCACCCTCTTCGCTCCTGAAGGCTGAGGGTATATGCTGCGCTGGAGGAGACCATCGCCAGCCGGGAAAAACTCCCTCGCCAGAACGCGAGAGCAACTGAAACGGTATCCGCTGAGGAACAAAAGACGCTCCTCGCAATTCTCAATTTCTGGCATAAACTCGAGTTTTTTATTCCGTTCGACCTGGACCAGCGTATAGACGAAGCCGGCGAAGGGCGAATCCGTTGCCTCCATGCGAAAGACCTGACCGACCCTTGAGCAACTTGTGGGAAGCCAATCTTCCTGACGAGTACGAATTGAAGAGCTTCTATCTCTATCTAGGGATCTTTGACAAGAGCGAGATTACGAGAATCTGTGAGCGGGCGATCGGCTCAAAACCGCAGTTCAATCCCGATGAAGAGATCGAGCGTACTGACCTGGAAGGCAATACGTGCTTCGCAAGGCTATCGATCAGCCCGACGGGCGAGCTTGCATTCGAGTCTAAAGCCGAGGCCCTCTCTGTTTCTACTCTTCCGTGGGCTTTGGGCCAGATCGACGCGCACGGTCTTTCAGCCCTCAATCACAGCGATTTTGAACAGGCTAAAGAACGGCTGAGTGAGTCACTCCAGAACTTTCGATCGCGCCGGAAATCAATTCATTCAGGTAGCTGCTAATCCGCTGCGCCCATCCGAAATCTCCGAGCTTTACGAACTGTTCTGCGAGTGGGCGTCCTATTCGCCGCAGGGTAACAAGGCGATGGCCGTGATCGAGATTCGGGCCGGCAGAAAGAAAAAGGCAAAGATTGCCGACACCTTTTATGAAGCTCCTGTGCCCGCAGGGGCCGGAGAAGGTGAAACGGGCAAAAAAGCTGAGATCGAGGAAGAGACAGACGATATTGGCGAAGTCGAGCCTGGCATTGGCATTCTGAACAGCTTCTTCATCCAGGACATCGAACGTGCGATGGCGACCGTACGCTCCGGTCGCATTTCTCGCGCTCTAAAGAGTTACCTCCTGCCTCCTCAAGAATCCCGCGTGAATCTGGATTCTGATGAGGGTTACTGGGCGATCTTTGACGCCTTACATCCAAAACACCTCAATCGCGGTCACTGGCTCAATGAACCCGATCGCGCCATGAGCTTGATGCAGCAATCCGCGATCAACTCTGCGCTCCGATCATCGGTTCCCACCATTTGTTCTCAGTGAATGGGCCGCCCGGCACCGGGATAACCACATTATTTCAGGACGTATTCGCTGAACTGATCGTACGCAGAGCCCGTGTGCTGTCTTGCCTCGGACAAGCTGGCGAAGCTTTTCAGCTCGGCAGTATACCTGTGCGGTTTAGCGGCGACTCGAATCCCACGTGGGTTGTGAAGCTTAAGCCCGAGCTAACCGGGTTTGAAATGGTGGTGGCCTCATCCAATAATCCGGCTATCGAGAACATCTCGCGCGACCTTCCTAAGGCGGGGAAATCTCTTGGTGCTAGTTGGTCTTCTGCGAGTTACCTGCAATCAGTCGCTCACAAGGTTGCTGCTCAACTGGATGATGGATCGTTCGCGAAATTGCAGGCGCATGACGTGCCCTGGGGGCTCATCTCATGCGCACTCGGCAAATCAGCGAATCGGTGGACCTTTAAAGAGCGCTTCGCTTTCAATGAAATTTCCAGCGATGCAAAGCAGACTTGGTACGGCCCGGTTCGGCCTCAGACGATCTACGAGTGGATAGACGAGTATGAGGGGCCCAGTTTTGTCGATGCTGCTGCTGAATTCAAGAGGATCGACGAACTGGTGCAACAAAGATGTAGCCGCCTGGCAGAATGTGCGGAGCTGTTACGCGACAGGTTGAACGGCTCAGACGCAACAGCCATTTTGCGAGCAGATCAACGGTCTACCGACAGTATCGCGGAAAAAGACCGGGCCCAATCTGAAATGGAGAAAGTTGAGGCAACCAGATCGAGGCTTCAGGACGCGCTCATCACCTTACGCGAAAACGAGAGATTGCTCGACCGCTGTTCCCCGGGATGGTGGGCGAGACTGCGCCGGACAGCCGCAGCCCAGCTATACAGAAGCAAAGTGCAAGAGAATGCTGCGGCGCAACTTCAGATTCGGCAAGAGTTGTCCCTACTCCGACAGAAGCAGGATGCCACGGTAATGCCGGCCTGGGACGCCGCCTCTCGCAATGTTGCCGAGGCTGGACAGGATCTTAGGGAGGCACAGTCTGTATGGTCCTCAAGAGAACTGGCGTGGTCCCGCATCCGCGAGGAGTTTGCGCATCTGAAATTGCCCGAAACGTTAAGCGAGCTGAGAACAGATCAGTTTCAGAAATGCGGTCTTTGGCATGACATCGAGCTGGCGCGACTTCGATCCTCACTCTTTGCTTCCGCGCTGGCGTTGCATGAGGCGTGGTTGGCGGATGTAGCGAGGAAGAAAGATCAGGACGGCGCAGGGTTTCGCGGGAACATCGTAGCCGTTACAAAGCTACTCTCCAACAAACGGCCAGACGACAGGTCTCACGTCCTCGCAATTTGGCAGAGCCTGTTCCTGATAGTTCCAGTTGTATCAACTACGTTCGCATCATTTGCGAATCAGTTTTGCGATCTGCAAACGGCCTCTCTCGGCTGGGCAGGCGGTCCCGCAGGCGGCCGTCGGAGCGCTATGGAGAGCGCAGCACGCAATGGTAGTAGGCGACCCACGCCAGATATAGCCTGTTTTTGCACTGCCCAGCCACTTTATATCCGCTCTTGCCGGACTGTCCCCGCATACGGTGGACGGCGACTATTCACCGCATCGAACCTCGGTCCAAAGGCTCGCTGATAACGCGAATCTCTACGGAAGCACTCTTTCGAATGGCGAAGATACTCCGGTTTGGGTCGGCAGTCCACTGCGAGTTCACCGCCGCTGCATCGAGCCGATGTTTAGTTGGTCGAATCACATTGCGTATGACGGCAAAATGGTGTTCGGGTTGGAGAGCCGTGAAAAACCAAACGGACGGCCAATTGTCTGCGATAGTGTTTGGATCGACATCAAAGGCAAAACACGCAGGCGGCAGGAAGTCCCGGAGCAAACGCAGTTCATGGTTCTCGGTGCTGATAAGGAACACGCCGGAGCTGCCGTATGGGCTTCTTCCAAACCCAACATTCTCAACGTAGCTCTCACTCGTGCTAAGCGGCGCTTCTATTTAGTGGGGGATCGGCAGCTTTGGGGGGCAATGGGATCATTTCAGTGGTCCGTAGGAAAGCTTGCCTCAAAACATCCCGATGAATTCTTGGCTCTCGTGCGGAATGGAGTTGCTCTGGAAGAATCAGCGGCAAACCATTAGACGCGACATCATCAGCCCAGCCTCATAACAGAACGGGAAACTAGACGAGCTCGCTCGCTATAATCTTCAGGGGCACTTGAGCGATGGCCCTAAGGAGCTGCACAGGATGCGAGAGGCTTACAGGGCAGAAACCGTTCGGAGCCGGTCAGCGGAGATACCCGGACGACCTGATGTCTGCCCCGCGCGTGCAGAGCGTTCCCAAGTAGGTAGTCCTGGCGCGAACACCCAGTCTGCAGCCACCTCCCCCGAGATCGTCTGCCTACCCGATATCCGCGCCGGATCTTCTACAGGTGTAGCGAATCGGTGCCGCAAACACCAGCGGCCGGAAAGGAAAACCCGGGCTTTTCAACACGTTTTAACTCCCTTGCTCCCCGCGACTTAAGCACTCGCTCCTGTGGGCAGAATGTGGATAAAACAAATAGGAACAGCTTTGTCGGGTACACTTCAGTTGAACTCCCAGGACCTAATTGGAAAGATTGCCGCCACGGGCGCAGTAAGCCTCGTCGAGTATGCAGAGACACTTCGTGCAGTCGATGATCTGGTGCGTGCGCCGGATACGGCCGACTACATCGCGCCAGGATTTATCGATCTGCAGGTGAACGGTTTTGCTGGTGTGGATTACAACGATCCCGCGAGTCCGGCCGAAGAGATCGCCCGTTCCATTCAGAAGATGTTTACGACGGGTGTGACGCGCTTCTTCGCGACCGTGATCACGGGTTCGGAAGAAAGGATCAATGGATCGCTCAAGAATCTGGCGAAAGCTAAGGACGAATTCGCGCGCAATGGACGACCCGAAGCGGTGGCCATGGAAGCATTTCATGTCGAAGGCCCGCACATCTCGCCTGAGACTGGGCCGCGGGGCGCTCACCCGCTCGAGTTCATCCGGCGGCCGGATCTAAATGAGTTTGCCCGCTGGCAGGAAGCGGCGGATGGCAACATACGGCTGGTGACTGTTTCGCCCGAATGGGACGAGACACCGGGTTATATTCGAGGTCTCGTGAGGTCCGGGGTGGTGGTGAGCATCGGTCACACCAAAGCGACCGCCGAGCAGATTCTCGCGGCTGTCGATGCCGGGGCAACTATGTCTACTCATCTCGGTAACGCGGCGCATCCGGTGCTGCCGAAGACGCAGAATTACATCTGGGAGCAATTGGCGGAAGACCGTTTGGCTGCCTGCTTTATCGTGGATGGCATTCACATCCCCCAGCCCTTTGTGCGCGCCGCGATGCACGCCAAAGGTCTCGAGAAATCGATTCTCGTGACCGATGCTGTGATGCCGGCAATGTGTGAGCCGGGACCCTACAAACTCGGTCAGGTAGACGTGGAACTTCGCGCAAACGGCAGCGTCGTCATGCGAGGCACGGAGCGGCTGGCCGGTTCCGCGCTGCGCATGGACGAAGCGGTCGCGAACACAGTACGCTTCGCAGGAGTTTCGCTCCCTGCCGCACTGGCGATGGCGACTACCAATCCAGCTCGGGTCGGCCGAGTGGCGGGGCGGCAACGTGGTTTAGTGCCGGGAGAGAAGGCGGACCTGATCCGTTTCACGTGGGACGCTCAAGCGCAGTCTCTCTCAATAC
>JAABUQ010008469.1_pt1 | contig 14410 bp, 10 predicted proteins | sample 5560001 | NCBI WGS metagenome assembly JAABUQ01 (sample SAMN10711888, study PRJNA513371) | rock metagenome | isolation source: Antarctica rocks | place: Antarctica: Victoria Land, Finger Mt nord | collected 2015-12-18
TGCTGCATACTCGTTTCATGGCTGGGTCTCTCTTTCGCGTGAGGGTCGTCCTTGGCGGAACTCTTCTCACGCTACCAGCAGACTCAGCCTGCCTCCTCAAAACCTAATTTGGACACGAGTGATGCAATGCATATGCCAAGCGAGTACGTGTACGAATTTGTGAAGCTCAGTCTTTGTGCCAATACATTTCCCAACCTAGATACTTGGTCGCCGCCTCATACACGATGTGGGAAGTATGAGCCAAGTTGGCGGCGGTGTGATGCTCAAAGCCTCCCTCGCAGATGAAGCGCAGGAGCTCCTGCATGCGCGGGATTTCGACGACGCCGGCGCCTCCGAAGGTTTGCAGCGGATCGTCGGTAAACCGGCCATCGCCCACATAGCCGCGGATCTTTCCTTCGCGATCCCGGGTTGAGAAGCGGGCGTAGCTCATCGGCGCTGCCTTTACTTTGCCCGAAACTGTTCCGAAAGTATTCAGCTTGCCCACGGTGCCCGCGATGATCTCCTGGAAATCCATTTTGAAGGCGTCCTTGAAGTCGGGGAAGAAGTGTTTCGGGAGATTGCTGCAGTGGAAACAGACGGCTTTGTTCGGGTCATCACCATAGTTATTGTTCCAATCGAGCAAGGCGCTGGGTGTTTGCGAGGCGAGGCGCAAGGCGTGCATGCTGAGCACGCCGACGATGTCCACTTCGCAGGCGCTGGACATGAGGTTGTTGCTCATCATGCTCATGACGGTGCACGGCACGACGCCGAAGTATTCTTCTAGCGCGGTCCAGCACTGCACGGCGCTAATGTCTACCTCGGTCTCCTGCATCCAGCCGTCGATCACGGCGCCTAGTTTCGCCATCTTCATGAGCGATAGCTCGGGCACATCGGTGGTGGTGACGTAGGCCTTGATGTCGGCCAGTTTCTTCTGCGCGGCGGCATCTTCGTCCGGCATGCGATGGATGCGTCCGAGGATTTCCGAGAGGTCGATGGTGATGACGGAGACGCCGTGGGCTTCGAGCAGTTTTTCGCTGTAGCGGACGGTATTGAAGGCTGCGGGGCGGGCGCCGATAGACCCGATGCGCAAGCGGCGCAGACCGCGCGCGATGCGGCAGACACCGAGGAACCACTCGAGATCTTTGCGGAACTCTGCAGAATCGGGGCTTTCGGTGTGAAGCGTGGTGAGCGAATACGGGATGCCGTACTGCATCAGGTTGTTGCAGGCCGACATCTTGCCGCAGAAGCTGTCGCGCCGGTCTGTGATGCGCATGCGCTTCGGGTCGTCCGGCGTGGCCTGAATGAGCACGGGGACTTTCAGATCGGACATGCGCAACGTGTCCGCAATGGCGCGCTCATCGCCAAAGTTGGGGAGCGAGACGATGACGCCTTCGATGGTGTCGCGATGCTGGCGGAAGAGCGCGGCGCAACGCTTGGCCTCTTCGAAAGTTTCCACGGCGCCGAACTTGGATTCGTTGGCAACAATCGCGTCGGCCTGACTTCCTTCTTTTTGAGGAGTGGGCGCGATGACGCGAACGCCCGCTTTTTCAAGCACGCGAATCATGTCTTCGCGGCCGGTAGCGGCGAGGTGATCGGGGAAGAAGCCGCGGTTTCCGACGATGAGGCCGAGGGTGGGCCCGGCTCCGTGAGTGGTAGACATTTACGATTTCCTTGGGAAGAACTTAATGAAGTAGATGAGACCGACGGCGAGTAGAACCAGGCCCCACCACAGGGTGGCATGCAGATTCGCGAGCACCGGCGGGTTCGCGGGAGGCGAGACCAGCTCATAGAGACCGGTGGCGGTGATCAGCACGCCATAGGCTGTCAACAGCATTCCAATGAAGAACCAGATGGATAAAAAGCCGGGACCGTGCATTGCGTTTGACCTACCAGAAGATGATGTTGAGCACTACGAAGACTACGACCACGATACCGGCCCAGAAGAGAGGGCGCTGCACGAGCGACAAATTGCCTTCGGACGGTATGGCGGTGCCGCCGTAAACAAGATTGACTAACTCCGAGTCTGGCTTCGGCTCCGTTGCGTAACTTACAAGAACCGTGACAACGACGCAGATGAGCCAGGACCAGAGGGCGCGGTACATATTTTCGGCCATGTCTTTGGCGTTCGCGGAGAGAGCGATATAGCGAAGCGCGGAATGGTCTACATGGACCCATTCGAACATTGAGATAGACGAGACGGTACCGATCAGCAAGCCCCAGAAGCCGCCCGCCGGAGTGGCGCGTTTCCATAGCATGCCGAGGATGACGGTTCCGAATAAGGGCGCGATGAAAAAGGTGAAGAGAGCCTGGACGTAATCCATAATGCTGGCGAACTGCATCACCACGTAAGCGGCGGCGATGCTGACGAGCACGCCGAGGACAGTACACCAGCGGCCGACGGCGACGTAATGCCGGTCACTGGCGTCTTTGCGAATGAGCGCTCGATAGATGTCGTAGGTCCACACCGTGGCGAAGGCGCTGACGTTGCCGGCCATGCCGGACATGAATCCGGCGATGAGAGCCGTAATACCGAGACCCAACAAGCCGGGGCCGCAATAGCGCGCCAGCATGAGGGGCAACACTTCGTTGTAGGTGTGACCTCCTGTTAGCGCGGCTTGCGATTCGCCGACCAGTTTCTCTGGCAGGACGGCGAGGGCGAGCAAGCCTGGAAGGATGACGATGAAGGGCACGGCCATCTTGAAAGCGGCGCCGATAATGGGCGCCATTTTTGCGCTGCGCAGATCTTTGGCGGCGAGAACGCGCTGGACTACGAGGAAGTCGGTGGTCCAGTAGCCAAAAGAGATGACGAAGCCGAGGCCGAAGACGATGCCCGTCCAGTGAATGCCCATTGGATTCGTGGTGAAGGAACCGAGTCCAGCCCACAGGTGGGTGTAGTCCTGACCTGGGAAGTTTTGATGAATGCGGTGGACCATGCCGTTCCAGCCACCGGCTTCGATGAGCCCCAGAATGGAGATGACGATGGCGCCGAGCCAGATGAGGAAGAACTGCAGAACTTCATTGAAGATGGCGGATAGCAGGCCGCCGAGAAATACATACGCGGCGACGGTGAGGGAGGCGATCCAGATGCTGAAGTTGATGTCCCAGCCAAGAATAATGCGCATGACCAAGGCCATTGAGTACATGTTGATGCCGCTCATGAGGACGGTCATGATTCCGAAGCTGACGGCGGCCAGTGCGCGAGAGGGTTCGCCGAAGCGAAGCTTTAAGTAGCCGGGGACGGAGTGGGTTTTCGAGATGTAGTAGAAGGGCATCATGACAATGCCGAGGAAGAGCATGGCGGGAATGGCGCCGATCCAATACCAGTGCGCGGCCAGGATGCCGTATTGATAGGCGGAAGCGGCCCATCCCATGAGTTCCAGAGAACCGAGGTTGGCGGCGACGAAGCTGAGGCCGGCAATCCAGGCACTCATGTCGCGGCCCGCGAGAAAGAAGTCTTCGCCGGTTTTGGTGAAGCGCTTCAAGTAGAAGCCGATGCCCATGACCATCACAAAGTAAAGGGCGATGATGGCGAGATCGACTGGGTGGAGGGAGAGAAGCTGGCCTGACGTGGAAACAGCAAGGATAAAGTTCATTGTCGGGGTGGCTGCAACCCGTTCCAAGCAGCAGTGGAAAGTATATATGAGTTGGCGCTGGTCACAGTCTGACTGTCGAGAAGCTGACTCATGTCAAGAACACCGGATACCAGCTCATATAGTGACGCTTGGGGCTTATGTACTATCCAGCAATGAATCGGTCGAGTGAAGCCTATCACCTCGGCGAGTTAAGGGTCGCTCAAGATCGGAGTCACCCATCTCACATCCTCCCGCCGCCAGTTCCGGCGGAGAGCCGCACTCTCGACGTCGGATGTGGAGCCGGGCAAACTCTTTTGGCCGCATATCCGGATCGAATCACGTTTGGTCTGGACATTGACATTGAAGCCTTGAGACTAGGGAGGACGCTCACTCGAAATGTGAGGTTCGCTTGCGGTAAAGCAGAAGCGCTTCCCTATCGGAACAACGAATTTGACTTGGTGACTGCGCGCGTTTCGCTTGCCTATACGGATATACCTATGAGTCTTAGAGAGATTCATCGAGTTCTGAAACCAGGAGGAACTCTCTGGATGACTCTCCACCCGCTTTCCGTGCCCTGGGCAGTGGCGAAGCACGCTCATTGGAAGGGCAAGATCTATTTCGCGTATATAGTTGCGAACAGCATGTTTTTTCATTTTTTCCACCGCCAGTTTTCGTTCTTTGGCCGCTATGAGTCTTTTCAAACCGAACTCGGAATGCGTCGTCTTTTGACCCGGTGTGGATTTCGCGGAGTCACCGTCGTCCGAGGACATCATTTCGTCATGACAGCAGACGCGACCTAGCGGTGGCAGCGCCTAGGACGGTCACGAAGTAGAGGGGATGATGGCGAGATAACTGGGTGGAGGGAGAGAAGCTGGTCGCCGCTGGTGTCGTACAGACTGGAACAGAATTCGACAGCCAGCGGCGAAGAGTGAGCGGCGGATTGAAAACTACGCGCGCCTCAAGCGCGGCGGCGTCGGACGAAAAGACCCAGACCAAGCAACGAAGACGCGAGCAGCGCGAGGCTGGCCGGTTCCGGTACAGCGGTGGCCGTGAGCGACGTCAGATTCGCGTTCAGCGCCACGATATTGGTGCCGTTGGCGTTCGCCGTGTAGTAATTGAAGGTGCTCGGGAACGCGGATGCCGGTTTGGTAATCGTATCGAGATTGGTCGTGAGTTGAGCCGTGTCAGTCAACAATGTGTAAGCTGAATCGGTTGACGGCCAGTTGGACAGCGACGACAGATCGAGGGTGAACGTGCTGTTGCTGGGCGTACCTAAGGCGACCGGGGACACCTGGGCGCTATAAATCACGTCGGTCAGGGCGGGCACGATGGTGGCGGAGGACAGGTAGCCCGCCGCGACGGACCGGCCGGCGATGGTGAAGTCAAGAAAGCTACCGGTAGTGCTGTTGAGGTCGAAGTGACCCGTCACGGTATTGCCCACGGCTTGACCGGTGGCGCCCTGGGTCTGGTAAACAGTGCCCGTGAAGCTGACGGCGTAGACGTCCGCATGGGCCGGAACGGCCGCCGCCAGCGCGGTGATCGCGAGAACAGAGAGTGTGCATTTCATAGATAGATATTCCTTATTTTCAGTATTAATAGTTTGGTACCGGCGTGACACGATGGTCCCGCCGGTACCGCATGATATGTGGCTTAGTTATTGTCGCTTGCGATGCTCTGGAAGCGAGTGTGCGAAACGGGCACTGGTGTTCCTTTCAGACCTTCCCATAGGATCTTGTTGTAGCGATCGGCGGGAACGCGGTCTTCGCCCGAGAAATCAAAGCCGCGCGTTTTCGCAGCCCAGTAATTGGCGTTATGAGTCGGCTTCAGGTCGGGACCCGCAGCGAACAGGACCTTGCTATCGCGGGGCGCCATCGCCAGCGAGGTCGACTTCAGCAGCGTCGAAGCCACGGCGGTGAACGTCCAGTCGCCCGACGAGTTGGTGTCGAACACATCAGCCATTGGCCTCGCATAGTACGTGTTCAGGTTGATGTGCTGGGTGCCCAAGATGTCCTCCATGGTGCGGAGCAGACTGGGCTGGCTGTAGCGCGTGCTGACGACGGCGTTTTTCCTTACATACGGGCCCACGATGTAGGTCGTGGCGCGATGCGAGTCGACATGGTCCGCCCCGTCCTGGCAGTCGTCTTCAATGACCATGATCAGGGTGTTGCTCGCATAGGGGCTGTGGGCGACGGCCTCAACCAATAGGCCCACCGCATAGTCGTTGTCGGCCTGCTGCAGTTCCGGGGTGTTGACGCCTGCCAGCGCCGAGCCGAAGCTGCCGGTGTGATCGTGGCTGAGCCCGCGGATCATCTCCAACGACGGTAGATTGCCGTTGGCGACGAACTGCTTGAACTCGCGGTTCCATTCGTTGAAGCGCCATACATCCGGATAGGCCTGATCGTAAGCGCGGAAGTACGGGTCATAGAAACCGTTCTGATAAAGCAGTTGGTTGCCGGTCGTGGTCTGCACGACGCCCGCCGCAAAAGGATCGGCGATCGGATTGGCAATGGTTCCGATGCTGCCCGGAGTATTCGCCAACCAGCCGTAGTTGCGAACCGTTCCGCCCGCGTTCAGCACGGCGTTGAAGATATAGCCCTGCTGATAGCCGGCCGGTCCGTCGGTGACGGCATGGTCGCCGTCGCCCGCCAGCATGTTGGCCGTGCCACCCTTCTGGGAAGCGGTGTTGTTGGTGTAAGGCGTGGTCGCACGGGTCGGGTCGAAGAAGAAGTCACGCGCGGCGGTGGTCGTCAGGTTGGATGGAACGTTCCGGTTTTGCCCTTCGCCCTCATACGAGAGACCGCGGTTCACGCGCGCATAGTTCTCCTGCTGCGTCACCGTTTCCGTATTAGTCACACGGCCACGCATCGACCAGGACCAGCCGTCCATCGACCCGTCACCCGGGTCCATGAAGTTGTCCAGGGTCACGAAGTTCTGCGCCATGCTGTGGAAGCTCGGCGTCACGCGCTTGCCGAACAGCGTCAGCGTAGGATCGCCGTTCGAACCGTTGCCCAGATCGCCTAAGATTTGGTCGAAGGTACGGTTTTCTTTAACGATGTAGATGATGTGCTGGATTTTCGAACGCAGGAAGTTCATCACCTGGGCATCGGTCGCCGGCGGTGTCACCGAGTAAGCATTGTTCGCCGCGACCGCCGACGTCAGACCCGAAAGATCCCCCGAAGACGGAACCTGGGCGCTGACCAGCGTCGAATGCTCCAACTGGAACTGATACTGGTTGTTGGAGTTCAACTGCCTGGACTTGGCCGCGTTGCCGCCGGGATACGTCAGATACTTGATGCTGGCCAGGTTACCGAAGCCATAGCCGGGGTTCGGGCCCGTGTCGCTTTTGCCGTTGACGATATACATCCAGCTCCCATCGGCGCTGAACGCGATATCGGTTGGGTCGTAGGCGGTCGGGATGAGAGCGGTCGTGGTCAAGGCGTTCGCGCCGCTCAGCGGGATCACTGCCACCGAGTTCGAACCGGCATTGACGGCATACAGCGTGTTGTTGACGGGATTGATTGTCACGGCGGTAGGAGCCGCACCCGTTGTGTTCGCGGGCAGACCCAGGTAGGCCGGACCGCGCGTATCGATTTTCTTGCTGATCGTGTTCGTGGAGGTGCTGATTACCGCGACCTGGTCCTGGTTGTCCTGCGCAACATACAGAGTCGAGCCGTCCGCACTGAGCGTCATGCCGTTGGGGTTGCCATCGAGCTGAATGCGCGCGACGAAGGAGCCGGCGGTCGGGCCGGAGACGTTAACCACCACCACCTCACGGTCACGGTCTGCGCCGACATAAGCGGTGGTGCCGTTCAACGCCACGGAGTAGGGGAATGTGCCGCCCTTGGTGCCGCCCGCGGCGCCGGAGGTCGAGTAGGGGCGCAGGTCGTATTCATAACGGATCGCCGCGCTCGCGGTGTCGATCACGCTGATCGAATCGTTGTAGTTGTTGGCGGCCACCAGCGTCCTGCCGTCGGCCGTGATCGCGAGGCCGGCTACGTTCGGCTCCACGCGCAGGCCAAGGCCCGTTTGGTTAGCAGTGTTGGAGACGCAGCCGTTCGGGGCGTGCCCGAGGCTGATTTTGGCGCTCTGAACGAAACTGGAGCCGTTGTTGGTGTAGGCATACACGGCGTCCTCGCAACCGCCCGCCGCGTACAGCGTCCTGCTGTTCGGCGCCCAGACCAGACCAACATGCGAATTGACCTGCTGGATCACCTGCATTAGGACAGGGCTGGTCTTGTTGGCGCCCGCCACATTGTACAGGAAGATGAACTGGGTGGAAGCCGCCGTGTCGACCGTGCCCGAGGCGTTAGCGAGCGAGTTCATGCCGGCGGTCAGGATCGCCAGCGTCGTGCCATCCGGGCTGACGATGGACTTCACCGCCTGACCGGCAACGAAGTTCGGATAATTGGCGAGCCCGGGATTCAGCGTCTGCTGGATCGCGCCCGTGAGCGGCGCTGTCGGTGTCACAAACAGGCCCGGAGGCGTCGGCAGCTTGCCGTTGTTGCCGTCGATAGTGGTATTGAGTTGCGCGTCCGCAAGGCGCGACGCCATCAGAACTGCCGAGGCGAGAAGACTCGCTTTGAGCAATCCTTTGTACTTGAACATTCTCATTCTGCACTCCTTTTCATTCTGCTTTCTCCTTATGCTCCAGACCGTGCAGCTCGCGTAATGTAGATAGATCTCGCCGCACTTCATGCTGTCGCAGACCACGGTCCAGGTGCCACATCGGACCGTATCATGACGCGTGAGCCGTCACAACTCCCTAGTCAAGAATTCACAGAATGTTTTCTGTCCTGTAGCAATGCACGCGAAATCTACGTGTTCCGACATCGTTTCCCGCCCGGACCGGTCTCGCACAACTTGGTGTTCGCTGCGGGTTTGCGGATCGCACGAGCGTGTTTAAGCAAGCGGTGTCGCGTCAACAATCGCCATCGGCGTCAGAGTGGAGTGCATCTATGCAAACGAAGTGTAATTTACATAAGCGTGCTCGGTTGGAAACTGACGTCCGATGCCGAGGGTTAGTCATGACGGAGAGCGGTCATGGGGTCCAACTGTGCCGCCCGCCGGGCTGGAATGTAGCAGGCACCGAGAGCTGCGACTACGAGACAGAGCGAGACAGCTACAAACGTCAACGGATCGGTCGCCCGCACGCCGTAGAGCAGGTGCGAAAAGCTCGATAGTACTCGGGTGAGGATTGAGGCTGCCACAGCGCCGATAGCGACGCCGACAAGAGCGAGTCGAAAGCCCTGCCCAATCAGCATTTGCAGGACGTCCCACTTTGCTGCCCCAAGCGCCATGCGAATTCCAATCTCCGGCACACGCTGAGCCGTCGAGTAGGAGGTCACGCCGTAGATTCCGACGGTAGCCAGCAGCCATGCGAAGACGGCAAATGCAACAAGCAGGATCATCGGGAAGCGCTGGCGCGCCATCGACCCCGAAACGAGATCGCGCATAGTGCGGATGTTGTAAACCGGCTGATCGCCGCTCGCTCCATACACTGCGTTCTTGATGGCAGGCATCACAGTGGCAGGATTCAGCGGAGTGCGTACTGCGAATGCGACCTCGTCGCGAAAGACGGGCAACGCCTCATCGGGAAGCTGATAGAAGGAATAATAGATCTGCGGTTTCTCGCCTCCCGAGCCGTCCATCCCATACTGTTCGACGTGACCGACCACCCCCACAATCTGAGCGGCCACGGCGCCAACTGCGCCCCAATGGGGAATCGTCAGGGTCTGGCCCACAGCGTCGCGATCGGGAAAATAGGTGCGCGCAAGCAGACTGTCGATGAGACACACCAGTTGCGAATGGATATCGTCCACTTGCGTTAGAAAGCGGCCGCGCAGAAGGGGGATTTGCATGGTGCGGGGATAATCGGGACCAGTCGGATAATAGGTCGCCCGCGGGATCTCCGCCATGGACGCCGGCTGGTGTGGGCCGATCCAGAACGGGCCGGAATTGTAGCGCCTGCCCAAGGGCACGAGCGCCGTCATGCCCGCTGACTCTACGCCGGGAATCTGGCGGATGCGTTCGGTGAGTTGTTGATAGGCGGCGCGCGTAGCTGACGCGGTCTGTGTGGTGGAAGGGGAAAGTCCAACTTGGAAGGTAATGACGTGCTGCGGGTCGAAGCCCGGATTCACGGCCCACAGGTTGTGGATGGTGCGAAAGAGCAGTCCAGCGCCTGACAGCAGGACCAGCGCGAGCGCGATTTGCACGATTGCGAGAACGCGTTGCGTGCGCTGATGGCTGGTGGTCGAACCACGACCTCCATCTCTTAGACTTGCCTGCAGATCGGTATTTGCATGTTTAAGCGCCGGCACGAGGCCGAATAATATTCCAACGGCGGTTGAGACGCCAAGCGCGAAGAGCAGGACAGAAGCGTTTACGCCGATGTTCTCGATACGCGGCAGACTGCCCGGCACTGCCGCCAGCATCGCGCTGAGCCCAAACTTTGCAACCGCCAGCCCGAGAACTCCGCCCGCAAACGACAGAAGCACGCTCTCCGTGATCAGTTGCCGAATGATTTGCATTCGGCTCGCGCCCAGCGCTCGTCGAACCGCAAATTCGCGCGTGCGTGCCGCCGAGCGCGCCAGCAACAGATTGGCGACGTTCGCGCAGGCGATGAGCAACACGAAACCGACAGCTCCGAGCAGCAACAGAAGCGTCCCGCCGACGTCACCGACGAGCATTTGCTTCAGCGGAACGATAGACGTTCCCTGCCCTCTTTCCGTGGTGGGGTTGAGTTCATCGATATGCTCCTGCAGCGTGTTCATTTCCGCCTGCGCCTGACCCACGCCGACCCCATGTCGCAAGCGTGCAAGACAGAGGATGTTGTGAACCGTACGATCATTGAGGAAAATCGGGGTGGAGCGGCCGATCGGGGTGTAGACATCGGCTGGTTGGATTTCGAAACGAAACGCGGGCGGGAGAACGCCGAGGATCGTATAGCCGGCGCCGTTCAAGGTAATCGACTTGCCGATCACCGCCGAGTTTCCGTGGAACCGTTCTTGCCATAGACGATTGCTGATAACGGCCGCGGCCATGCCGCCGAGTCGGTCTTCGCCGGGAGAAAAGGAATGCCCGAGAGCAAGTGTCACACCGAGAGTGCTGAAGAAGCCGGAAGAGATTTCGTAGCCGGCAACATGCTCGGGTGAGCCGGGATTTGTCAGGTCAAAGCCGACAGGCTTGAACGCGGCAATTTGCTCGAACGAGCGTGCATCACGTGTCCAATCGAGAAAGTCTGGATAGGAAAGATAGGTGTCGTACTTGAGGCTCCGATTGTAGAGCGCCACGATTACCAAGCGGTCTGGTTCGTGATACGGCAGCGGCTTCAGGACCACACCGTCTAGCGCGCTGAAGATCGCCGTATTTGCTCCGATGCCCAAGGCTAAAGTCAGAATCGCCGCCGCAGCATAGGCGGGGTTCTTGCGCAAGGAGCGGGAGGCGTAACGAAGATCGCGCGCGAAGCGATCTACCGGTTCGAACGCTCTTTGGTCCCGGCATTCGTCCTTCGCCAACTCGAGCGCGCCAAAGTCCCGGCGGGCGCAACTCCGCGTCTTCTCGAGTCAGCCCCTGTCGCATGTAATCGCTGATCTGATTTTCGAGGTGGAACTGAAACTCGGCATGCATCCGCCGTTCCCAGCGCGGTCGCTTTAGCCAGGAGCCCCAAGTCATTTCTTCGGCTCCTCACTCCGCGGTTCAAGAACCAGCGAAATAGCTTCACAGAGACGCTTCCAGCCGGCCTTCTCGGCGTCCAACTGGCGACATCCGGCCTTAGTCAGGCTATAGAATTTTGCGTCGCGACCGCCTTCGGTCGTCTTCCAATCGGACTTGAGCCAGCCTCGCTCTTCCAACCTGTAAAGCGCGGGGTAGAGCGATCCTTGGCGAATCTGGAGCGCATCCTTGGAAAGCTGTTGGATGCGCTGGACAATGGCGTATCCATGGATGGGCCGGAGTGCGGCCACCCTCAGGATCAACATATCCAGTGTCCCTTGGAGGAGCTCAGCGTCGCCGGAGGGATTTTCAGGTTGCCTAGGCATCCGAGGCATTAATATATGAGTATACCTAGGATGTCAAGGGTTCCCCGTTGCGTGCGCAAAGGAACGGCGCTGAGCGCGGTGAAAGAATCGTTAGGGGTCGCGGAGGTGCTCCGAACCCTGTTCGACGGTGCCGCCATCTAAATGGATATGAGTGACACCGCACACATGCCGCCGTACTCGGTTCTGGACTTGGCGATGGTCAAAACGGGGAGCAGCATTGCGAACTCTTTCGCCGAGACACTGGATTTGGCGCAACACGCGGAGCGTTGGGGGTACAAGCGCTTCTGGCTGGCGGAACATCACAACATGGCGGGTGTCGCGAGCGCGGCGACTGCCGTATTGATCGGTCACGTGGCCGGCGGGACCTCGGAGATTCGGGTGGGCTCGGGCGGCGTGATGTTGCCGAATCACGCGCCGCTGGTGATCGCGGAACAGTTCGGAACGCTGGAGACGCTTTACCCGGGACGGATCGACCTGGGACTGGGCCGCGCGCCGGGCACGGACGGACCGACGCTGAGGGCGCTGCGTCGACGGCCGGAGAGCGCGGACGACTTCCCCGAGCAGGTGGAGGAATTGCTAGGCCTGCTGGAGCCGTCTCGTCCGGGACAGATCGTCCGGGCCGTTCCGGGAGCGGGCACTCGCGTTCCCGTTTGGCTGTTGGGCTCGAGCACATTCAGCGCGCAACTGGCAGCGCAATTGGGACTGCCGTTCGCGTTCGCGGCTCATTTCGCGCCGCAGCTGATGCGCCAGGCGCTTCATTTATACCGAACCGCTTTCCGGCCATCTCAGTGGCTGGAAAAGCCATATGCTCTGGTCTGCATTCCGATGCTGGCTGCTGAAACAGACGCCGAAGCGGAAGTCCTGAGCACGACGGTGAAGCTCAAGTTTCTGGATATTATTCGCGGAACGAAGGATTCGCTGATCCGGCCGGCGGTAGCCAGCATGGCCGGGCTCTGGAGCCAGCAGGAAGAATACATGGTGCATACGATGCTCGGCGAGCTGATTGCCGGTAGCCCGCGTACGGTGGAGCTTCAGCTTGCCGAGTTGATTGCGAGCACGCGCGTGGACGAGATCATGATCAGTTGTACGGCGTACGACCAAGCCGCGCGGTTGCGGTCGTACGAGCTGGTTTCCGAGGTGCTGCGTGGTATCGGCCGGGGAGCAGACGGATGGGAGAGACAGACGCCGAGGCCGAATTCCCCTATGCCGCGGGATACCGCGATTTCTTTCTGAAGAGAGAGCCCCCACAAAGAGCAGCGAGTCCGAAAAATGCAAGACTCGACGGCTCAGGAGAAGGTGTGAGGATTCGGTATTCAGTTCCGTTCCCGTTGTAGTCGGTCTCATAAAAACCTTGAGGGCCGTTGATGTCAGCTCCGAAAAGGAATGCTTGACTGCCCAAGCCCGTTCCGCCGCCGGTGTCCAGAAAGTTTTTAAACGCTTTAAAAACGGCAACAATTGTGAATTCCGCAAGGGGCTTCTTGCCATTGATGGAGGGCCGATAAGAGAGCGTGAGATCCCGATTCCGTCCATAATGGGATGGTGGCCACTCAGTCCATTCCGAAAGTGACGGAAGAAGAGCACCTGAAGCTGGAGCGCGCTGCTGAATTCAGGCATGAGTTTGTGGGTGGCGAGATCTTTGCGCGGGCAGTGGGAACGCTGCGACAATCACTACTGGCTGCAAGTTGGATGGCTGCGCTAAGCTCCCAAGTGCGGCGCGGGGATTGCAGCGTTTTTCATCTCAAGCCCGAATTCGCACTCCTTATGGCTCGTTTGTGTATCCGTACATATCAGTGGTGCGTGGGGCGCCTCAGGTCTACGGGGATGGTGCAGACACGCTAACAAATCCTAAGGTGGTCATCGAGATTCTCTCTCCGTCAACCGCCGGTTACCACCGAGGTAAGAAGTTCGAACTGTATCGGGAGATCTCCTCGGTTGAAGAATACATCCTGGTCCATACGAACTCCGCACATGTGGAACAGTTGTGCGCCAGGGGGACGCAAGCTGGATCTTTCGTGAGTACCGTGGGCTGGAAACAGTCTTTGCGATTGGTTCGATCAACTGCAGCGTGCGGCTGAGCGACGTTTACTTGGGTGTTTTCGATTTGCCCGGTTCGCCGGATGGTTTGGATTGAATGTGAGCAATATGGACTCTTTAGAGTTTTCCGCCGGTGAAGATACACCGGGCTCTGCAGTTGCGGGCGGGCGTGTACGGCGAGACTGGAGTCTTATTCTCCTCAATGCCTACGTGCCTCTCCTCCCAGCGGGATTTGGCGTAATCATTATCAAAGGCAGTAATCCGCTGGTGCGGAACCGGTTCTACCCCGCGGGGCCGCTGTTGCTTGCCGCCTTCGGTGTGTATCTTTTATGGCTGTGGCGGAGAACGCTGACCGAGCGCAAAAGACTGCAGGCCGAAAGGCGAGCGCACGCGGATGATCGCGTTCAACTGCGAATGATTGAGGAAAGCTTGCGCGCCAACTACTCGAAGCTATTTATGTCATGCCAGGTACCTATGGTAGGGATGATGCTTTTGGATTTATTCCGGTAAAACAGGCGTTCTCTGCTTCTTGGGAAACAGTGGACCCGGGCGTGAGATCCCGATTCCGACGATAATGGGACTAGTGGCCTGAGGGCTTGGATTGAGACGAACAGTATGGACTCGCTAGAGACTCCCGCCGGTGAAGGAACACCGGGCTCCAAAGTCGTCCGGCGAGACTGGCGCTTTATCTTCCTCAATGCCTATGTGCCCCTTAATGTGCTGTTGTTGGGCGGAATCATCCTAAAGGACCGGGATCTGGTTGTACACAACCGGTTCTACCCTGTAGGA
>JAABUQ010008470.1_pt1 | contig 14409 bp, 11 predicted proteins | sample 5560001 | NCBI WGS metagenome assembly JAABUQ01 (sample SAMN10711888, study PRJNA513371) | rock metagenome | isolation source: Antarctica rocks | place: Antarctica: Victoria Land, Finger Mt nord | collected 2015-12-18
CTAGTTAGTACCCAGACGTGTTTCGAGCAGTACCAGCCCATCTCGTGGTGATGGGCCGCCCGCCAGGGCTGAGTCACACTCTTCGAAGAATGAGATTTATTTAACTGTTTCAATGGTTAAGAACCGATTCTTACCTCTTACCGGCGCGGCCGCTGTTAGTTTACTAGGCGATTTAGAACTGATCAAAGGACATGCAGATTTGGTTCAACACAGGAGAAATTTATGAGTCCAGGATTGTTTCGGTACGGCTTAGCTTGCATTCTCTGGGTGGCTAGCTTTGGTTCGCCTAGTTTAGGGGCACAATCGCCGCAAGTATTGATTTCGATAAATCCATGTCGTGTGGTGGACACCCGCTTAGCAAATGGTGCTTTCGGAGGCCCCATAATGGCGGCTTCCTCAACGCGCGATTTCCTCATCCCGCAAAGCTCTTGCGGCCTTCCCTCCAACGCAACGGCCTATTTGCTAAATGTCACAGTTGTGCCGACGGGAGCGGTAGGATATCTCACCATCTGGCCTACTGGCCTACCACAGCCACTAGTCTCCACGCTGAATGCCGGGATGGGCCAGGCTACAGCGAATAGCGCTACTGTAGCGGCCGGAGTAAATGGCGCAGTGAGCGTCTATGTGACGGACCGCACCCATCTGATTCTGGACATAGAGGGCTACTACGTTCCCCAGCAGAGTTTTTCGGATGCGGAGACGCCGGCCGGAGCTCAGGACGGCACGAATCAAACCTTCACGCTGGCGCACACACCCGCCAGCGGGTCAATGCCTCTTGTGATCCTCAATGGCGTCGTGCAGAAGTGGGGAGCTGATTACACGCTCACCGGGAAAACGATAACCTTCTCTGCGCGTTTGTCGGCGCCACAGCAGGCGGATGTACTCCAAGTCTGGTATCGTTACTGACGCTTAGGGGGTGCGGGCGCTTGGGGTTTGGGGGTAAGCGCCCGCTCGTTACGGGGACGTATATTTAAACGCTGGTTTCTCGCTTAGAGTTACGGGATCGATCTCGTTTTTGTAAAAAAGCTAGTCGAACATCCCCTCAAACAACGGTGAGCTGAGATAGCGTTCACCCGCATCCGGAAGCACGACCACGATGGTTTTCCCTGCCATCGCCGGCTCCTTCGCCACGCGCACCGCCACAGCCGCGGCAGCGCCGCAGGAAATGCCGCATAGCAGTCCCTCTTCCGTTGCCAGACGGCGCGCCATTTCGATGGCCTCCTCGTTGGTGACCAGTTCTACCCGGTCCACCATCGACAGGTCGAGTGTGTCGGGAATGAAGCCTGCGCCAATCCCCTGGATCTTATGCGGACCGGGCTTCACCTCTTCTTTGTTCAGCGTTTGAGTGATCACAGGACTAGCGGCCGGTTCCACGCCGATCGACAGCATCGGCCACTTTTTCTCGAGCTTGATGTAGCGTGAAACTCCTGTTATGGTTCCCCCGGTGCCAATTCCGGAAACAAGCGCATCAATCTGGCCATCCGTGTCTTCCCAAATCTCCGGACCGGTAGTTTGGAAGTGAATACGCGGGTTCGCCGGATTTTTAAACTGTTGCGGAATGATGAACCGGTTTGGATCCGATGCCTGGATCTCTTCCGCTTTCGCAATCGCGCCCTTCATACCCTTTGCGCCTTCCGTGAGCACCAGGCTTGCGCCCAAAATCTTGAGGACTTTGCGCCGCTCCAGCGACATGGTCTCCGGCATGGTTAAAGTGATCGGGTATCCGCGCGCTGCGGCCACGAAAGCGAGCGCGATGCCGGTATTTCCACTGGTCGGCTCCACGATGGCTTTGCCGGGTGTGAGGACTCCACGTTCTTCCGCATCCCAGATCATCGACGAGCCGATGCGGCACTTCACCGAAAACGACGGATTGCGGCCCTCGATCTTCGCCAAAACCGTGGCCTTGGCTCCATCGACGATGCGATTGAGCTTCACCAGCGGAGTGCGGCCGATCGTAAATGAATTGTCTTGGTAAATCAAAGTGTTCCTTTCAGATCTCCCAATTAGGGACGTACTGGGTGTGTTTTTCCTGCCAGGACCGCGCCAGTTCGGCGAAACTCGTCTGGTCTAAAACATCGGACACGGCGCTGTCGACAAGATTCCAGATGTCGGCGAACGGATCGCCGCTGCCGCCGCGCGAGGCGCTTTTCACGTTTTCCACCGCCCGCAGCACTTCGCCAACAGTGATGTTGTCCGGCGAACGTGCCAGCAGATAACCGCCTTCCGCGCCGCGCCTCGAATCGACAAACCCACTCTGCTTCAAACCAGCCAAAATCAGCTCCAAAAACTTCTGTGGAATCTTCTGCCGCTTGGCAATATCGGCAATTTTGACGGGGGGCATCGTGGATGCGCTTGGCCCCGATCCAATATATTGCGCCGACAGATCGAATACAGCCTTGAGCGCATACTCGCTCTTGACCGAGATATTCATCCTTTTCCCATAACGATTCTAATCCCGCTCGGGCCAAGAGAACTTCGTGAACCGGCGTATACCATGGAAAGCAGTGTCTGACCGCGCTATGTGGAGAGATTTTGTCGAGACAGCTTTTCGGAACTGATGGCATCAGAGGCGTCGCTGGAGAGCCGCCGCTCGATGCCCGAACCGCTCACGCTTTAGGTGTGGCGCTGGGCTCTTGGGCGCGCCAGACGCACGCTGCCCAGGTGGGTGATGGGCCGGCGGAGGTGGTGATTGGAATGGACACGCGCGAAAGCGGTCCCTGGCTGGCGGCTCAAGTCGCCGGCGGGCTGGCGCGTGCCGGCGTGTCCGCCAGATTTGCCGGCGTGATCCCAACGCCGGGCGTCGCCTACCTGACTCGCACGGGCCGGTTCGTGGCCGGTGTGATGATCTCTGCATCGCATAATCCGTATTACGATAACGGCCTGAAAGTGATCAGCCATTCCGGTTACAAGCTCGCCGACGAGGTGGAGCTTGAACTGGAGCGCTTGATGGGCAACTGGCTGCAGACGGGCGAAGAGGCGGCGAGCCGGGAACTTGCCACCGACAACAGCCTGGATCATCTCTACACCAACTATCTGGCAAACACCGTCACTCGATCTTTTCCTTTTCGCTTGGTGATCGATTGCGCGAACGGCGCCGCCACGGAGGTCGCGCCGCTTCTATTCGAACGCCTCGGTTCCAAGGTGGAGTGGCTGGGCGCCTCGCCCGACGGCCGCAACATCAATTTAAATTGCGGGTCGCTGCATTTGGATGGGCTTCGCGAACGCGTTGTCGAGAGTGGCGCGGATCTCGGAATCGCGTTTGACGGCGATGCCGACCGCGCCCTCTTTGTGTCTTCGAGCGGAAAGATTGTGGACGGAGACGCCGTACTCTTTCTCGCTGGGTCGAGTTTGAAGCGAGCTGGTCAATTAAAGGGCGATGTCGTGATCGCAACCGTGATGTCGAATCTGGGTCTCCAAAAAGCTTTCGACGCCTACGACATTGAGATGGTCCGCACGCCCGTTGGCGACAAGTACGTGTTGGAAGAGATGGTGAAGCGCGGCGCCGTTCTGGGCGGCGAACAATCGGGCCACGTGATCTTCTCCGAATACGCCACCACGGGCGATGGCCTGCTGACTGCTCTGCGAGTGCTGGAAATTGTGCGGGACTCGTGCAAGTCGCTCGACGCGCTTGCCGGAGAGATGAAGACCTTTCCGCAGAAGCTGGTGAATATACGCGTCAAGAACAAGCGGCCGCTGTCGGAGCTTCCATCGGTGCAGGACGAGATCAAAGCCGCGGAGCAAGAGTTCGGAGATAGTGGCCGGGTTGTTGTCCGTTTTTCCGGTACGGAACCGCTGGCGCGCGTGATGATAGAGGCCGAAACCGATGAGGCCGTGGAGAAGTGGACCGGGCGTATTGCCGACGCCATTCGCGCGGAATTAGGCGCAGCAGGTTAGGGTCTCTGCTAGAGTTGAATCTCCGATTTGGTTCCTCCCCCGCTGCCGTCCTGCAGTTCAGGACATCGGCTCATGGAACGTGCTGCCCGCCTCATCAAAAACAAGAAAGTTTCACGCGAGATCTTAAGCGATGAAGACATCGCGCGTGCTGTCTGGCCCGCCGCTGTAGGCAAGGCCATTGCCGCGCACACGTCGCGGCTGAAGCTGGTCCGTACCACTTTGGTTGTCGAAGTGGAAGACGCCATCTGGCAGAAACAGCTTTATTCGCTCAGTTTGCAAATCGTGGCGCGCGTCCGCAAATTGACGGGAAGCGACACGGTCCAGGAAATAGAGTTCAGGACCGGTGTTCCACGCCGTCAAGTGCAGCGCGCTGACTCGAACGTGAACACCTGCGCTGCTTCGGACGACGAATCGGAGTGCATTCAAGATCCTGTGCTAAAGAAGGTATATCGACTCTCGCGCAGGAAGGCCACCGGTTGAATCTGACAGATAAAGAGGTCCGCTACGTTGCCGATTTGGCGAATCTGCGGCTCTCCGATGAAGAGGTAGTGAAGATGTCCCACGACCTGGGCCAGATCCTCACGTATATCGAACAACTGAACGAGCTTGACACGGGTGACGTCGAACCCATGGCTCAGGTTCTGTATCAAGCCGACGAGACCGCCACGTTGCGGGAGGATATTCCACACGCACCGCTCGGCAACGAAGAAGCGCTCAGGAATGCGGCTGTGAGCGGCGCCGGCTATTTCAAAGTACCTAAAGTGATTGAGCGATGAGCGACATTCCCGCGCTTACCGTTTCTGCCGTTCGCGAGGGCTTATTAAGTAAGCGCTTTTCCGCGACCGAGTTGACGAAGGAGGCGCTCGCCTTCGCCGAGCGAGAGAACCCTTTCACCAACGCCTTTCTTACATTCTCACCGGAGCGCGCCGTTGCCGCGGCGGCCAGAGTGGATCATGAGATTGCAACCGATGGCTATGTGGGAATGCTCGCCGGAGTGCCGCTCGGCGTCAAAGACGTTATCGTCACGAAAGGGTTACGCACCACCTGCGGTTCGCGCAGCTTGGAGCATTACATCCCGCCCTACGATGCAACTGCCGTCTTTCGCCTTGAAGCAGAAGGCGCGGTGCTTCTTGGCAAGATGAACTGCGACGAGTTCGCCATGGGCTCTTCGAATGAAAACTCGGCATTTGGTCCCGTGCGCAATCCAAGAGCACTTGATCGCGTACCCGGAGGCTCCAGCGGCGGCTCTGCGGCAGCCGTGGCGCAAGGGACGGCCGTGGTCACCCTGGGTTCAGATACAGGCGGATCGATTCGGCAACCGGCCAGCTTCTGCGGAGTGGTTGGTGTCACTCCCACTTACGGACGCGTCTCGCGTTACGGGTTGGCGGCTTTCGCTAGCTCGCTCGACCACATTGGTCCCTTTGGTCGAAACGTAGCGGACGCGGCTACCGTTCTCCGGGCCATGGCGGGTAGCGACGAACTCGACTCCACGTCCGCCTTCGCTCCGGTCGACGATTACCACGCGCTGATGAAGCATTCAGTCGAAGGACTGAAAATAGGGCTGCCGAAAGAGTATTTCCAAGGCTTGCCGTCTGATACCGGCGACGTAATAGATGCGGCCGTCAGGCAACTTGAAAAGCTGGGCTGCGAGATTCGCGAGATCAGTCTGCCGAATACCAAATACGCTCTCTCCTGCTACTACATCATTGCGACCGCCGAAGCAAGCTCAAACCTTGCTCGCTACGACGGCGTTCGATACTCGCTACGAGCCGATGGCGGCACACTCTCCGACATGTACCGCAATTCGCGAGGCTCCGGTTTCGGGGCGGAAGTAAAACGCCGCATCATGCTGGGCACGTATGTCTTGAGCGCTGGCTACTATGACGCGTATTACCGTAAAGCGCAACAGGTGCGCACGCTGATCGCGCGCGATTTTAGCCAAGCTTTTGAGGACCTCGACGCCATTCTCGCGCCAGTGTCGCCGTTCCCCGCCTTCAAGATCGGCGAGAAAGTGGACGATCCACTTTCCATGTACCTGTCTGACATTTACACGCTGACGGGCAGTCTGGCGGGCGTACCGTGCATGAGTGTTCCCTGCGGCAAATCGCCGGAGGGCTTACCGGTCGGCCTGCAAATTCTCACCAAGCATTTCGATGAGGCCACCATGTTCCGCATTGCCTATAACTTTGAGTGCGCCACAACGCGGTAGCCTCTCAACCTTTGACCTCGGCTGATTTCTTCACCTCCGCAATCGGTTTATCTTTCCAATAACGGTTGAAGTTCTCCACGCTCATAAATGTTCGGCTGTGCATGCGGTCGATGTACAGGGTTCCATGCAGATGATCGATCTCGTGCTGCAGAATGCGTGCGTACCATCCCGAAGCTTCAATCACTCCCGGTTCGCCCTTGTGGTCCAGGCATTCTACTTTTACTTTTCGTGCTCTGGAAACGATTGCCGTGAACCCCGCCAGACTGAGGCAGCCTTCAAAGAACTCGGCGCGCTCGCGGTTATCCAGCGTGATTTTCGGGTTGATGATTACGTGAAATGGAACCGGTTTTCTCTCGCGCTCTTTCGTGAAATCCGTGGGCGCCTCGCGCGTGTAGTCCGCCTTATCTTCGATCACCGCGAGCTGCAGCGCTTGGCCAATCTGTGGCGCGGCGAGTCCGACTCCGGGCGCTTGATGCATGGTTTCACGCATCGAATCGATCAGATCCTGAATCTCGCGGCTCTTGACCTCAGCTACGCTAAGCGGCCTCGCCTTCTGTCTAAGCACTTCCTCCCCCGCCTGCACAATCGGCAACCTCATCTCTTCAGAGTGGCACTCCCCGAATCTTTCCCGAAGACGCTCCGTCGTACACTCGTCGCATTGGGCATGGCCACGGATTTCACCACTTCAAACAAGCGCGTGCGCGGGGAACCGCGTTGGCCTGCTTCGGTAGCCGTAATTGCGATTGCCGCGCTCTATATGACACTTCCGGAGCGCCTCACCCTAGGACCAAGTTGGGCGTTTGCGATCTGTGTTGTCCTGCTGCTTGTGCCTGCGGCGCTTTTCCATCAAGTCGGCAGGACGAGATTGAATTTCATCTTCGGCGTGTTGCTGCTTGTGGTGATCACAACTGCGGTGATCTGGTCGCTTGCCATGTTGATCGCAGGCTTGCCTTCCAAGCGAGAAACGTCACAGCAGCTATTGAGGTCGGCGGTTGCGCTTTGGAGCAGCAATATACTCGTTTTTGCTTCCTGGTATTGGCGTCTGGACGCGGGCGGTCCCCACAGCAGAGACCTTCGTCTTTCCCATACGGAAGGCGCCTTTCTCTTCCCGCAAATGACGCTGACGCCCGGCTCGAAGCTTGCTGAGCGCAAGTGGAGGCCAGGCTTTGTGGACTATTTGTTCCTGGCGTTCAACACCAGCACGGCCTTCTCGCCCACCGACGTCCCCGTGCTCTCGCGCTGGGCAAAGCTAGTGATGATGGTGCAAAGCTCTATCTCGCTCGGCACTCTCGTAATCCTCGCCGCCCGCGCCATCAACGTCCTATAGCGACGTAGTATGTCTATTGCTCCACCAGCGATTCTTCGCTGGACCAGGTTCCGACCGTTTGCTGCGGAACCAACTTCCGTTCGCGACGCCGCCCTTGGAAGCGGTCCATATAGAGATACACAACTGGCGTGATGTAAAGCGTCAGCAATTGCGAAACGATCAATCCGCCCACCACCGCGATACCGAGCGGGCGCCGTGCTTCGCCACCCGCACCCGTGCCGAAGGCCACTGGCAGAGTCCCAAGCAACGCCGCCATGGTGGTCATCATGATGGGGCGGAAGCGCCGCAGGCAGCCCTGGAAGATGGCCTCTTCCGGCGACTTGCCCTCGTTGCGTTGGGCGTCCAGCGCCACGTCGATCATCATAATGGCGTTCTTTTTCACGATTCCTAGCAACAACACAATCCCGACAAAAGAGTACAGATTCAAGTCTTCGCCAAACAGCAGCAACGTCAACAGCGCGCCGAGTCCAGCGGCAGGAAGGCCGGACAGAATCGTGATGGGGTGGATGAAGCTTTCGTACAGAATGCCCAGCACCAGGTAGATCACCAGAACCGCGATCAGCAGCAGCACGCCCAGACCCTTGACTGAGTTTTGGAACGCCGCCGCCGTGCCCTGATAGCTGAAGCTCAGGGTGTCGGGCATGCCAATCTGGCGCGCCGCTTCATCCACTAGTTTGGTTGCTTCGCTCAAGGCCACGCCGGGACTTAGATTGAACTGAAAGTTCACCGCCGGAAGCTGTCCAATGTGATTCACGCTCAGCGGAGCCACGGTTTGCTTCAACTCAGCCATCGCGGAAAGAGGGACCATCTTGCTTTGGTTCGATCGTATATACAGGTCGCGGAGCGCCGCGGGATTACGCTGATACTCCGGCAAGACTTCCAAAAGCACGTCGTACTGGTTTGCCGAGGTCTGAATCGCCGTCACCCGGCGATTGCCATAAGCGTCGTACAGCGTATTTGCGATCGCATCGGGCGTGACACCGACGGCCAGCGCGCGATTCCGGTCAATCTGCACGTCTAACCGCGGGCTGCTCAAGCGCAGATCGCTGTAAATATCTTTCAGTTGCGGAATCGTGTGGAGCTTCGCTTCCAGCTTCGGAGCCCATCTGTATAGCTCCGCCGTGTCGGCGTCCTGTAGCGCCACGGAATACGCGCTACGGCCTTCGTTCTGACCCAAAGTGATGAGTGGCGGAGATTGCAAGAACACCATCAGGCCAGGTATCGAAGCGAATTGTTGTGCCAGTTGTCCAATGATGGCGTTCACCTTGGGACGATGTTTGTCGTTCTTGAACGCCATAAACACAAATCCCGAGTTCTGCTCGCCCATCGGGGTGCCTGATCCGTAACTCTCGATCCACGGATTCTTCCGCACAACAGCGTTCACCTTTTGCTGCAGCCGGACCATCTCCTCATAGGAGGTGTCCTCAGCCGCTTCCGCGCCGCCGAACGCAAAGCCTTGGTCGACGGTAGGCATGAAGCCCTTGGGCATCGCGACAAATAAATACACCGTTGCGACCGTAAGCGCAATGCTGGCCAGCAAAACCGTGAGACGGTGCCGCAGTGCAATCAGCAGAGTCCGGCGGTAAGCGTCATTAAGCCAATTAAAGAAGTTCTCAGACCAGCGGTAAAAGCCGCCTTGCGGATGGCTCTCATGCCGCAAGAAGCGGCTGCAGAGCATCGGAGTGAGCGTCAGCGAAATAAGGCCCGAAATCAGTACCGCGACCGCGATCGTGACGGAGAATTCGCGCAACAGACGGCCGATGATTCCACCCAAAAACAGCACCGGTATGAACACCGCGACCAACGATACCGTCATCGACACGATGGTGAAGCCGACTTCCCGTGCGCCATCGATAGCGGCCTGCAGGCGCGGCTTGCCCATTTCCACGTGACGCACGATGTTTTCCAGCATCACGATCGCATCGTCTACAACGAAACCCACCGAGAGCGTCATCGCCATCATGGACAGGATGTCGATCGTGAAACCCAGTAGCTTCATGGCGGCAAATGTGCCCAGAAGCGAAAGCGGAACCGCCAGACTCGGAATCACCGTTGCCGAAACATTGCGTAGGAAGACGAAGATCACCAGGATGACCAGGCAAATGGTTATCAGCAGCGTGAATTTCACGTCGGCGATGGATTCCCGAATGTTCTCCGAAGCGTCGAATGAGCGCGCAATCACAATGCCGGCAGGCATGGACTGCTTTAACACCGGCAGCAATGCTTTTACCGCGTCCGCTACCTCAATGGTGTTGGAACCCGGCTGCTTCTGAACGGCGAGAACGATGCTGGATTGGCCGTTGATCCAGAAAATGGAACGGCTATCGCCGACGCTGTCGAACACATTGCCCAGCTCATCCAGATGCACAGGACTGCCGTTGTGATAAGTGACAATTAACCGCGCGAACTGAGACGCCGAAGTGAGTTGGCTATTCGACTGTACTGTGTATGCCTTCGAGCGTCCGTAAAGCTCTCCCGCCGGCAGATTCAGGCTTCCGGCCGAAAGGGCGTTTCGCACCTGCTCCAGATCGATTTGCCGCGATGCCAGCTTTTGGGGGTCCGCCTGCACGCGAACGGCGTACTTCTTGGACCCGAACACCCGCACCCGCGCGACGCCGCCCACCATGGAGATTCGTCGCGCCAGCATCGTCTCGGCATACTCATCCAACTGCGAGGCGGACATAGTCTTAGACGAGATCGCGATATAGAGAATCGGCTGCTCGGCGGGATTGACCTTTGAATAAGAAGGCGGTGCGGGCATGTTCGTCGGCAGGTTTCCCTGGGCCCGCGAAATGGCCGCTTGCACGTCCTGCGACGCCGCGTCGATATTGCGGCTTAAGTCGAATTGCAAGGTGACGGATGTGCCTCCAAGCGAACTCGAAGACGACATGCTGTTGATTCCGGCGATAGTCGAAAACTCAGCCTCTAACGGTGTCGCTACCGAGGACGCCATGATGTCCGGGTTCGCGCCGGGCAATCCCGCCGAGACCTGAATCGTGGGATACTCCACCGCCGGCAAATTGCTCACCGGCAGCGAGAAGTAGCTGATCACCCCGAAAACCAGGATGCCGGCCATCAGCAGGGTCGTCGAAATGGCCCGGCGAATGAAGAAGTCAGTGAAGTGCATACCCAACCTTTTACGATTGTCCCGGCGTAGCGCACCGGCGGCATGACCTAATTGCGTCTGCTTCTCCAGCACTCTCACCTTCGCCCCGGGAGCCAGGCGCATTTGTCCTTCCGAAATCACCATCTCCCCCGAGCGCAAGCCGTCACCGATCACTGCTTCTTCATCAGCTTTGGCCGGCGTGTAATTCCGCAGCACCTGAACCGGCCGCATCGCGACAGTGTTGTCCGCCGGGTTCATCACCCAAACATATTTGCCTTGCGGACCGGTTTGGATAGTGCGGCTGGGAATCGTTATCCGGTTGTGCTCCAGATTCAGGCGCGCTTGTACGTTTACGAATTCGCCCGGCCACAAGGCGTGATCCGCATTCTGAAACTCCGCTTTCAGCTTGATGGTGCCGGTGGTGTTGTCCACCGAGCTGTCGATGAAACGCAGAGATCCCGCTACCGTATTCTCACCGCCATCGGGAGTTACATCCACAAGCAAAGGATGCGCCCGGTTGTACTTCTGCACATCCGGAAGCAGTTGTTCCGGCACTCCGAACGAAACGTAGATCGGGGACATTTGCAGCAACGTGACAAGCGCCACGTCGTTGTCTTTGATCAGATTGCCCGCTTTCACCGCGATCGCTCCCGCCCGTCCGCTAATGGGCGCCGTGATTCTTGTGTAATCCAGTTGTAGCTGTGTTTGCGCGACCTTGGCCTTGTCGCTTGCCTTGGCGGCTACGGCGCTGTCCACCGCCGCTTTATCGGCATCCATACTCGCCTGCGACGAATCGGCCGTTGCCACTACCTGCTCGGTTTGCTCCCTGGAAAAGATTCCTTCGTTTGAGAGTTGAAGCCCGCGATCGGCGGCGGAGCGCGTCTGCTTCAGCATGGCCTGGTCTTTCACCACGTTGGCGCGGGCCTGCTGCTCCAGCGCCGAATCTTTGGCAAGGTCCGCCTGGTACTCAGCTATCTGGCGTCGCAGCGGCTCCGGATCGATCTCGAACAGGAGCTGGCCTTTTTGCACGTTCTGCCCCTCCTGAAAATCTACCCTCAACACTTGACCGGCTACGCGCGACTTTACGTCCACGGTGGCCAGCGACTCTACGTTGCCAACAGCCGACACATTCAGCGGAATATCGGAAGCAACCGCCTCCACGGCGCGCACCGGAACAGGCGGCATTGTCATTCCACCTGCCGCCGTTGCGCCCGTCTTCGTACACAAATTCAACACAGCGAGGCACGCCAACGCGGGCACGATGAGGAAATTTCTTGATATTGAGGAGAATGGATACACGTTACCCGCTTGCTTGGAGGGATTCGATTTATCGTCCCATAATCACTAGCACTTCTGAGCCCACCCACCTAGATACGTTTGAGGACGCGAAACGTTCCGTCTACGGACGAAAGTCATCAATAAGTACCCTCTGGTGTGTCCATTCTCGAACCTGACTATGTCCGCTACCGAACAGGCGATGGGATGCGCCATGTTACAAAGGATCACAACGACGGCCTCCGTAGAAGCCGCACAGGCTTTTTCGTTGTGCGGCGCATTTTCTCAAAAGTACATGGCTCTCGAAGACAAAACTGTTGGCTATAATCGCTTCCTTTTACTTGTTGCTGGACTCGGCGGCTTGCTCTATGGGGTCGATGTCGGCATCATCGGCGGCGCTTTACCTTATTTGGAAGCCACGTCGGGCTTAAACGCTGGTCAGCTTTCCATCATCGTCGCCGCCGTGCTTCTGGGCAGCGTCATCTCCACTCTGTTCGCTGGCATACTCGCTGACTGGATGGGCCGCAAACCGCTCATGATCCTGAGTGGCGTGACGTTTGTCGTCAGCATTCCCGTAATCGCTCTTTCCCAGGGTTACGCGCCCTTGTTCTTTGGCCGGCTGCTGCAGGGCGTCAGCGGCGGCTTGATCGGTGTAGTCGTTCCGCTCTATCTCGCCGAGTGCCTCTCGGCCTCCACCCGCGGCAAAGGAACCGGCATCTTCCAATGGCTGTTGACGCTTGGAATCGTTTCCGCGGCCCTCATTGGAATCTATTTTAGTTATCGCGTTGCCGATGTGACTCGGCTCTCCGATGCCGCCGCCGTATTCGCTTTTAAAGACCAAGCCTGGCGCAGCATTTTCTGGGTCTCTCTCCCGCCGGGCGTCCTGTTCGTGCTTGGCAGTTTGTTTGTGGCCGAATCCCCCCGCTGGTTATTCCGCCGCGGCAAAATTGAGGCCGCCTACGCCGCGCTCCTGCGTTCCCGTTCCGCGGAACAAGCGGACATCGAGTTGAATGAGATGAAGCAGACTGCTATCCCCCGCCAAGCTAGTTCTTCCATGGGCGAAAAGGGAAACGGCTCGCTGTTGCGCCGTAAGTACGTGATCCCCTTCGTGCTTGCCTGCGTCATCCTCTTCTGCAACACCGCGACCGGCATCAATTCCATCATCGGTTACAACACCAACATTCTCCTGCAAAGCGGACTATCCGACCTGGGGGCTCATTGGGGCTATGTAGTATTCACGCTTGTGAACTTTCTCATGACCATTGTCGGCCTGACACTGGTCGACCGCAAGGGCCGCAAGTTCCTGCTCACCATCGGCACTGCCGGCATCATCCTATCGCTTGTCACTACCGCATTGCTTTTCCGGCACAATGAAAAATCGACTCTGGATTGCCGCGACGCTTTGCAGCGGTTAGTCAACCCAGATCAGACGCTCACCCTGCGCTTCGATCCCGTCGAAGCCCAAAGTCTTCTGGGCACGCGAGAAAACTCGGGGCACCCGATTCAGCCAAATAACATCCAGGCAAATCGCGCCTCGCTCACCGTCGTCTATGCGTATGGAGACTTCACCGCGGCCACCAACGTCGCACGTTCCGACGATTCGGCTGCCTCCGCCGTGAAGATCACTCGCGCCACTGCTGTACCCGCGAACGCGGTGGAGGCGTTCTTCAAGAATCCATCCGCGAACCTGGATGCCGCCCGCACCGCTCCTCTCAAAATCGAAAAGGCCGTGCTAAGCGCCGTGCCCGATTCGCGAAATGGCTGGTTGATCGCGCTGGGTCTCTATGCATTCATGTCCTTCTACGCCATCGGCCCCGGCGTTTGTGTGTGGCTGGCGCTTTCCGAACTCATGCCCACGCGTATTCGCTCCAATGGGATGAGTATCGCGCTGGTCATCAATCAGGTAGTCTCCACCACGCTTGCGGCCATCTTTCTTCCCATCGTCAGCAACTATGGTTACTCCACGATGTTCTTTCTATTCTCGGGCTTCACGGTAATCTACTTCATTACCGCTGTGTTCTTCCTGCCTGAAACAAAAGGCAAAACTTTGGAAGAAATCGAAGAGTATTTTGGACGGCCTACCCGGGGCTCAGTCGCAACACCTTAACCTTACTCACGTGCCATTTCCTCCTGTTGAGCAACAGCTCACGTACCTAAAAAAAGGTCTCGCCGAACTGATTCGCGAGGAAGAACTGCGGGAGCGCTTGATTGTCTCCGCGAAAGAGAATCGCCCTCTGCGCGTCAAAGCCGGCTTTGATCCCACTGCGCCCGACCTTCATCTCGGCCACGCCGTTCTGTTGCGCAAGATGAAGCACTTTCAGGATCTCGGCCACACCGTGATCTTCATGATCGGCGAAATGACCGGTCTGATCGGCGATCCCACCGGACGCAACGTCACGCGGCCTCCCATAACACGGGAGGATATTCAGCGCAACGGCGAAACCTACAAGGCGCAGGTGTTCAAGATTCTTGATCCCGAAAAGACCGAGGTGCGCTTCAATGCCGAATGGCTGGCGCCGTTGACTTTCGAGGACCTGATCCGCCTGTGCTCCAAGTACACCGTGGCGCAACTCCTCGAACGCGAGGATTTCAGCAGGC
>JAABUQ010008471.1_pt1 | contig 14405 bp, 15 predicted proteins | sample 5560001 | NCBI WGS metagenome assembly JAABUQ01 (sample SAMN10711888, study PRJNA513371) | rock metagenome | isolation source: Antarctica rocks | place: Antarctica: Victoria Land, Finger Mt nord | collected 2015-12-18
ACTTCTTCGCCAAGCTCAAGCAGTTCCGGGCCATTGCCACCCGTTACGACAAGACCGCACGGAACTTCCTCGCCGGGGTTCATCTGGCCGCAACTGCCATTTGGCTCAATTGACGACACGCCCTAGGATGGGTCGGCCCTGAGCCTTCGCCTCCGTTTCGGTCAGGCCGACCCTGCCGAGCGGCGGGTCGATGAACATGGCGTAGGCGGTGATCCGATCCCGCACGCCGCGGCTCTCGCCGGCAAGCAGGTTGGCGCCGACGATCTCGCTGTCGTCGTACGAGGTGTGGGTGAACGCGCCGCGCCCGTTGCACTCGCCGAGCGCCCAGATGCCGGGAACGTTCGTTTCGAGCCGGTCGTTCACCTCGATGACCCCGTGTGCGTCGGTCGCGACGCCTGCGCGGTCGACGCCGAGATCGTCGGTGTTCGGCCGCCGTCCGGCGGCGAGCAGCAGGTGCGAGCCCTCGACATCCCCGCCGTCGAATGTCACGCCGATCCCGCCGCCCGTGCGGCGCGCCGCAAGGTTCTCCGCGTCGAGATGAATCGCGATCCCTTCTGCCGCGAGGATGGCCTGGATTGCCTCGGAGATCTCCGGGTCCTCGCGCGCGGTCAGCCGTTCGGCGCGGTCGATCACCGTCACCGCGGCGCCGAACCTGCGATACATCTGGGCGAATTCGAGCGCCACGTAGCTGCCGCCGATGACGACGAGATGCGCGGGCACCTGGTCGAGTTCGAGGATCGTGCTGCTGGTGAGGTATGGCACGGACCCGACGCCGGGGATCGGCGGGGTCGCCGGTCGCGCGCCGACGTTGACGAAGATGCGCTCGGCGGCAAGCGTCTCGTCGCCGACCTGCACCGTACGTGGCGAGGCGAAGCGAGCGTGGCCCTGGATCACGGTGAGGTTGTCGGTGTCACGCAAGGAGTGCTCGACCGCATTGCGGCTTGTCCCGCGGATATCGTCCATGCGCGCCTTCACGCGCCGCATGTCCACGCCGACGTCGCCGCCGATGGTGACGCCGTATTCGGCGGCGCGGCGCGCGGTGTGCGCGACGTAGGCGCTGGCGACGAGCGCCTTGGTGGGCGTGCAGCCGGTGTTGATGCAGGTGCCCCCGAAGCGGTTGCGTTCGATGATCGCGACGCGCTGTCCCGCGCCGGCCAACCGCCGCGCGAGTGACGGGCCGGCCTGCCCGGTGCCGATGATGATGGCGTCGTAGCTGGGCATGGGGGCGCTCCGGAACCGCTGGCCGAGCTTGCCGCCGACGCCCCGGACAGGCAACCGTAGCAGGTGAGGTTGGGGAGGACGCACATGCGCGCCGCGGTGTTCCACGAGGTCGGCGAGAAGCTCGCCATCGAGGACCGGCAGCGCCCGGTCGCCGAGCCCGGCGGCCTCGTGCTGAAGGTGGCCTATTCCGGCATCTGCGGCTCGGACATCCATGCCACCGAGAAAAGCCTGGTGCCCCTGGAAGCGGGCACGGTGCTCGGGCACGAGTTCGCCGGCGAGGTGGTCGAGTCCACCTCCCCTGACTGGCGCGCCGGGGACCGGGTGATCGGCATGCCGCTGCGCGAGTGCGACGCCTGCCGCTCGCTCGGCCGGTGCAAGGACGGGCTTGGCATCCTGTGCGGCAACAGCCGCATCATCGGCCTGTCGGCCGCCGTGCCTGGCGCCTACGCGGAATATGTCCGCCTGGGCGCCGGGCACGCGCTGCGGGTTCCGGACGGGGTGGGCCTGAAGACGGCGGCGCTCGCCGAGCCGCTCGCGGTGGGCGCGCACGCGGTGCGGCTTGCGGGGGCGCTGTACGGGACGCGGGTGCTGGTGATCGGCGCCGGGCCGATCGGGCTGGCGGTGACGGCGTTCGCCCGCTTCGCCGGCGCGCGAGAGGTCGCGGTCAGCGAGATCGACCCGACGCGCCGGGAGCGCGCCGTCACGCTCGGCGCCACCGTGCTGCTCGACCCCGCGGCGGGGCCGATCGGTCCCGCCTTCGCCGCGGCTGCCGTCGGGCCGCCCGAGGTGATCTTCGAGTGCGTCGGTGCGCCGGGGTTGCTGCAGGCCTGCATGGAGCTGGCGCCGATCCACGGGCGCATCGTCGTGGTCGGGGTCAACCGCAACGAGGACACGATCCTGCCCCGCGTCGGCATCCGCAAGGAGCTGACCCTGCGCTTCGCGCTCGGCTACCAGCACGAGGATTTCTCGCTGGTGCTGGGCCTGATGGAGGCCGGGCGGATCGAGGCGGACGCGCTGGTGTCGAGCGTGATCGGGTTCGCCGAGCTGCCGGACATGTTCGAGCGCCTGCGCCGGCGCAACCCGCATGCTAAGGTGTTGATCGACCCGTCGCGGTAGAAACACCATTTGCGCTGGATGAGGCGGCGAGACGCAAGATGAGCGATACGCAGGCCAGCCCACGCTACCCGGCCGATGCCGGCGAAAGACTCGTCAAGCTCGAGACGATCGTCGAGGAGACGCGGCGGACGCTGGAGCGGGTGGAGGCGACGATGATCGGCCTGCGATCCGACATGTCCGCCGGACTGATTAGTGCACGGTCCGACACGTCCTCTGTCCGATCGGAGATGGCGGCTTTCCGATCGGACATGACCGCCGAATTCCGCGATGTCCGGGCCGCCGCCCGGGCGCACTTCTATTGGACCCTGGCGGGGATGGCCGGGCTGCTCGGCGCCATCGCCAAGGGGTTCGGCTGGCTGCATTAGCGATTCGGCTCAAGGGAACCGACGGGATGCGCGCGATCTGGTACGACCGACAGGGACCGGCCCGCGAGGTGCTGACCGCCGGCGAGTTGCCGACGCCGGTGCCGGGCCAAGGCGAGGCGTTGGTGCGCCTGATGGCCTCGGGCGTGAACCCGGCGGACACCTATATGCGGGGCGGCGAGGCGGGGCCGATGCCCTATCCGCGCATCGTGACGCATAGCGATGGCGCCGGCGTAGTGGAGGCCGTTGGTCCCGGCGTGACCTCGTCCTGGGTGGGCCGACGCGTGTGGCTGTACAACGGACAGCGCAACGGCCGTTGGTGCGGCACCGCGGCGGAATACATCGCGCTCGACGCCGACCTCATCACGCCGCTGCCGGACGACGTGTCGTTCGCCGAGGGCGCCACGCTCGGCATCCCGTGCATGACCGCGCATCGCTGCGTGTTCCTGGCCGGCCCCGTGCAGGGCCGCACCGTGCTCGTGACGGGCGGCGCGGGCGCGGTCGGTCATTATGCGGTGCAACTCGCGTCCTGGGCCGGGGCGACGGTGATCGCGACGGTGAGCTCGCCCGAGAAGGCGCGACGCGCCTCCGAGGGCGGTGCGAGGCACACCATCGATTATCGGCGCGAAGACGTCGCTGCGCGGGTGCTGGAGATCACGCGCGGACTCGGCGTCGATCACGTGGTCGAGGTCGATTTCGGCGGCAATCTCCCCGCCACGCTGGCGAGCCTGCGCGAGAACGGCAGCGTCGCGTTCTACGCCACCAGCGGCGAGCCCAATCCCTCGGTGCCGGCGCGATCGGTGATGCTGAAGAACGTCGCGATTCACGGCATGCGGCTACCGGGATCGCCGCACGAGAGCCGCCGCCGGGCGCAGTCCGACATCCTTGCCTGGCTGCGCGGCGGCAAGCGCACGCTCTCGGTCGCCGCCGAGTTCCCGTTGGCCGAAACAGCAGCCGCGCACGAGGCGGTCGAGGCAGGCGGGAAGGTCGGGACCGTGGTTGTGCGGCCGGATCAGGTCAGCGGTTGACCTGCTCGCCCTCGGGCACGTCCTCGTCCGGGCCGAGGTAGAGCTGCGCGCATTCGGCGGCGAGCACGCCGCCGGCCACGACGAAGTCGTCGCGGAACGCGTCACGGATGAAGTCCAGCTAGAGCATGAAGGTTCAGCGCGCGCGGGGAATGATCGTTCCGGTGCCCTCACCCCGGCCCTCTCCCGGAGGGAGAGGGAGCAGAAAGCCCTCTCCCTCCGGGAGAGGGTTGGGTGAGGGTCTAGCCGGCCAGCTTCCACTGTACAAGCGTGTACGACGTCTTCGCCTCGTCATGCGGTTCGAACACCGCTTGCACCGGCGTGCCGATCCTGACGTCCTGCTGCGGGTCGCCGAGCAGATTGCCGAGCATGCGGATGTTGCCGGCGTGCGATAGTTCCACCAGCACCGCGATATACGGGCCGAACCCCTTGAGCGCCGGATGCACCGGATGCCAGCAGCGGGTCCAAGTCCAGATCGTGCCCCTGCCTGCGACCTCGATCCATTTCATGTCCCAGGATCGGCAGTTGTGGCACAGCCACTCGGGACCCCACTGCCAAGTCTGGCAAGCGCCGCAACGCTGCACCATGAGCTTGCCGGCCCGCGTGCCTTCCCAATACGGCAGGTCGAGCTTGTCGGTCTCGGTGACGGGTCCCGGCAGCCCCTTCGGCAAATAGGACATCAGAGGGTCTCCTCGGAACCGAACACCATCGTCGAGACGGGTGTGACCATCGGGCCGGCGATGACGCCCGCAACATGGGCGTTCGGCACCTGCGACGTCGCCGTGCCCCGGAGTTGCCGCACCGCCTCGATCTGCAATTCGAGGCCGTGCATGTAGCACTCCGCTAGATTGCCACCGGAGGTGTTCAGCGGCAGCTTGCCGGAGGGTGCAAGCAGGTTCTCGAGCTTCAGGAACTCGTTGCATTCCTCGGGAGCGACGAAGCCGTGCTCGGTCAGGCTCATCAAAACGCCGCCGGTGAAGTTCTCGTAGCTCTGCAGCACGTCGACGTCCTTCGGCCCAAGCTTGGCCATTTCCCACAGGTGTGGCGCGACCGGCCCAAAGCTCGCCGAGTGGAACTCTGGCGCATTGAAGGCACGCGCCGCATTGCGGTGGTCCGACCCTTGCGCGACGGCGAGCACGTAGGCGGGCTTGTTCTTGAAATCCCCGGCCCGCTCGGCCGAGACGAGCACGAGGGCAGCGGCGCCGTCGTTCTCCTGGCAGCAGTCGAACAGGTGATACGGCTCGCTGATCCAGCGCGACGCCTCGTACGCCTCTTCGGTCAGCGGACGGCCGTACATCACCGCCCGCGGGTTGGATTGCGCGTGGTGATAGGAGGCCAGCGCCAGCGCCCGCAGCGCCTCCTGCCGGATGCCGTGCTCGTGCATGTAGCGCATGATTTTCAGCGCAAACCGCTGCGCCGGGACGAAGATGCCATACGGGTTGATCAGCGCGTTGTCGCCGGCGACGGTGCCGCCGGCCTGCGCCTGGCCGTAGCGGGCGAACTGGCCTTGCGCCAATGCGCGATAGACCACGACGATGTCCGCCTGCCCGCTGATGATCGCCGCCGCCGCGTTGCCGACCGCCGCCGCGCCGCCGCCGCCGCCGCCGCCCCACTGCATGTTGGAAAGCCGCAACTCCTTGCACCCGAGCGCTGACGAGATGCGCGACGGATCGTTCCGGTCGCCGGCGTAGGAGGCAAAGCTGTCGATGTCCTGCGGATTGATCCCGGCGTCTTCGCAGGCCGCCAGGATGGCCTTGAGAGCGAGGACGAACTCCGGGTCGGGCGACTGGCTGTGCTTGTAGTAGGTGGTCTCGCCGATCCCGACGACCGCCACCTTGCCGCGCAACGTATGCTCCGCCATCGTCGATCTCCCCTTCAAGCCCGCTCCAGTTTCTTCTTCCTTTTCGCCGGCTTGGCAACCGCCTCCGGCGACGGTTCCGTCGTCTCGGGCTTAATGTCGCGCAGGAACTCCGTGCGCGCGGCGGCGCCGGCCATCAGGTAGGCGTGGTCGGCGCCCGAGAGGATGAACTGCGCGCCGAGGCGGATGTAGCGGGCGGCGTTCGCCTGATCGTAGACGCCGCCGAGGCCTAAAAACTTGCCGCGCTTGCGGCAGGCGTCGCCCACGCGCCGATACGCGTCGGCGACGCGCTCGTGCCCGATCTGGCCGGAAATGCCCATCTCCGCGGTGAGGTCGGAGGTGCCGATCAGCAGCACGTCGATCCCGTCCACGGCGGCAATATCGTCGGCGTTGGCCACCGCCTCGGGGCTCTCGATCATGGCGGCGACGATGATCTCGCGGTTGATCGCCGCCTGCGCCTCGGCCGTCGCGGGCGGGCGATACCCGTAGACGGCGGGCGGCCCGCCCCAGCTGCGATGGCCGTTCGGCGGGTAGTGGAACGCCTCGGCGATGCGGCGGGCCTGCTTGGCGCTGTCGACGTGCGGCACGACAATGCCGAGCGCGCCGTTGTCGAGCGCGCGGGTGCCCTCGTCGATCGCATCGGCGCAGACGCGGACGATGGGTGTGACGCCGTGCGGCAAGGCGGCGATGCAGAGCTGGGTTGCTTCCTGCACGGAGAACGCGCCATGCTCGCTGTCGATGAACAGCCAGTCGTGGCCGGTGGCCTTGGCCAGCATCGGCACTGCCGAGGTGCGGAGATGGTGGACGCCGAAGCCAAGCGCCAACCCGCCTGCCCGCATCTTTTCCAGCGCGGCGTTCTCGACGATGGGCATGGCTCCCGTTCCCCGTTTTGTTTCGCCGCCAAAGCAGCACGGAGGTGAGGTGCGGTCAATCGCGGGCCACCGTCGTCGGCTCCGCCCGGTTCTCGATCAGCCGCATCAGCGTCTCCAGCCGGTCGGCCTCGGCGGCCGGCTTGTCGCTGCGGATGCGGGAGACGCGCGGAAAACGGAGTGCGACGCCGGATTTGTGCCGTGTCGAGAGCTGCGCCGCGTCGAACGCCACTTCGAGCACCAGCGCGCGCTCCACCTCGCGCACCGGGCCGAAGCGCGCCGTGGTGTGGTTGCGTACCCAGCGGTCCAGCATGGCGAGCTCGGCGTCGGTGAAGCCGAAATACGCCTTGCCGACCGGCACGAGTTCGCCGTCCTCGCGCCAAAGGCCGAACGTGTAGTCGGAGTAGAAGCTCGACCGCTTGCCGTGACCACGTTGCGCATACATCATCACCGCGTCGATGGTCAGCGGATCGCGCTTCCATTTCCACCATTGCCCCTTGGGCCGACCGGGCAGGTAGGCGCTGTCGCGCCGCTTCAGCATCAATCCCTCGATGGAAGCGGCGCGGGCGTCGTCGCGGATGGCAGAAAGCTCCGCGATCGTGTCGAACGCAATCAACGGCGACAGCGCCATGTGACGCGGGCGCACGTTCGCGTGCCACCTCTCCAAGCGCGCGCGCCGCGCGTCGAACGGCAGCGGACGGATGTCCTCGTGGTCGTCGAACAGCATGTCGTACAGGCGGATGCCGGCCGGAAAGTCGCGCATCATGCGTGGCGTGACAGCACGGCGGTTGAGCCGCTGCTGCAGGTCGGCGAACGGGGCGACCTCTCCGTCGCGGATCACCAGCAGCTCGCCGTCGAGCACGGCGTGGAAGTCCATCGCATCGACGATTTCGGGGAACGCGCCGGAGACGTCGTCGCCGGTGCGCGAATAGAGGCGCTTGCCGCCCAGGGTGGAGACGAGCTGCACCCGGATGCCGTCCCATTTCCACTCGGCGCGGTAGGCGGCGGCGTCGAGCCCGGCGAGGTCCGACAGCTCGAGCGGATGCGCGAGCATCGGCGGGCGGAACACCGGCGCGTCGAGGGGATCGGGCCGGGGGCCGTGGCCCTCCAGCCAGGCGAACAGCGGCAGATAGGGCGGCGCCAGCCCGTGCCAGACCTCCTCGACATGGTCGGGGGCGATGCGGCCCTCGGTCATCTCGGCGAGCGCCACCTTGGCCAGCCGCGCCGAGACGCCGACACGCAGCGAGCCGGTGATGAGCTTGAGCAGCGCGATGCGAACCGACGGCTCGGAAGCGTCGAGCCAGCCCGCGACGTGACCGGCGAGCTCGGCTTTCGGGGCGGTTTCCAACGTTTCGACCACCTCCGCCAGCGAGGGCGGGGCCGCGTTGGTGGGCTTCTCCGGCCACATCAGCGCGACGGTCTCGGCGAGGTCGCCCACGTAGTCGTAGGACCAGGCGAACAGCTCGGGGTCGGTGCGCTGCGCGGCCAGTTCGCGGATCAGGCCGGGCTTGGCGGCGGTGAAGGCGAGCTCGCCGGTGACGGCGGCGAGGCCGATGCCGCGGTCCGGGTCCGGTTCGCTGGCGAAGTAGCGCCGCAGCAGCGCGATCTTGGCGTTGCGCGAGGGCGTGAAGACCAGCCGTTCCAGCAGGTCGGCGAACGCGATCATGCGGCGGCTTCGGCGGGCGAACTCGCGCTCTCGCCGCCGGGCGCCTCGTCGTCCTCGTCGCTGTAGCCAACCAGGCGGAGCGCCCTGCCCCGCACGCCGCGCCGGCCGATGCAGTGGATCAGCGCCTCCTCGCGGCCATGCGTCACCCACACCTCGGGCGCGCCCACCTCATCGACGGTGGCGTTGAGCTCGTCCCAGTCGGCGTGGTCGGAGATGACGAGCGGCAGCTCGACGCCGCGCGAACGGGCGCGCTGGCGGACCCGCATCCAGCCCGAAGCGATGGCAACCACCGGGTCGGCGAGACGGCGCGCCCAGCGGTCGGTGACGGCGCCCGGCGGGGCGAGCACGATCGCGCCCCGCAGCGCGTCTTTCGCCGCCGCGGTCGCCGGGCGAAGCTCGCCGAGTGCGATGCCATGCTGCTCGTAGACGGTGCAGAGCGGGGCAAGCGCGCCGTGCAGGAAGATCGGGCCGTCCCAGCCCGCCTGGCGCAGCAGCGCGATAAGCCGCTGGCATTTGCCGAGCGCGTAGCAGCCGACGACATGGGTGCGGTCGGGGAACAACGCCCGGCTGGCGAGCAGGCGGGCGATCTCGTGGCCGGGCGGCGGATGGCGGAAAACGGGGAGCGCGAAGGTGGCCTCGGTGACGAACACGTCGCAGGGAACCGGCACGAACGGATCGCAGGTCGGGTCGGTCTGGCGCTTGTAGTCGCCGCTGACGACGGCGCGGCTGCCCCGGTATTCGAGCACGACCTGGGCACTGCCGAGCACGTGGCCGGCGGGTTCGAGCCAGAGCGTCACGTCGCCCACCCGGAGGCGCTCGCCCCAGGCGAGCGGCTGCTGCTCGGCCCCGGCGGCGCCCGCCCCCATGCGGGCGCGCATCAGGGCGAGCGTCGCCGGGCTGGCGAGCACGGCCTGGTGGCCGGGGCGGGCGTGGTCGGAATGCGCGTGGGTGACGACCGCGCGCTCCACCGCGCGGGTGGGGTCGATGTGAAACGCGCCGGGCTCGCAGTAGAGGCCCGTGGGCTGAACCTTCAGCCAGGTTTCGGGATGGGGCATGATGCTGATCTGGCATCGGACGATGTCCCGCGCTAGGGAGTTTGACAGCGGCCTGCCGCCTGCCTATGAGCCGCTGTCCCCCGACGCTCGCGCCGGGCGATCTCCATTGCCGGGAACGTGGACGGGCCGACCCCGCCCCGCCGCCTTGTTTGGCGGCCTACCGGTGCAACAAGCCTGCCTTTATGGGCGGCATAGATAAAAGAGGCCACGCGCATGACCAAGCGCACGGAAAGCAAGTACAAGATCAATCGCCGGCTGGGAGTTAATCTTTGGGGCCGGTCGAAGTCGCCGATCAACAAGCGCGAGTATCGTCCCGGCCAGCACGGCCAGCGGCGCACGAAGACGACCGATTTCGGCATCCAGCTGATGGCCAAGCAGAAGCTCAAGGGCTACTACGGCAACATCGGCGAGAAACAGTTCCGCAAGTATTACGAGGAAGCTGTCCGCCGCAAGGGCGACACCAGCGAGAACCTGATCGAGCTGCTGGAGCGCCGGCTCGATGCCGTGGTGTACCGCATGAAGTTCGCCGTGACGCCGTTCGCGGCCCGGCAGTTCGTCTCGCACGGACACCTGATGATCAACGGCCGCAAGCTCAACATCCCCTCGTACAGCGTGAAGGACAACGACACGATCGAGGTGCGCGAGAAGTCGAAGCAGCTCGCCGTCGTGCTGGACGCGACGCAGAGCCCCGAGCGCGACGTACCCGAGTATCTCGAAGTCGACCACCGCGCCATGAAGGGCCGCTACGTCCGCGCGCCCAAGCCGTCGGATGTGCCGTATCCGGTGCAGATGGAGCCGAACCTGGTGGTCGAGTTCTACTCGCGCTGATCCGGGACGATGGCGGATCAGGTTGAACCGGGTGGAGTTCCACCCTACGATTCTCTCATGGAAGCCCGTGTAGCCGTTCTGGAGCGTATCGCGCAGACTACCGCTGCTGCCATCGAACGGCTGGACCGGGCGATCGAGCGCCTTGAGAAGCGTTTGGACACGGTGGCGGCGGACCAACGGGCCGACATGCGGGACATTAGAGCGGACTTTCGCTGGCTCCTCGGAACTATGCTTGCCGGATTTGCGGGGATGCTCGGCGTGATGGCCCACGGCTTCCACTGGTTATAAGCACCGGCAGAGCATGACGACCGACCCCGCGGCGGAGATCGCGCGCCGCCGCACTTTCGCGATCATCTCCCACCCAGACGCGGGCAAGACCACGCTTACCGAGCGGCTGCTGCGCGCGGGCGGGGCGATCCAGCTCGCGGGCAACGTGCGCGCCAAGGGCGAGCGGCGGCGCACGCGGTCGGACTGGATGGGCATCGAGCGCGAGCGCGGCATCTCGGTGGTGACGTCGGTGATGACGTTCGAGCACGCCGGCTGCGTGTTCAACCTGCTCGACACGCCGGGCCACGAGGATTTCTCCGAGGACACGTATCGCACCCTCACCGCGGTCGATTCCGCGGTGATGGTGATCGACGCGGCGAAAGGCATCGAGGCCCGGACGCGCAAGCTGTTCGAGATCTGCCGCCTGCGCGACATCCCGATCCTGACCTTCATCAACAAGATGGATCGCGAGGCGCGCGACCCGCTGGATTTGCTGGACGAGGTTTCCTCCTCGCTGGCGCTCGACACCGCGCCGGTGACATGGCCGGTGGGGCGCGCGTCGGATTTCGTCGGCACCTACGACCTGCGGCGCCGCGAATACCGGCTGACGCAGGACGTGTCGCAATCCGACCCTCGGATGCAGACGCTCGGCGACGAGGTGGACCTGGTGCGCGCCGCGCTGCCCGCGTTCGAGGTGGCGCCGTTCGCGGCCGGGCACCTGACGCCGGTGTTCTTCGGCAGCGCGATCCGCGAGATCGGCGTGGTCGACCTGCTCGACGCGCTGGCCGAATACGGCCCCCGGCCGCGGGCGCAGCCCGCCGACACGCGCATCGTGGAAGCGACCGAGCCGAGCCTGACGGCGCTCGTGTTCAAGATCCAGGCGAACATGGACCCCAACCACCGCGACCGCATCGCCTTCGCCCGCGTCTGCTCCGGGCGATTGGTGCGCGGGATGCGGCTCAAGCAGGTGCGCACCGGCAAGCTGATCCCGCTGCACGCGCCGCAATTCTTCTTCGCCCGCGAGCGCGAGTTGGCCGAGGAGGCTTTCGCCGGCGACGTAGTGGGCATCCCCAACCACGGCACCTTGCGCATCGGCGATACCCTGACCGAGGGCGAGGAGGTGAGCTTCGTCGGCGTGCCCTATTTCGCCCCCGAGATCCTGCGCCGCGTGCGACTGGACGACGCGATGAAGGCGAAGAAACTTCGCGGTGCGTTGCAGGAGCTGGCCGAGGAAGGTGTCGTGCAATTGTTCCGCCCGCAGGACGGCGCGCCGCCGCTGGTCGGCGTGGTCGGCACCTTGCAGCTCGACGTGCTGCAGGCGCGGCTGGCCGCCGAGTATGGCGTGGCGATCGGCTTCGAGCAGCCGCCGTTCTCGCTGGCGCGCTGGGTGTCGAGCGAGGATCGCGCGGCGCTCGACCGGTTCGTCGCCGACAACCGCGGCGCGATGGCCGACGACGTGGACGGCGACCCGGTGTTCCTTGCCACGTCGGCTTTCATGATGCGCCGGACGGCGGAAATGCAGCCTGGCCTGGTGTTCCGCGACATCAAGGATGTGCGGGCGGAGCGGGTCACGGCATAGGCCAAGCCGATGCAGCATCGCGGGCCGCGCCCGACCCGCGATGGTGCAGCCGAAGTCAGACCGTGGTCGTATGATAAGGTACTACCGTCGTCCCGGACGGCGGTGGGAAGAAGTTGCTGGATGAAACCAGCACGGTGTTGCCGTACGTGGCATCCGGCCGCTCATACACTGCGAGCGACGCTTGCGTTTCCGGCGTGGTGAAGCGCAGCGTATCGATCCGACCGCCGACCCCGTCGAACAGCTCGAGCAGATTGCCCTTCACGTCCCACGATGCCGGGGAAAGTCCCTCGACGAAAACCCCGCCCAGCGCTCCCGCAGTCGGTAGTTCGACCTGGCCCAGGAAGCTCGTTGGCTGGTCGAGCTGCAGCGGGCCGCGCCCGATGTGCACGGTCTGGCCGGCATCCACAGCGGCGTTGATCTCGATCCGGCTGTCGAGTCCGACGCCGGCGTTGTTCACGTAGGCATCACCGGTCCCCGTCAGGTGGGCCGAGAGGGTGACGTGGCCACCCTCGGCGACGATCCTGTAGTCGTTCTCCACCGAGCTCCCGGAAATCGTCAGCTGGCTGTTGGGGCCGCTGAGGAGGGTGCCCTTGTTGACCAGGGTCGAGCCCGATTGCACAGCGATGCTGAGATTGTTGCCCCCGACGCGAGAACCGCGGGCGGCTTCGATCGTGCCCCCATCGTTGACTACCTTGCCGCCGATCAACACGGTGCCGTACTTGGCCGAGAAGTAGTCGGGGGGCGCCATGGGGCCGCTGAACGGCGCCGGGGTATTGCTGATGTTGACGTTCCGAAGCGTGTCGTTGAACAGCGCGAGCATCGGCGCGCTCGCTGCAGTATCGCCGATCAAACTCAGCGCGGTCGGCGCGCCGGCCGACCCGAAGGTCTGACCGACCATCACCACCAAGCCGTTCTGGACATAAAGTGTGTCTCCGGCGACCGGCGTTCCGGCCGGCGACCAATCCCCCGGCGACGAAAACAGCCCGACCCAAGCCGTCCAATTCCTGACCATCGTTCCTCCCATCCCGCCGCGGAGAGCCGCAGCGCTGATTCACACGATGGTAGGAGGCAATAAGCAGGCCAGCGACAATTCTTTGGCGAAATCATCAGGTTAAGCGTTGCGCGAGGACGGGAAACTCGGAACATGTAAGGTTCACCGACGAGGGGATGGCAGTCCGCGAACGTGCGTGTCCTGGACCTCTGGGGACGCACGTGGCAACGTCTTATCGACCCCGGAGGGAATGAACTGTGGTACGCACCCTTGTCCGCCACCTGCGGAGTGACAGCTTCGAGCCGGGCGCCTCGCCTGAGTTCCTTTACCGCGACCTCGGAATCGCGGGCGTCACCGACGGCGCATTCAGCGCCCGTGTGATCCGCGCGGCCCCTGGCGCGGCGCCCACGGGCGAGTGGCATACGCATGACCACGACTTCTCGCTCACCTACGTGCTCCTGGGCTGGCTGGAGGTGGAGTTCGAGGATATCGGGCTTCAGCGCGTCGGCCCGGGCGACGTCATCTATTCATGGAACGGGCCGCGCCATCGCGAGCTCGGCTGCGGCGACGGGCTCGAGATCCTGAGCCTCACCAGCGCCAAGCCGCTGGGCGACGTCGCCGGTCCGCGCGCGGTGGTGCAGCGCGCTGGCGATGCGCCGTATGAAGCCGGGCTGCGCGACTATTTCGTGTATCGCGATTTTGGCGTGAGGCAGGCGACGGGTGGCGCGATCGCCGCGCACGCGGTCAAGGTGGAGCCCGGCCGGCACCCGCACGGCCAGTGGCACACCCACGACCTCGGCTTCCAGTTCGTCTACGTGGCCGACGGCTGGGTGGAGTTCGAGTACGAGGACATCGGGCTCGTGCGGCTGGAGAAAGGCTCGATGGTGTTTCAGCCGCCAATGATCCGGCACGCCGAAGTGGCGCACAGCGACGATGTCCTGATCCTGGAAACGGTGGCGCCCGGCCATTTCGAGACGCTGACTGTGGATGCGCCGGCCCGGGAACCCGCAACGGCGAAGTAGCATGCTCCGGCTGATCAGCGCGACGCCGAGCCCCTATGCGCGCAAGGTGCGGACCGCGCTGGCGGAGAAACACATTCAGTTCAAACTGATTACGTGATGGGCTACGCGTCGTTGCGGCTTGCCGAGTTCGAATGGCGCGGCCGGTGGCCGAACCTCACGCGCTACTACGACCGCTTGAGGGAGCGGGAGTCGCTTTGGAGGACGGTGCCGTATCCGCAGAACATTGCGGATGCGGTGGTTTGAGCGAGAGTCCGTGGTGGTTGCGAGTGCACCGTAGACGCACATAGGTTAGTAGCCCATCAATGCTTCGAGTCTCCGGCGCGCCGGCCAGGGCCTCCCTTTTTGGGTGTTTATAGGCCCGGGCACACTCATGGTTCTCAACAGAGCAGTCTAGTTTTTATTGATAAATGTCTTTGTTTCGACTTATACCAACCGCCTTATGTCTTGACCGTTGTCGCCCATTCGCGGGTGCAGATAGAGACGATGCGTTCGGGCATTGCCATCAGCTTGTTCCAGGCCTCACAGCAAGCGTCGACGATGTCGTCA
>JAABUQ010008472.1_pt1 | contig 14405 bp, 17 predicted proteins | sample 5560001 | NCBI WGS metagenome assembly JAABUQ01 (sample SAMN10711888, study PRJNA513371) | rock metagenome | isolation source: Antarctica rocks | place: Antarctica: Victoria Land, Finger Mt nord | collected 2015-12-18
GAGCTTGAGCTCGGCCTTCCTTCTGGCGCTTTATTAAGCTAACACCCCCCACAAGTTCTGTCAAGGGGGAAAGGCAAGTTTTTTAAAAAATTCCTGAAAGTCGCACCTGGCAAGAGGTTTGGGCTAGCTCATTTCTGTAAACGAAAATGAGTAGCCCATACTCTGTGGATTGGGCGATCGCTCCTCCTCAAAAGCACCTATGTTGGCTCCAAGCTTTTCAAAGCAAGAGTAGATAAATTTTGCGCCGAAAAAGCGGGTTGAAATGCCTACTAGACCAAGCCACCCATCTTCAGGTAGTGGCTATACTGGTGGATTAAAGGACTGGACTTAACCCACAATCATTAACCTGTTTGGGAAGGAAGCCCTGATGAAAGCGGAACTGATTGCCTTGATAGCCGCTGTCCGGTATATTTTGCTGAGCAATAGTCGCTGGATGAGTTGGAATCTGTTTCTGGCTTTTGTGCCTTTGGCTTTGAGTGCTTGGCTGTTTCGGAGGAAGCGATCGCGCTCTTTGTTGTGGTGGGTAGGATTCCTGGTTTTCTTCGCTTTCTTACCGAATGCGCCTTATGTTTTGACCGATGTGATCCATCTGATCACGGAGATCCGGATAGTTAACTCGGTATGGATAATTACCCTGCTTTTGATTCCTGTATATTTGCTATATATTCTGGCTGGTTTTGAAGCCTACGTTTTATCTTTAATTAACTTGGGTTACTACTTGAACCGGCTGGGACAGGGAAGAGGAATTTTGGCAGCTGAGGTGATCGCACATATTCTCAGCTCAGTTGGTATCTATTTAGGGCGGTTTCTACGGTTCAATAGCTGGGATTTAATTACTGAACCAGATGCCTTGGCTACCAGGGTGGTAGAGAATCTAGTCGGTAAACGTCCACTAGTGATTATTGCTGTAACCTTTGTAGTGGTTGCAGGCTTGTACTGGATTATGAAACGAGTGACTCTGGCAATCATACAAAGGAGACGCAATTACTACATACTAATAAATAACCAAGACAAACTCCCCAAAGACTGAAGCTCAAAACCAGTTACGCCTGGTAGACGGCTTATCCTCTTTCTTAGATCATAAGCATTGTCAGTCACTTTATCACTTGCCCCGAATGATTGGTCGGGCATAACTTTCAGACTCTGCCTCGCCTTGCTCATTGGGGCGATTATCGGCTGGGAACGCCAACGTAGCCAGAAACCAGCTGGTTTAAGAACCCATATGCTGGTCACTTTTGGTTCAGCCCTATTTGTTCTGATACCCCTGCAGATATCTACGGCTCAAGAAAGCCGTGATGCGATCAGCTGTCGCTAGTTGTGTCAGAGGCCGGATAAGCTGCATTAGAGTGGAGTTTGAGGTGATATATTTCCCGCCTGAACTGAGAGAATTTGGGAGGACTTGAGCCACTGGGAACCAAAGGAACCTAAATGAGTTGTAGTAATAAGGGTTTGAAACCGATCTTGAATGGCATCAAGCAGTTGATTTTGCCGGTTGGGGTCTAGCTCGGCTAACACATCATCGAGAAGCAATAGCGGTGGCTCACCGACCACTTCTTCAATCAGTTTTAGCTCTGCCAGCTTCAGTGCTAGCACCAGCGTTCGCTGTTGGCCTTGAGAGCCGTACTGACGAGCAGGTGTCTGGTTGATTGTTAACTCAACTTCGTCACGGTGAGGGCCAACGAGGGTGGTACCTTGGTGCTGTTCGGCAACGGCTCTGTGCTCAATTTTTTCTAAAAAAGCTCGCTGCACCCCTTCGGGATTATCTTGCTCCAACGGGACATTAGGGGTATACTTGACTTGCAAAATTTCTGTACTCCCACTGATGGTGGCATGCCAAGCCTCGGCAATAGGAGCCAGTCGCTCTATGGCTCTCGAACGACGCCTGATCACCCGCGTACCCGTAGTCGCCAGTTGAGCATCCCAAACAGCTAATTCTGACGAATGACGCCTTTCTCCTGACTCCTGACTCCTTTTCAAAAAGGCATTGCGCTGCCGCAAAACCTGGTTATACTGCTGCAAAATATAGGCATAGACGGGTTCGAGCTGAATTAACAGCGTATCTACCCAGCTTCGGCGTTGCTCCGGCCCCCCTCGTACCAGCTCTAAATCTAGACTGGAAAACTGCACTGCATTGAGAACCCCTAGAAAGTCTAGTTGACGACGGAGGGATTCGCTATTGAGAGCAACAGTGCGGCGTCCATTGCGGCGTAGGGTTAAGGTTAGGTCACTAAAGCTGGTTTGTCGCTCAATAGTGGCATTGATTTGTCCGGTGGGTTCTCCTTCCCTTACCAAGTCGCGATCGCGTGTCATCCGGTGCGATCGCAGTGTCGCCAGCAACTCCACCGCCTCCAACAGATTCGACTTCCCCTGAGCATTATTGCCCACCAAAATCGTTTTGGGAGCTACAAAGTCAACCCGCTGATCTTGGTAGTTACGAAACTGTCGCAGATGTAGCGTTCTGAGGTACATAATTCAGTTATTGATCAACCCGTTTACGATAAAACTCAGCTTTCTTCACACTCTTGAGTTATTGAGCAAATATGACTTCCGATTCATCGACTTTCTCACCCAGTCAGGTGTCCGGGCGACGGCTGATTAGACCAATTGGTGCTGCCGCACTGCACGGCATCGCCTGGTTAGGAAATAAGCTCATCGCCATTGACACCGTCAAAGGGCATCTGCTGCATATTGATCCAACCAGTGACAACACCACAATTTTGAACCCCCTTCAGGTGACAGAATTTTTAGATGTGACGGGTCTAGCCGTTTCGGAAGACACCCTCTGGTTTACACGGGAAGACAGTGTCTACTTCTGCAACCTGACAAATTTAACACCCCAGCATTTTGTTACATTGCTCTACCCAGCCAATGGTGTTGCCGTTCGGGAATCAACGGTTTACGTCACCTGCCAAAAGGAGGGGTACATTCTGATTTTTGACCGCAATACTGGTCGGCAAATTACAAAGTTCCGTGCACCTGGCGTCGGGGCGGAAAACATCGCGGTGCGTGGGGAGAAACTCTGGGTGAGTGATAGCACCGAACAAAGTGTTTACTGCCTCGACCGAGCCACTGGGGAAATTCAATTTAGCGTTTTGACCCCTTTTGATTGTCCGACCGGCGTGTCTATACATTCTGATCCGGAAACTGGTGAGGAAACGATCTATGTCGCCTATGCCGGTGAGGAGGCTTATATCCGCGACAACCCGAATGCCCAACCGTCTCACGAACTGACTTACCGCGATCGCACCTTCATTCACCCCCTCTGTTGTTACTACGACCCAGTTGGACGCTATGCCCTATCCAATGGCTATCTGATTGAGATGTCCTACGTCGAGGAACTTTCTCCTTTAGACGAGGTGTACTTAGAACAGGTGAAGTGGCGCATTGCGCTCCCATCTGAGACTGACCGGCAAAAGGTGAGGCACATTGAACCGATTGGTCTACCCTTTACCGAAGAAGAGATAGAGGGACAGCGCGTGGCGGTGTTTAAATTTGAAACACTCAAACCAGGCGAACAGCATTTCTTTGGCTGGAAAGCGCTCATAGAAGTCCGAGGGATTAAATACCGCCTGACACCAAAAGACGTGGAAAATATTCCCGCTCTTTCACCAGAATTTCAGCAGCGCTACCTTGTGGATGATGACGAATTGGCGATGGACACTGCCATTGTCCGCAGTGCCGCCCGTGAAGCGATTGGTAGTGAAACCAATCTCCTACGGAAAATCTTCAAAATTCGCAACTATGTTTATGACCAGCTTTCTTACGGCATCAAACCCCACATTGACACGCCCGATGTGGTTTTAGAACGCGGTGTCGGCTCCTGCGGCGAATATGTGGGCGTTTTACTTGCTCTAGCGCGGTTGAATGGCATTGCCTGTCGTACCATCGGTCGCTACAAGTGTCCGCCCTATGCCGAACAGCAGCTTTTGCCACTACAACCGGACTTTAATCATGTTTGGCTGGAGTTCTACGTACCTGGGTTTGGTTGGCTGCCTATGGAGTCGAATCCCGATGATGTGGCAGAGCTTGGTCCTTATCCATCGCGGTTTTTTATGGGATTAGCCTGGTATCACGTTGAAATTGGCAAAGGAATTGCGTTTGAAACCCTCACAAGCAAACCTTTACCTGCAGCAGAAGAGATCTCAATTGGTGGCTTGGCGCTCAATCACATTCGTTTCACAATTCTCGAAGAACTCCCATCTTTTTAAAGTTTGGAGTCATACGAAGTTGTAATCAAATTTTATATTTCAGCCTCGGGATCAGGCAAGTCATCAGCAAGAATTTTGTGCTAGAGTATCAGCCGTGAGTCAGATTCGGTTGAAGGCTTTGTTTTTTGCTACAGAACCTTTTCTTCTGTGCCGACGGGCATATCTCCGAAACTGGAGCTTTACACTATTGATTTGATTTCTGGAGATATTCCATGGCGATTTACGTAGGGAATTTATCCTACCAAGTTACTCAAGACGACATTCTTGCTGTTTTCAGGGAATACGGAACCGTTAAGTAAGTTCAAGTCCCTACTGATCGTGAAACCGGTCGTCCACGTGGCTTTTGTTTCGTGGAAATGGAAACTGAGGAGGAAGAAACTGCTGCCATTGATGCTCTAGATGGAGCGGAGTGGATGGGACGTAGCCTCAAAGTTAATAAAGCCAAGCCCCGTGAAGATAGGGGCGGTGCTCGCCCTGGGGGTAACCGGGGTGTTGCCAATGGGAAATTTTCGCGACGAAGCTATTGATCTAAACCGCGAGCAGCCTGCCAATTTAAGCTTCAGATAGCAAGAAAGGGCCGCCTCAGACACCTGGCTTGACCTCAATTAAAACTGGGCGAGCGTTGGAAAAATTTGAGGCGACCTTCTTACAATAAAAATAAACATTGTAAGGAAGCAGCAAGAATGACCCAGATAGTTTTAGGTGAAAGCGAAGGGATTGATTCGGCTCTAAGTCGGTTTAAACGCCAAGTTTCTAAGGCGGGGATATTAGCAGATGTGAAGTATCATCGGCACTTTGAAACCCCTATCGAGAAGCGCAAGCGTAAGGCAGTTGCAGCTAGACGGAAGAGGCGAATGCGATAGACCGAATGTATTGTCTCCGTTGCGCGACAATACTGAAGTAATAGAAATAGAAGCGGACTTTGCGATTAAAGCAAGGTTCGCTTTCGTTTTCGATTCAAAACTTAGCAAACAAGCGGCTGAGTCAATCTGCCTTAACTGCTTCGTGATTAATTGTAGCGATTCATCGCCTTTTCTACTCCCTGCTTAATGCTCAGTTCCACAGCCTCAACTACGAGTTGGAGAACTTTAGACATCAGTTGGGTTTCATCTTGAGAAAATCGCCCCAGCACATGGGAGACAGTAGCTGGGTCATCGCCGATAATGCTACCTTGGGGTCTGCCAATGCCAATTCTCAAGCGGGGGAAGTTTTGGGTGCTAAGGTGTGCGATCGCGCTTTTCATACCGTTGTGTCCCCCCGCTGACCCAGACAGGCGTAGGCGAAGCTTTCCTAGCGGTAAATCCATATCGTCATAAATCACCAGTACCGACTCAGGAGGAAGTTTAAACCAATCCGTCACTGCTCGGATCGGTTGCCCAGAGCGATTCATATAGGTTAGTGGCTTGAGTAAGCGAACTTTATCGCCTTGCGGCCCCCGGCCTTCCCCAAACGCTCCTTGAAACTTGCGATGTTCTGACAGGGAAATCTGCCAGGAACGTGCCAAGGCATCAACAGCGGCAAAGCCGATGTTGTGGCGTGTTTGATCGTACTTAGACTCTGGATTCCCAAGCCCGACAACCAGCTGAGGAATTACTAAAGTTCGTGCAGCGGCAGCTTCTATCATTGCGCCTTTATCAAACAGCTTGGTTGGGATCTCCTAGCTTGGTTGTGATCCAGTAGCAGCATGATTTTCAGCGCTAGCCGCTTCTATTTGCTTGGGTTCAATCTCAGCGGTTGTCTTCACGGCTTGCTCAAGCTGCTCAGCTTCGCGCTTAAACTCGGACTCAAACTCCGAGGATGCTTCCTGAAAGCTGCGAATTGCCTTGCCCATACTACGACCAATTTCTGGCAACTTTTTGGGGCCAAAGATTAAAAGCGCCACAACCATGATCATAGCCATTTCCGGCAGACCAATGCCAAAGATGTTCACTTTGAGTTCTCCTGTAATTTTTAAAACCGCCCACCTGCGATCCTAGTATAGACAGCAAAAAAAACCCGGTCGAGCCGGGGATGTGAAATGTTGTTCAAGTTTCGCAATGCGCTAGCCAGTTAGCCCCCTAAGGTGCTCCAATCAGGGGTTATGTCCAGCCTCTCAAACAACAGTGAGGAGTTGTAGATTTGGAGAATAATCAGCAAGAAGACGAAGAATAGCAGTATAAATACAGCCATGAATGGCGTTGTGCCCCAACCCGGAGCGACTTTACCATATTCTGAGTTGAGGGGTTTGAGGATGTCTCCCAACCAAGTCCGTTGTGCCATGAGTCACCTATTATGAGTTACAACAGCTTTTTTTAATGTTCTGTAATATTCTATAGTAATAGCTCTCATAATCTATTTAAACTATGGAACCCGCAACAGTTCTTAGCATTTCTGTGTGTGCCATTGTGATCGCAATCACTGGCCTTTCGATCTATACGTCTTTCGGCCCTCCTTCCAAGGAATTGGGCGATCCGTTTGACGATCACGAAGACTGAAGGATCCTCAAGTTATCAAAAGATCCCAGTGGTTGGCAATCATCCTGGGAATCTGCGCACTCTTAGTTCTGCTGAGTGTGTACCGGGTGCAGGCAGCGCCCGCGATCAAAAATTCAGCGATACAGACAGCAACCCAGTTCTTGAGCAAGCAGACGGCTGCCATGGCTGGTGCCAAACTGCTGGCAACACTAGCCGATACGCGGATTAAAGAGAGTTCCGGGATAGCTGCAAGCAGCCTGAACAAGAATGTGCTGTGGCTACACAATGACTCAGGTGATGGCCCCCATGTATTTGCTATAGATCTTCAAAGTCACACCCTCGCCCGCTACACAGTTTCCCAAGCTACCAATGTGGACTGGGAAGATATGGCGATCGGGCCGACAGCCAACGGCAAGTCAGCACTTTTCATTGGTGATATCGGCGATAACCACCAGTCTCGTGAGGATACCGTTGTCTATCGGGTTCCCGAACCGATTGTTGACTTGGAAAAAACCATGCAAGAGTCAAAAACTGCACCTGCAGAAAAGCTCCCATTCCGCTATCCCGATGGCCCACACAATGCGGAAGTCCTTCTGGTACATCCGACGACGGGCGCAGTCTTGATCGTAACCAAGTCGGGGGATGGGAACAGCGGCGTTTATGCCTTTCCCTTGCCGCTGCAACCAGGAAGGCAGGTGACGCTCAAGAAAATCGGTGAAATCAAATTTACCACCCTGCTTTGGGCAGGGTTATACGGGGAAGCGAAGCGATCAGTGACAGGGGGTGCGATTTCTCCAGATGGACGCCATTTAATCCTCCGCACCTACCTTGACGCTTTCGAGTGGGACATTGCTCCCCGTCAGTCAGTTGCCGAGGTGCTTACGGGTAAGCGTTACAAGCGTCAGATTCCCTTCGTCCGCCTGGGTGAGGCAATCTGCTACCGTTCCGACAGCCAGGCGCTCCTCCTAACCAGCGAAGGGACACCTACTCCCTTATACGAAGTGCCCCGCCGATAAACGAGTCCCAAAATTACCCCACTTCAGCCCAATATCTGCCACCACCGTGCCACCAAGCGGTATGGTCTATTTTCGCCTATACAAACACAGGGCTGAAGGAGCGGCAGATCACCTCGAACTCAGCACCAAGGGCTTTCGTCCGTCCGCTGCAACGAGGTGTTAGAAAGCTCATGATGTAACCATCTTAGGCTTTGAATCAGGCAATACTGGCTCAAAACGCAACACCATGATCTGCTCTGGACGCAGACCAACTGATTCATAAGTGCGTCCGCTACGTTCGCGCTCACTCGACTTCAAACGCTGCACCATCAGCTAATATTTCAACCACTGTGCCAACTTGTCCACGCCACAAATTGTACTTAGGAATATCAACCGTTAGTGCTACTACATCAAGCAACTTAACCGTATTCGTCGTCATGTCGTATCACCTCCAAGTACTACAGAAGGTAGCAGGTCGTTAATCTTGGGATATCTGAGCTATGTTCAATAATCCAACCACTCCGAATAGTCGCACTTCTATCTTGCCATTCGAGTGTGAAATCAAGTATGTAACGTTGTCCAAACTCGTCACGTCGCCCCAATCGAGCTTTTTGAGTTTCGTCAACTTTTAGAAGGATTTGACGTAACTCCTCGGCGTTGTCAGCCGTCATGCTTAGTCTCGATGAGAATAGCCGAGCTTTATGTTTCCCTTCATCATGCTCTGGATTGAGGCAGTAATCACGCAGCTTACGAATATCAACTACTGCATTCTCTGCATTTGGGATCAACTTACTGGAGTCCTTTCAGTTTTCAACAAGCTGCTGTAGTTCCAAAGCTGGAGCCAAGTTATGCAACTCAATAGCCATTGCAGCTCTGTCCCTGGATCGGGTTTGATTCCATAAGCTGAAGTCTAGCACCAGCTTAACGCTGAACGCCGACAGATAGCCTCGAAGTACTGTCTTAACCGAGGTCTCTGGTCAAACCAGAAGAATTGGAGCAGATCAACAAGTTAAGTATTACAACAAAGTCTTTGAAATGCTTGAGGGCAATAGGTTTGTTGCTAAATCAAAGGAACTTAGCGCTGATTCACCAGAGCTAGCGCTACCGATGGCCAGGCAGGAGCCGGACTGGAAGAGGCGTTCTCTGGGGTTTGCTCAAGAAAAGCTCCCTTATCTCCCCCCTGCAATAAGATTGCTCTGTTCGCTGGTAACCGTTCACGGGGGGAGCAAAAAAATGTCCGAGATCAACTCACACGCAATCAGTACGAAAACCAGCTTATTCACGAATCGCACAAAGCTTCGGGCGTACCACCCGTAGGAATCCTGAGATAGTGTAGGGTGAAGCTGAAAACACTAGGTATATTCTAGGAGCGAATTTAGATGCGTTTGCCCTGGGTTTTGAGCAGTCGGGAGCTGACATCAAATTGTTTTTCAGGAAAATTACGGGAGACATTTACATGTTTTAAAATTAGATTTAATGGAGTTATTTAAAAAAAATTGAGGGAGCATGCTCAAGAGTACAGAAAGCCAAGGAAAATCTCGGCTGCGTGGCTCCAGCCTTGAGGTATTAGTCGGTGAGTTTCACACTCATATAGATGCTCAAACACTTTCAACCCCTTTTGAAAACTTTCTAATAGAGACGAAACAATTTTGTCATGCTGACTTCTCAGGGCATCCAGAAGGATTTGCTCATTGTCCTCCGAAAAAGCATCTGACAAGAAAAACAAAATCTTTCCAGGATTTTAGGAGCACCTTTAATGCTATTCTTGGCTACTTGAAGGAAGATAATGATGCTATAGATTGAGGCGGAATATATTCCCATTGACATTGAAATTGAGTCAAAATCTTTCAATTCATCAGTAGAAATTCCCTTAAAAATTCAGTTGACATCTCTACCACCTGGAACATTTCGTCAATCCGAGATCCACATCACTTTGTGGCGGGATAAGTCAGACCCAAGGTTAATCAATTCCTTGAGAAGTATGGGGTTCTACTCAGTCTATATGTCAAAACCATTTGGGGAAGTAGAAATCTTCACTGCCCAGGGAACAGGCTACCAAGTTCTCAGCCTGGCTAGTAGCGAAGGCTTTTTTCAGATGTTGGTTGACTCGAAGCCGCAGCTAATTTTACTAGACTTGAGGTTACCAGAGCTCGATGGCTATACCCGAATCGAACAAATCCAACAATAAACTACCTGGCGCAAAGAGGACTTAAATATTGTCTTAAGTATGGCATCCTTTTCCTCAATGAAGTAACCGTAGGAATACTGAATCTGTATCCAGCAGCACTGCGTCAAGTAGCTAAGACAGTGCGTAACGGGCCGTTTTACGAATCACTTAGGACTGTAGTGGCTGTTATCCCAGTGCAATTACTGATGAATCTTTGCAGTTATATGTGTTTAATTATTATTAGTATTAGCTAAACTTCATACTTAGGTGCTGCCACTATATGTGATGGCAATAGAGCAACAAATCGCTGTTAAAGCTATATATGTAGCGTCAGACAATATTGTGAAGTTTGTCTATTTATCAAGCAACTGAGATTGGCTTTAACCAAATATGACCATTACCTACAATCCTTACCTTGTAATATTTTCAGCTCTGATCGCTGTGGCTGCTTCTTACAGTGCGCTTAATCTGGCTATTTTAATGCCGGTAGTGCAAGGCTTTGATAGCCGAATGTTGCTGTCAGTGGGTGCAATTGCTATGGGGATAGGCATCTGGTCTAGTAACCGTTCACGGGGGGGTACATCATGCGCATAAACGTCAAAGCCTTGCTAAGCAAAAGCTTTGGGTTTTATGCGCATCAAAATATCGTACCTAAAATGTCTAAAAGACAATTTGCAGACCAGTATAGCACTTTTGACTACTCACAATTATCCGGTATAAATCCAATCTAGACTGGTTTTCGTACTGATTACGTGTGATTTCATATTGGACGTTTTTTTGATCCCCCCCTGAACGGTTACTCTGGTCTATGCACTTCATCGCCATGCTAGCCTTCTCCATACCAATATCAATTAAATATGATTTTGTACTGGTAGTGGTTTCCCTGGTGGCAGCAATTCTAGCATCTGGGCTGGCACTGTTCATTGTTAGCCTCCCGGTTGTTACTACGCCTGCGTTGCTCTCAGGTGGCACTGCTATGGGTGTTGGGGTTGGCTTAATGCACTACATCGGCATGGCAGCTATGCAAATGCCAGCTACAATTCGCTATGACCCAGCCCTATTTTTACTGTCGCTAGCAATTGCAATTGTGGCATCGATAGTGGCTTTAATGGTAACCGTTCAGGGGGGGATCAAAAAAACGTCCAATATGAAATCACACGTAATCAGTACGAAAACCAGTCTAGATTGGATTTATACCGGATAATTGTGAGTAGTCAAAAGTGCTATACTGGTCTGCAAATTGTCTTTTAGACATTTTAGGTACGATATTTTGATGCGCATAAAACCCAAAGCTTTTGCTTAGCAAGGCTTTGACGTTTATGCGCATGATGTACCCCCCCGTGAACGGTTACCTTTAATGCTTTTCTTGAAATGTCGTGATCAAACTGGGAGGACGCTTAATAGCTGGAAGATAATTAGTTCTCTTATTATGAGTGTGGCGATACTTGCGTTGCACTATACAGGAATGGCAGCAGCTATATTCAAGCCAGATTATCAGAAGACGATTGAAAATAATGCCCTCATAGACAATTTATCTATGGGCTGTTTCGTCGGCATATTTACAGTTCTAATCTTAGCTATAAGTCTGACTCTTAGCTTTGACAATTCTGGCTCTAGAGGTTATCGGTCAAGAGGGTAGGGGTCGTCAGAGGTCAGGGAAACCCCTGACTCCTGACCCCTATTTCGCTTACTGAGGGGCAACAGCGTAGTGAATCAGCTGGGCGAGTCGCTGGCGAAGGGTTTCGAGTCCCAAGCGGGCGCTTGCTGAGATCAACACCGCCTGGGGAAATTTTTCTTGAGCCAGAGCCAGCGTGTCGCTATCAACTTGATCAATCTTATTTAAAGCAACTAGCGCTGGACCAGGAGTCACTGGCATTTCTGATCAAATGCTCATTACCGATGGCATTATTCAGTTTCTTTTCTGACTGGGCAATCCACTTTTCAATAGATTTAAGCTGACCATCTAGGGTTTCCATCCAGCGCACTTGCATATAGTCAGTACTTTGAAAAGACCTAGAGCCCGGCGGGATAGTAGATCCTCATGCCAAGTCTTGACAATCGTCCATCCGGGAGCGCCAACAAACAAGCCGACAATCCACAGCTCGCGTGCGGTATCCCAAGGGTGGCGTTCCAGTTGTGTGTCTGCTTCTAACAGGCGAGTGATAGAATAGGGCGTCTATTGCCCTGAAATAGCAATGGCGATCGCTTGAGCGAGTCCTCAAGGAGGCTGGCTGTGGTTCAAACTCCAGAATCAACCAATATGGCTTCAGTAACTGTTGCACCTGCCGAACAGCGCTTGACGCTTCATAACATCAGTTGGGATACCTATGAAAAACTGTTGGACGCCTTTGGAGAGCATCGGGCTGCCCGTATTACCTACGATTCTGGGGTTTTAGAGTTCATGGTTCCTTTGGAAGCCCATGAAAATCCCAGTGACTTGATTGGTGTGTTTGTCCGCACCTTAGCTGAAGAGTCGGGCTGGAATCTTAAGAGTTTAGCCTCGACTACCCTCAAGTGCTCAAAGCTAGAAAAGGGCGCTGAACCTGACAAATGCTACTATATTCAGAATGAATCTCTCGTGCGGGGCAAAACGGTCGATCTCGAACAAGATCCTCCTCCCGATTTGGTGGTGGAGGTGGATATCACTCACACCGATATCGACAAGAACCAGCTCTATGCCCGGATAGGGGTGCCAGAGTTTTGGCGCTACGACGGTAAGGAGCTGCGGATTTTCCAACTCCAGCAGGGAGAGTATCAAGAAGTTGTTATCAGTCCTACCTTTGCAAGTGTTCCCAAAGACATCTTTTATGAATTTCTTCAACGCTGTCGGCGAGAAGGAGAGGTTCCGGCAAACCGGGCGTTAAGGATTTGGGTTCGCACTAGGCAAGGGTAGTGACGAGATGAAAGCCAAAAAAGAGTACTAAAAATAGCGCCTGGATGCCAAATCGAGATCCCAGTTCTGACACTTTCGTGAGTAGTCATCAGTTGTTCACTTACTGCTATTGTAATTTAGCCGTAATAGTAGGAAAATAGGCTATGAATATTTATATACATTCTGCCAAACAATTACATATAAGTAAAGGAATAATCCTGATTTAGGCTCAAGCCGCAAAATAATTTTTCTGTAAAACTTTGAATATTACCCAAAATAAATGTTGTATCGGTAACTTCTATAAGTACAAAGAACTGATAAGCTGAGCAGTCAGAAGACACTGGTTTTAAACAAATTGCCGCAACTATCAACAGAATTATCAAACGACCCACTGAGCTGATGCCTCCTAATATATATATGGATATCTCAAGTCTAGACCCCAATGTAGTACCCTACACAGAGCCTAATCCCGAACCATACACAAACCCCAACGTAGAGCCCTATACAGCTCCTAATCCCGAACCATACACAAACCCCAACGTAGAGCCCTATACAGCTCCTGATCCCGAACCATACACAAACCCCAACGTAGAGCCTTACACAAACCCCAAATGACAACTAGATTGCACACAGCTGACGTAATAAGTTGACAATGTTGTTATATCCTTATCAGTTCCTTATTTTCTTACCGTAGTCTCGCTAATTACAACAGCCCATTTAAGTGCGTAATTCCCGAAGTTAAACTTTCCTTCAAGTTGTGTATTAAGCAAGGAGTTAACTAAAGATGTCTCTGATCAAACGTTGCCTGGCTGAGTTGATCGGTACATTCTGGCTTGTGCTTGGTGGTTGTGGCAGCGCGGTGTTAGCCGCAACCTTCACTGCCAATGGGGCAAAAATCGGCGATCATACCCTGTTTCCCCTAGGGCTTGGTTTCCTCGGTGTAGCCTTGGCGTTTGGCCTCACCGTGCTGACGATGGCTTTTGCGCTCGGTCATATTTCTGGCTGTCACCTCAATCCGGCTGTTTCGTTCGGATTGTGGGCAGGCAAGCGCTTTCCAGGCTCCGATCTGCTGCCTTACATCGTCGCTCAAGTCGTTGGTGCGGTTGTGGCTGGTGGCGTCATCTACCTGATTGCTAGCGGCAAACCTGGATTTACGCTTTCTGGCTCCAACCCACTGGCGACTAACGGATTTGGCGCTCATTCTCCAGGTGGATACTCGCTGATGGCTTGCTTAATCACCGAAGTCGTGATGACGTTCATGTTCTTGATCATTATTTTGGGTGCGACTGATCGCCGTGCGCCTCAAGGACTGGCACCAGTTGCGATCGGTTTGGCACTTACCTTGATCCACTTGATCAGCATCCCTGTAACTAATACTTCTGTTAATCCCGCCCGCAGTAATGGAGTCGCTTTATTTGCAGGTACCCAACTAGTTGCCCAACTCTGGCTGTTCTGGCTAGCGCCGATCGTCGGAGCAGTGTTAGCAGGATTTCTCTACCTAGCTGTGTTTGAAGAATCTCCTACAGAAGAGCGGCGGGGGGTCAAGGAAGTAGTCTAGATTTACAGTTTAGTTCTAGTTGGGTAAGACTAGTGCAGTTCGGCAGAAGTAACGCACCAGATTAGACAGACTCTGGGTAGCCTTCAAACTTCCACAAAAATGGTTTAGCCATCGTGCGGTTGTAGTAGGCAATAAAGTCTAAAAGCTTCTGC
>JAABUQ010008473.1_pt1 | contig 14403 bp, 15 predicted proteins | sample 5560001 | NCBI WGS metagenome assembly JAABUQ01 (sample SAMN10711888, study PRJNA513371) | rock metagenome | isolation source: Antarctica rocks | place: Antarctica: Victoria Land, Finger Mt nord | collected 2015-12-18
GCTCGGCACAGCACCAACATCGGCGTCTTTCGCGGCTGATGTTTTGTATCTTTCAACGGCTTTGTTGCATAAATAGGCTTTTGCTTCTTAGCCTAGTGCACGCTTAATCACCCGCTTTAGATGGGGCATCCGCATTTGTGCAACAAAGCCCCTTTCAACAGTTAATTGGAACGACGGCCCTGCATTTAATGTGGCCGTGCGCCCCGCACAGAGTCAGACAAGCCAGCGTCAGTTAATGGACATTGCCAAAAGCCGGGTGGCGGACTATATCAGCCCAATGTACCAACAGGCGAGCCGACGTAACGGCGGCTTTGTCACCATTGACCATAAGTTCGGCGACTTGCCCCTCCTTTGGGGCAGCGACAAACACCCCATCTTTGTCTATGAAGTCGTGGAACTGATCGAGGAAACACTGGACTTCTCCGAACTGCATTCGCGTCTTCCCACTTTGTCTTACGCGCAGATTGCTGGGGCGGTCGGCTTCTTACGCACGCTGGCGCAGTTCAATCGCAAGGGCGTAGACATTGACGCCATGCAGGATGAAGACATGGAAGCCAACTCAGAGTTTCAACAAGCCCTAAGAAACGCTGTGCAGGATAAGGAAACCGCCCGTGTGCTCGCTCCACTGTAACAAAACAGCAGACAAAAGTTTGCATCAAATCCGGCAGGCGGGTGATAAAAACGCGGAAGGCCGTCTCGCTAAGCTAGCGGACGATGACTCAGCACAGCAAGCAAAGGATTAGGTCTTCTTTTCAAGACAGTCAGCGACTGGGCTAAAGACGATGTTCTTTCCACAGTCAAGAAGTATCGCAGCGGCAGACACCGGTATTACTTCACCGGTCATCATACAGAGTGCCGATACCTTCTGCAATTTATGGTACTTATATACTTCCCGCACACGGTTAGGTTAGAGTTTATCTGCTTGCACGAATGAAACGCTCGATAAGATTAAAGCCCCGTTTTAATCTTAGCAACTTTCATGCTATACTATATCGTTTAGCAAAGTGTTATGTTTTTGTGTAACACAGTTTGCTTCGCCCGTGCGCGGGCGAATGGGGGAGGGTGATAACAGCGCCCTCCCCACTCCCGTTTGCTTCGCCCGTGCGCGGGCGAATGACACAGGTAACGAACGGGGCGGGGGTTGCCGATAATCCATACGGCACATCGGGCTTGCCCCGGTTGTGTCGGGCTTACATAGCGAGGCAGGAGGGATAGTAAAATGGCACAGGAAACAGTGGGGCAAGAAGTAATTCGGGTTGATTCAAGCAAGCCTAAAAAGGCAACCCGTCCTACTAACGGTATGGTTTCGGTAGAGGTCATCATTCCGCGCCAAACGTCACAACAGGTGAATAACAACACCAACATTGACCCACAAGATGATAGCCTCTGGAATTGTGCTGTTGCGAACTCCATTGACGTTATCCGCGAACTTGCGGATAAGGCTTTGGCCGACCGGCGAGCAGGCCGCACTAAGAAAATCACCCTTTAGTCGTGGATTCCCATACAAACCATGACTTTCGCAAATGCCTATCTAAACTCCCGAAACAAGCAAAGCGAACCATATACGATTACTACAAAAGATAGAAGGTAGACCCGTTCGGAACGAGTTTTTATTTCAAGCCTATCGTCAATAATAGTGACATCTGGTCGGTTCGTGCCGGGGACCATTACAGGGCATTCGGCGTTCGTGATTGTGAAGAAGTGACATGGTTTTGGGTCGGAACGCATGAAGAAGCCAACGGCTTAATCAAAAAACTCGGCAAGAAAAAAACAGACAATCTTCAGGGCAAAACCTAAAGCGTGGATAATCAACCTAAACCATTTGAGCGTTTCGAGGACGCCGTGCGCGAGTCTTTGACCGTCTCCAAGTCTGAACTCAACAAGCGGCTTGCAGAAGCCAAAGCCGAACGCGCTAAGGCCCATGCTGAACGCAAGCCCAAACAAGCCGCGCTTTCCCCTAGCCATACAGCGTCAAGTGACCGTGCGTAAGCACCTCGTATATCAGACGCTTACCCGTCACAAACCCTAACGTCTCCACAAACCTTCCGCCGTCATTGTCCAAGCGGCTATTGAACCGATACGCTTGTTCGTCTAGGTACGCCGCAAGGTGCTGTACCGATGTGAACGTGTAGGTTCCCTTGATGGTTCGCTTTAGCAGCGTCCAGAAGTTCTCTAGCCCGTTCGTGTGTACCCGCCCAATGAAGTACTGAATGGCGTGGTCAACGAATTGCCGCCTGTAGTCCGGCGCAAGCCCGTTGTAGCCCTTCCAGGCGTCCGTGAACAGTTCCGCCCCCGCCTCTACCTGGGCGCGTATCTGCCCGTGCAGAGAGGCTTTGGAGTTGTCGGGAATAACCGCCGTCCAGACCTGAGAAACCTTCTCATCCCTCCGCTCTAACAGCCCGATGACCGCCGTTTTGCCGACCGCCCCTCGCCCCTTGTTTAACTTCTTGTCCTTGTGCTTGTTCTTTTCCAGCCCCCCGATGTACGTCTCGTCGGCTTCTACCACGCCTCGGAACTGCTCTAGCGTTTCAGGCTTTAAGGTGTAGCGGATACGGTGAAGCATGAACCACGCCGTTTTCTGTGTCACGCCGATAGCCCGCGCTACTTCGCAGGAAGAAACGCCGTCCTTAGCGTTCGCCAGAAGCCGGTACGTCATAAACCACTTGTCCAACCCTAATGGGCTTCCCTCAAAGATGGTTCCGACCTTGACGCTGAACTGCTTCTTGCACCCCATACACTGCCACAGTTTGCGCTTGCCTTCGTGGAAAGTCACGTCCTTGCAAGTGACGCCGTTCGCCGCGCAGTGGGGGCAGGTGACGCCCTCTTTCCAGCGCAGGTTGACGAGGAAGTTAAAGCAGATGTCGGGGTCGGAGAAATAGGCCGCCGCGCCGAGCAGTGTTTTGGGCAAGTTGGTCGCGGAAACGGGCTGTATGGGAGTTGACATGAGCGGCGTGTCCTGGTATAATGACGTGCTAATAGTGTACCAGAAGTAGCAGATAACGTCAACGGTTGATATAAAATAGTGTTGCACAGTTGAAGGATAAGCAGACGAACGCATACTTATCCATGTGCGGCAAGTATATAAGTACCCAATTTATATTGGTCAACAAGAAAGACGCAGAGGATAGGCCGGATCAGAAGTGGTTCCAAAACAAGGTGCTCAAAGCAGTCGCTGATAAGGACATAATGCGCATGCTCTTGCCACCTGAAACAGAAACACCCGAAACAGAAGCAGTAGAGGAATGATGTGCTCGCTTTGCTGCTCACGGCAGAAACTCGCCGAGTTTGGGCAAGAGGCGATGCTGCCGGGTCGTACCGCAGGGTTGCGGGGAAGCGGGGCCATCGGGTATACTTTTGTGTCGGAAACTCACACAATCCACACTCGCCCCGACAACTGCGCCTGTGCCGCACGGCTGATCAATGACTACAGCCTGCGATGGCGTGCTTGGATGACGGGCGGGGACGCACAACATCAAGGAGACGGAACTTGTCAATTCTCGCGATGAAAGACCTGCTGGAAGCAGGCGTCCACTTCGGGCATCAAACCCGGCGGTGGAACCCCAAAATGAAGCGCTACATCTATGGTGGGCGCAACGGCATCTATATCATTGACCTGCACCAGACGCTGAAGCTGTTTGATGATGCCTACAACTACGTGCAGGAGCTGGCCCAAAACAAGGGCAAGATTTTGTTTGTCGGCACCAAAAAGCAGGCGCAGGACGCTATCGCCGAGGCCGCCAAGCGTTCGCATTCGTACTATGTCAACTCGCGCTGGCTGGGCGGCATGCTCACCAATTACCGCACGATCCTGACCCGCATCGCCCGCCTGCGCGAATTGGAGCGCATGGACGCCGAAGGCATTCTGGACTCGCTGCCCAAGAAAGAAGCGTTTGACCTGCGCGAAGAGCGCGACCGGCTGGAGCTGTACCTGGGCGGCATGAAGGACATGAACGGCATGCCTGATGCCCTGTTCATCGTAGACCTGAAGAAAGAGCGCATCGCCGTGCAGGAAGCCCGCAAGCTGGGCATCCCCATCATTGCGATTGTGGACACCAACTGCGACCCGGACGAAGTGGACTATGTCATTCCGGGCAACGACGATGCCATCCGCGCCATTCGCCTGATGGCGAACAAGATCGCCGATGCCATCATTGAAGTGCGCCAGGGCGAGTGGGCGGACGCTACCATCGTGGACAGCGAGGAAGACGCGCAGAAGATGGGCGGCGAAATGGACGCGGCCCTGGTCGCCGCGCAGTGGGAAGCCCTGGAGAAGCGTGTCGGCGCGGGCGCAGTGCCTGCGGGCGTGCTGGACCCAAGTTTGGGCGCATCCGGCATGACCCTGGAAGGCAATCAAAACAGCCAGGCTCACCCTACGGGCGCGGAAGCCATGAACACGGGGGCGGAAACCGCCAACGAAGTGGCCGCCGAAACAGGCCAGCCGACCATTCAGGGCGCAGAGTAGGCAATAAGCCAGGGCGCAGAATAAGCGATAAGCTAAGTGCCGGGGGCAAACAAACCCCCGGCAAGGGCTTGTGCCGGGGGCAAACAAACCCCCGGCAAGGGCTTGTGCCGGGGGTGTAAAACCCCCGGCAAGGGACGAAGCCACGTCCTTCGGACGTAAGAGCTAGGCAAGACAGCAACAGGATGCTTTCTTATGCCCGCGAGGGCATGGCTTCGCTTCTGCCGGGGGTTTTACACCCCCGGCACTTGCCCCCGGCTTCTCCCGGCGCACAGAAAACAGACAAAGGAAAATCTATGGCAGAAATTACCGCCGCAATGGTAAAAGAGTTCCGGGACAAGACGCAGGCCGGAATGATGGAAGGCAAGCGCTTCTTGACCGAAGCCGAGGGCGACATGGACAGCGCTATCCGCCTGTTCCGCGAGAAGAACAGCAAAGCCACGATTAAAGAAGGCCGCACCAGCGCCGAAGGCGTGGTGGAAGCGTTCGTGCGTGAGCACCACACATTAGGTGTCTTGGTAGAAATCAACAGCGAAACCGACTTTGTCGCACGCAACGAAGAGTTCGCTGCCCTTGCACGCGAGATGGCAAAGCACGCCGCCGAGAACCCCAATGCATCCAGCGTTGACGAGCTTTTGGAGGCGACTCACACGGGAACCGGCCAGTCCGCCAAGCTGCGCGTGGCGGAAGTGTTCGGCAAGATGCGCGAGAACATCATCTTCAAGCGCTTTGCCGCGTATCAGGCCGAAGACGGCACGGTGGATGCGTACATTCATATGGGCGGCCAAATCGGCGTCCTGGTAGAAATGACTGGGCAGGGCGACACTGTCCGGGGCCTGGCGCGCGAAGTCGCCATGCACATCGCCGCTTCCAAGCCGAAGTTCCTCAGCCGCGACGAAGTGCCGGAAAGCAAGGTCAGCGAAGAGCGGGAGATCGTTAAAACGCGCATGATGGCCGACCCCAAGAACGCCAACAAGCCTGCCGAAATCTTGGATAAGATTGTGGAAGGCGGCGTGGGCACATTCTACAAGGAAAGCGTGCTTTTGGAGCAGCCGTATATTCGGGAGCCGAAGCAGACTGTGGGCCAGCTTGTGAAGGGCAAAACCGAGATCAAGCGCTTTGTGCGTTTTGAGATTGGCGAGGCATAAGAGCGACTATGGCAGACCTGCCCAGCACGCCGTTCAAGTGGAACCGCATCCTGCTGAAACTCTCCGGGGAAGCGTTCGGCGGCGATGGCTCACATGGCGTGCTTGACTATGCGAGCATCGCCCGGATCGCCGAAGAAGTGGTTGCCCTGCACCGCGAAGGCGTGCAGATTGCGATTGTGGTGGGGGGCGGCAACGTCATGCGCGGACAGCTCGCCGAAGCAGCCGGCATGAAGCGTGTCACTGCCGACCATATCGGCATGCTGGGCACGGTCGTCAATGCCCTTGCCTTGCAGGATAGGCTGGAGCAGCAGGACGTGGATACGCGCGTCCTGACCGCTATGCCCATTCAGGCCGTGGCCGAGCCGTACATCAACCGCCGCGCCCTGCGGCACCTAGAAAAAGGCCGCGTCGTTATTCTGGCGGCGGGGACAGGCAACCCATTCTTTACGACCGACACGGCGAGCGCCCTGCGGGCAAGCGAGGTGCGTGCCGATGCGATGCTGATGGCAAAGAACGGCACGGACGGCGTCTACGACAAAGACCCGCGCCAGCACGCGGACGCGGTGCGTTTTGATCGCATCTCGTATGCCGAAGCGATTGACCGCCGCCTCAAAGTCATGGACCTGACAGCGCTGGCATTCTGCATGGAAAACAACATGCCGATTGTCGTGTTTGACATCAACGCGCCCGGCAGCGCCCTGAAAGCCGTCCGTGGCGAGCCGATAGGAACACTCGTCGCCAAAGACGCGTAATGGATGTCAAATGCATCGTTCCAGTTGAGAAGTTCAGAGATTATGTTCTCAAACCGGGAGCCGATCAGGGCAAGCGTCAAGTATTTCTCTCGCTAGAATACGCGCAGGAACATTCGGAACAACTCGCGGCGATTTATAAACAGCAGGCAGCAGAACAATACGCTTGCGGGAACTATTTGCTCGGAAAAAAAGACAGACATGGACAACGGATAATAATTGAGATTATTCTTGACGGCATCAATGACCGCTCAGAGCAAAAGAGCTATTTGTCTTCCGGCTGGATGATTATCAACGCAGAAACCATCAAGTTGAACACGCCATTCGCAGGCTTCAGCCGTTCTCGCGAGCAGAGCAATGATTAAGAATTATTCCCGTGTCAGGCTTCTAACCGACAAGTACGTGCCCGACGGCGCGCCGGAGGGTGCAATCGGAAGTGTTATAGAAGTTTATGACAATGGTGAGTACGAAGTTGGGCTTGCAGATGCATACGGCATTGACTATGCACAAATAGTCGTCTGTGAAGCAGAATTACATGTGGAAGGGCCGGATGAAGAGCCGAATGAAGAACCCATGCGGCACAGCGCAGCCCCTTCCTCAATAGCCACGATAGGAGCATGATTGATATGAGCATCGCCGATCTCGCCAAAGATGCCGAGACCAAAATGAGAAAGACGGTGGAGTCCACTCAACACGACTTCTCCACCATCCGCACGGGCCGCGCCAACCCCACCTTGCTGGATGGCATTAGCGTGGACTACTATGGGTCGCCCACGCCCATCAACCAGATGGCAACTATCAATGTTCCAGAAGGGCGCATGCTGCTGGTCACGCCCTACGACCGCACGACTGTAGGAGCTATTGAGAAGGCCATCAAGAACTCAGACCTCAACATCAACCCGGTCAACGATGGCACCAGCCTGCGCATCTCTATCCCGCCGCTGACGCAGGAGCGGCGCAAAGAGTTTGTCAAAGTGCTGGGCAAGAAGTCGGAAGAAGGCAAAGTATCTATTCGCAACGTGCGGCGCGATGTCAACGACGGGTTCAAGGCGCTCGTGAAGAAGTCGGAAGCCTCGGAAGATGAGTCCAAGCGCGCGCAGGAAAGCCTGCAAAAGCTCACCGACCGCTATATTGCCGAGATTGACCGCATCACGCAGGCCAAAGAAGCCGAGCTGTTGGAAGTCTAGCCTGCGTCTATTCACTGTTTATTTGAGTAAGTTGTATGACCCCCACTGCCGAACGAGCCGCAGTATCCCCCGAAATGGAAGCCTTGCGCATGCGGCTTGACCTCGCTCGCGTCCCGCCGCATGTTGCCATTATCATGGACGGCAACGGGCGTTGGGCGCGCAAGCACCACCTGCCCTCACGACTGTTTGGTCACCGGGAGGGATACAAAACTGTCAAGCGCATCGTCCGCGCCGCCGCAGACCTAGGCATCCAAGTGCTGACGCTGTACGTGTTTTCCAACGAGAATTGGCGTCGTCCCAAGCACGAGACGGATGGCCTGATGACGCTGATTGAGACCGCCGCACGCAACGAGCTGCGTGACCTGCACGAAAACAACGTGCGCATGCACTATATCGGGCGGCGCGAAGGTTTGTCCCAATCACTCAAAAGCGAGATGGACAGGGGCATGGCGTTGACCAGGGGCAATACGGGCATTCTGCTGAACCTGGCGCTCAACTACGGCGGGCGCGCAGAGATTGCCGACGCCGCCCGCACTCTTGCCCAGGCCGCGGCACGCGGCGAGATTGACCCTGCGCAAATCACGGAGCAGCATCTGGCCTCGCAGATGTATGCGCCCGACCTGCCCGATCCCGACCTGCTGATCCGCACGGCAGGCGAAATGCGTATCTCCAATTTTCTCCTCTGGGGCGTGGCCTATGCCGAGATGTGGGTGACACCGACATTGTGGCCCGACTTCACGCCCGCCCTGCTGACCGATGCGATTGAAGACTACCAAAAGCGTGTGCGCAAGTTCGGAGCGGTTGTGAATGGCTGACGCGCATTGCTGGGCCAATCTGCACTCTTGCCTGCGAGGCAAGACGTGAAACGAATCGTGATATTGGGGTCTACGGGCAGCATCGGAACGCAGACACTTGACATCATCAAACGCTTGCCCGATCAATTGCAGGTGGTTGGTCTGTCCGCTTATCGCAACGAGACATTGCTGCGTCAGCAGGCACAGGAGTTTGGCGTTCCCAAAGATGCCGTTGTGCTGGGCGATGGCCCCGAGCTGGCACGGATTGCCACACTGGCGCAGACGGACATGGTGGTTGTCGCTGTCGCTGGGTTTGTGGGGACACAGGCCACTCTTGCAGCATTGAACGCAGGCAAAGACGTAGCCTTAGCAACCAAAGAAGTTCTAGTGGCGGCAGGCGAGATTGTGATGCAGGCCGCACGTGACAACCACTGCCGCATCCTGCCGATTGACAGCGAACACAGCGCCATCTTTCAGTGCCTTGGGGGTAGCACGCCGGACAGCATTGCTAACCTGTGGATTACCGCGTCCGGTGGGCCATTTCGCGCCCCAGAGTGGACGCGCGAACGCATGGCGCAGGCTACAATTGCCGAGGCTTTGCACCACCCGACCTGGCCGGACATGGGGCGCATGGTGTTGATTTACAGCGCGACATTGATGAACAAAGCGCTGGAGATGATTGAAGCCCACTGGCTGTTCCAAGTGCCTGTGGAGCGTGTGCAGGTTGTCATTCATCCCCAAAGCGTTGTGCATTCGCTGGTGGAGTTCCAGGATGGGGCCATTCTGGCGCAGCTTGGCCTGCCGGATATGCGCCTGCCGATTGAATATGCTCTGCTTTACCCCCGCCGCATAGATGTGCAGCTGCCCCGGCTCAACCCATTGGAGATGGGCACGCTGACGTTCGACAAGCCCGACGAAGCCCGGTTCCCCGCTATCGGCTATGCCCGGCACGCCGCTCAGGTCGGGGGCACAATGCCCGCCGTTCTCAATGCCGCCAATGAAGAAGCCGTGCAGCTGTTTCTCAGCGAAGACATTGGCTTTGGTCAGATTACCGACCTAGTCGCTCGCGCGATGGATGTCCACAAAGCCGTTGCCGCGCCCACACTGATGCAGATTTCCGATGCCGATATGTGGGCACGCGGCTGCGTGCGCGCGTTTGCTTCACGCTCCTCATGCAATACACAGCGAGGTAGATAAGGAAATATTATGGCGATTGTTCACAATCTTGAGTATGTGGTGACGCTGCTCCTTGTGCTCAGCATCCTCGTTGTCGCGCATGAATGGGGACATTTTATTGTCGCCCGCATCTTCGGCGTTCGCGTGGATGATTTCTCCATTGGCTTTGGCAAGCGGCTGGTGCGTCTGGGCAAGCGAGGCGATACCGAATACAACCTGCGCATGCTGCCCTTCGGCGGGTTCGTGAAGATCGCTGGCATGGCGGCGGACGAAGAGCCTCTGGTTCGCGCTAAGGACAAAGTGCTGGCAGGCAAAGACGCCGACCCGGACGCACATGACCTGCCCCTCGTTGCGGAAAACATCGAGCGCTCCCCTTCCCTGCAAGGAATCCCCCCTGCCCCAGATGAGTTCGGCAGCAAAGCCTTATGGCAGCGCTCTTTGATTATCCTCGCTGGGCCGTTCATGTCGTTTGTGCTTGGCTATGTTGTGTTCTGTCTGCTGGGCTTTGCCATCGGCTGGCCGACTGGCAAGCCCCTTCCTAAAGTGGCCCAGGTGGAGCCGGGCGGCGAAGGGCATCGCATCGGACTGCGGGCGGGCGACGTGATCCGCTCCATCAACGGCCTGCCGATCACGCAGGGCGGGCAGATGATCGACCTGATCCACAACAGCCTGGGCAAGCCGATGACCCTGGTGGTGCAGCGCTCCGGCCAGACTTTGACCCTGCACCCCACCCCGCGCGCTCTGGTGGATGCTGACGGGCAGAAGATGCTGGACGTGGAAGTGGTGACACCGGGCGCAGCCGGGAATGTGCTCGGTTTGCAGGCAGGCGACGACATTCATGGCGTCAACGACACTCCGATCAACTCTGCCGCCGATGTTACCAAGCAGTTGACTCAGGCGCGGGGCAAAGCCGTAAAAGTTTATGTTTTGCGCAAAGGCGTAGACGATGTGGTGACCCTGTCGGGCCGCCTGCCTGCCCTGCTGAGCGCGAATGCTTTGCCGGTCATCAACGCGCATCCCGTGGGCGGCTTGAAGTTTCTGCCTGCTCAGGAAATTGAAAAGGTAGGCATCGCCGAGTCGGTGCGCAAGGGCAACCTGGTCATTGTCAGGCTCTTTGCTATGCTTGGCTCTATGCTTAAGCACGGCCAATTGCACCAAAGCGCAGGCGGCATTATCCGCATGTACCAGTTTACGGCCCTCGCTGTGGAGAATGGCCCGTTTGAGGTCGTCTCGCTCGCCGCGCAGCTTTCCATCAGCCTGGCGATATTTAATCTTTTGCCCATCCCCATCTTGGACGGCGGACACCTGCTGTCGTTCTTTATTGAATGGGTGAGAAGGGGCAAGAAGATGACGGAGCAGCAGCAGCAGGCGTTCCTGATGACCGGCCTTGCCATTATCGCTGTGCTGTTTGTGCTGATTATGACCAACGATATTCTGCGCACATTGCAGCATCAAACTCCTCAGTAGCCCCGAAGAAAGTTCGGTTAGGCAAGTTGTTGTCCACCCGCTGCTCAGGCGTACCCAGGGCGTTTGGAGCGCGTACCGACGACGGAAGAAATCCTTCCGTCGTCGGTGTGCCAAGGAAACAAGGGGGAAGTGCCGCGGCAATGCGCCGACGACGCGTTCCGCAGGCGATGCCAAACCAGGTAAAACAAGCTACTTTTCAGACATAAATCCCTTCTTGCCTGGCCCGCCGAAGGGCCACTCAGACACTCAAAGGACATTCATGCGCGCAACTCAGCTTTTCGCTCCCACGCTCCGGGAAGCGCCCAAAGACGCCGAACTAGTCAGCCACAAGCTTTTGCTCCGGGGCGGCTTCATTCGTTCCCTGGCAAGCGGCGTCTACACTTACCTGCCCCTCGGTCTGCGAACCCTCAATAAAATCTCCACTCTTCTGCGTGATGAGATGAATAAAGCAGGCGGCATTGAGATTCTTATGCCTTCTTTGTTCCCGCGCGAGTTGCTGGAAGAAAGCGGGCGCGACAACGTAGACGTCCTGTTCCATGTGAAAGAGCACGAGTATATCTTAGGCTTCACGCATGAGGAAGTGCTCACCGATGTTGTCCGCAAGGATGTGCAGTCCTACAAACAACTGCCGCTGATCCCCTACCAGATACAAACCAAGTTCCGCAACGAGCCGCGCCCGCGCGGTGGCCTCATTCGGGGCCGCGAGTTTCTGATGCTGGATGCCTATTCATTTGACCGGGACGAGGCGGGCGCGCAGAAGTCATTCGCTCTGCTGCGAGAGACGTTTGCGCGGATGTTTGCGCGCTGCGGCTTGTCTGCCCTGAGCGTGGAAGCGGACTCTGGCGCGATGGGAGGCACACAAAGCGCGGAGTTCATGGTGCTTTCGGACGATGGGGAAGACACAGTCCTGCGCGATGCATCGGGCTATGCGGCCAATGCCGAGCGGTGCGAGGCAATCCCTGCGCCTGCGGAGCCTGCCGATACGGTCGTGCCCGCGCGGGAATTGGTCGCCACGCCCCAGGCCAGCAGTATTGAAGATGTTTCCAAAGTACTCTCCATCCCGCCCCAGAGATTAATCAAGACGCTGGTTGTTCAAGGGCCGAATGGCGGATTGGTGGCTGTGTTGGTGCGAGGCGATCGCGCGCTGCATGAGGCCAAGCTTGCCAAAGCCCTGGGCGGGGCAAGTGTCCTTGCGGATGCTGCTGCCGTGCAGCGAGTGACCGGCGCGCCGGTTGGCTTTGCCGGGCCTATCGGGCTTACTCAGCCCGTGCGCGTGATTGCCGACCGCGAAATTGAACATGTACGTGACGGCGTGGTAGGCGCAAACCAGGCCGATGCGCATTTTGTGCATGTTCAGCCGGGCCGCGACTTTCCCCATCCTGAGTACTTAGACCTGCGCTCCGCTGTTGCGGGAGATGCCAGCCCCGCGCATGCCGAGGAAACATTGTCTATCGCGCGCGGCATTGAAGTCGGGCATGTGTTTAATCTGGGCACGCGCTACTCGGTCGCCATGAATGCGACTTACAATGACGAAGGCGGCAAAGTTCAGCCGATTGTGATGGGGTCATACGGCATCGGCGTGTCGCGCGTCATGGCGGCGGCGGTGGAGCAGCACCATGACGACAGTGGTATCCTGTGGCCGGTCGCCATTGCGCCGTTTGAGGCGGTCGTGGTGCTGGTCGGCACCAATGATGAGGCGCAGACACAGGCCGCGACCGACTTATATAGACAGCTGCTTCACTTGGGCGTGGATGCTCTGTTGGATGACCGCGAAGAGCGCCCTGGCGTCAAGTTTAAAGACTGGGAGTTGATCGGCATTCCTGTGCAGGTGGTCGTCGGCAAAGGGCTGGCGGAAGGAACACTGGAAGTCAGCCTGCGCCGCGACCGCGAAAGCAAGCGCGCCGTTCCCGTTGCGGACACTGCGCAAGCCGTCCAGGAAATGCTGGCTTCTTTAAGGGAAGGTTGAGGGTGGGCCGCATCAGTCCTGAAGAACCCCTCTTGTTCCGAATGCTGGAAGAGAAGATCGCCCAAGGCCCCCTGCCGATGAAAGCGCTAGGCTTTAGGGTTGACCGGCAAACGCAGGGTGATTGTTGTCCCCTGCCCCAGGGCCGACTGGACGCTGACCGTGCCGCCGTGCTGCTCCACGATGCGCCGGACAATGCGTGTCCCCAGGCCGGTGCCGCCGGGTTTGGTGCTGCGGACGGCATCGGTGAACAGGCGCACGCGCATGTCCTCGCTCATGCCGCCGCCGGTGTCTGCGACCGATAACGTATAGAAGTCCGGGTCACCTTCCGGCAGTGCTATGATTGAGACGCCCCCGCCTTCGGGCGTTTCCGCCAGGGCATTGCTGACCAGGTTATACAGCGCATTGTAGATGCGGCTGCGGTCGTAGCAAACCGTCAGGCTTTGGTCGCCGCTCGCGCGCAATGCCACGCCATGCTGAGCCGCGAAGCCGGTCAGGCTGCTGATCACGCGCATTGCTGTTTGAAAAGGGCGTCCCGGCTCAAACTCCACAGGGGACACTTCCCCTTTCACTGCGCGGGCGACTTCCCGCGTTCGGGCCTGCACTTGTTCCACGCCCTCGGTGACGCTTTCCAGCACTTCGGCGTAAAATGCTTCCAAACTCACCTGCGCGCCGGGCGCCCCGGCCCGCACATCTTCAATAAAACTGCCCAGGGTCTGCACATACGGCAACACCTGCGTCAGCATGTTGCCGATGTCATGGCTGATCTCGCCGACACTGCGGGCAACCGCAGCCAGCCGTGCTTCCTGGGCCAGCCGGGCGTTTTGCATCGCCATCACGACCAGGCTGCCGACAACTTCTATGGTCGCGATGTCGGACTCGTCAAACACCCCCACCCGCTTGTTGACCAATTGCAGGACGCCCAAAGGCAGCGCGTTGGGGCGGCGCAAAGGCACCGTCATCAGCGAACGCGTCTGGTAGCCTGTCCGGGCGTCTACCGTCCCAATATGCGCGGCGTCGTCGTCCACATTGGCGGACAGGCGCGCTTCCCCCGACAAAAACACGGCCCCCGCGATCCCAAGCCCCAGCGCAAGGTCTATCCGCGTGCCGATCAGCGACTCGGCGACCGGCCCGGTGGCCTGACGAAAGACAAGGGCATCGGCCTGCGCATCGTACACCAGCAGCGAGCCGGCATCGGCCTGCACCGCATCCATCGCCGCTTCCAGAGCCAGCCGCTGCAAGGCATCCAGGTCGGTGACGGAAAACAAAGCGCCACTGACACGCTGCGTGGCTTCCAGCTGCCGTTTGGCGAGGTCAAGTTGTTGTGCTAAGTCGTCAGGCATTACGCTTCCTGGTTTATTTTAGCACATCAAGATGTGCTCAGACGTGTCTTTTACCCTCCCCATAAGTGCATATTTGTCAGCAGTTTCTACGTCCGAGCCATCTAGGAAAGTGCGAAG
>JAABUQ010008474.1_pt1 | contig 14402 bp, 16 predicted proteins | sample 5560001 | NCBI WGS metagenome assembly JAABUQ01 (sample SAMN10711888, study PRJNA513371) | rock metagenome | isolation source: Antarctica rocks | place: Antarctica: Victoria Land, Finger Mt nord | collected 2015-12-18
GGGGCGGAGGTGTCCATTGGGGTTGTGTCGGCCATGGTGGTGTTGGGTGTGTTTGTGGTAGTTGCGATTGCTGGTTGGGGGGGGGGGTTGAGAGTAGATGATTGCAAGGAAATGGGAGTTACAAATAAGGAATCTATACCGGGCATTTTTAATACGAATACGAGTATCATTCTCCCTTTCTGCTGCTATGCAGTCTGCACACTACTACTGGAGGTTATGGAACCGGCAGTCGATGGAGAGCCCCAGTGTTCCCCCAAGTGTTACAACAGATGCAGTGGCTCAGGCCTGTGACTCCTAACGTACCTAGACAATTGGTGCTATTGCGAATCATCTCCACCTGTAGGTCTAATTCTTTGGGGATTGCGTTTTGGTACCTTTCTCAAGTCTATGCCGCTTGACTGAGGCAGTACAAGATATATGCCATACATTTAGAGCCGAACCTCTCCTTTCGTACCTTCTCCCACAAGCTCGAAATGAAATTCATTGCAGATCAGAGCCTTCTTCTGTGTACGAGAAGAGCGGCGACAATTGGAGCAGGGCGGACCAATCAGTATGAGATCACCCCTTTATCTTAAAAGAACAAAATCCTAGACAGGTGCGGCAAGAAGGTTCACATTTGAGCCTTTGAGCACCAACGAATGCTTGCAGCAGTGAATGCCTGTACTACTTACGTCAATATTTGGGCTCCACGGCAAAAAGGTTTCCAATAGCCCTTGCACAAGGAAGCCAGGTCCAAGGGAGTCAAGTTAGCTGAATATTAAATGCACATTTGGGGTTTGTTCAATTTTGTTTGTGTCTGTCTATGATTTCGCTCCGACAGCGATTACTCTATCGCTAAGTTGTAGTCACCCCAGAGGGCCATACCAAGACCTTAACCCGAATTCTACAAACGTTGTAAGCTTGTCAACCTTATGATGAGATATCTGCCTGTTGAATGATGACTACGGGCAGCCGCCAGGACACTGCTTCTGTATCACATAATATGACAATATGTCAGGCGGTTGCGTAGGTGTCACTAGTGCCCAATTTTCATGCGCTTCCGTTAAAGTGGTCGTGTAAGCTATCGAGGTGCATGGTAGCGGATGCCGGGAGTCAATAGCAAATTCAAAATGTTGACAGACGCACGCAGTGTTGATTAGGATTCTGGAGGGGCATCGTTCTTGTCAGCTACATTATTCTCTCTTTCAATATATTTCCTCGTCTCTTATGTGATCTTTGGTGCATGTGCCAGGGGTAGGAAGTACTCACGCTCCTGCCTGAACATGAGGAATCTGAGGTATTGTGGCTGTGGTGATCTGTGGTTTACAGCCCTGGTATGCAAGGATGATAGGCAATCCACCTTGAACAGGGCACGCAGTTTGAGGGCCTTGGCTCGATGTAAGCGTTGTGGCTCCAACGAAGAGACCGTTGGGCAATTCGTCGCCTAATGGCAAAATGATTCTGGTAAGCCTTTCTTGTCATCAATGCTAAACCAGCGACGGAAACTCACGTATATACGCACGTTTGAGGTAATGGCTGTGGGGTTGGCGTTATCGTGGGCCATGTCCTCGGCGTTGGAGCGTCAGCCCACGTCTAGAGAAGGAATAATGACAGTCAGCAAAAAGATTGATGTTAACACACCCCAACCCAGTGGTCCCGTCGCAACCTCTAATTGCCAATTTTCCCAGCCTCCATGAGTTGCACTGGAACTTCCAAGGACGGTCCCCGTAAGAATCTTGTTCCTATACATCTGCCATACGCCGCCCTCTTGGTACGCTGTCCAATGGTAGGTCGTCCCAGACGCTGTCAGACTTGTAGTAGCAACGACGCCGATCAGAATGTTACCAGCCGCATCATGATAGGCGGTCGTTTGAGGCGCATCTAGGGTAGTCGGAGCTGCAGATGGAGTAGCATAGCTGGTGCTACTAGGAAATGTAAGCCCCATTCGAAGTAATGTTAGAAGCACGAGGAACAGGGCATGGAAAGTCATCCTTGGGTAGCTGATGGGTCTTGGGTGAGACGTCAATTATGTTACGTATCGCATCGAGGACACACCTGAAAGCACGCAATGGATTTGAAGGAGATGCTGAAACTATATTCGAAAAGACATTATTAGGCGGCATGGCCTTGTTTTTTGACAGGAAATACCTGCTCGCGTAGAAGATAGTTGGCTTCATAGTTGATATCGAAACTCTGCCATCAAGGCTGAATGAATATTGATTGTAGGGTACCTATCCAACAGTTGCTGCTATCTCCACAAGAATTAAGTTTTTTGGAGTAGATACTCTGTGATTTATCAATCTTTGAAGATACTTCAGATATCGTCAACGCTGCCCAAGACCGAGGTCCGCAGGCGGCGAAGAGGCCAAAATTCCTCAGATTGCGAGGGCTCAGGATGTTTCGACAACGAGAACTGATATTGAAAATCTTGCGGTGCACGTTCGATTTCTGTTGGTCTTAGAGTGGTGTTTTCAACACCCGTCGTCGTCGAATAGTACCAATTTTCGAAATACCCGATTGCTTGGCCTGTGCCAGCTTTTCTGTCACCTGTATGCGAGCGTAGCCTTCGATGAGGAATTAGTTGCTCCTTCAAGACCAATGTTCAGCCAAGATCGAAGATACTCAAATGTCAAAAATGCCTCAAGATGGGCAAAGCTATTCACAATCATACAAAGGCTATAGGAGATTGACTTTAGACATATACCAATAACACTACCCCGTCCTCTCTTCCATCTTGCCTTGACCATATATAAACCTCTAGACTTTGTATCATGTTACAAGTAGTACCCAAACTGTAGACATTCCTCACCCGATGGCTACAATACGCGCTAGACAAGAGATTAGATTAGATGGATCGAAAATCATGTGAAGATCGCGAATTGAACCTAGACGCGTTTTCCACGATACATTACGCATCGTTAGGTGTGAGAATTTGGGTGGTCCATGGCTTTAGAGGCCAGGGGTGCGTCAGCTCATAATCAAATGCTCGGCTCTCGTATTCAGCATCCCCGATCCACCAACTCCAATGACCAATTCGGGACTCCGGCGGCAAAACGCCTAAAAAGACTGGATAGCACCGATAGCTCCCTCTCACGCCGAGACGAAATCGAGGATGGAGAAGAAGAATTTTTGAGGAGCCCCGTAAAAAGAGCTCGAGAGATTCCAGACTCTGAGGCCGAGTCTGACGAAGATGAAGTCTTTTCAGAATCTGTACAGAGGACTGAACTAGAGAGCACCCTTCCTCCAGTCAAGACAGACAAAGAGGCCGTCGCTGAGTATGAGGCTACTAGAGCAGCCGAGACGAGTGACCTGGATCTCCAAGGACGATTGGGTCAGAGAAAATGGGTACAGGGCAAAAGCTCCATCTACGTGGACGCGTTTAATCTAGCTTTGGAGACAGTGCTTGTGGATGAGGCACACCTGTTCGATGAAGCAGAGATCGCCGTATTTGAGAGCTGGAGGGAATTGAGTTACGAGGGTCAGTACTTGTAGGTATGGTCTCGAAACCCAATCCTCAAGAGTTGTGAATTGACTGTGGCCTAGATACGTACGACTCTTCCTCCGCAAGATAGCAGCGTGGCACAGAACAAACCGTCTAGGCTATTATGGCGACATTGCAGATCTTCCAGCAGCTGTTGAAAACCTCCTCGAGGAACGCGCTCTTCCCGCAATCACAACGCCGATACAGACAAACCCTGGAGAGTCGGAAGCCCCAAAAGATACAGTATTAGGAGATACTTTCACGTTCGCAGATGGATCTAAGGACTATATCGATACGCTAGAAGAAGCGTCGTCCCTGCTGAAACTTGACGAGCTCAAAGCTATTGCAAAAGAAGCCAAGGTACAAGGGAAAAACAAGCCGGAGTTGCTCAAAGCACTACGGAAGACCAGTCAGGGCCAAAGTGGTCTCGGCTGGGGTACATTGAAGAGGTCGGACACAGAAGAATCAATCAAGCCCAAGAGTGTGGCAGCCGATGAGGTACAGGAGGAGAAGGAGAACATCCATGGTAGCAGCGTCAATCGAGACGCCCACTTCGTAACAAAAATACTGGCGAATACTGGTCCGTGCATACGCCTGTCCTCTGCAGCCCTGAAGCTCTTCGAACGTGTTCATCTCGTCTTCTATCGATCAACAGAATGGACAGAGAAGTCCCTCACTACTATCATCCTTGCCCGAATCTCCCGCCGTAATTTCCCAGACTACATTGTCTCACGCTCCTCCAACATCTTCACCACCCGCTTTGACCTCCTAGAATTCGAAGCCTCGATCCGCACCCAATTCCGCATCGACAACATCCTCGAATTCAACGGCACAGTCCGCACCGACGGCCTTCAAACCGTCAAAGAAATCTTCGAAGCCATCCTCCCCCGCTGGCGCACTATCCTCATCTCCGACCAACGCAAAGAAGACCGCGAGTACGAAAGCGGCGAAGGCGCCTACCTCCGCCGATTCTCCCCCGCCTGGGTCTACACCCGCATCGTCCACAAAGGTACCTACGTTCTCGGCCGCTTCAAAGAGCATGCCCGCGAGCACGCCACCCTCAGCGAACTCCTGGCCCAGCGCCTCTTCCACACCTCCCGCCGCGGCGCTTGGTACCAACGCAAGGCTCTGCTCGAAGAACACTACATGTCCACGTTGCAACCCATCCCCTCCCTTCCCGACGCCACCAACAAAAAGCACTGGAAACAAATCGCCCTGCGAACATGCGAAGCAGGGCTGCAAGACCGCGACACCCACCTAATCTACCACTACGACCTGCAGAAACGCATCTCCAAACTCGAAAAGTCCCTCAAGATCGCCAAGCGCCTGCAGCATGACTTCGGGCACGTGCGTCTGGCCAAGCCTGCCGAGCGCACCGTCACTGGCATCCGCGTCGAGAAAGACCTCCCCGCGTCCACCACGCATAGGCGGGGCGCCAAAACCATCTGGATCGACGAGCGCGAAGGCGGCGGCGAGTGTGGCGTCGAGGCCATGTGCCTCTCACACTACCGGTCTGAGGGCTGGAAGGGGTTTCACTCCGAGGGCGGCATCGTGCGCACGCTGTTCGGGTATTTGTTCTATGATGTCTTGTTCACGTATATCCCCAACGTGTTTCAGACGCCGTATCAGATCTGTCCGTTGGATTTGCATACGGATGCGTTTTACCCGTCCCGGGCGAGCGAGATCAATCAGAGGGTCGTGGAGATAGCTAATGGGGGTGCGGAAGGGATTGTGAGGGAGGTGTGGGAGAGGGGGCAGGGGAGGAGGACTTGTGTTGTGGGGCTGGATTGGGATTTTGAGTTGGAGGATCTGCTTGAGATTGTGGATTCTTTTGGGGAGGAGCAGCTAGGGACGGTTTGCAAGGTTATGGCGCAGGAGTATCAGCAAAGGGGTGGGGGGATCCCGGATCTGTTTCTTTGGAGGACGGGGGATGGGGAGGAGAACAGCGATGGGAATGGGAAGGGGGAGGTTATGTTTGCGGAGGTGAAGAGTGAGAACGACCGGTTGAGTGACACGCAGAGGTTGTGGATTCATGTCCTGGCTGGGGCTGGCCTGAGAGTGGAGCTGTGTTCGGCTGTTGCTAGGGAGGTGAGGGTCGCGAGGTGATGATGGTAGGCGAAGGCATTGCTGTGATGAATGTATGAGACCTAGATCACATAAGGATTAGCGAAGCTATCCTTGAGGTTTCAATCTGTGAAGCGTATGCGGTAGGTTTGAGGCGTCATGAAAAAATTAGAGTGTTGTTGTTGCTTTTTGGTATCTCGTCATGGGAGATCAGGGTTAAAAATGTATAATCGTTCGCCGTGTGTGGGTGTACGAAGAATTTGGGGAAGGACAAAATGACTTACTTTCTGTGGAAAACGCAACACGCAGCACTGTAGATAATTACCTAATTTCCAGGGTTAGTATCCAGCACTTCCACATGCATGAAACACTCGCGAACGCTGTACAGTCTTGGCTGCTCTCTGTAGATTGGCGTACGAAGCTTCTCTACACGGACGCTGCTACGGACTCTAGTCGAACAGACCACCGAATCCTAGCGACAATTAGCAAAAGACGACAGAAGGGTAGGAATCAAGCTCACCTTCATCACCACTGTCTGAAGCTTCCTCCTCCTTCTCCTCGACCTTCTCCTCCTCCTTAGCCTCGGGCTCGGCAGGCCCAGCCGCTGGGGCAGCAGACGCATAAGCATCCGGGTTCGCAATACGATCCTTCAGCTCCTCAATGCCCTCCCAGCTATAATCCGTCTCCACGGCCACGGCCAGTACCTTTTTGTATCCATTGACAAGCGTGTGCATGATGGATGGTAGTGTAGGGTAGTTGGCAGCGAGGGAGATGGTGGTGATAGTCTGAATAGCCGAATTGAGCGCCTGGAGCAATTGCTCGTCCTTGATATCCAACACGCTCGGCGCAAACGTCTGGCCGGCGTCGTAGACCTGCGAGATGGTCATCCCGTACGTAAAGGGCGAGATACCAAGCATATTCAGCAGCGTAGCCTCTGACGCTCCGACCTTGCTACCCGCCTCGACAAGCTTCAAATCGGTGGTGATTTCAATGGTGCCGCGGGCAATCTTGGTGGGCACACCCAACGCTTGAAAGAAGGATGTTTTTCCGGGCTCCATACCGGTGTTGCCGGCTGGGACAAAGACATCGAGGGGGGCGACGGCGCCAGCGCGGGCGGGGGCGGCGACTTTTTCGGCGAGGATTAAATCGCGAGCTTTGTTGAGGTCAGCGTTGGTGAAGATGAAGCCGACGTTGCCTTTGACGTGGGGAAGGAGGCGCTCCCATTCTGGGAAGTCGGCGATGAAACCTTTGATCGCGCGGCGGACCTGGAGGAGTGGTTTTAGTGTCTGTGTGGGATGGGGCAGTCTGTTGGTGGAGAATTCGGTAAAGCAGTAAGTAGATTCAGATATACCATGGTGTTCTTGCCCATCAGGACAACTCCTGCGACCTCACCATCGCCGCGGAGTGACTTGCGGATTTTGTGCATCTGCTGCGAGCTGACATTGTCGACGGTGACAATGAAGATGGATTTGTATTCTTCGAGTAGGGCCTTGAGCTTGTCGAAGTAAGCGGCTTTGTTGGCAGTCTTGCCCCCCATGTCTTCTTTGGTATGAAGATAGGATGTTTAAGGGTCAAGACTTCGATTTGTACGTATGAGGTTGAAAGCGGTTAAAGGGAGTTGCGTTGTGTCTTTGGAGGCGTGGTCGTTCGAAATAATTTGAGTGTGGGAGACCTTCGCTTGTGGCTAGCTCGGTTGTGATTGGTCGAGGGGACTGGCAATGACCCAAAAATTCAAAGCATCTCGTTCCTTGATCTACAAAATCATACAAAGATGGATCCGAAGGGTCCTTCTGAGGACTCATCTCACAGTCTTTCTGTGTCACATCAATTTACATGATGCGGCATCCTTTCCAATGCCTTCTACACTGCGCTCAAACAGATGAAAGTACTCAGGTCAAATCTTCAATCTTAGTTGCGGCATCTGGGCCATATATTCATACCTTTGATGTGTCCCATGGCAGCTTTCTATCTACATGGCCGTCAAGACACAGCTCTGGTTCCCCAAGTCAGAGCAATGGGGGTTCTACGTCCAAGCCCCAAAATGCCGCCTTGAACACGCTATCTGAGCAAGGCTCTCGACCTCGATCGAAACGCCAAAAGATCTCTTCTACAAACGATCATTATGACAGCAGCTCAGCTGAGATCATAGTTGAAAATGCCAATGACTCGATCCCACAAATGTCGGATCCAGTAGTCATCAAACTAGCAGGGACTCGCAACGGCCGAAATGTAGTTGCTGTGACTGGCGATGACAAGTGTATAAGAACTTTTGATTTGTCTGACAGTGGTATTCTTGAACAGCGTAGTGAGAGGTGGCTAGATCATCGAATCTTACGTTGACAACGACTGACATGTAATAGAATCATGCCGAAGAGGCCGTGCTCTATCACCTTCACTGCGGATGACTCGACAATTCTCTGCGCTGACAAGTTTGGCGATGTCTACTCTCTACCCTTGATGGGAAAAACCTACGAAAATTCGGCTGGAATGGCCAAAGGTAACGACGGGAATTCCAATGAAGAGAACGAAGAAGCTCCAAAGCCGTTTGTTCCATCTGCAACTTCTCTGACTGTCCATACCAAGAGGAACCGAGATACCTTTCGACAGCAACAAAGCCTGATCAAGAAGAAAACGAGGCAAACAACGCTGAATTTTGACCACCAATTGCTACTAGGTCATGTTTCTCTTCTCACTGAGGTAGCCTGTGCTTCTCTGAGATCTTCTTCTGTCAACACCAGGAATTACATCCTCACTTCGGACCGGGATGAGCATATTCGTGTCTCCCGGGGTATGCCCCAAGCTCACATAATTGAGGGTTACTGTCTCGGTCATACCCAATTTGTCAGCAAGCTTTGCCTTGTCCCCTCGGAGCCTCGACTCCTCATCTCTGGGGGAGGTGATAACTACCTTCTTTTGTGGGATTGGCCGTCTTACAGTGCCAAGCAAAAGATAGACCTCAAAGGCCCTGTAGATGCGTTCAAGGAGCGCTATTATCCTTCCTCGTCTCAACCGATTACCCCCAGCGTGGATGGAGAGCCAAGTACTTCTAGGGCAGAGACCGTCGACCGTCTGGCTGTCTCTAACATGAAGACGCTTGAAAGCCGCGCAGAAGGATTTGATGCAATTCGTGTCCATGTGGTTATCACCGTTGAAGGGTATTTCATTCCTTCAGAAGATGGCAATTATCGCTGACCTCAGACAGCCTACCCGCCTTGTTCATTTTTAAATTGAACGGGAACGGCTTGATGAAGTATTTGAATGCTTGTTGTGTGGAGGGTAACGTGATCGACTTCGTCGTCCTACCGGAAACTGGTTCCATTGTCTATTCGATGGACAACACCTACGAAACATCATCTACAATGACCTTGGTGAGCGATGCACAGCAAGCGCATAGACCTTCGATGGGTGCAGTGCGTTACACCACGGAGGGTAAAATTTTTGAACAGGACCCAAATTTCTATGGGCACCTCATATCGGCTATGGAAAAGTCCATTGAGGACCATCCAGTTGCCGAACAGAAAGACGTCGCGAAGGGAAAGTCATTGAGAGAACTTCTCTATGGTCTGGAGAGCCTCAGAAAACGTGGGCCAGAGGATTGAAGTAATTAGACATAGGCAAGACCAAATTAAAACAAAAATGCAAACGCTCTTACATGGCCAATTACTCATCGATTTCAATTAGTCTCGTACCTTATAGTGAATTCTAACAATTTCGGAAAGTTGTAACGCGAATATATCAGATATATATACTCCGGACCTAGGCCAGCGTCTCTCCAACGTCTCCTCATTATAGATCAGTTAGAAGTGCTCTGAACATCCCCATGGAATGGTACGAAGACGATGATGACGATTTGATCATTTCCTTGGCGGCCTTACATCACTCTCGCTGGATATAACAACGAAGATATACCAGAGGACATTGAAAGAGACGATTTCCCAACCAAGACCACACCAATACACCATACGCGACCATGATCGACCTCCCCGAATTGAGGAACGACCTGCTCTTCAGAACAATCAGAGGTACTATCCCCCCAACGTCTATCCCCACCTCAGCGCTCACTTTACCCCCAGGCGAACGCGTCGAACGCCCCCCAATCTGGGTGATGCGCCAGGGTACGCCCCTTCCACCGTCCTGCCGTCCTCCCACCTAACTCCTCTCCTCCCAGCCGGACGCTACCTTCCCGAATACCATGAAGCAAAAGGCACCGCCGACTTCTTCACCTGCTGCCGCACACCCTCCATTGCCAGCACGCTGACCCTGCAACCCATAACCCGCTACAATGGCCTCATCGACGCCGCTATAATCTTCTCCGATATCCTCGTTATCCCCCAAGCTATGGGCATGACGGTCGAGATGCTCGATGGGAAGGGACCGCATTTTCCTACGCCGTTGAAGAGTCCGACCGACGGGCAGTTTGAGAAGATTATGGGACGGGAGGTGGATGTGGAGAAGGAGTTGGGCTATGTATATGAGGCTATTACACTTACAAGGAGGAAGTTGGGGGGGCAGGTGCCGTTGTTTGGGTTTTGTGGGGCGCCCTGGACGTTGCTTTGTTATATGGTTGAGGGTGGGGGCACGAAATTGTTCAAGGAGAGTAAGACTTGGTTGTACAAGTATCCGCAGGCGAGCAAGCGACTACTACGGAAGATCTCGAAGCTGTGTGTGGAATATCTGGCGCTACAGGTCAAGGCGGGGGCGCAGATTGTGCAGGTCTTTGACTCCTGGGCGGGGGAGTTGAGTCCGTCTGCATTTAGGGAATTTGCCTTGCCGGAATTGAGGTGGATAAGCAGCTACCTGCCGGTAAGGCTTAGGAAAATGGAAGTGGAGTTGGTGCCGATGGTTGTGTTTGCGAAGGGGGCGTGGTATGCGCTTGAGGACCTTTGTGAGTCGGGATATCAGGTCGTGGGTTTGGACTGGCAACAGGATCCTGTGGAGGCCGTGAAGGTCGCGAAGGGGAGGGTGGTGCTGCAGGGGAATATGGATCCGGGGGTTTTGTACGGGGGAAAGGAGGCTATTACGAAGGGAGTGGAGGAGATGGTAGATGGGTTCTTCAAGGAGAAGAAGGCGTGGATTGCTAATTTGGGGCATGGTATGTGAGGAGTGTATTGGCATAAAATATGGCTAATGATTTCTAGGTGTCACACCATTTGTGGATCCTGACGACCTTAAGTTCTTCTTCGAGGAGATTCATCGGCTATCGGCAAATAAAGGACCAACTCCCTGATAGCAGCGAGTTATAACGCGGTGAAACGCTTATATCATCGACATAGAGCTAATGTTGAATCCACGTATGGACTCACCGTCCGGACAGCCATCTCTCTTAGCCGGCCCGGTGTCCTTCATTCTCCGATATCTTCATTCCTAATTCAGTGTTCAGTATACAAGATGCCGTAAGAATTGGAGGAGATCATCGTCACGTCGCAACTAACCAGACATCGGGTTTGTCTTCAATGAACTTTTGCATTAACCCCATACACTCCTCACTTTTAAGCACTACGACCTCAATCCCCCTCTCTTTGAGATACTTCTCACCTCCCACAAAGTTCTTGTTTTCTCCAATGACCACCCTGGCCACCTTATACAGTACGCAAGCCCCCGTACACATGTCACACGGCGACAGGGTCGTATACATAGTGCCTCCTCGATAGGCCTTGGCCGGCAAGCGGCCCGTATTTTCCAAGGTAGAGATTTCCGCGTGGAGGGTTGCACTGCCTTTCTGCACCCGCATGTTGTGGCCTTTACCTAGAATTTGTCCGTCTGCGGAGACCAGGCAGGCACCAATGGGGACGCCACTTTCGGAGAAGGACAGTTTGGCTTCGGCGAGGGCTGCCTGGAACCCTGGGTCATTCTCCATTTGAATCAATTTTGACCACTGAAAATTGAGTAATTGTTCGAGGATCTTTCATTTTGTCGAGGTGTGCTCCTGAATGGCTTATCACCCCAATTCGGTCTAGTAATAAGGAATCAGCAGAAAGACGTCAGAAGCCCACGTCTGGTCGACAGTACGGATACTCTGTACTTTGCATCTAATCTTTTGCTGTACCTAGATTGCTCATTCCGTAGAATCAAGACGTCTTTCCTGTAAATCTGTTCACAACACGTTGGGTTTGTCTCCGAATCGCGACTGTCAGCAGGCAAGCAGGCAGTGGAAGTGGATCGAAGTTTCCATCACTAGCGCAAAACTTTTGAGATCTTCAGCTTCAAATCACCAATCACTCAAATAGATCATTCATAACCAAACACCACAACCAGATCAAAACATCGAAGAGCTCTGCTTCTAACACATACTCAGTAGGTCGTTCCCAGTCGGCAGACTTTCGCAGCTCAGCCTCTTTCAACAACCCAAACCCAAATGTTTCACTGACCGTTTTGAGATCTGCTTTGCCAGGGCAACTCTTGATCTTCTACCTTCCACTTCTTAGCTCGTCCTCTCGTCCAATCTCGTCCAAAACCCTGAATATCACCGAGTGATTGCGCTTCACAAGAAGGAGCGAAGATGGTGAAGGACACAAAGTTCTATGACATCCTGGGGGTCGGTCTTTCAGCCTTGGCCAGATACCTTGACAGTCCCTGACACATTTTCATAGGTGAATCCCTCGGCGACAGAGTCTGAACTGAAGAGTGCCTACAAGAAAGGCGCCTTGAAACATCACCCAGGTACACATACACTTTACATGAAAATTGAGAGTATCCTAGCTAAGACCGCCCAGACAAGAACGCACACAATCCACAAGCAGCGGAAAAGTTCAAAGACCTCTCAAAGGCCTACGAAGCCCTTCAAGACCCACAAAAGCGTCAGCTGTACGATCAGTATGGCGAGGAAGGTCTTGAGCAAGGCGGAGCTGGTGGAGGTATGGCCGCAGAAGATCTGTTCGCACAATTCTTCGGTGGAGGCGGCGGCGCTTTCGGTGGTATGTTCGGCGGTGGCATGCGTGACCAAGGACCCAAGAAAGCCAGGACAATTCACCATGTGCACAAAGTCTCCCTAGAAGATATCTACCGCGGTAAGGTTTCGAAACTGGCTTTGCAAAAGTCGATCATTTGCCCCGCTTGCGACGGCCGTGGCGGCAAGGAAGGTGCAGTCAAGACATGCAGTGGATGTAATGGCGCTGGTATGAAGACTATGACGCGCCAAATGGGTCCCATGATCCAACGATTCCAGACGGTCTGTCCAGACTGCCAGGGTGAAGGCGAGATGATCCGAGAGAAAGACAAGTGCAAGCGCTGCTCTGGGAAGAAGACAGTCATTGAGAGGAAGGTCCTTCATGTTCATGTCGACAAAGGAGTCAAGAACGGACACAAGATTGACTTCCGCGGCGAAGGCGATCAAGTACCTGGTGTCTTGCCTGGTGACGTCCAATTCGAGATCGACCAAAAGCCCCACCCACGATTCCAACGCAAGGATGATGATTTGTTCTACCATGCTGAGATCGATGTTCTGACTGCCCTTGCTGGTGGCACAATCCACATCGAGCATTTGGACGACCGATGGTTGACTGTGAATCTTGTTCCTGGAGAGGTCATCAGTCCAGGTAAGCTTCTCTACGCATCTACCAATCGCCATGGACATGCTAACGTTTCGAAGGTGAGGTCAAAATGATCCGAGGCCAGGGTATGCCGTCGATGAGACATCACGATTTCGGCAATCTCTACATCCAATTCGACGTCAAATTCCCTCCATCCAACTTTAACTCCGTCGAGAAGATTCAAATGCTTGAATCTATCCTACCCCCCCGCAAAGTCCAAGAACAGCCGCCCCTAGAGGCCATGACCGAGGACTACTCGCTTGAAGATATCGATGCAAGCGGCCAACGCCGTGCCCAGGGGGCTACCAATATGGACGATGAAGACGAGGATGGAGTGCCTCCCGGGGCTGAGAGGATGCAATGCGCCTCCCAGTAGGTTCCTTCCGCGAGCTTGATGATTGGACGCTGGAGAGATCACACGAGACGCACTAGACGATGACGAGACGACCTATCCACAACCTCCGCAAGACTACTACCGTCTCACATACGCACTCCTTCACATCAACACTTTTTCGAAAGCATTGCATGGCGCGAAAAGAGGGTGGACTACTTTATGCTTTTACTCCACACTAGCACCGCAACGATACGTCAACAATTGCGGTCGGGTTGTGTTTGCAAAAGCAGATCAGCCCCATACAGAGTCGATAGACGTTCTTGAGAGGGGCGCGTCGGGAGATGCATGCGCGTTTTCGCTTTCGCATTTTCCTAGTTCATTGCGTGCATGGCGTTCATAGAACCATCATAGGTAGTAGGGATCGAATAAACCAAGTCATCAAATTTGCGCCCTGTGTTTCCCAGGCTATGCTGTTCGCTAAAAGGACCTCCATATCCACGTATATCGCCAAAGGATATAAACGCCATCGAAGCCAAATCTCCCCTCCTATATCCAAACGTCCCCTACCCCCCCCTTCTCTCCCACTCCCCTCCACTACCCCCCCGAAAATCCCACTTAACAAAACCGTCTCTCAACCTCCCTAAACACCTTCGGAGTAATCTCATCACTACTCCCCCCCTCCACCCGCCACAACACCCCCAACCCCTCATAAAACCCCAAAAGCGGCGCACTCGTCTCCTCAAACTTCCGCAACCGCACCCTCCACGTCTCCTCCCCATCATCCTCCCGCCTCACCAGCTCCTCCCCAGTCACATCATCCCTCCCTTCCACCCGGGGTTTGTTGAAGGAGGTGTTGTAGACGCGCCCGGAGGGGGCGTGCACCCAGCGGTTCGCGATGCGGGCGAGGATGGTGGGGAGGGGAGTTAGGAGGGAGATGCAGAGGTTGATGGGGATTAGGGTGGCTAGGTGGGCGGCTTGGGGGGAGGTGCGCGGGTAGCCGTCTAGGATGAAGGAG
>JAABUQ010008475.1_pt1 | contig 14401 bp, 13 predicted proteins | sample 5560001 | NCBI WGS metagenome assembly JAABUQ01 (sample SAMN10711888, study PRJNA513371) | rock metagenome | isolation source: Antarctica rocks | place: Antarctica: Victoria Land, Finger Mt nord | collected 2015-12-18
CATCTTGGGTTTAGCTTCTTTCTTTGGCTTATCAATCGCTGGCTTGCTTGTGGGGGGCAGGGCGTTCTTCTTGGTGTCGATGCGCGGGAAGATCGGCTGTGCCTCTTCCGTCCGGGTGCCGGCAGGCAGCCCGCCCCAGAGCGTCCCGTGCGCCCAATCAACCCCTGCCGGGTCGGGCAGGCCGAGCTGGGCGTGGATGAGGGCGGAGGTGTGCGGCAGCAGGGGCAGCAGCAAGACGCCGACGATTCGGGTCGCTTCCAGGGCCGCGTAGAGCGAGTCGGCGACGCCCTCAGTGTCGCCGTCTTTGTGCAGCTTCCAGGGGGCGGTCGAGTCGATATGTCCGTTGCCGGCGTCGATCAGCTTCCATATCTTTTCTAAGGCCAGGCCGGGGTCCAGCGCCAGCATCGCCCGCTCGACATCGCCCACGACCTCGCGCGCTAATGTCGCCAGTGCGCCACTGGCCGTCCGCGAGGCCGAGTTGGGGATGACCCCACCGGCGTACTGCGCCAGCATCTTGAGCGTCCGATTGAGCAGGTTGCCCAGCTTGTTGCACAGTTCCGGGTTATACCGTTTTTCAATCAGGTTGGCGAGCGAGAACTCGGCGTCGCTCGTGAACGAGATGTCGCGCAATAAGTAGTAACGCAGGGCATCCTTGGCGACCTCGGGGGGTGCGCCGCTCAGGCCGATCAAATAGTCCACGGCTTCCTGCGGGGTGGGGATGTTGCCCTTCGACTTGGCCCCCTTCTCACCGCCAATCAGCCACCAGCCGTGGCCCAGGACGGTCTTGGGGAGGGGCAAGTCCAGGCCCAGCAGCATGGCGGGCCAGAGCGTGGCGTGGAATCGGGCGTAGATCTCCTTGCCGACTAGGTGCACGTCGGCGGGCCAGACCGAGTCCCAGGCGGCGTTGTCGGGCCAGCCGGTCGCCGTCAGATAGTTGATCACGGCGTCGAACCAGACATAAATGACCTGCGACTCGTCCCCCGGCACGGGGATTCCCCAGCCTACGTTGCGCCGCGAGACAGCCACGTCGCGCAGGCCGCCCTTGATGAAGGCCAGAACCTCGTTGCGGCGCGTGTCCGGCTGCAAGAAGCCGGGGTGGGCGTCGATGTGGGCCAGCAGCCGGTCGCCGTAGGTGGACAGCCGGAAGTAGTAAACATCCTCGGACACCCACTCGACAACCGTGCCGCTCTCGATGGCCTTGCCGTCCGCGACCTCGGCCTCGCGAAAAAACGTCTCGTCGGCGACCGAGTACCAGCCCTCGTACTTACCCGCGTAGATGTCGCCCGTCGCCTTCAGGCGCTGGAACACCTCGCCCACGGCCTCTTTGTGGCGCGGCTCTGAGGTCCGAATGAAATCGTCGTTAGAAACACCAAGATAGCGCCAGCAGTCCCGGAAGTTCTGCGAGACGCGGTCCGCGAACGCCTGCGTGGGTACGCCCGCCCGAGCGGCGGCATCGGCCACCTTCTGCGCGTGCTCGTCCGTGCCCGTGAGGAAGAAGACGCGCTCGCCCCGCAGCCGGTGGAACCGCGCCAGGGCGTCGCACAGCAATGTGGTGGTCGCCGACCCAACGTGGGGGATGCCGTTGACGTAGTAAATGGGCGTGGTGATATAGAAAGTCTTGTCCGGGTCCAAATCAATACCTGCGTCGATGAGATGGCGTCATGTTACCCGATTTCCGGGGCGGGGCGCAAAAAAGAGGGCCTGGCGGATGCCAGGCCCTCTCACTTGCACGACAACGCACCTACATATTCCGCATCAGGCGAGCAGTGATCTCTTTCAGTTCGCCCATGTCGAAGCCGGGGATGCCGCTGGCGGGGGCCGGCGGCAGGTCGGCCAGCGGGTGGCCGTCCGGTGTGCCCTCACGCACTTCGAGCGGCTGGCCGTCCTCGGGGTGGGTGCCGTTGAAGACCGCGCCGATGGTCTTGTAGTCGTCCGCGCTGAAGCGGTACAGCGAGCGGTGCAGGCCCTTGGCGATGAACTCCCGGCACTCGGGGATCTTGTCCGTGCGGATGTCCGGGATGGGCAGCATCTTGGGCACGTCCACGCCGGTGATCTTCTCCAGAGCCACGGCATAAGCGAGCTGGTGGACGCCGCCGCGGACCAGCAGGTAGCCGGTCAGCCGCTTGACGACGGGGTGGGTGCTGGACTCGTAGGCCCGCAGCTTGCCCATGCGCGCACCGCTCTCCAGAAAGAAGTTGTGCAGCATGTCTAGGACGAGGTTGCCGCTGCTGAACACGTAGTCGCCCGACCAGGGGGCACCCATCGCGTTCGCGGCCAGGGTGCTGTTGCCGTTAATGAGGAACTGGTGGCGTATGCCGTTGCTGCCGTTCATCTTGGTGAGCGGTGAGTCCTTCGGCTCCGCATTGTCCGGCTCGCCGCCGTTCTGGAGCAGGTTGATGGCCGCAGCGACCACCTCGACGTGGCCGAACTCCTCCGCCGTGATGGAGGCGACCAAGTCGTAGAACGGCAGGATCTCGCTGCGGCCCCGCATGTTGAACGACTGGTACATGTAGTTGTTGAGCGTAGACATCTCGCCGAATCGGCCCCCCATCAGCTCCTGCGTGGAGGCGGCGGCGGCGGGGTCGGGGGTGACGTTCTTGGGCAGATCAACCTGCAACTTATCGATGCGTGTGAACATGGGAAGTGGCCCTTTCTAGAGACGGCGTGCGGCGATGGCCCGGTGCATCGAGGAGAACCTCAGTGGGATGCCGACACGGGCCATGTTTACCCGGATGGGGGGCTTCTCTAACGAGGAGGGCATGGAGATAGATGTTCGGGGGGACCTCATCCCCGGCCCTTCTCCTTCCGCAAGGGAGAAGGGGGCAAGACGAGAACAGGCCTTTCTGAGTTCTAAACCCTCTCCGTGCTGAAGGAGAGGGTCGCCATTCTGATGGCGAGGTGAGGTGCCTCTCGGGCCTACTTGACACCCAGGGCAGCGATCTCCGCCCTCAGGCAAGCCTCGTCGCCGTCGTCGTAGCCGATAAACGAGGCGGCGACATGGCCGGTCTTGTCGAGCAGGTACAGGGTGGGAATGCCGCGCACCCCGTACAGTCGGGACGCGACCGACTTTTCCCGGTGCCCGTGTGCGGTCGGGGCGTCGTCGAACAGCAGCGTGGTGGTGTACTCAGGGTGCGCTTTGAGGAACGCCTGCATCCCCGCTCGCGTGTCCCAGGAGTTGACCGACACGACGGTCAGCCCTTTCCTGCCCAGTGCATCCGAGAGCGCCTGGGTGTGGGGCATGGAGAGACGGCAGGGGGGGCACCAGGAGGCCCAGAAGTCCACCAGCACGACGCGCCCGCGCAGGCCGGACAGTGAAACGGGCTTGCCCACCAGCGTCTTCAGGGTGAAGTCGGGGGCCTGCGCGCCGGGCTTGAGCATAGCCCCCGTCGTCCGCTGCATATCGGGGTCGGCAAGATCGGCCGCAGGCGCGGGGTGCGGGGCGACCTCGTCGGCGCGGGTGATCGCTCCCCCCGCCAGGAGCAGCAGGAGGGCAGCGAGCGCGGCGCGCGTCTGTGTCATCTTTCGCATATACATCGTCTGCTCCTCTGATTTACTCGCCCGGCCCGCAGGACCCGCCGCAGCAGCCGCCGGGCGCACCGCAATCGAACGGAACCGACGCGCCGCCCCCGCCCTTGACGACCGGGCGGGCCGTTAGTGAGATTTTACGGGCGGTGCGGGTCGCGCCGCACCGGGGACAGGCCGCGTCGCTGCCGTCGCGGCGGCCGGTGGGGAGCAGGGCCTCAAAGTCAGCGTCACAGGCGCGGCAGACGTATTCGTACAGGGGCATGGAAGACCTCCAGAGTGTGCTGCACCTATTGTACCTTCACCGAGAAAACGCTGCTCGTTTTGTATCCGACGCTGGTGTCATAGAACCGCCCCGTGACGTTGAGCGACTTGCCCGTATCGCTGGCTGCAACGGTCAGTACGTTCCGTGAGGCACCCGTGCCGAACGTCGAGGCGCTGGCAGCACCACCGTTAGCGTAGGTCGAGCCGAAGGACGTCGTCGACTCCGAGGTCACGGCGACGTTCTGAGTCGCCGTGTGTGCCCTGTTGGTGTAATAAGTCGCCGTCAGCGTGTAGCTGGCTGTACCCCCGCTTGCCACCGTGACCGGGCCGGCGACCGCCACCGAGACGAACTCCCATGTGTAACCTGCGACCGTGGGCGGGGTGTAGGCCTCGACGGGGTTGAGCAGGCCCAGCGGCAGGAACAGGCCCGCGAGCGTGACGGCGGCGGCCCCGAAGGCAGCCAGGCGGCTCGCGCGCGGCCAGGGTGCCGAGGTCGGGGCCGCTTCCGGCTCGCGTCCCCGCTGGGCGGCCAGGCCCAGGCCGAGCAGCGCCCAGCCCAGCAGCGAGACCTCGGCGAACTGCCAGGAAGGGTTGGCAAGGGCGTCCACCGCCTGCCCCGCCACCAGGGCCAGGGCGGCGATGACCAGCCCGTCGCGCGGGGACGGCGGCGCGCGGTGCATCCGCCGCAGTCGGCGCAGGCCGCGCGCCGCGAAGGCGGTCAGGGCCGCGAGGTACAGGCCGAGGCCGATCAGCCCGGTCTCCGCCGCCGTTTGGAGATAGAAAGAATGCGCCTCTTCGGACAGCGACGGGCGCTCGGAAGGGCGGAGCGGGCGGCCCGCGTGTGTCGCGGCCCACTGCGCCTCCGGATAGTGCCCCAGGCCTACGCCGACGAGCGGGTGGGCGGCCACGAGGCTCCGGGCACCGTGCCAGAGGGTCAAGCGCTCCTGCCAGCTTTTGTCCACGCCCAGCGCGCCCAGTGTCCCCGCCCGCGCGGTGAGCGGCGCGCGCAGGTCCGCGGGGGCGAGCAGCAGCCAGAGGACTCCCAGGGCGGACGCCAGCACGAGGGCGGATGCGCCGGCCCGGAGCCACCGGCGTGGGAGGGCGGTGTGGTGGGAATGCCAGAGGGCGGCGAAAACGAGCGACGCGGCCAGCGCGCCCGCCCAGGCGCTCCGGGTCTGGCTCAGGACGAGGCAGGCGGCGGCAGCGCCCGCGACAGCCAGGAGGCCATAGCGCCACCCCGGAGCACGCTCAGTCAGCGTACGGGCGGCCGCGAACGGGAGGAGAACAAGCAGGGCGCTGCCGTAAAGCTGGTGGTCGTGGTACGGCCCGACCAGGCCGCCCCCGCCGGCACCGGACTCGTCCCCCAGCCCCAGCAGCGCCATGACCCCGGCCAAGACGGCGGCGATGCGGCCCGCCGGCTGCGTCCGGCGCAGCCCCGCCCCCAGGGCGAGGGCCAGGCTGATGCCCGCGCCCCAGCGCAGCGCTTCGGTTAAGGCCGCACGTCCCCAGGGTGTCCCCAGGCTCCGCCCCGCCGAGAACAGCAGCCAGCCCAGCAGGCAGCACAGCCAGAACTCGGGGCGCGCGGCAAGCGCGGCAATCCCTTGCCTTGTGACAATCCGTTGTTTCATGGGTTTCCTTCCTAGAAGACCCGCGCGTGTCGATATGACTTTGGAGTGAAAAGAGCGAAAAAGCGCAAAAGCGTGTCATCTGTCGGCGCGCGTCCGTGAATGGGGATGGCTTCCTGCCCGTGTTCCCGCCGCTCGGATGACGATGCCATTCTAGCACCAATGCGGTGGCTTGTCAAGGGGAGCAGGCGGTTCTCGGGCGGCCTTGACCGAGCCGCCGCCCCTCAAGCCCGCTTTCGTCCAACCCAGAGGTTTATGAGCAGCGCGAGTGCGACGCCGACGACGTAGCAGACAAGGTTCGACGCATGGAAGCCGATGCCGAACACCAGCGCGCCCGCCCGGCTGTGGCGCGCGGCGACGAGCCAGGGTGCGCGGACGAACTTCAGGAACTCGATTCCGAAACAGAAAAGCGCGGCGGCCCCGCCCGCGCGCAGGGGCGAAGGGCGGGGGAACAGCAGGCGGACCAGCCAGAACGCCATCGTCGCGTACAGCACATCCCCGGCGTTCTTCGCCATCCAGGGGGGGAGGGAGTGCGAGAACTTGCGCGACAAAAGGCCAAGCGCGATGGTGGCGACGAGGAGCAGCGCGTAGAAGAGCCGGCTCACAGGCTCAATATGTCGCCGACGCGCACGGACTTCCCGGCCTCGGAGGCTGGGGCGCGGGTGTTGACGGCGAGCCGGTAAAAGTGGTTGAACCGGGAGCGGTCGGCCCACGGGGGGAGCGTTGCCTCGCGGCGGGCGCGGAAGGTCTGGGAGAACTCGGGCCAGGCCTCGCCGGAGAAGCTGTCGCGGGTGGGGACAATGCAGCGCTGGCAGGGGTTGACGCCGTGGAAGAGAGTGTCGCCGATCTCGAACGGCACGGTCTCCCCCGCCGCGCCGAAGAGGCGGTCCTCCCAGAAGGCCGGGACGCCGCCGATCTCCAGGTTGGCCCGGAAGCGGCGGCGAGTCTCGTCCACGGTGACGCCGGGGAACCAGGACGCCACTTCTTCCAGCGTCGCCGTGCTGATCAGCGTCGGGCCGGAGGCCTGCGCGTCGTCCGGGAAGCCGCCGCCGGGGTTCCGGGCGAGTGTGACAGGCTGATCGAAGCAAACAGTCAGCCAATCTTCCAGTGCGGCCTGCTCGGAGGGCAGCCGGAAGCGGGCCTCATTCCCGGCCCCATCAACGTGCAGGCAAAGAGTCTGGCGCTCGCGGTCCCAGGCGCATCGGAGCCGTTGGACCAGCGCGAAGCGTTTGGCGTTGATGAACCTGCCGTCGTCGTCCATCAGCGCGAACTCCCGGTCGTGGGCCAGCGCACCGCCGGGCAGGATGTCGACCCCGTGCAGGTCCACGGCGTCAAGGGATTTGATCGGAAATATCCGAATGCCGGCCAGATACGCGCCCGTTGGGGTCATCAGCGGTCTTTCGCAAAGGAGCCGCCGGAACAGGTCTCAGGCCTGTCCCGACGGCGGAGGTCTTACGCCACGCCGGCCTCTTCCCGCTCCCGCGAGAGGGCGAAGCGCCCCTGAGTGGCCTCGATGTCGCGCTCGATGTCCGCAATCGTTTCCGGCGAGCGCATCCGCAGGCTCAGGAACCAGGCGACGCCGACGGCGAAGTACCCGAGGAAGATGTACGGGAAGTACTTCACCGGGGCCGTTAATGGCGGGTTGGTGTAGACGCTGCCGACGGCGGGCACCAGCAGCAGGAGCAGAGTCGCGGCGGCCAGGACGACGTGGCCGGGCCGCAGCTCGCCGATCTTCTTCAGGTACGCCGGCTTCGCAATCGTAATCAGGAAGTAGGCGAACAGGAAGCCGAACGCGCCGAACGTGCCCGCGAAGCCGAACACGTCCACCACGACGGGGTGCCAGAGGATCAGGCCGCTCGCAACGGCGAGCATCAGCGCGGCCATCACCGAGACCGCGACATGCGGCGTCTCGTGGCGCGCGTGGGACTGACCGACGGCGCTATGAAAGACGCCGTGCCTGCCCATCGGATACAGGATGCGCGCCCCGGCGTTCATGCAGGAGAGCGACAGCGAGAAGAAGCTGATCGCCGCTCCCAGGGAGAGCGGAATCTTGAGCCAGCCGACGCGGGCGATGTCCGCCAGGTCGTTCAGCGGCGCGGTGAGCTGGTCCAGCGTCGTCTTATAGCCCCGCGTCCCGTAGACCTCCATGTAGGTGACGACGACGAAGAACAGGCCAGTCGCCAGCAGGCTCCAGATCACGGCGCGCGGGATGGTCTTGAGCGGGTTCTTGGCCTCGTCCCCGAACGCCGTCGCGCACTCGAAGCCGACCAGGCTGAAGATGGCGACGACGACGCCGAACCCCATGCTGGAGAACGACGTGCCTTTCAGCGTCAGTTGCGCCCGGTCCACGGGGAGGCCGTGGTGGAACAGCACGATGCCGGTCAGGACGAGAATCAGGGCGACCGAGACGCCCTCCAGGAACAGCATGATCAGGGTCGAGATCTGGATGTCTTTGTAGGCGACGTACCAGGCGACGCCCGCACAGACCGCGAACAGCAGCAGGGGCGGGGCCTGGACGTGGACCATGCCCAGGATGACGTTGGCGAAGTTCGTGAAGCCCGCCAGTCCGGCGATGCTGATGAACAGGTAGGCCCAGATCAGGCACCACCCGGCGATGCCGCCCGCCGTCGGCCCCAGCCCCCGGCTGGTGTAAACGTACATCGAGCCGGACGACGTGGACCGGCGCGCGAACTGGTTGAGGTTCAGCGCGACGAACAGCAGCATGACCGTGCCGAAGGCATAGGCCAGCCAGCTCCCGTTGCCGGCGTTCGCGAACATGACGGGGACGATCAGCGCGGCGGTCATGGTCGGGGAGATCAGGGCGACCGCCTGGGCGAGCAGCTCGCTGAAAGAAAGACAGTTGGGCCGGAGGCGGGAGCCTTCCGGGGGCGCGAGCGTTTGCGTAGCCATGGTGTGCGGGTCTCCAATTAAGCAGAAGGTTGCATAAAGGGGAGGCAGCACTGCCGGAGTCTAATCTCACACCAGAGTGAGGCTACAGATAACTGTCCAGAAGATGGCGCGGGGCGGCGCAGGCGACGATGATCAGCTCGGCGTCAGCGCCGTGAAGGGCGGAAAGGCGGTGCGGCTCGCGGGCGTCGAAGTGGGCGGCGTCGCCCAGCTGGAGCGTGTGCTTTTCATCCATCAAAGTCAGCTCCAGTGTCCCGGACAGCACGTACAGCCACTCCTCGCCCTCGTGCTGGTAGCGCTCCCCGCCGACCCGCCCCGCCGACACGATGACGCGCAGCGGCTGCATCCCCGCAGGCGGCGCGCGGTGCGAAAGGGGCGTGTAGGTCAGGCCGTTCCCCGTCTGCGGCTGGGCCTGCGCCGCGCGCGTCACAACGGTTGCCCGCGATGCCCGCCCTTGGGGGAACAGCGAGGCCAGTGGCACCACGAACGCACGGGACAGAGCGAGCAGGGCGGCCAGGGACGGCTGACGGTCGCCGTCTTCCAGCCGGGAAAGATACGACTTGCTGAGGGAGACGCGTTGCGCCAGCTCTTCCAGCGTCCACCCGTTGCGTACCCGGAGCGCGCGAAGCTTCCCCCCGAGGTCCGTCAGCTCAGGAATCTCCATCGCGTCCTGCATGGCAACATCATAACATAAAGTTGCCCCCGTGTCAACTACCCTGTTTGATTTTTACGCTCAGGCAACAAACACAAGCCCGACGACGACCCATATCCACGAACAGCACCAATCACAGATATTCCTCGAACTCTTCCAGCGGCTCGTCAAAGTCGCCACGCATCCACAATTGTCCGCCGGAACCGCTGGAATAGATGTACGTCCTAGTCCCCGGCGGGACTTGCGACAGCAGGGTGCTGTCAATGCAGGTGGTCCAGTCTTGATTGACGACGGATACTGCGAGGGCTGCTTTGCATACTGCCGCGTGATCGTCGCCCGGAGCGGCTGCCGTCAGGAAGAAGTCAAAGGCCTCTTCCAGCGTCTCGCCATGGTGCCACGTCGTTGTAATGGTTGTGTGCGAGCTGGCCGCTTCGCCACCGTCAAGTAAACGCCCCACGATTGCCTCGTCAAAGATGTCGTGGACACGTTCACAATCAGGCCCCCAGGTGCATACATAGACGGCCCCCTGCGTCAGGGCCGTGCCGGCGAATGCATTCAGCGTGTCTTGGGGAAGACTGCGGCTGTCACAGGCGAGCAACAGCGTAAACTTGGGCGAGAGCATCGGCAGGTGGGCGTGGAACGCTTCCAGCCTCGGCAGCACTAAGTGGAAGACGTTGCGCGGCGCATCCGGCTCAAAGCCGAACGCCTTGATCTCCAGTGGTTCCATGCACCTATCATAGCGCGTTCCTCCTAGGGCGCGACGATGACCTCGACGCCCGCCGCCGCCAATGCCTCGGCGAGGGAGTCTTCGGGGATGGCGTCGGTGATCAAGACGTGCGCGAGGGTTAGGGGGGCAACGGCGGCGAAGGCGGCGACGCCCATCTTGGCGGCGTCGGCGACCACGACCACCTCGCGGGAGCAGCCGATCATGGCCTGCTTGACCTGGGCGGCGTCGAAGTCGGTGGCGGTGTAGCCCGCTCGGGCGTGGATGCCGTTGACGCCCAGGAAGCAGCGGTCCACGTGCAGACGTGCCAGGAACTCGACGGTCAGCGGCCCGAGGGTCGCCCGCCGGCGCGCGTGGGCCGCACCGCCGACCAGCAGGACCTGCACGTCGCCCGCCGGGGAGTCCATCAGGGCTAGGGCCGCTGAAAGGGAGTTGGTCACGACGGTCAGGCCCGCCCGCTCGCGCAGCCGCACGGCGATCTCGAACGCCGTCGTGCCGGCGTCGATCAGCACGGTCTCGCCGTCGCGGACGCGGGCCGCCGCCGCCGCGCCGATACGGGCCTTCTCAGCCTGCCGCGCCTGTTCCCGCTCGGCGTAGGGCGGCTCGTGCCCGGTCGTCTTGGGCAGGATCGCACCGCCGTGGGTCCGGCGCAGCAGGCGGCGCTCTTCCAGCGCGCCCAGGTCGGCACGGACCGTGGGCGCGGAGACGCCTAGTGCCTCGGTCAGAGCCTCGACCGAGACTTTTCCCTCGCGCCGGACGCGCTCTAGGATCGTCCGCTGCCGCTCTTCGGCATACATGATGGTTTCGTTCTCTTTCGGTTCACGCTTGACTTTTTTCGATTTGCGCTGTAAGATGAGGGCATTATAGCAGAAGATGAAATAAATGAAAAGGGTGAGGACAGAAAGATCGCGGTCGGCCTGGCGCAGATTCGCGCGGCCTGGCCCGTCGTCCGGGCGGTCGCGCACCACACGCCGCTGATGACCAGCCGGAGCGTGTCGGAGCGCGTCGCGGGCGGCGGTGACATCGCCCTCAAGTGCGAGAACATACAGCGCACCGGCTCCTTTAAGATCCGGGGCGCGGTCAACCGCCTGTCGCAGCTCACGGCTGGGGAGCGCGACCGGGGCGTCGCTGCTGTCAGCGCGGGCAACCATGCCCAGGGGCTGGCGCTGGCGGCGGGTCGGGCCGGTGTGAGCGCCACCGTGTTCATGGCCGAGACGGCGAGCATCGCCAAGATCAAGGCCACCGAGGGCTACGGCGCGCGCGTCGTGCTGGGGGGCCTCAGCTTCGACGAGGCCGAGAACGCCTGCCGGGCATTCGTCGCCGAGACCGGCGCGCTGTACATCTCACCTTACGATGACGACGGCATCATCGCGGGGCAGGGGACCTTGGGGCTGGAGATGCTCGAAGACCTGCCGGACATCGAGACCGTCTTGATCCCCATCGGCGGCGGCGGCCTGTTCGCGGGCGTGGCGGCGGCACTGAAAGAGACCAATCCGAAGATTCGCGTGGTCGGCGTCCAGGCCGAGGGCGCGGACTCGGCCGTGCGCTCGTTCCAGGCGGGTCGGCTCATCCCGCGCCCCGCCCCGCTGCGGACGATCTGCGACGGCATCGCCGTCAAGTCGCCCTCGCCGCGCACGTTCGCCTTTATCCAGCGCTACGCCGATGACGTGGTGACCGTCTCCGACGGGGCCGTGTCGGCGGCGATTTTGCTGCTGCTGGAGCGGGCCAAGCTGGTCGTCGAGCCGAGCGGCGCGGCGGGCCTGGCCGCCCTGCTGTCGGGCCGGGCCGAGGCGCGCGGCAAGACCGCCGTAATCCTCTGTGGCGGCAACCTCGACGCCCTGGCGCTGGCCGATCTGACCCAGCGCGAGATGCTGCGCGCGGACCGCTACCTGCGGCTGTTCACGTCCTGCGACGACCGCCCCGGCGCATTGGCGGGCCTGCTGGCGGTGGTGGCCTCGGAGCGCGGCAACATGGTCACTGTCTCGCATAACCGCCTCAGCCCGCACATCGCCCTGGGTGTGACGGGCGTGGACCTGCTGATCGAGGTGCGCGACCGGGCGCATCAAGAGGCCATCGTCGCTGCGCTGATCCGCCACGGCTACCCGACGCAGCGGGTGGAGTAGGGGCCTCCCCTACAATCTCAGGAGAAAACACATGGCAACCGAGACACAATCACCCACCGTCGCCAAGGGGCTGGAAGGCGTCACCGCGGCGGCGACCCAGATCGCCGAGGTGGACGGGCAGAACGGTCGGCTGATCCTGCGCGGATACGACATGGGCGAGCTGTCGGGCAAGGCGACGTTCGAGGAGGTCGCCTATCTGCTCTGGAACGGATCGCTGCCCACCCAGAGCGAGTACGAGGCTTTGAAGTCCGAGATGGCGCAGGCGCGCGCCCTGCCCGCGCCCGTGCTGGCCGCCCTCGGCCATCTGGCGACGCAGGCCGAGGGCATGCACGTTCTGCGGATGGGCGCGGCCATGCTGTCGGTGGGCGACCCGGACGTGGACAGCCTCGACCTCGGAGGGGCGAAGCGGCGCGCGGCCCGCTTGCAGGCGCAGATGTCGGCCATCGTCGCCCACACCTGGCGTCTGCGGTCGGGCCAGGAGATCGTCCCGCCCGAACCCGAGATGGGCCTAGCCGAAGGCTTTTTGTATATGCTGGAAGGCACACGCCCGGACCCGGCCCGCGTGGACGGGCTGAACGCCTACATGGTCGCCGTTTCGGAGCACGGCCTGAACGTGTCCACGTTCTGCGGGCGCGTCGCCATCTCCACCGATTCGGACATGGTCTCGGCCCTGACCGCCGCCGTCGGCGCGCTCAAAGGCCCCAAGCACGGCGGCGTCCCCGGTCCCGTGCTGGACATGCTGACTCAGATCGGCACGCCGGACCAGACCGAGGCGTACATCCGCGCCGAGATGGCCGCAGGACGGCGCATCATGGGCTTCGGCCACCGCATCTACAAGGTTCGCGACCCCCGCGCGGCCCTGCTGTCCCAGGCCGCCGAGAAGATGGCCGCGCTGACGGGAGACTACGCGCTGCTCCAGCTCACCAAGTCCGTGGAGCAGACCACCGTGGACGTGCTGGCCGAACTCAAGCCGGGCCGCGAGCTGTACGCCAACGTCGAGCTGTACGCCGCTCTGATCCTGCACGCCGTCGGCGTCCCGTCCGCGCTGTTCACCCCGGTCTTCGCCATCGGCCGCACCGCCGGCTGGACCGCGCATATGATCGAGCAGTTAGAAGACAACCGCATCATCCGCCCCCTCTCCGTCTACGTCGGCCCCCGCGACCTCAAGTGGCAGCCGATGGCCGAGCGGGCTTAGATGGAAGGCAGGCACACGCGATGCAGCCAGAAGACGCCCCGTATCTGTTGAAAGGTGAGGCCGAACGGAAGCGCCGCACTGAGATGTTGGCTCTGCCCCACGCCAAGCCTTTGGAAAATCACCTCGCTACCATCAAGGCACAACGCAGCGAGGATAAAATGCCTCACTTCGACCCTTGCGATGGCGGCATCAACGCCCGTGCGCTCTTCCTGCTGGAAGCGCCGGGGCCGCAGGCCGTCGGCTCAACGTTCATTTCGCGCAACAACCCGGACCCGACGGCGCAGAACTTGTGGCACTTGATGAAAGGCGCGAACATCCTGCGTTCCGACACGCTCATCTGGAACGTCGTTCCTTGGTATGTAGGTGTGCCTGGACGCATCCGCCCCGTGACTCGCGTTGACGTTCAGGAGGCACTCCCGTACCTGCGTGAACTGCTGAACCTGCTTCCGCACTTGCAAGTGATTGTACTGGTTGGTAGAAAGGCTCAGTCTGCGACCAAGGCGATCCAGGCCATGACGCCCCTCCTTATTGTGCCGACCCACCATCCGAGCGCACGGGTGTTTAACGTCTGGCCGGACAAAAAGCGGCAGACGCAGGGAAAGTTCGCCGCTATCGCCCAACTTCTTAGAGACAAGGACCTGAATCCACGCCCAGCTTACTGACGATTAGCCCCGGCGAGGTCCACAGGTAGACATGATGGAAGGCTTCTGAGGCGAGGTGTCGGTAAAGGCGGTGTGGCGCAGGAGGGGCGTCCGCTTGACAAAGTCCTGCCCCAACGCTTATACTAACCCCATCTCAAATGTGCCCGCGTGGCGGAGGAATCTCAACTTGGCGTATAACGTGACACTGATTCGCGGGGACGGGACCGGGCCGGAGCTGGTGGAGGCGACCCGGCGCGTCCTCGAAGGCACCGGCGTGGCCTTTGACTGGGACGTGGTCGAGGCGGGCGTGGACATCATGGAGACGGCGGGGACGCCGCTGCCGGACAACGTGCTGGCGTCGATCCGCAAGAACAAGGTCGCCCTCAAAGGGCCGATCACCACGCCCATCGGCACGGGTTTTAGATCGGTCAACGTCGCCCTCCGCAAGGAGCTGGACCTGTACGCCTGCATCCGGCCCTGCAAGTCCTACGTCGGCGTCCGCTCGCGCTACACCGATGTCGATCTGGTCATCGTCCGCGAGAACACCGAGGACCTGTACGCGGGCGTCGAGTACCCCGTGGACAGCGCCGAGGCGGGCCAGATCATCGGCATGGCGGGCGGCAAGATTCGGCAAGACTCGGCCATCTCGATCAAGCCCATTTCGCGCACCGGCAGCCGGCAGATCGTCCGCGCCGCCTTCGAGTACGCCGTCGAGAACGGGCGCAAAAAGGTCACAGCCGTCGCCAAG
>JAABUQ010008476.1_pt1 | contig 14400 bp, 12 predicted proteins | sample 5560001 | NCBI WGS metagenome assembly JAABUQ01 (sample SAMN10711888, study PRJNA513371) | rock metagenome | isolation source: Antarctica rocks | place: Antarctica: Victoria Land, Finger Mt nord | collected 2015-12-18
CCAACCAAACCGGCGGCGCGCTCCCCGCCCTGCTCTGAATCTGAGGGCGATCCCCTCAAGGACCAGGAGGACTGAACGGCTACAAGAATCTGCCGTTTTGCAGGTCTTTTGTAGCGCGCCCGAGAGGATTCGAACCTCTGACCTTCGGTTCCGTAGACCGACGCTCTATCCAGCTGAGCTACGGGCGCAGACGGCCAGTCTAGAGGCGTCCGGAGGCCGGCGCCGCGTCGCGGTCGCGCCCCGCCGCAGGACCGGCTCGCCAAAGGCCCAGTCCGCAGCTGGCTGCGGAGGAACGGAGAGGGCGGGATTCGAACCCGCGATGGGGTATTAAGCCCCATACTCGCTTAGCAGGCGAGTGCCTTCAGCCACTCGGCCACCTCTCCCCGGGAGGCAGAGCGCCAGTGTAAAGGCTGACCGGCCGTTGACCGAGCCGCAGCGCCCGACTTGGTGCGGCGCCCTCTAGCATCGGCCCTCCGGAGGGGTGGCAGAGCGGTTGAATGCGGCGGTCTTGAAAACCGTTGTGCGGGCAACCCCCGTACCGAGGGTTCGAATCCCTCCCCCTCCGTCTGGCTCGGGCCCGTCTGCGAGCGCGCTCGAACCGCGGCAAGTCAGACGGCGCGTGCCCAGCGACGTGGTAGCGACCCGGGCGGCGCCTACCGGCGCGGGTGCCGCGCGTGACGCGCCCGCCCACGGGTGTGGGGCCGAGCTCGCTGACAGCCGTGCACCCGGCGGACGCTGCGGCGAAAGAGCCCGCCCCGGGTGAAGCTGTCGATGCGCAGGCGGTAGCCACCTGGGCGGGCCATCGGCGGGACCACCACCCGTCTGAGGTGACGGCCGCGGCGAGCCTCCACCAGGCGGCCGTTCACGTATACGCGCACCCGCACGATGGCCCGACCGCGCGGGGAGCCGAGGCGGAAGCGCAGCCGGCGCGGCAGGCAGGCGCCGCTACGCGGTGCCCCGGCCCCAAACCCGCCACCGAGAGCCGGCAGCCCCAGCTGCTGGGCCACCCCGACCTGGACCTGAGGCACCCCCGCGGTCGGCGACATGCATCCCTGACCGGGGAGCACCGGCGCCTGCGGGGTTCGCGTGCCCAGAGGTGCCGGGGCGTCCAGGTGCGGGAACACGTCGAGGTAGTGGCGCCCGATCACGCAGCCCTGGGCGTCGAGCACGATCATGCCGCGCGTGGTCACGTCGGCCGCCGTCTGGGGCTGGCCGTCGTAGTCCATGAACAGCCCGGTCACGTCGCCTCGCCGTCCGCCGAAGCCGGCGGTGTCGGGGCGCGTGATCAGCGTACCCGCGGCGGGATCCAGCATGGAGGATCCGGCGGGCGGGATGAGGATCCCCGCCGCCCCTTGCGGGAACTGGGAGTAGCTGCCGTCGGGAAGCACGTAGCGTCCGGGCGTCACCTGGGCCGCCGGGTCGGGGGAGTCGGCCCTGACCAGGGTGGTCAAATTGGTGGCCACGGCGTTTGATGCCGTCGGGCCCACGCCCTCGGTTTCGAGCTTGTGCTGATGGCCCTTGCTGTCGCGTCCCGCGGAGTCCGCGGTGCAGGACTGATCGGTGGTGGAGAACGTGCCGGTGGCGCTGATGTAGGCCCACCCGGGGATCTCGTAGCCGATCAGGTCGTTGGCCAGGCCGACCTGGAAGCGGAACTGGGCGTGGGCGGGCCAGGTGGGCACCGGGGGGTTGGACCGCACGCTGCTGGTGCATTCGGTGGGCACGTCGTCCTTCGTCCACGGGCTGCCCAGCACGAGCCCGGGGAACGACTCCCCCGGGTTGTCGACGAGCTGCAGGTCGGGCCCCACATCGAGCAGGCTGGTGGTGGTCATGAGGCTGTCGGGGGCCCCGGTGACCGTGGGACCTGTGGACGCCGATGCGCCGCTGGGGACGCACGTGTTGCCCTGAGCGACGTAGGTCTGACGCTGACCGAACAGCCCCGCGCCGGCCGCTGCCTTGAAGAGATTGTTCTCGATCGGCACGCAGAAGTCCCTGCGGCGATAGCGCAGCGGGCCCTCGTGCAGGCGCTGGGCCTGGGGCGCCTGCGCGGCCATGAGCGCCGCAAAACCCTGACCGGTGGCCTGGGCCTGGTCGTAGGTGCCCGCGTCCGCGCCCTTGGGTGAGAGCGGCGGCTGAGTCTGCGGATCCTCCTGCGAGCCGTTGTCGGCGACCAGCAGCATGCTGGTTCCCCCGACGCGCGAGTCCAGCGCAGTCTGAAAGAAGCCGGGCCAGTCCGCGCTCAGCTGCGACGAGCCGGAGTGGCCGATCTCCTGGTTGTGGGCGGCCAGGCTCATGACCGTGAAGATCGGCGCGCCGTTCGCGTCGCGGGCCTGAAGCACCCCGACCTTGGGGTCGATCGCGGTCGGCACCCGATTGGCCCCGGTGGTGGGCCAGTTATCGGAGAGGTTCACCGAGAGGTTCGCCGGGATCGGAGTCTGGCGCGCCCACAGGGAGGCGGTGCGCAGCCTCTGTACCGCCTGGGCCGCCGCCTTGGCGACCTGATCGACGAGGAAGGACATGTAGTAGTCGTTGATGCCCGACTGCAGCCCGGCCGGCGGACCCTGGCCGCCAAAGGTGGGGGCGGGCCCCCCGTAGATGCCCACCGTGTCGGGAGAGCTCTCGTTGTGGTTGGCGCTGACCACCATGTCGGTGATCGACGGAGCCAGCGCCTTGGCCCTCGTGATCATGCGGTCGATGTAGGTGTTGAACAGGCCCTGCGCGGTCACCGACACGACCACATCGGTGCGCGTGCCGTCGGAGATGGCGATCGCCCGCGCCGGCAGGGGGTCGTGAACCGCCGTGGCCGGCCGCGGAGTGCCGATGGTGGCGCCCGAATCGAAGATGTCGTCGTGGCGACCGTTGCCGTTCGCGTCGCAGTAGGGATCGCCGTCGTCGTAGTGACCGCTGTGCTTGAGGTCCGCGTAGGGCTCTTCGTCGGCCCACAGGCGCGGACCGTTCATGGTTGCCGGACACAACGACGGAACCACCCCGACCTTGAACCCGTTGGGATCCTGCCCGGCCACGTAGGGGCGCGGGGTGATGTCGATCGTCGCCGCGCCGGCCTGAAAGGCGGTCGGTCCCGCGCCGAGAGCGGCGGCCGGGAGCACGCCGGCGGCGCCGGCGGCGAGCGCCGCGCCGCACGCCAACCGAGCGAGGGTCCGTCTGCTCACGACGCCCTCAGCGCACTCGCAGCGCCACGTAGTTGCGCCGGAAGTTGCGCCGCTCGGCGATCCCCGCGGCGTTGACGGCCCGCACGAACACCTTGTAGTGGCCGCGGGCCAGCTGGGTGCGGAAGTCGAAGTGCCAGTGGATGGTACCAACGGCGGGGAGGTACAGGTTTCGCCGGCAGCTCGTCGGGCGCCCGAAGGAGCCGTCGGCGCGCAGGAAGCGACACCGTCTGCCGACGGCCCGCGCGACGCTGACCGACACGCGGATCACCGGGCAGCCCCGCGCGGCGCGTGCGCTGCCGCGCAGGCGCAGGCCGTGACGCGACACGCGGCCACGCCGGCGCGCAAAGCGCGCGGCGGGCGCCTGGCGCGCGCTGCAAGTGCGCGTGCCCGCTCCCGCGCCACCACCGGAACCGGACCCCCCCGAGCCCGACCCCGAGCTGCCCGACCCGGACCCGCCGAACGTCGCCCCGCCGGACCCTGAGCCCGCTCCCGACCCCGTGGCGATGACCGCGAAGGGCCCGAGGTTGCCGGCCCGGTCCACGGCGCGGATGGCCACGTAGCCCCGCGGGCTCGCGGGCAGGGCAAACGACTGCGCGGTGCCCGCCGGCGCGGGTGCCGGAGCGCCCGCCACGTGCTCGGCCGCCGCAAAGTTGGAAAAGGTGATCTGGGCGTCGGACTGGACCACCTCGTAGTGGTCGGCCGTCCCGCAGAGAAGGTCGTTCCCCGGGGCGGTGAAGGCCAGGCGGCCCCCGGAGATGGTCAGGTTGGAGGGCTGACCCGGGGGCACGGCGTCGCGTGAGAAGTCGCCCGAGTTGGCGATGTCGTGGTGAAAGCGCGGCCACGAGCTGGGCGAGCAGGCCGACGCGGGGGTCGAGTACACCGAGAGCGTGCCCGAGCGAGTGATGGAGACGACGTCCTTCCTGGCCGCCGGGTCGGTGTCGAGGGTGCCGAAGGAGCCCAGCAGCGGACTGGCAACCGTCCAGTCGCCCGTGAGCTTGGGCCAGCTCGGACTCGCCGGCGCCCCGGCCGAGTTCAGGGCGGTGAGGTCGAGCGAGGCCGTGCCCTCCACCGCCGACTCCTGGCTGGCGGCCAGCCCCGTCACGTCGCCGGCCGAAGGGCCGGTGAGGAACTGCAGGTCGTTGACCGGGCTCGGGTAGCCGGCCTGGAACTGCGAGGTCGTCGGATCCCAGGCGGCGAGGAAGTCCTGGCTGGGCTGATACTCGGGCGCCGCGGCGTCGATGGCTCGCATGAGCCCGGCGGCGGGGGCCAGGAACGCGGTCTTCCCCCCTGGTCCCACGTGGGCAAAGGCGGGGTTGCCCACGGCGGGGATCACGGGCGTGTCGAACTGGCCCATGCCGGGGGTGCCGCTGACCGCCAGGGTCGTGTCCTGGCCGCCCGACGAGCCGTAGCAGGAGCTGCCGTCGGGGTTGAACAGGTAGGCGGGCCCCACGTCGGAGAGGGCCCCGATCTTGGGTCCTCCGTTGTTGGTGTCGTGGGGTCCGCAGGTGACGCTGCCGATGACGGGGTCTCCCGTGACGCCCTCGCCGACGTCGGGCAACAGCTGCTGGGTCACCTGTCCCAGCGGCTTGGGCCAGTGATCGGCGAAGGGCTTGCCGCTGAGGTTGCCGTCGTGCTTGATCACGTACAGGCGGGTGTTGCCGAAGCTGAGCAGCCCTGTGGGGGCCAGCGCCCCGAAGGTGGCGGCATTCACGTTGCTCGCGTTGATCGGGCCCTCGTTGCCGCTCATGGCCTTGTACTCCTCGTTGGTGCCGACGACGATCGCGGGCTTGCCCGAGCCGTCGACGTTGCCCACCGCCGGGGTGTCGACGATCTTGCCCTGCAGCTGCTCGTCGGGCACGTTGGTGGCGTCGAAGGTGACGTGGTGGTTGGTGGGGTCGACCCGGGCCACCTTCGTGGGATCGACGACGAGCACCGGATAGCCGGGCACGGGGCTGCCGTCGAGATGCCAGGCGTAGACGTGGCGATCCTGGCCCGCGGCGATGATGTCCAGCTGCTTGTTGCCGTTGACCTCGAGGTCGGCCAGCACGGGTCCCGCGAAGAAGCCGTGCTCGACGCGGTCGCGCGCGCCCTTGCGCTCGAAGCTCCCGGTGGCGGGATTGCCGGAGTACAGGGGGTTGGCCTCCTGCTTGAACACCTGATGGCCGCTCGCGTCCCAGGCGTAGACCTTGCCCTGGTTGTCGTCGGCCACGACCTCGAGGCGGCCGTCGTGGAAGAGGTCCCCCGCGGCCACCCCGCCCAGGACGGCTCCGTAGTGAGCGGTGGAGATCTGCCCGGAGGTGAAGGCCGTCTCTCCCTGGGTGTGGAGGGGCAGGGGGTCGGTGTGCACCGGCCACCCCGGCAGCTCCGAGCCGTCGCGATGGTAGGCGTGGATGACCCCGTCGGAGGTGGCGAGGATGAGCTGGTTGCGGTTCTCGCCCGCGATGTCGGCCAGCAGCGGGCTGGAGGCGCCATCGGTGAGCAGCTCCTTGGGAAAGCCGGAGAGCATGTCCTGGTCGCGGTGCAGGAACATCTGGCGACGGTCCTCGCCCGAGACCGGGGTTTGGCCGGTGCCCGTGCCGGCGGTGACCACCACGCGCACGGTGAACGCGTAGGGCAACGTGTTGGGCCGCCCGTTGGAGGTCTGGGCCGTGTTGCCGTTCTCGTTACCGGCGAAGGAGTTGGCCGAACCGCTCACGTTGGGCGGAAAGCGCGTCCTGAGGTCCTTGAGATCGACCGTGCCCAGCTTCCCGTCGAAGGCGTCCGTGTGCGTGGTCGATCCGTCGCAGTGGTCGGTGGAGACGGCCTTGAAGTCCCCCGGCGGCGTCTCTGTGGTCAGGCCGTTGTTGGGCTGGCCCCCCGGCGCCACGAAGACCTGACAGGTGTAGGAAGCACCCCGCGCGTAGACGTGGCCCTGAATCGGGAGGCTCGACTGCGTGGGGTCGATGCGCTGGAACCAGTCGGGGGAATTGATCTCGGCCTCGGGCGGAATCGTGCTCGCCGCCACGGCGCTCGTCGCGGTGTACGCGTTGAGTCGGCCGTACCCGTAGAACTCATCGAAGCCCTTGCGCGCCGGGTAGCGGTGGGAGTTGGCGAGCGGGGATCCGATCAGCTGCCCGGTGGGGGGGTTCTGGTCGGGGGCGAAGGTGAAGGTGTTGGGGTCGGTGCACGTGGGCGTCGGCGTCGGCACGGCGCACGACTTGCCGGGGTTGGCGCCGGCCGCGGAGGCCTCGAAGTTGACGTCGTCGGCCTGGCCGCCGTTGCCGGCGTCGGCGGGCTGCGTCGACCCGACGTGACCCGAGGCCATGAGCTGGCGGACCTCGTTGGGGGTGATGACGCACTTGGTGCCGTCCGGACGCCGACAGTCGTCGCTCGGCCCAAGCTTGCCCGCGTCGCGCGCGTTGAAGGCCGCGCTGTAGATGAGTCCCGCCACGCCCGCGCTCTTGCCCGTGGCCTCCGAGGAGCACGAGCTGCTGGGAACCGCCAGGGTGATCTTGGTGGAGAAGTTCGTGCACCCGTTGAACTGCAGGTAGGAGCGCGGTGACGGCGTGAAGGTGGGGTCGTAGGGCCGCACCGAGTTCACGACGATCGTGTGGGGCAGCGCGCCCGGCTGGTTGTGGTGCTCGGCCGCCTCGTCGGCGGCCGAGGCGATGACGGCCGTGCCGTGGTTGTAGGCGTAGTCGATCGCCTGACGGGCCAGGCTCGAGTTGTTCAGCGTGCCCAGGGCCTCCTGCACGACCAGGACGTTGTTGTCGGTGGCGTAGAGCACGGCCTGGGCGAAGCGGTTTACGTCGGCGATGAATGACTCGCCCACCCGCAGGGGCAGGACCATGCAGTTGGGGCACGTCCCCAGATCGCTCTTGGTGTTGGCCTCGCCGTTCGAGTCGCGCGCCTCCCCGGTGCCGTGGCCGTACTGGACGTCGTCGTAGGGGTTGTTGGTGTTGTCGACGTAGTTCCAGCCGGCGATGTCGCCGGCGTAGCCGTTGTGGTCGTGGTCGACCCCGGGCATCGAGAAGGCGAGGATGATGTCCTCGGGGGTGATGACGCCCGGCGGTCCGTGGCGCCGCGGGTCGCTGACGCTGACGCGGTCGTCGCACGCGTAGTCCAGGACGTTGAACACGCCGTCGTGGTTGACGTCGTAGGGGGCATAGGTCGTGGTGCTGGGTGCGGTGCCGCCCCTGGCGTTGTAGTCCCTGGCGGTCGCGGGTTGGTAGGTGCTGCAGTCCACGCCGGGCTCCAGCGAGGTGCCCACGCGGTTGTGATTGGGCGCCGGCAGCTCCCCCGCGTTGAGGCGCACCTTCTTGCGCAGGGCCGTCATCGCTCCCGCGTCGTTCCACTTGATGCCCGAGTCCAGCACCGCGATGGTCACGTCGGGACGCCCGGTGGAGACGTTGAAGGCCGTCTTCACCGGCGTCGGGTTCGTAGCCGGTCCGGATACGCACGACCCCGGCGGCTGCGTGGCCGCGGGGTCGGCGATGCTCGCGCCGCGCACGCCGCACAGCTCGTCCTGCTGCATGTTGATCTTGGCGCTCTCCGCCGACTGGGGATTGGCGGGATTGGGCGTCTCCGGCGTGGCCAGGAACTTGTAGTCGTTGCCCAGGTTGGTGGGGACCTCCCCCGGGGGCACCTTGAAGGTCTGGCGGTTGAGGGCATTCCCCCCGGACTTGGGCAGGTAGGGGAAGTCGGCCCGGACGGCGGGCGCGGCGAGCGCCGCGCAGACCAGCACGAGGCCGAGCACGCCGAGAGCGCGCAGCGCGATCGCGAGCATCCTTCCCCGACCAAAACCCTCCGGCACGTATCTCCCCCGCCTCGCCTCAGCGCCGCTGACCCCTCCGAGCCCGGCTGGCTTGTATGGTCGCCCAAGATGGCTCCCGGTGCAAGTGGGGTACTGCCCAAGGATACCCGGGCCTGGTTGTGAGTACTCACGAACCCCACTCTCGCTGGCCGGAGCTCGCGGCCGCCCACCAGGCGGCCATGCTGCGGATCGTCGACCGCTTCGAGGCCATGCCCGGGGCCGACTCGATCCTGGACGAGTTTCGGGAGTCCATCGCGGGATATCGGCGACTGCCCGACGCGGTGGTCGCCGGGCAGATACGGGCCGTGCTGCAGGGCAACATCGCCCTGTTCGTGCGCCTCGTGCGCGAAGGCCGCGAGCCCTCCGACCAAGAGCTCGAGGCCTTTCGCCTGTCGGCCGTAGACCGGGCCACCGAAGGCATGCCCCTGGAGGACGTGCTGCACGCCTACCGCCTCGGGGGCATCATGGCCTGGCGCATGTTCGTCCAGGTGGGCGGCGAGGACCAGGCGGCCCTCATACCGCTGGCCGAGATGCTCATGGGCTATGTCGACCGCGTATCGGCCAGCGTGGCGCAGGCCTACCTGGAGGAGCGCCAGCACCTGGTCTCCGAGCACGAGCGTCGTCTGCGCCAACTGCTCGAGGAGCTCGGGCAGGACGGCCCGCTGGGCGGCGACTCGGCCGAGCTCGCTCGCGCGCTGGGGTTTCCCGTGCAGGACACCTACCGTGCCTTCTCCTGCGTCCGGCGCGAGGCCAGCAGTCGTGCGCACTCCACCCTGGCGGCGACCCTTCGCGCCGGTGGCCTGCTGGCCGTCACCGAGGGGGCGCGGGTGACCGGTCTGCTCTGCGCGGGGCAGCCCGGCGCCGAGCCGGGCGACGGCGTGACGGTGGTGGGACCGCAGGCCCCGACCAGCAGCACGCTGGGCGGAGTGCTCGAGGACGTGCGCCTGGCCGTCGACATAGCGGCCCGCCGCGGCCTGCGCGGCGTCCTCACCCTGGACGCGGTGCTACCGGAGCTGCTGCTGGCGCGTAGTCCGGGGCTGGTCCAGGCCCTTCACCAGGCGATACTCGAGCCCCTCCAGCGTCAGGATCAGCGCGCCAACTCGGGCGATCTGGAGCTCACCCTGCGCGCGTACCTGAGCCACGGCATGGACAGGGCGAAGACCGCAACCGAGTTGCACGTCCATCCCAACACCCTCGACCATCGCCTGCGTCGCGTGTCCGCGCTGACCGGTCTGGACCTGGCCCGCACCGACGACCTGCTGCGGGCCAGCCTGGCGCTCGAGCGCACGACCTAACGAGCGCATCGCGGGCTGAGCAGGACCCGCGTCGACGGCGTGGAAGGTGCGCTCGTGCGCCGCCTGTCCTCGCTCGTCTATCTGGTGCTCGGCGTGGTCATCGCCTCCCAGCACCACTACTACGCACACCTGGACACGCTGGCCCAGGTCGCCTCGGCGGTGGCCGCCACCGCGCTGTGGCCGCTTGTCCTGCTGGGCGCCGACCTGCACCTGCACCTGCCCGGCGGCTGAGCAAGCGGCACGGCGCCTCTGGGGCCGGGCCCGGCGCTCGGGCGCCGCGCCGCCCCGCGCTCTAGGACGTCGCCGCGGCGGGAGCGCGCAGGACCGAGGGCGCGCCCCACTCGACCAAGCAGGCGGGCAGCGCCACGCTGCCGTCCTCGCGCTGTCCGTTCTCAAGCAGCGCGATCAGGGTGCGACCGACGGCCACGGCGGTGCCGTTGAGGGTGTGCAGGATCTCCGGCCGGCGTCCGGGCGCCCGCAGGCGGATGTCCAGGCGCCGCGCCTGGTAGTCGGTGGTGTTCGAGCAGGAGGTCAGCTCGCGGTAGCGACCCTCAGCCGGCAGCCACGCCTCGATGTCGTACTTCTTGGCCGCCGAGTTACCGAGATCGCCGACGGCGATGTTCACCACCCGGTAGGGGATCTGCAGGTCCCCCATGATCTCCTCCTCGATGGCCAGGATGCGCTCGTGCTCGTGTGGGGAGTCCTCGGGCGCCACCAGGCTGAACATCTCCACCTTGTCGAACTGGTGCACGCGGAAGATGCCTCGCGTGTCACGCCCGGCTGCGCCGGCCTCACGGCGAAAGCAGGGAGAGAAGCCGGCGTAGCGCAGGGGCAGGCTGTCGCCGTCGAGGATCTCCCCGTCGTGCAGCGAGGCCAGGGCGACCTCGGAGGTGCCGACGAGGTAGAGCTCGTCCTCGGGCAGACGGTAGATCTGCTGCTCGGTGTCGGGCAGGAAGCCAGTTCCGTACAGGGCGCGCTCGCGCACCAGCACCGGAGGGATGACCGGCTCAAAGCCGTGCCCGCGCAGGCGCTCGAGCGTCCAGCGCACCAGGGCGAGCTCGACCAGGACCAGGTCACCGCGCAGGTAGGCAAAGCGCGATCCCGACAGGCGCGCCGCATGGTCGGTGTCGATCATGGCGCCCGCCAGCTCCAGGTGGTCGCGGGGAGAGGGCACTCCTGTCGCCGCCTCGCCCACCTCGCGCAGCACGAGGTCCTGCTGCGCCGCGTCGGGTGCGGGCAGGTTGGGCAGAGGCACGAGCGCGGCCAGACGCTGCTGCTCGGCCGCGGCGACCTGCGCGGACAGCTCTCGCTCCTGGGCGGCCAATCCGCGCTGCTCGGCGATGGCCCCCGCCGCATCGCCGCCCGCGCGCTTGGCCTGCGCTATGTCCTGTGAAGCACGATTGCGCGCGGCGGCGAGTGCCTCCAGGCGCGGGCGCAGCTCGCGCGCGCGCCCGTCGAGCTCCAGCACGCGGTCCAGGCCATCGGTGGGACCGCGGCGAGCGAGCGCCTCGCGCACGCCCTCGGGGTCCTCACGGATGCGCCGCAGATCGAGCACGCCGCGGCGCCGCGACCCTCAGGGGGAGGACTGGGCGGGGTTCGGGCCGATCGGGGTCGACTTACCCTGTCCCGTGGGCACGGACTGGACCTTGAGCCCGGAGTACTTGGCCAAGAAGCCCGCGATGGCCTGCGCGTCGGAGCCCACCACGATGTTCTCGGGCATGATCGCCCCCGAGAAGCCGCCGTTGCGAATCGCATAGAGCACCTGGTTGACCTGCTCCTTGCGCTGGTTGAAGTTCGGCCCGTTGGTGCGCAGACGACCCTTGATCGAGGTGGCCGAGCCCTGCGCGTCGACCGTGTCCAGGGTGTGGCAACCCGAGCAGTGATCGCGAAACAGCCTCGCCCCCGCCGCGTTGGGCTCGTTGGAGGCCAGGGTGGTGCGCATGGAGCCGCAGGCCGACAGCGAGCCGGCGACAATGAGGATCGCGCCGAGCACGGCAAGGAGCTTCACGGGCGACAGCATGCGGGCGGAGATATTAGGGAACTATGCTCGCCGGCCATGAGCGCGCATGCCAGGGCAGTCGGGTCACTCAGTGCGCTGGCCGCGGCCGGGTTGCTGTGCGCTTGTGGAACGACGACCACGGCCAGGATCCCGGGCCACACGGTCCACCTGCTCCTCGACGAGTACCGCATCCGCCCCGACAGCGTCAGCGTTGCCCCGGGCGTCCTGAAGATCGAGGCGCGCAACGTGGGCGTGCTCACTCACAACGTCGTGGTCGAAGGTCGCCAGGCCGACGGCAGCGGCAACCCCGCCGACCAGATGGGCGGCGTCACCACGCTGCATCCCGGCCAGGCCGGGGCCTCGCCCAAGCTCCATCTCGACCCCGGTCACTACGTGCTCGCCTCCACCCTGTCCAACCAGGCCGACCTGGGGATGACGGCCGAGCTCATCGTGCGCGCACGCCCATGACAGGCGCCGGCGACCAGCACCGCTTCCGTGAGGTGATCGGTCACTTCGCCACCGGGGTGGCGGTGATCACCGCGCAGGGGACCTCAGGGCCCGGAGGCCTGACCGCCAACGCCCTGTGCTCGCTGTCGCTGAACCCGCTGCTGCTGCTGGTCTGCCTGGACAATCAGGCCCGTACCCTGCCCATGATCAGAGGCTCGCGTCGCTTTGCCGTCAATGTCCTGCGTCACGAGCAGCACCAGCTCTCCGGCGTGTTCGCCTCCAAGCGCGCGGAGCACGAGAAGTTCGACGGCGTGCCCCACACGCTCAGAGACGGGGTGCCCGTGCTCGATGAGGCGTTGGCCTGGCTGCTGTGCGATCTGCGCGAGGAGCACTCCGGGGGCGACCACACGATCGCCGTCGGCGCCGTGTCCCAGATGCATCACGACAGCGGCGGAGTCCCGCTGGTGTGGTACCGCGGGCGGTACGGGAGCCTCACCCACGAGGTGCCCGCCGAGGCGCGCCTGCCCAACTGACCTGACGTCTGGATCGGGGGGCGCGCCGCAGGCGGTCTGACGCGTGGATCACTTTTCCTAGAAGCCGTGTGCGGTGCCGGCGGCACGCAGGGCCAGGAAGATAACCACCAGCGCCGACGCGGCCATGACGCCCATCTCCCGGTTGACGATCGCCTCCACCACGCGGCGCTGCTCATTCTCGGGCAGGCGACCCACCGCCTGAGCGTCGGGCAGGCTGCGCTGGTCGAGCACGGCCTGCGCGGAGGCCAGGCGCAGCTGCTCGGCGACCAAGCCGACGGCCACCGGCAGCAGGGCGTAGAGGTAAAAGAGCTCGTCGGAGCTGTGGCTACCGGTGAGAGCCAGCACCCCGACCCCGGCGGCGAGCGTCAGGGCAGCCACCTGGGCGACGCGCAACATGAGCCAGAAGGGACCCGGCGGCTCGGCGCGGTGCCAGCGCCAGGCGCCCCACAGCGCGGGCGCCGCGTTGATGATTGCGACGGCCAGGGCGCCGGCGATCACCGCCTCGTTCACGGGCGCGTGACGTGTGGATTCATCGCTTCTTTTGCCACTATGTAACGCTGTAGCACAAGCCGGTGGTATAAACGCCTCAGTGCTTCGCAGCTACCTCCCGGCCATCGTTCTGCTGGTCCTCGGCGCCGCCGTGGGGGGCGCCTTTGGAGTGATCAACTTCGCGCTCGGGCCGCGGCGCGCCGTGGCCCAGAAGCAGGAGCCGTACGAGTGCGGGCTGCCGTCGGAGGTCAAGCGCGGCCTGCGCTTTGGCATCAGCTTCTACCTGATCGCGATGCTGTTCATCCTGTTCGACATCGAGACGATCTTTTTGTATCCGATCGCCCTGCAGCTGCGAGCCTTCGGCGGCTTCGCGCTCGGGGAGATCGCGGTGTTCATCGGCCTGCTGTTCGTGGCCTTCGCGTACGTGTGGAGAAGGGGGGCTCTGGAATGGAGCTGAAGCGCGAGAGCCTCAGACCGGTGCGACCGGTCGACCCCGCGTCGATGCGCGCACGCGAGCTGACCTCGCGTCAGATGCTGCGGGGCAACGCGGCCGAGGGCGGCCTGCCCGGTCACGACGCCGACCAAGAGGCGTTCGAGCGCCACGTGCAGGAGCGCATCCTGACCACGACGCTGGACAAGGCGGTGGCCTGGGCCCGGTCGAACTCGCTGTTCCCGGCGACATTCGGCCTGGCGTGCTGTGCCATCGAGCAGATCACCGCCGTGGCCTCGCGGCTGGACATCGCCCGCTTCGGCTTCGAGGCCTTCCGCGCCTCGCCCCGACAGGCCGACCTGCTGGTCCTCTCCGGCCGGGTGTCGATCAAGATGGCGCCGGTCGTGCGGCGCATCTACGACCAGATGCTGGAACCCAAGTGGGCCATCTCGATGGGGGCATGCTGCTCGTCCATGGGCGTGTTCAACAACTACGCCCTGGTGCCGGCCGACAAGTTCATGCCCATCGACGTGCACGTCCCCGGCTGTCCCCCACGGCCGGAGGCGCTCATGCACGGCATCCTCAAGCTGCGCAAGATGGTCCAGGACGACCCCGAGCGAGGATGGCGCGAGCGCTACGGCGCCGTCGGCACCGAAGAGCTCCTGGACGACGGTCCGGCCGGTGAGGGCCCGGGCCAGGCCACCGCGGTAAACGCCTTCCGCCCGGGGGACAGCGCGGGTGCCTGACGCGACCGGACTCGAGCTGCTCGCGCAGGAGTTGCGCGAGTCTGACCCCGGCTGCGTGCAGGACACGCTGCACTTCCGCGGCCGCGGAACCCTGATCGTGGACCCGGGCCACATCCGGGCCACGCTGGCCGGCCTGCGCGCGCACGGGTACTCGTCGCTGGTCAGCGTGCACGGCGTCGACTACTACCCGCAGGAGCCGCGCCTGGGGGTCATCTACGAGCTGCTGGACATGCATCGCGTCGACCGCGTCACGGTCAAGCTGCGCGTGGGGACCGACGCACCCGAGGTCGAGTCGGTGACTGGAGACTGGCCGACCGCCAACCACCAGGAGCGCGAGGTCTATGACATGTTCGGCGTGGTCTTCGGAGGACATCCGGACCTGCGCCGGATCCTCATGCCCGAGGACTACGAGGGACATCCGCAGCGACGCGACTTCCCGATCGGCGGCGAGCCGGTCCACTTCACCTACAACGAGCACAAGACCATGGGACCGCCTGAGTGA
>JAABUQ010008478.1_pt1 | contig 14398 bp, 14 predicted proteins | sample 5560001 | NCBI WGS metagenome assembly JAABUQ01 (sample SAMN10711888, study PRJNA513371) | rock metagenome | isolation source: Antarctica rocks | place: Antarctica: Victoria Land, Finger Mt nord | collected 2015-12-18
ACAATATTTATGCACGATCTGGTGATCGGACTATTTATTAATCGCTACGAATTTGGGTTACTCATTTAAGGTCAAATCAACAGGTTAGCGACATCTCCTTCGTTCAAACTGTCACGAATGCCGCTCAAATCCTCAAAGGACAGTGCTGCATTTGCTTGCTTTGCTTCGTTCACCAATTGCTTGCTGATGTTGTGATTCAACCATTTCTGAAAACGGTGTTCTCTGCCAGAGAGCCGGAGACGCAACCTACGGCTGTTTCTACTGCGTTTGCGTTGAACACTCGCTCTGACCTTGCTATAGCGGTCGCGAACGGATTGAATTTTTTCTCCACTCCAGCTTTTACCAGTGGAAGTAGTAGCGATGTCTCTGCGCCCCAAGTCCACACCAATTACTTTTGGTGTTTTACCTGTTGGGTCGCTCGGAATCTCAACTACAAAGTTAATGTAATAGTCGCCTTGCTTGGTCTTATTGAGAGTCGCACTAGTAAGAGTTTGACCTCTCAGCAATCCTATCTGATATCCACCAATCGAGAGCTTAAACTGAATCCGTCCAGACTTCAAAGTGACTCCCACAACTTGACTTGCTTCCACGTATTTAAACGTGCGAACATCCAAACTCAAAGAAGTAGGTCTGAATTTGTGGACTTGCTTCACGGCTTTTCCATTCCCGACTACGCGGCGAATCGCTTGGCAGACGTGATTTGCTTTCAAGCCCGTTGCTTCTCTCACTCCTTTGTAAGTCAGATGGTGAAGCTTCGTTGTGTTCCAGCACTTTTCACGTTTGGCTACTTCCAATATCTGATTGCAAGCAAGCGCAAACCCTTCCAGCGTCTCCTCAACTTGTGAACGGACATCAGGAGGGACTATAAGCTTACATTTTACAGACAGGGATTGAGTCATGGACCTATTATAACTCATCCAGAAAGAACTAGGTGGTTAAAACCACCATGTCGTTTACCTCTCAGGGCTAAAGCCGCTGAGTTTCCCACTTACCGCGTATCCCTATGAGAACTGCTCTGACTCCGACAATTTCGGATACTTATAAAATCCTGAAGATAGCGTCACGGAATAATGCAGTTCCAATGCCTTGTTTTGTCCATTTGGAATCTACGGCGAATCTTCCCAAAACTATACAAGGTATCTGGTCTGGCATATTTCTCCTCACTTTACCAGTGGCTTCATTGTGGGTAACACTAGCTGCAGCGAGACAGTAGTAGGCGTAGATAAGCGCGAGGCTGTCATCAGGGGCAAGATCGGCTGAAAGTATTGCCGGTAATAGGTTTTAGTAGTTAAATTCCTGTGCAGGATTTTTGTCTCGCAAACTAATCTTTATTTAGGACAGCAAATAGTAACGCAGTTATAAGGATTACAGCCGACAAAAGCTGAGGAGGTTTAATTAGGACAGCGAACACGGCTCTATTTGAACAGACAAAAGCTTGTTTTAAGCTTTGACCCGTGGACTAAGCCTGAAAGCTTTGCCAAATCTGTGTTTCAGTTTCTACTTTGGTTTAAGTGACAGCTTCGCTATATTTCCCCCTTCTAGCACGGTTTCACAGAGGCTCAACAAAATGATTCATTTTGTCGATGGTTTTGTTAACTGAAGGCAAAACTCAAGATGGCAGATGATTATCCCAATCTGCTTCCCGAATATCGCCAGTCTGATAGAATCGGCGAACCAGTTTGACGCATTCCATGCAATCATCGTTTTCCTCAGCGAGACGATTGGCTGCGTTCCAGTCTACATCGATCCTTTCACGAGCAGGAATCATAATTTCGCTATCTGCCGGACTTTCAGGATCAAGCTTGATCAAGCCAATGCCATGAAGTCCAGCCAACAAACGAACTTCTTTCTCAGCACCTTGAATTTCAGCCGTCACCAAATATCCTATGTTCGCCCATGATGAATTGCTTACTGCCTGAAAATAAGCTTCACGGACATTGGATCGGTTAATAAGTTTTTTGACCTCAAACGACCATAGCTTTGTCCTTCGATCAGAGATTTGTTGAACGCATTGCTTAATCTCTGTGTGCCACTCACGGCTTAAATTCTCGAAACCTATTAGATCGGGAAACAGCCAGTGGTTGCCGCCAGAGCCATGGCTGTTTCGCGCCCGTTTCTCATCAATTCTTTTGCTGTAAATGGAGAATTCACTCCGAAGAAACTTACTGAGCATCGGGTATAAATCGTGTTCTGTATATTGATAGCCATCATCATTTAGACTTTTTTGGATGTTTTCTGTTGCTGCAACTTCAGCCTCGTCAGTCTTAGCGCTGTAATAATAACGACGCGGGCGACCTTCCGTTGTTTTAAATTGCGGGTCTTGTTTTTCAAGATGAGGGCGCTTCGAGCCTATTTCGGCGACAATCTGTTGAACCAGAGCGGCATCAGAATCAATCGGAATGACGGTTGCCTTGCTGCGTTCACGTTTCTCACGACACTCGGCTGGATAGGCATTGAATATCCAATCTGCAATCTGTCGCGCAGTAAATTTTTCTTCTGGATGTTTCTGGACAAACTCCAAAACCTTTTGCGCGATACTGAGGGACATACAGCCTTCCTTATTGTCGAAAATTTTAACAGTCTGCTGAAAAACTCGAACGCCTTGCGCTTGGGCGCGATATAAGAATCTTACACGCTGCGTGGTGTGAGTCCCATTGCTGCCAATCTGGGGTAGATCTAGCGAAGCTGCCATGAGGGGCAAGATCGCCTGGAACGGTATTAAACTTCTCAGCATTTCTATTTTAGGCGATTAGTAAAACATGCCCATAAAGGTTCATTTACGGACATGTTGAAGAAAGAAGAGAACGTAGAAGCCAAGGAGCGTAAAGCTTGTTTAAAACTACCCATTCATTTTATGGGCAAGTTATTCAGAGAGCCAGCGAATATATTGAAACTCAAAGCCCAGCCGAGTTTTCCGACGAGACAAAAATCCTGCACAGGAATTTAACTACTAAAACCTATTACTGGCAATACTTTCAGCCGATCTTGCCCCTGATGACAGCCTCGCGCTTATCTACGCCGAGTATGAAATAACTTCTTGCTGTCCTATTGTCACAACATAAGTTCGTGAAGCGGAACCCTCATTTTTCAATGCACGCTTCCTTAACCATTCATTGAGTTCTTCAGAAGTAGAAGAGAAACTTTCTAATTTGTGGTTGAAACTGATCGGTCCAGGAGGCTGTATCTTTTGAGTTGGCTCGGTCGTCACTATCAATCCCAAGGAGCTTTTGTTCTTAGCAATTTATGTAGATGTTCATTGGCGTTGGGTGGTGCGTCAAGTAGCTCCATAAATTCTTGAAACTTGGCTTCATCCAAAGCAAAAAATGTTCTTCCGATTAAAACTGCCTCAGCTTCCCGACAAGCTGCCTCTAGCATGAAATCTGAACGACTTTTACCAAGAACTTTCGTTGCACAGTCTATTAGCTCACACGTGCTTGACGCGCTCGGATATTAATTATTCGGTCACGGTTACGATTGGCTGTTTTTACTTGTATTGGCATAAACTAATTTTTATTTCTAATCTACCAAGCTGTATATACAATGTCAATACAAGAAATTATGAGTTAGGGCTAAAATGCTCACAAGCTGCATCTCAGCACTTTTAAGCATGTGGCGAAAAATGAAAAACGACCCCAATATTAGGTGATGGGTGTATGTGAAGACAGGTAGAGAAATAGCTCCTCAGTTCCCACTCACTGATTCAATTTTCGGTAAACCTGTCGTGGTAATCCAAGCAATTTGCTGGATGTGGCGACGACGAGCATACTCGCGAATCTCTGATAGTTCGCGATCGCCTAAATCCATTTCAACCCGTACTAGTTGGGTGGAATTTCTCAGTTTTTCGGCATAGGAAAAGGCGGCAGCATTAGCTTGTGGCGTTTGAGGAACAACTAACCAAGAACTCGCTGGTGTCGTTTGCGGCAAGTGATTGGTAGATAGTAGGACTTGCTGTAAGTCTTCAATATTAAGTGAAAACCCAATGCCTGGAACTGTTTCTCCTTGCGGGTGATAAAGTCCTAATAACTGGTCGTATCTACCTCCACGCCCAATAATCGTTGGCTGCTCCTCTGTATTACTGACGACTTCAAACACGATGCCAGTATAATAATCAATGGTTTGCAGCAAGCTGAGGTCTAGGATTAAAGGAAACTTCTGCTCAGGTTTACCAAACTGCACTGGAAAGCATTCATCTAGTAACGAAATTAGCGATTTTAAATGATTCAGTGCTTCTTGCTGAGGAAGTTCTAGCTCTAAACTGCTAACTCGCTGTAGTACATCGGCTGGATTTCCGCGCAGATCGAGCATAATTTTAGCCCGTTCTTGCAATTTTGGACTCAACGGTAGAGTTTCAAGGGTAACGCGATCCAGATGCGCTATTGCCCTCCTCACTTGCTTTTGCAACGGCTCTGGAAAAGTTGAGAGGAGCGATCGCGCTATTCCTGCCTCTCCTAAAATCAAACACCACTGGTTCAAACCAGAGCAATTCAAGCAATCCGCTAGCATGAGCAAAACTTCCGCATCTGCGAGAAAGCCACCACTGCCAAGCAACTCTACTCCAGCTTGATAAAGCTCTTGCTGACGATTATCGCTACTATTCTTGAACCGACGAAACACATTCGCATTGTAGAAAAGGCGTTGAGGATACGCGACTCCAGCCATGCGAGTCATAGCCGTCCGAGCAATTGAGGCTGTCAGTTCCGGGCGCAGTCCCAGTTCCTCTTCTTCTACATCTTTTAGTTGAATTACGGTTGAGCGCTGAATTGCTCCACCAGCCATTAGAGTATCCAACCGTTCCAGAGTCGAGGTAATGATCCGGTGATAACCCCACCGATGAAATACCTGCTGCAATCGGTCTTCTATCCAACACTTTTGAGCCACATCCAGGGGTAATAGATCCCTTGCCCCAGATGGCTGTTGATATACCATTACTTATTCTTCCGACCAAATATACCACCAAACATACCACCAGAAGATTTATCTGATGACTTCGGCAAAGCCGTCTTCCCACCGCTTCTTTGCCCTAACTGTTCTAGTTGACCGATCCCTGCCAACCCAATTTCATCTTTAGAGTTTAACGTCAGAGAGCGTTCAAAGTAAATTTTCGCCATTGTCAACAGATTTTGCTTCAAATAAAGCATTCCCATCAAACTATGGCAGCGACTGTTGTTTGGCTCTAGCTTGATCGCTTCTTGCAACTCTAGCCCAGCTTTAGCAAACTTGCTTTCTGCCATCAACTCTTGAGCGCGACGGAAATACTGATCGACAAAAGACTTTGGCGGTGGAGACGGTTCACCTGCTTTTGGACTTGGGGCTGACTCATCTTTAGCTTTTTTCAGTAATTGGCTCGGCACTGAAGCTGCTCTACGCTTCAAATAAACCAAATTCAACTCACTAATCTGGGCAATCATTTGCAGAACTTGTTCTAGAGATTCGTACTGCTTTTCTGCCAACTGATAAATTAATGTTCTATATACATGTTCAATATTGCTAGTTTGAGATAGTTGCCCAGTCAGTTGACCTTTAAGTTCTATCTCCTCCAGCGTTTCTTGTGCTAGACGCTTACCCACTTCTGATAGCAACAGCGTGTATTCGTCCAGACTGCGTTGCTGAGACAATTTTTCATAAGCTGGGTTAACAAGTTTCGACAACAGTTGGTTCGCCCATTCTTTTTCTGCTTGACTTTCAGCAGGGCAACTATCTGGGTGTAAGCGTCGAGCAATTTTGAGATAGCGTCGGCGGATGTCCTTGATATCTGCATCCACTGGAATCCCTAAAATTGCATGTCGATCTGTGAAATCTAATTTGAACAGCCCACTATCGATTCTGAAAGACATAGAGCCTTGTCAAACCTTGGAAACCATAGTTTCTCTATAGTGTACTTTGAGGTGGTATTTTTCGCTCTAAAATCCCTAAGAGATTTATTGCTTCCTAAACGAATTTAATTTCTGCCGTGCAGCTATTGAGGTATTTGGAGGAGCGTTGCTACCTGCCAAGTCAGTTAGACTTACATAGTTTCAGCCCATCATTGCCTAGATATGTTGTAACATGTTTTACTAAATAAATTGTTAGGAAAACTATGTTTCGTGCAAATCCTCAACGCACAGGTGTTTACAACGCAACAGGTGTCCGTCAATTCAGGATGCTGAAGTGGAAGTCTCTCAAACCACCAGCTTTTCAGTCTTCGGGTTCGGGTTTAGCAGTTGCTGATGGCGTGGTATGTTTTGGCAGCAATAACGATCAACATTTGTATGGCTGGTATCTCAAGCTCACGGCGTTGAATGAACAATTAGACCGTGCCACCACTGCTACTCAATTTTCGCTTGAGGATTTCTTCCATTGCTCTTAAATCTTCATCAGTTTGAGGAAATGGATATGTTGGAGCATTCGGGTTCCCCCTATCGATCAAAGCTTCAATTGCATTGTCATCATCTCGGTGAGCTAAGATGTAAGCCCTAAGTTCTTGACGGGTCATTAGGTTAAAATCAGGTTTCGTTGTCATTAAACCTCCACAGACCATCTGAAAAAACTAAAATTTCTAAGCTCTCAGTCATGCCAGCAAGGATAAACACAGCCTTAATATTTAGATTGTACCGAAAAACATGAATGGGTTGATAACCATTCGATAACATTTGGCACACTTTGACACAAGCAAAAGCCTGCTAGACAGTAGGCATAAACTCTAGGTCCATTAGACTAAACTAGTACAAACATACCCTAAATCTCAGGTGCGATCGCTCTCTTGTTCATCTCACTTTTCCGGCACTGCGCCCTCAAGCTGAACCTTCACAGGAACGTTTAAAAGTTCAGTACTTAAGCTGTGATGAATATGTCCATTAGTAGCTAAAATCCTACCCGAAGCGATCGCTAGGGTGCTGCCATCATAGGCGGTGACTTTACCTCCTGCTTCTTCAAGCAGAACTACCCCTGCGGCAATATCCCAAGGAGCAATGCCACGTTCCCAGTAACCATCCAAACGCCCACAAGCAACGTGAGCCAAGTCTAAGGCAGCAGAGCCACTGCGTCGCACTCCCTGAGTTAAATGTGTGAGGTGGCAAAATTCAGCGTAGTTATTGTCAGATGTTTCATGGCGATCGTAAGCAAAGCCACTAACTAACAGACTTTGACTTAACTTTGATATTTGAGATACCTGGATTGGCTGGCGGTTACACGTAGCTCCGAGTCCCCTAGCAGCACGAAATAATTCATTGCGAGAAGGATCGAAAATTACTCCAACTTGGGGAATGCCAGCAATTAGAAGCCCGATGGAGGTAGCAAAAACAGGATACTGGTGGGCGTAGTTAGTTGTACCGTCCAAAGGATCTACCGCCCAGAGAAATTCACTGTCTTGTTTTCCTAACGCTCCGGATTCTTCTGCCAAAATCGAGTGAGTCGGTAAATGACGACGCAGAACATCCAAAACTGCTGCTTCGGCGGCTTTGTCGGCTACAGTTACTAAATCGCCTGGTCGTCCTTTCTCCGTGATTGTGTCTAGCTTACCAAAATAAGATTGCAATATTCCGCCAGCAGTTAATGCCGCTTCAGTCGCAACTTCTAAAAACATTTGCAGTTCAGATGTCGAACAGCTCATATATTTGTTTCCGCTTCCTGCCTATAATAAGCTACTCCACAGATTGCAGATAATAGCAGCCATCCAATTGAATTGAGCCGCGCATCAAACACGGTCACATCCACTGTATTGCAAAGAATACAAGCGAAAAACGCAACCAAATAACTGAAAAAGATCAGTTTGTCTGTTACTAGCTGCCGCGAACTAAAGGAATTATCTTCTTGCCAGTTGTGCAAACTCTGTAAGCCTTGAACGATAATCCAACTGACCCAACCACAGAAAAAGATAGCACCTGGAATCCCAATTTCAGCCGTAAGCATGAATAAAAAATTGTGGGGATGCCCCAGCCACTCATGCATTTGGGCTTTATATAAAGGGGTGAAATTTCGTAGTCCCCAACCCAACCAAGGATGCTGCCCAGTTAAAGCCCAGGCAAACTCCCACTGGGTTTTGCGTAAACTCGGTACAGAGCGATTTGGATACAACTGATCTGTGAGCCGCGCCCAAAAAAAAGCGGGAATTACCGCCCTCAAACCGTGTTGTAGTGGTAAAGGACCAAAAGCAGCACCAAGGACACTGCCAACAGCGATCGCTACCCCAGCGACAATCAATCGCCAACCTTGATAAATGGCAAAAGCCAGCCCAGTCACAGCCGCGATCGCCCAAGCATTCCGAGAGTCAGTCAAGATGAGAGCGACTAAGTTACCAATTACTACCACACTCAAAAAGCCACAGCGCAGCCAGGCATAGCCGCGATCGCTTTTAGCACTCATTGGCAAATTTTCAATCCACAAACCTAATCCCAGACTGAAGGCGACAACTAAGTAGCCAGATAAGGTATTGGCGTACATAAACACAGAAGCCATTCGACCTGGGGGATTACCAGTAGGTGCAATAATCCAATCTAAGACAATCCATAAAAGTTGGATATGACCTACCCAACCCCAAAATAGTTGTCCTAAACCGATGATTACGACTGGTACAGAAGTTATCACTAAAATCCAAGCTAACCGTCGTAACTGGGCAGCAGTTTGAATTAAAGCGCTGTAACCTGCGAATATCAAGAAATAAGGTAAGAAATTCGACAGCCCAATCAAAGCCTCTTGCTGATATCGGGCAAAGACAGTTGTAATTACTAACCAGAAGCTGAAACCGACCAATCCCCAGTTTAAAGGGCGATGAATAATAAATTGATACTGCTGCCGCCAAGTCTTCAAACAAGCAAAGCACAGTAACACAATGCCCGGTAACGTCCAAAGAGGCAAAATCAACAGTCCTATTTGGGCATAGTTCCAAGCTGATTGCAAGCGCCGATTAGGATGCTGTTGCAAATAGGGAAAAGGCACTTTTGCTTTCACAGGCTCAAACTGGTTCCCAGCATTCAGAACGGGTAAGACGAATTTGAGCTAAAGCAAAAATTGTCGGGATAATGCGACCGTAGTTAGTAGAGATTGTCCGCCAACCTAGATCGGCAAAAAACCACGTCCATAGCACAGGTCCCAAACAGGCTAACACACCTTGTACCAACTCATAACGAGCCGCATTTATTACCATACCCTTCTGTGCGGCTTGAATTGCTATGTAGTTTTGAAATGAAGCAGAAGCTGCAACACTGCCCTCAATCAGAGTTTGCTTAGCAGCTTGATAAGTGGCAAAGTGCAGGGCAAATTCACGCGCAATTTGTTGCAGTAACATAGGTTGAAGGATGGAACCAATTGCTAAAGCGCTACCACCTTTAAGCAATAAAGTCAAGGGTTCGCGCTGTACAGTTAGTGGTAATTGGGAGTTTGATTTTATTAGGCTTTGCTGTAACCGCACCGTTAAAGTCTGCCGCTCTATTTTTGGCAGCTTTTGCCAAGCTCTGCCCAGGAGGTTGAGAAATACCTCTGCCTCTAAATCAGTTGTAGTGAGGGCATTAGAGTAAGGGATTTTGAGATACCGACAAACACGGACTAGAGTTTGGCGGTAAGTTACCTGCCCAGTGCGTCGCTGTAATACTGTCATGCCGTCTGCTGCCAAGAAGCGGAATCTTTGCTCAATTGTATCTAGCCAATCTTGCCGTTCTTGACTTTGAACATCTAGCGCTTTTGGCGTGTGAACATAATCTAGGGGATTAAACTGGCGACGGAACAAGATTTCCGTCAGTTGTTGTAACTCTTCTTCTGTCGCTAATTCTAGTGCTGCTCTCAACTCGTCCAAGTTCTCACCCTCCCAAACCCCAGAAGTATGTCTGTCCCCTATTCTAATCTTGCTTAAAGGAGCTTTGTTGTTATGTTTGATATTGCAATAATTGGTGCTGGAATTAGCGGTCTAGTTTGCGCCCAGCAACTGACTCAAGCTGGATATAAAGTGGTAGTAGTAGAAAAGTCTCGTGGCTTGGGGGGACGAGTTGCTACACGCCGCTTACACAACACATTGGCAGATCATGGAGCGAGTTATCTGGAGCCAAATGGTGTATTGCAGCAACTGGTTCAAGTCTTAAGCGATCGCCATTTACTGCAAGTTTGGACAGATACAGTTTACGAATGGTCCCCACAACAACAGCTTCAGAGTAGCATTCCGACTCCCCGCTATGTCGCTCCCACTGGAATGAGTGCGATCGCGAAATTTTTTGCCACTGGGTTAGAAGTTCGGCTAAATCAGCGAGTTCAAGCAATTACCTTAACTGCCGACAAGTATTGGCAACTTTCCTTTGAACCGACGAGGGACGTTACACCACCATTAACTTCCCAGGCTGTAGTTATTGCCATTCCCGCTCCTCAAGCATTGATGCTACTGTCTACAACAGATTTAGACACTGAGTTTTTGGAACGCTTACGCTTACAAGAATTCGATCCCTGCTTGAGTGTCATTGCTGGTTACTCAACCGAACTACAGCAACCAGCTTGGAAAGCGGTGAATCTTGCTCACCCAGATCTGAGCTGGATTGGTTTAGACAGCAGTAAGCGGATGGCAACTGAACAGCCAGTTTTTGTCCTCCATAGCAGCGCTGAATTTGCTCAACGTTACCTAGAAGCTGAGGATTTACAACCAGCCGGAGATCATTTATTGGCTCAAGCCGCCGCATTACTGCCTGGGCTTGAAACCCCAGAATGGATGCAAGTTCACCGTTGGCGCTATGCTTTTCCTCGCCGTCCCTGGCACGATTCTTGCTTGTCTGCTGATTCCCTGCCCTTAGTTTGTTGTGGCGATTGGTGTGGCACAAGTTCAAATCTGCGCAATCGGGTTGAAAACGCTATGGTGTCCGGACTTGCTGCCGCAACTAAAATTAACTCTCAACTCCAGCAGCGATCGCTACCAGGAATCAATTTTATCGATTTGCTGAACTAACACAACACAGGTGCAGCTTGGCGACGTAAAACTGCTAAATCTTCGGCATCTAGTTCTACTGGTGTCCCACTACGGATCAATTCGGCAAAATTTTCATTTGGCACCATGATACACAGAGCATACAAGCGAGTCTGCCCAGTATTTTCGATCTCATGAGTAGCTGTAGCTGGCACCAAAAGGCTATCTCCTGCCTTAATCGGTACGGTTTTGCCATCACAAGTTGCCTGTCCTTCTCCTTCAAGGATGAAGAACATCTCCACTGCCGACTGATGCCGATTAGCAGGAGTCTTACCGCCCACATCAAAAATTTCTACACAAAAAGTCAATGAAACATCAGCAGTTGCTGTATCAAACACAATTGCCAATTTATTAGTATCACCCGGACTGATGCGATAGGCTTGGTAATCTTGGGGAGATTTGGCAACCGGAATCATGCAATAAAAATCGTTTACTAGCATTTTCTGCCTCAGTTTTTAGTTATTCAATATTCCGTACAAGATTGAACTGAGCTTCTACTTCGTTCAGTGTGGTGATGTTTTTGGCGATCGCTACTTGTGCCATAGCTGAGGAAAAATATCGCGAACGGTGAATTTAATCAGTTGTTTCTTTGGAGCGATTAAGCTGAGATTTAATCAAGGGAGCTTTGGGAGCTAGAAAAAATCCGAGCAAACTAGCAAACAAAACTGGGGTTGAGGGGTAAAATCCTGTCAGTTTCGTTAAGAGTAAAGTTGTACTTACAGGTGTTCTTGTCACGGCTGCATTCAGAGCCGCCATAGTACAAATCATAGCAAGGACTGGATTTAGTCCAGGAATTGAAATGGCAATGGCTTTACCGACACAAGCGCCAGTAAAAAACATCGGGATGATAAAACCCCCACGCCATCCACCCGTAAGTGTAACGCTGATGGTAACTAACTTGGCAAAGGCGACAGTCAAAAGGAAAATTGCGGAGAGTTTGGTAGTAATGACTTCGTTCAACTGTTCATTGCCAAAATAACGAGTCAGTGGTAAAACGGCAGCAATACCGCCTAAGACTAATCCGGCTATTGTTGTTTTGAGGTAAATTGGTCCTGGGATACTGGCAAAAAGGCGATCGCAAGCTTCAAAGATACTGATGAAAATCCATCCCAGTATTGCTCCGACAACGCCAAATAGCATTGCTAAGGCAAAATCATCAATTTTATCTAGATGGTACTGAGGAAAATTCCAAGTTGGTCCAATACCTAGATGAGTAATCAGTACAAAGACTAGATAACCAGCACAACTAGAAACAAGTGCTGGTAGTAAAGCCTCGTAGTACTCCAAAATGTTCTCGTGGTGCAGAATCTCTAGAGCAAACATTGCACCACCAAGCGGTGCCCCAAACAAAGTTGTAAAGCCAGCAGCCATCCCTGCCAAACTCATAGATCTAAAGTTTTCACCCTTAAGCGAGAGACGATCTGCCAACCAACAGCCAAAGGAGCCTGTTACCTGCACCAGAGGCGCTTCTGGACCTGCACTTCCTCCTGCCGATATACTCGCAAGGGAAGCTAAAATCATCGACGGATTTTTGCGCGGATCGAGCCGTCCACCTTGCAGATGGATATTATCAACGATCGCCGCAATTTCGCCGGGATTTCCCAGAAAATGAATTACTAGACCGACGACTAAACCAGCTAGTGGCATCACTATTAGTAGACTTTTACCCTCAAATAGTTGCAATTTGTCAGTTATCAATTGCAAGACATTCCAGTACAACCCAGCGAAGAGTCCACTAACAATCCCGATGATAATCCAGGGTAGAACCAAACGTGAAATAAAGAGCGGATTTCGTTCTGCCAGCCTCACAAGTCGAGTCCAACGTTTTGTTTTATCAACGGTGTGGCGTTGTGGTTGCACTAGTAATTTCCTAATTGGGGCAATGAAACGAAAAACACAGATTTTATGTTAGGGGCGATCTTCTCTAGGAAATGGTCTTTGGGCTACATAACCCAGGCTCCAAGCAGGAATGCCCAAAGCTATTGTGATGCCAATCTAAGCCCGGAGGTAGTGTGTGTCAAACAACAGACAAGTTTAGGCTGAGTTATGTAGTCCAAAAACATCTGGAGAAATAATTGTGAGCAGTGAAACAACTCCTAGTCAAGCCAATCAATATGAAAAAGTTGATCCACTAACACCAGAAGTAAAGGAGGCAATTGAAAAGATCAAACATCCTCCAGCCATAGATGATGCGATGATGGCACTAGATCCGGCGGAACTACTGAGTAATCCAGCGATGGCACCGCAAATGCTAAATGAAGGAGAAGGGTTGAGAGACGATTTGAGTCGTGATTAAAGATACAATGATAGAAAGCATTTATCATTAATTATGCTGCCAGTAATTTACTCAGATGAGTTTCTTGAACATCAAACTGGTCAATTTCATCCAGAAAAACCAGAACGTCTAAGCGCGATCGCCTCTGCCCTGAAAGCTGCTCCCTTTGCTCATCAATTACAGTGGCAGCTACCGACACCAGTGGCAACGCGAACCGTTATGCCAATTCTGGAACAAGTCCATTCCCTGGAACATATCAAAGCTGTCCAGGATCTTGCTTTAAGTGGTGGTGGTTATCTAGACACAGATACAATAGTTTCACCCCGTAGCTATGATGTTGCAATGCTTGCAGTGAGTGCCTGGTTAGATGGGGTAGAGCAAGTGCTAGCAACAGGAAACCCAGCCTTTGTGCTGGCTCGTCCTCCTGGACACCATGCTGAAAGCGATCGCGGTATGGGATTTTGCTTATTTTCTAACGCGGCGATCGCTGCTTACTATGCTCTAGAACAACCTGGTGTCAATCGTGTTGCTATCCTTGATTGGGATGTACATCATGGCAACGGCACACAAGCGATCGTTGAGAACCATCCCCAAATCGCTTACTGTTCTCTGCATCAATTCCCTTGCTATCCAGGGACAGGATATGCCAAGGAACGAGGGGGATACAATAACGTGTTGAATTTGCCGTTGTTGCCGGAAAGTGCAATAGCTGAATATCAGGCGGCATTTGAACGCCAGGTTGTACCGTTCTTAACTGAGTTTCAACCAGATTTATTAATTGTCAGTGCTGGTTATGATGCCAATGCTGACGATCCACTAGCAAGTATGAATTTGCAGCCATCAGACTATGGTTTATTCACTCAGTATTGTCTTAGTCTGACTCGTAAAATTGTCTTTGGCTTAGAAGGCGGATACGATTTTTCTGCCTTGTCTCGCTCAGTAGTAGCGACGCTCGAACAGTGTTTGTCATAGAATTTCAACTTACCATCTTCTGACATCCCCCCTTAGAGGTATTTCACTTAGTCTTTTGGGTATACTTGGTGGAACTGCATCTGCTCATAGATTGCAGTCGCTACCCCTGCATTGATGACAAGTTAAGGCTGTAAGTCTTTTGTCAACAAACTTTTAGAGAATTGTTGAAAAAAAACTGGTCAAACCCTCGTTGAAGATCGGGAAAAGGAGCGACAATTAACTTAATGTTTGGTTTT
>JAABUQ010008480.1_pt1 | contig 14396 bp, 14 predicted proteins | sample 5560001 | NCBI WGS metagenome assembly JAABUQ01 (sample SAMN10711888, study PRJNA513371) | rock metagenome | isolation source: Antarctica rocks | place: Antarctica: Victoria Land, Finger Mt nord | collected 2015-12-18
GCCAGGTCAGTCAGGTCCTTTCGTGAGGCAGGGTCGAGGAAGCCGGGGCGGATCATGGGAGTAGGTAGAGTCGCGCCCGGCGAAATTGGCAAGCGGGAGAGCCGGATTTTCACAGAGTCGGAGTATATAACACCGCAGAATAGCCATTCCAGATGGTTGTCGGGGATGCCTGGCGCGCAGTTCCAGGCATCGGTGGCGCTTAAACCGTTCAGCAGCTGAGGATGCATCGCCGGGCCGTTCGGTTGCTGGGGCGCTTGCCGCATTACGTCCGTCAAAGTAGCCCTGCCGCGTTCATCCTGGCCCAGAAGGCTGTCTTCGCCCGGTGCTGCCGCCTGATCATCTCGCGGTAGGCATCCTGTGTCGGGAAGCCCTGCCAATCCCCCACCTGCACCGCCGCCTCCTCGGCTTTGACAAGGTCCTGCACGACCCGGCCATAGGACTGCGTCCGTGCGCGGGCGAGCGCTGCATCCACCATCCAGCGACGCAGCAGGACAGCTACGAGCGGGTGGCCTTCAGCCAGGCGTTCCGCTGCGGGCCGCAGGGCAAAGTCGAGATCGCCGCTGATGTCCTGAATCCTACGGCACACCAGGCGGGCAGCGGCATCCGGGTCAACGCTCGAAAGCAGCGACAAGGCGGCGTATACGTCCCTATGCCCCGAAGCTGCAACGATCGCCTTCTGCGTCACACCTGGCCGCGCCTCCGCGGAAGTCCGTTCGAGGTAGGCGTCAGGCATGATGCCGAACAGTGTGCGGAGGAACAGGCCCCAGCGCACCGACTGCGCGTCGTCCACCCGGCCAAGCCGATCGAGCACCTCAATCGTGGCGTCGTCAACGCTGCTAAGCTGGTGCTCGCCACCCGTGGCCTGTTCCAGTCTCTGCAGGGCTTCTTGCAAGCGGCCGACGCCAACCAGACGTTCAGCGATGGCTAAGACGGCGCGTTCCTCGGCACCGGCCAAGTGCTGGGCCTCGATGAACGTATCCACGTCGCGTCGGGCATCGGCGACTTCCGCCAGGCCCTCAAGGCAGGTACGCCGGTGCTGGTTGCCCGCAGCCAGTCCCACGCCGTTGAGGCCGGCCCGGAACAGCCGGTCCAACTCGGCAAGCCCCTCGGGACCGAGGCCATCCTTGCAGGCGTGAATAAGCCGGCGGCAAACGCCGTAATCGTCGCCCAGAAGCAGGGCGGCAACCTCGGCATGCAGCTTACGCCGGTCGGCCGCGGGCAGTGCGGCACAGGCCAGGCCGAAGTCAGCAACGACGTCCTCGATAGCGCTGCCGACCAGTCCGTTGCGGTCACGCACTTGGGCGGCAATGGACGGGTGCAATCGGATCAGGCGCGTGTGCAAGTCAGCCGCGGCCCTCGGTGCCCGTGGGAGCAGGTCACGTGTGACAGCGGCGCGGATGCGGTCGATCCCGTGGGCCAGGTCCTGGTCGTCACCATCACTCCAGCGACTGCGGCGAGCGCCCATCGCATCCACCTCCCCGGCCAAGGTGCGCGCGAGTTCCACATCGGAAGCTTGGGCCGCCAGCGCCAGCCGAAGCGCCTGCTCCAGCCCCGGGTCGTGAACGGCGTGGTCAATCAGGATCTCGGCTAGGCGGTCTGCCCCGAACGCCGCCACCTGCGCCGGCGACGATCCTCCCTCGTCCCAGCCACTCATGCCAGCCGGCCCTTCTTCCAGCCAAGAAACACCAGTCGCATCTTTGACTTAAACCGGGTGATCTGCCGGATATGCAGCCGACGCCGTGCCGTGAGGCGCGGCGGAGTTGGTGCCGGCACCATCAAGTTGGCCGTGCGGGCCGCTTCGGCTTCGGCTGGTGCATGCGCCGTCGCACGTTCGGACGCAGCGCGGTGCGGACATCCTTGTCTGCCACCGCCAGGTCGAACCAATCCGGGTCGAAATGGCCCCCGCACCAGCGCTTCATATCGGCGTGCTCAGGGTCGTCCCGATCGGTCATCACCTCCAGGAAGCGCTCGTAGCCACCGATACCGCCCACGTCCTCAGGCGGCCTGGCCCGCGCGCCGCCGATGCAGGTTGCCACCTTCGGAAGCGGATCGAGCGTAAAGTGCTGCTCGACCTCGACCTGGTGGTGCCAGTTGTCGCCGAAGTCGTAGATGTAGGTGAACACAGTCCCGCGCTCGCGGCCGAAATCGAGCAGGCGCACTTCACCCTCGTCGAACAGGCGCGGGCTGTCCGGGTAGACACCGTTGTCATCGGTTTCGAGGTCGCCGTAGCGCAAGCCGCCGATGCGGAACTCGTGCAGGTGGTAGTTCCACCAGTTGAAAGCGGCCTGGATCACCGAGTGCAGCTGCCCGAGGTGCCAGATTCCAGGCACGACCAGGCGTCGCCAGACCAGGGGCTCAACCTCGGCCAGGGTGACGCGGAGCTGCACTGCGTTCAGGTCCATGTAGGGCATGAGCCCGACTTCATGCGGTCGCCGCGGCGACGTCAACACACCTCTGCTCCCGCCAAGGCCGAGACGGGATCGACCGGCACTAGGATTGCTGCGATTGGCACCCGAGGCATGCTACATCCGTCGCATGAGCTAGGCGATCACCACCACGACGACCAGCGCTTCACCACGCTCGAAGAAGGCAGCGTCGCCAGCCATGGCGAGCATCATCCGGCTGGCCGCAACCAAGCCAGCGAAGACGGCCCTATCCGACATCCGGCGAGCCGTGCGCAAGTCGTTCGAGGAGCATTCCGCAGCCCACGATGGCTGATCCGGCCGGCCCAAGTGCAGAATTAGAGACAAGCGTCTTCGTCAACTGCCCGTTCGAAGATGCTTACAAGCCCATAATACCGGGATAGTGACGCTGCCCGCCCGGGCTCGTGCGCGGCTCCGCTCACCAGCCCTCGATAGCTTCGTCCGTGAACCAGACCGTCAGGCCGCCGCGCTGGCGCAAGCTGATGTCATACACGCGCGCCAGTTCATGACCTTATGCGTCTACTTGGGGATGCGGTGCCGGCGATTGGCGTTCAGCTTAAAGGGCACGGCATCAATCGGAATCGTGGAAATATCACTGGCTTACCCCGCCTCGTCTCCGGCGACGACCGCGCAGGTCCGGCGACCCAGGCCGTCTCTGTCCGTGCTCGGGACAGCAGGGCTTGGCACAACAGGCGCGTTATCGGGAAAAAGCCCTGGTCGAACCGGAGGTCGACGCGGTTTCCGCCCCATGTCGTCTCTTGGTGACGGGGCGCGGGCCATCGTAGGATGGCCACCTCATCCAGCGCGGCCGAGGTGTCTCCATGACGATTGACATTGACCGGTTGACCGAGGCCGAGCTCATCGACCTCAACCACCGCGTCGTCGAGCGGCTGCGTTTGCTGCAGCACATGCGCGCCCACGTGCACATGCTCGAGTTCAGGATCGGTGAGCGCGTCACGTTCCAACCCGACGGGCGCGGGCCGGTCCAAGGCATGCTGGTGCGCTACAACCGCAAGTCCGTCACGGTGGTCACCGACGATGGCCACCGCTGGAACGTCTCACCGTCGCTCCTGTCCAGGACGACGCCGCCGGACACAGCGGAGCCCCCAGCCCGGCCAGGCGTGATCCAGCTGAAGTAGGAAGCGGCTTGCATAGCGCCCACGCCGGCAGCGCGGCAGTGCTGAACTACCAGCAACAAAGTGGATGACCTACAATCCCTCGTTGAGCGGGATGCGGTGGAGCGGTGTTTGTCGTACCCCTACCTCCGACCCCCGCAACAGGGTCTCTCATCACCCAATGGCCGTGACGGGGGGTAAAGCCCTGAATGTGTCGGCCAGGATCGGCTTGCCGCGCCTGGGCGGGACCGACAAGGCCGCCTCCCGGACGTTGGACGGTCAGTCGCACCTGGCCTGCCCTCCTGTCTGGCTTGTCCTACCTCAGGTGCTGGGCGAGGTGCTTGTTCATCTCGAACATGGTCACCCGGTCCTTGCCGAACACCCGGCGCAGCTTGTCGTCAGCGATGATCTCGCGTCCGTCGTCCGGGTTCTGCAGATGGTGCGCCTTGATGTACTCCCACACCTTGCTCACCACCTCGCCGCGCGCCATCGTCCCCTCCCCCACGACGGCGGCCAGCTCCGGCGATGGCTGCAGCGGCTGCTGCAAGGCGTTCGGCTTCCGCCCGGCCTTCGGCTTCTCGACCAGGGTGCCGTGCGGCGGTGCCTCGTCCTTCTTGGCCACGCTCGTCGCGGCTTTGGTCTTCGCGGCCTTCGTTGTCGGAGCTTTGGTCATCGGGGCACCTCAAGGTTAGTCTCGGCCATATGTAGGCGGCAGAACGCCAGCAAACGGCTCTGTGTCGCGCGTGGGAAGACAGGATGAGCGGCTTCGCCCGGGATGTCGCCTGGATGCAACAGTCTGCCCGATGCGGCAAGGTGGATCGCAATGGATTGGCAGCGGGCCTGCCTCGGACGGCGCCGTGCACATCGTGGTTGGCGCAGGTCAGCACAGGGCTGCTTCACGCGGCGGCGTTGCGGCGGCAACCGACCAGGCGTGCTATGGCATCCTCCATGTCTGAAGCCAAGCCGCCCGCCCCACCTGCCGCCTTCACGCCCGCCGAGCGCGACTACATCCGACGCGAACTCGACATGTTCTTCTCGACGCTGCCCAGCGTCGCCGAGGGCTTCCACCTCAAGACGTGGCGGGGCGGCCCGCAGGCAGGCCAGCCCAAGGTGCCGCAGGCTGCGCGAGGGCTGCTGGAGCGCAGACTGATGCGCCTTGACGCGACGACCCGCTGGCCGCGGCTGTTCTTCACCGACGCTGGACTGGCTCCGCTGCGGGCGATGATGGACGACCGGCGTTTCGCCGATCCGGCCAAGTTCGCGCACGTGCGCCAGGAACTCGGCCTTGACCCAGCCCCGAACCATGCCGAGCAGCCGTGACGCGGTCACCCCGGGGGGACGAGAACAGCTCGTCTCGCGACAGGCTGGTTTTCACCGGCCCGGTGATGCCGTATCAGGACGGTCCTGAACCACAAGGATCGCAGATGGCTCGCAAGCTGAAAGCCGTCAGCAGCAACGACTTTGCCAGCTCCCCCGAAGAGGTCTTGGCTGCCCTAAGTGACGCCCCTGCCCCGGTGCGCCGGGGACGCAAGCCGAAGGCGGCTGCCTCGCCCGAACCGCTGGCCACGATGGACAGCGACGTTGAGCTGGGCGGCAGCGCCGACGCCGACGGCAGCATCGCCGACCCGGTCGCGGCGCTCGTGCGCAAGCGGCCCGGCCCCAAGCCGAAGCAGCGGGCTGGCGCGGCCGAGGCGGTTCCGCTTCGGAAGGGTGCTAGGGCGAAGCCCAAACGGAAGGCCCGCGCATCGGAGGCCACTCCGGAACCCATGTCGGCCGCAGACAGCAGACCGGACGCCGGGACAGATGGCCAGCAGGACCAGCAAGAGCAGCGCCGTGGCCCTGAGCCGGCCACGCCGGAGCCCACCCCTACCTTGGCCACCAGCAACGCAGCATCGTCCGGCTCAAGCCAGAACGCAGCGACCTCGGCGCAGCCTGCGGCCCAGTGGGACCGGGCCACCGACACGGTGCGGTTCGACTGGACCGAGATCGAGCACACGGCGTCGCAGGACGGCCCCAACCAGGTCATGGCCAAGCTGCTGGTGGCGGCCCGTGCGGAGGGCGCCAACTCGCGCTGGCCGCTCTGAAAGGCGCTTGCCGGGCCTCATCGGTCCTGCCGGCCAACGCTCCCTCCCCCGTTCTTGGCCTCCGGGGTGGCCACCTGCGCATCCTGAACAGGCTTGGCACCCCGGTCGTGTTAACGCTAGGTTACGCCCCGTTCAGGGGGGAAAGCAGCAGATATGGCGAGCGGAACAGTCAAGTGGTTCAACCCTGACAAGGGTTTCGGCTTCATCCAGCCGCAGGACGGCAGCAAGGACGTGTTCGTGCACATCACGGCCTTGCAGGCGGCTGGGATCAATAGCCTGAACGACGGCCAGAAGGTCAGCTTCGACGTCGTAACCGAGCGCGGCAAGCAAGCCGCATCCAACTTGAAGCTTGGCTGACCCCTGATGCTGCACCGCCTGGCCCAGCCTTCGGTGGCGACACCCGTCCCCCTAGAGAGGGGGCACTCGCGCTTCCGGCTTCGGGTTTGCCTCAAGGGAAGTGGCGTCCGGCCATATGGCTGGGAAGTCTATGACGAAGAGGACGGCAGGAGCGTGCGGCAATCGTCGCTGCGGTTCCGCACGTCGGCCGAGGCGTGGGAAGCAGGCGCGGCAGTCTTGGATAGCCAGGAATAAAGGCCATAGGGCCAGCGCGCCCGGTGTGGTTCGGCAACTGCCGGGGTTGTTTGGTTCTTTGACCAGCTATTGCGTTCTGCAGGGCGGTTCTGCCCTTCAGCCGACGCCAGGTTTTGGCAGCGGCCGTGACGAGCTTGAACATCGTCAGTCCAGTCGTATCCTGGACAACGCGCCCTTGGTGCGCACGGTCCGACGCCATACCCTGGCAAACACGCTCTCGAGCGAGTTGGACGTCCGCAGGCGTCCCGGTGCTCGGCTGGAAAACCGTAGAAGGTCAGCAGCGCATTGCGGTCTTTGGTCAAGCAAGTGACGGCCTTCTCGTACTTCGACACCGCGGCCTGCTCGGGACATGGCTGAACGCCTGGGCCCTCCATGCCCATGGCTGTTACCAGAAGCTCGGCTCCACGGGATGCGGGCGAACCACGGGCTATTCGCCGACCATTACCGCATCTTCCACGTGAAGCGGTTCGCGTGACCCGCCTTTGTGCAGCAGGGCATGTCACGCGAAGGCGCCATCCATGGCCACGCCGCTGGCCCGGATCTCGCGGATCACCGGGGTTACGTTCTCCGCAAAGCTGCAGGCCCCCTCGGCGGTGCGCGCCGCCCCGGTTGCCCCGGCTGCGGCCAAGTTGGCCGGGTTGCCGAGCCGGGCACCCTGCCGCTTGCGCGGCCAGCGCGGCGCGGGGGCGTTCGGAGATCATGCGCCGCTCCTTCTCGGCCAGCGCCGCATAGATGTGCAGCATGAAAGGGTCCACGTTCGCGCCGAGTTCGGCCACCAGGAAAGGCAAGCGGCTGGCCATCAGGCCGGCGATGAAGTTGACGTCGCGCGAGAGAGCCGGTCGAGCTTGGCGACCAGCACGGGGCAGCGCAGGCGGCGGGCAGCGGCCTGCGCCGCGGCGAGCTGGGGTCGGCGGTCGAGGGCATCTGACCCCTTCCCTGTCTCGACCTCGGTGAAGGCGTCGGCCACATCCATGCCGTTCCCGGCTGTGAAAGCGGCGAAGCGCTCTCGTTAGGCATTCAGTCCTAATCCGGACCGGCCCTGCCGTTCGGTGGACACGCGGCAGTAGGCGATCACGGGCTCCATCGGGCGCCAGGATGAGGCTGTTCCGTCCCTTGTAGCAAGAGGCCAAACGCACGTTTGGCCTCTTGACGGGCATCGCGGGACCGAGCGAGCCCGGCTCATCCATCGCTGGCGGGCGGGGCCACCGACGAGGCGTTGCATAACCATCCACCTTGCGCTTGGGTTCTGCAACTGCAAAGCTGAACTTGATCAGGGTCATAGGTCTAACTTTGGTAACTGGGGCAAAACCCCGGGCACGCAGTTGCAGCAGAACAAAGGTCAGAGTGGGTCGGTAGTAACTGGGGCAAAACCCCGGGCAAAGACGAACCGCATTCCAATCTATATCACTAAAAGAACGAAAAAAGCCGCATATATTCAAGGTGGTAGAGTTACCGACCCACTCTGACCTTTGTTCTGCTGCAACTGCGTGCCCGGGGTTTTGCCCCAGTTACGGTCGGTAACTCTACCACCTTGAATATATGCGGCTTTTTTCGTTCTTTTAGTGATATAGATTGGAATGCGGTTCGTCTTTGCCCGGGGTTTTGCCCCAGTTACTAACTTTGTTCAAGTTCTGGAACGTGTAGATATGCAACGAAGCTGGCGCACTGATCATCATCGTTGTGGACCGCGGGGCAGCCGTTGAACCTGAGTTTGAAGGAAGCGGGACTCCCTCCCGTTCAGCCGAGCGGCGTGGCGGCTCTCGGGTGAACCAGGGTTCATCTGGAGGCACGGCACCGTGCTGATCGGCTACCTTCGGAACTGTCCCGGACACGAAGGTCCTGCCGCTGCGCAACGCCGCTCGCTGGCCGAGGCGGGATGCGAGCAGGTCGTGGAAGAGCGGTCCGGCGCGGAGCATGGCGACGAGCAACCCGAGCTGCATGATCTGCTCGCGCGCCTCCAGGCCGGCGATGTCGTGGTAGTCCCACGCCTGGACAGCCTGGGCCGCTCCCTGCCCAACGTGGTACGACATGTCCAGAGGCTTACCGCGGCCGGCATCGGGCTGCGGAGCCTGGCCGAGGCGCTCGACACCCCACCACGTTCTCAGATTGCCGAGATGATCGTCGTGGTTGGGCAGGGCGAGGGTCAGGAAACCGGCAGCCGTCGGCGCCGCGCCGGGGGCCGCCCGCCCAAGCTGTCGCCCGCTCAGCAGGCGGACGTCGTCGAGACCGTGCTGTCAGGCCTGGGCACCGCCGCCGCTATGGCCAAGAACTACCTTGTCAGCCCCGCCACGATCAGCCGGCTGCTGGCTGCCCGACTGGCGGATGCAGCGGCACCGGCGCCGGGCGGCCCTGTAGTGGGAGACGGGGTGGCCTCGGACCGGATCGTGGGCGTTCTGCCCCCGTCCGCCCTGGACGAGCGCCTGGCCATCGTGGGCACCTCCGGGTCGGGCAAGACCTATTATGAACTTCGTCCAAGCGACGTTGGACGGAGATGGCAAGCTCAAGGCGACCATCGGTGCTGGCGGTCAGAAGACCCTCATGGACCAGCAACGCTGGGTCGACGTATTCAATGCCGCTGGCTTGCCCGCCGCCGTCGAACACGACATGCCTCTCTGGCTTCGCTGCCACGTTCCGTTGTGTGTTGCGTTCGAAAGCGTGTCGGTCGCCGGTGTGCGGCGCGGAGGCGGCGCGTCGTGGGGAGAAGCGCTTGTTTTGGCGCGCGGTATCCACGCGAGCTTCGGGCTGATCAAGGGGCTAGGCTATCCCGTCTATCCAAGAGCGAAGAAGATGATCGACCGCGCCCCGGCATCGGTGGTGGCGGCGATGCTCTGGTCCATGTCGCGCGTCCGGTCGTTTCGCGAGTTGCTGGCGACGGGAAAGGCCGAATGCGTCGCCCTGGTGAACGCCATGGTGGCGGCCGCGCCGTTCGCAAAAGGGCCTGTCGTCGTGCCCGATATCCAAGCCATGAAGCCGTCGTAGCAAGCCGTTCCGGAAAGTGGCGATCCTGCGGCTCCGGTCTGTTGCCGACGTAAGCAGCGAATGCGAGTGGTCGGAGGCTGCCGATCGGGACGCCATGGTCGTCTACTTTCGGCGAGAGGCGTTCGACGGCTTAACGGCCGACTTGGGTCGAATGCGGCCGGTCGGGCTGGGACAGCCCAGCGACGGTGGACCCGTGCTGTTCCTGTTGATGCCAGGGCCGTCATCCCTCGCCCCCAATACTTGATGTCTTATCCGGTGTTGTTTGGTTGGAAAGCCGGGACACTAACCGATCGGCCGCCTCTACATCCCCTTTGACTGCGGCCCGCTCGTCTTCGGTCCGATCTAGCCGTTGCAGCATGCGGACGTGCCGATCTTTTTGGCGCGACAGTGTGTCCGCAAAAGCTGCGGTTGGCTCGTAGAAGCTGCACCGTGCGCAAGCCATCCGGTGCGCACACATGGCGTAGGCCGAGTTTGTACACCAGCCGTGGCCGAGATCATATCGCAGCACAGGCTGACCCGGCTCCGGACGGCCGTCCACCAGCACGGCGACTGTGCGAAGGGTTTCCGTCAACTTCGAGCTCTTGTGGAAGGCGGTCATCAACTGTGTTGGCGTAATAGCGATGTAGTGCTGGCCGGAAGCCAGCCGCCGCTGCCCGAGCCAGCGCATCACCTCAAGGGGCGTCAGCCCGGAGGTGGAACTATAAAGCTTGGTCGCCATTGTCGCCCGCGCGCGATGGCTCGTGATCGCACCTCGCGTGTCCTCGGGTGGCAACCCGGCCTTGCGCAACAGGACCGGGATGAGGACACGATTGACGAAGCCCTTACCGATCCGCTGGCCACGGTAGCAGAACAAGGGATGGTTTAGCCGTCCGGTGATGGGGTCCACCAACCGGCGCTGTACCGGCCGCAACTGCTCCCAGGCGGCGATAGCGCGGGCCATCGGCTCTTCAACGGGCTTGACGAACTCGCCGGACGTTTTGCTGACCGGAACCCGCAGCATGGCCTGGTTGAAGGCGGGTAGTCTCTCGCCGGTGGCGGGATCGCTCTGCTCCGGGACGTGCTCAATGTAGGTACAGCCGACCTCAAGCCGCTCGATCTCATTGGCCCTGCAGCCGCTGAACACCCAGGTTGCGGCCACTGCCCGTGCAAGCTCGACCGGGTATTGGTAGGTTTTCCGCACTCCCGACAGCAGGGGAAGGTCCTCTCGTTGCAGCGTCAGCGCTGCCGCGCGCAGCTTCAGCCAGTGCCCGTCATCAATCGGCCGTGGATTGTACTGCGCTGCCCGAATGACCTGGCTTGGGGTTGGGAAGGCACGGCTGGGATTGAGCCGCCGCTCGATCCATCCCCACTCCTGGATCTGGTGGAAGAACACGCGGGCCGCCGAAAGCATGCCCTTTTTGGTGTTCGGCGCCATTGGCTCGCCGGCCCGGGCCTCCAGCCGGGGCAAACGGTAGAAGTCGCCTATGCAGCTCTGGTCAACATGCCGAACATAGGCAAGCGCGAGGTCCAACGTCCAATCAGCTGGTGAGGTGATGGAGGGATGATCGCGCGCCAACCAGTGGCCCACCCTCAGCAGGGCCTGGAAGTGTTTGCCGCGGGTGGATTTGGCGGAGACCGCGGTGTCACGCCAGCGCTCGCACCATTCGACCCATGTCACGGGAACGCCTTCGCGCGCTGAGCGGACGCCCTGGCTCGGTGGCGCATAGGAGCTGAGTGGCTTCCGCGTGATGCCCAGCTCGACTAGGCCATAGCTGACGGTGAAAAGCTTCTGGCACAGGTGTCGCGACCGGATGCGCGCAGCGTAGGTCGCCAAACTTTCATCGGTGATCGCGTCGAGGCTGGGTGAGCCATGTTGAAGCAGCAACTGCGCAACGCATGTGCGCAACTGCCTCTCCTAACCCTCAACGCGGAAGCCGATGCCGGACAGCACAGCCCGCATCCGCTCGAACTCGCCATTCAGCACCGAAAGTCCGAACAGGCGCCGAGCCAGGGCAAAGGGTTGCAGTGCTTGGCAGAACCCGTTCTCCGGCGTGACAACGACGCCATACCCCCGGATCGCAGCAACTGTGAAGGCGATCTTTTCCTTGCTACAGAACAGACGGCGCACTTCCGCCCACTCCGCAGTGGTCCATCCTTGGGGAACCTTGCCGAGGTGGAGGGCGCCTCGGACGATCGCCCGCTGCACGGCAAACCGCTCTGTTGGTTCTTTATACCCGCAGCCCACGAGCGCAGACCGCACCGGCTCCAGCAAGGGTCCGATACCCTGCGCCGTGGCGTTTCGCACTGCGCCGAACGGCAGGTGCGCGACCCGCTCCAGGGCCTCACGCTCGGCGGCCGTCAACTCGGGGCCGGCTCTCTCGGGGCATGTGCTGGCAGGCGTCATAGCTGTGCGAACCGGTCGATGAGGACGGACGATGCGCGGTGGAAGGCGCGGGCCATGTCGCGCCCGCTGAGGTGAATGTAGGTCATCGTGCTCTCAAAACTGCGATGACCGGCAAAGCGTGCAAGTTCCTTGATGTCGAGACCAGCGCGAGCAAGGTCGGTCAGGCGCAGGTGGCGTAGCGTGTGCGTGCTGAAACCCGGCACATCCGCCTCACGCGCCAGCGCAGCCGCGAGCAAGCCCCAGGTGTATCCGCCAACTGGCATGCCTGCATTACGAGGGCTTGCGGAGATGAAGAGGCACGGGCCGGGGGGAGCAAGGCGGCGGCGCTCACCGAGGTAGTTACCCAGGAGGCCGCCGGTGGCAGGTGAGTAGATCACCGTGCGCCCATAGCCACCCTTGGAGTTCTCGGGCCGGACGGCAATCTGGCGGGCAGAAAAGTCGAAATCGTCTAGGCGCAGCGTGACCACCTCGTTGCGCCGGAGCGCTCCATCGTAGGCCAACATGAACATCAAGATGTCGCGTGCAGAGCGGGGCCGCAGTGCTTCCAGCAGGCTCTTCCACTGCTCGTCCGTCGGCAACTTGGGAAGGTGCCGTGGTATCGGCAGCAAACCACGACGGATCGGAACTGCCTCGCCCTCGGCTGTGCGATAGATGCCGCCGCGTGCGACTGGGTTGCGATCCAAACGGCCGCAATCAACCAGGTAGTCTCCATAGGCGCGCAGGCCAGCGAGGCGCTGCGCGACCGTCGCCCGGCTCAGTGTCGTCCCTTTCGCTCCCGGGTACCGCGAGGGCAGCTGCAGCAGATGGCGGAGGAAGGCGTGGACGCGGGGCACGTCGAGGCGCAGCACCTCCAGGTCGCCGCCAAACTCGATCAAGCCCTCCAGCGTGCGGCCATAGGCAAGGACCGTGTTACGGCTAAGGCCGCGCACATCGAGGTAGGCAAGGAACGCCGACGCAAGGGGGTCAGAGGCGCACCGCGACAGCAGGTCGGCCCATATGGGCTGGCCTGCTGCCGCGGTGTTGCTGTCGTCCTTGCCTGCTGGTCGATCGTGTTGCATCGCGCGCCATCCGCTGCCAATGCAACGTAACGTAATAGTCCGGCGGGAACACGCCCGACTCCCAGGCCGGCAGGAAGACGTGCGTGAACTCCAGCCCCTTGGCCCGGTGCAGGGTGAGCAGCCGCACCCGGGCCGTCTCATCCTCGTTCGGGCCGCTGGTGGACAGCGCCGCATGGTCCAACAGCTCGCGCGCGCTGTGGAAGCCACCGGCCAGCCCGATCAGCTCCTGCAGGTTGTCCAGCCGTCCCTCGGTGGTCTCGGCCCGGCTCTCGCGCAGCATGGCGCGGTAGCCCGTGGCATCCAGCAAGTAGGACAGCTGGTCGGCCACGGTCGCCACGCGGTCGCGCACGGCGTCGGCGAAGCCGAGGCCAGCCGTGCGGGCCTTCGGGGGCAGCGGTGCTGTCTCCAGCGCCTGGAGCAGCGAGGACTGCCGCCAGGCCGCCTCCTCTTCCAGGACCGCCATCGCCTTCGGGCCGAAGCCGCGGGCCGGCGTGTTGATCACGCGCCGCAGCCTCGTCGCCCTGCACGGCAGCCATCCGTGTGGACACTGTGCTTGCGCTGTTCCCGCGGCGCACGAGGGCGTCGACGAACTGTTGGGCCGTTCTCGCATCGACTTCGCCCCAGGTGGTGCGATTCTGATGCAGCGCACCGAACCAGAGCGCGACGCCCTTCGAGTACGTCTCGACGGTGTCCATCGAGGTGCGTCGCTTGACCAGATCCAGCAGCCACCACGAGGGTGCCGGCTCCAGCTGGCCGGCGACAAGGATCAACGGGACGGCGGGATACGCGACCTCGCGTTTGCCGCTGGTCGCGTCCAGGTCGATCACCCGCACGCGCAAGTTCTCGTCCGAGTGGATGCGTTGTGTTCGGCGGGTGTCTGCGGAGCGGCGAACGTCCGAGCGTGGTCGCATAACGAGCGGGAGCGTGCGTGCTTCGTTCCGAACAAGTCAAAGGTTTTCCGCGCTATTCTGGGTAATCGCCGAAGTCGGCGGCATTGCCATCCCGCAGCACCCGCTGATACTCGGCATACACCCGCGCGCAGGCGCGCAGGCCCTGCGGGTCATCTAGCATATCGTCGTGGTTGGCCGCAGCGATCATAGCCTCGACGCGCTCTGGCGCCTCCTCCGGGGTGATCAGGCTGTCCTTGAAGCGGGACAGCCGGTTGCACATGGCCTTCAGCGGGTCGCGGCCGATGCTGGTGGCCTCGTCGCCATCGGCCAGGTTGAGGGCCTTCATCACTCGCTTGACGATGCGACGGCTGTCATCGGCGTCGAGGATGTCGAAGCCTGGCCGCAGGCCGGCCACCTCCGGCTCGATCCGCAGCTGGCGTGCGCCCAGGCCGTGGAAGGTGCCGATCCAGCGCGGCGCCGCCTCGTCACCCAGGGCGACACGGATGCGCGCGCCCATCTCCGCCGCCGCCTTGCTGGTGAAGGTGACGACGAGGATGCGGCCGGGTGCGATGCCGCGCACCTGGATGCGGTGCCCGACGGCATGGGAGAGCGTCTTGGTCTTGCCGGCTCCTGCCCCTGCCAGCACCAGCACTGCGCCGGGTTGGATCGCTGCGGCGTGCTGTTGCGGCGTCAGGCCGCCCAGGACCTGAATGTCCCCGTCCATCACTGCACCTCCGTAACGCAGTTCCAGCCATTAGGTCACCTTGCAAGTGTCCTGTTGATAACGTGCTCGGTGACAGCCGCAGGCCACCGTGAGCCACCGTTCGGGAGCCAACAGCGCGAGGGCGCCCGGCGAGGTCGAGCATGGTGCCG
>JAABUQ010008481.1_pt1 | contig 14396 bp, 16 predicted proteins | sample 5560001 | NCBI WGS metagenome assembly JAABUQ01 (sample SAMN10711888, study PRJNA513371) | rock metagenome | isolation source: Antarctica rocks | place: Antarctica: Victoria Land, Finger Mt nord | collected 2015-12-18
CCTTGCGGGAGGAGGCCGGGAGGAGGGTTACCGTGTACGGAGCAGCATCATGGCACTCAACGGCCTCAACCACGTTTCCACCCGCCCGGGCGATCTCGAGGCGACCAAGGATTTCTACGTCGACGCGCTCGGGCTCGCGGTGGGCCAGCGGCCGACATTGCCGTTCCCCGGCTACTGGCTGTACTGCGGCAAGCAGGCGGTGATCCACCTGCTCGGCACCGAGCTTGGCGCCGGCGGCGAGCCGCCGGCGACCGGACGCCTCGACCACATCGCCTTCGAGGGCACCGGGCTCGACGAGATCAAGCAACGCCTGGCCAGGCAGCAAATCAGGTACGAAGAGCGCGAGATCGCCTCGGTCAACCTGACGCAGCTGTTCCTGCATGACCCCGACGGCGTCGCGGTGGAGATCAATTTTCCTCACACCTGACGCGCGCCCGCCGGCTTTGCGCTGAGCGTCTCGCGGCCTAGTGTCGCCGCGAGGCACGGGGGACGCGGCATGTTGAGTCTGGCTGGCAAGGTGGCGATCGTTTCGGGTGCGGGCTCGGTCGGCCCCGGCTGGGGCAACGGACGCGCGACGGCGACACTGCTCGCACGCCAGGGCGCGCAGATGTTCCTGCTCGACCGCAGCGCGCCCGCGCTCGATGAAACGCGCGCGATCATCGAGGGCGAGGGTAACGCCTGCGAAACCCGGGTTTGCGACGCGCTCGACTCCGGGCAGGTCAAGGACGCGGTGGAGGCGTGCGTCGCGCGCTTCGGCCGCGTCGACATCTTGGTGAACAACGTGGGCGGCTCGGCGCCGGGCGGCCCGGTGGAGATGTCGGAGGAAACCTTCGACGCGCAGATCGACCAGAACCTGAAGACCGCGTTCCTGGGCTGCAAGCACGCGCTGCCGGTGATGGAGCGGCAGGGCAAGGGTGCGATCGTCAATATCGCTTCCGTCGCCGGCTTGCGCGACCATCTCGGGCGCACGCATGTCGGCTACAGCGCGAGCAAGGCCGGCGTGATCCAGCTCTCACGCAGCACAGGGGTGAAATACGCCCCGCTCGGCGTCCGCGTGAACACGGTGGTTCCCGGGCTGATGAACACGCCGCTGGTGACGCACCGGCTGGCGCGGCAGATCGGCAACAACGACGCCGAGGCGCTGATCGCCGACCGCCACAAGCGGGTGCCGATGGGGCACATGGGCGACGGATGGGACGTGGCGCACGCCGTGCTGTTCCTCGCCTCCGACGATGCGCGCTTCATCACCGCGACCGAGATTGTCGTCGATGGCGGACAGATCGCGACCACACCGTGACGGAGGAAACCATGACCGAACGCTTCGCGCCGCTGACCGAGGACGCGATGAGTGCCGAGCAGAAGCGCGTGGCGCAGGGCATCGCGTCCGGCCCGCGCGGCAGCTGGCAGCGCGGGCCGTTCAAGGCGTTGCTGCGCAGCCCCGAGATCGCCGACCGGGTGCAGAAGGTGGGCGAGTTCGTGCGGTTCCGTAGCTCGATCGAGCCGCGGCTGAACGAGCTCGCGATCATTCTCTGCGCTCGCAAGTGGACCGCGCAGTACGAGTGGTTCGCGCATCGCAAGCTGGCGATCGACGCCGGACTGCGGCCGGCGATCGCCGACGCCATCGCCGAGGGCAAGCGCCCCGTCGATCTCGCCGAGGATGAGGCGGCGGTGTACGATTTCGCGCACCAGCTGCTGCACACCGGGCAGGTGAGCGATGACGCGTTCGCCGGCGTGAAGGGCCGGTTTGGGGAGCAAGGCGTGATCGACCTGATCGGCGCCGTTGGCTACTACACGACCGTTTCATTCGTGCTGAACGTCGATCGAGTACCGTTGCCCGCCGACGCGACGCCGCTCAGGCCACTGTAATCCTTGGCCGCGCCGACGATCACGCTGACCGACGCCGTTCCCGACGACGCCGACGACGTGATCGGCGGCGGTCTCGACGATTTCAACGAGCAGCAGACCGGCTACCGCGACGCGCGCCCGCTCGCCGTGCTGGTGCGCGAGCCGGAAACGGGCGCGCTGATCGGCGGCCTCCTCGGTCGCACGTCGTACGGGTTGCTCTTCATCAACATCGTCTTCCTTCCCGAGAGCTTGCGCGGCTCCGGCATCGGGACCGAGATGCTGCGGCGCGTCGAGGAGGAAGGCAGAAGACGCGGCTGCAAGTCGGGCTTCCTGTTCACGATCACCTTCCAGGCGCCCGAGTTCTATCGAAACCACGGCTGGGAGGAGTTCGGCCGCATCGACTGCGACCCGCCCGGCACCGCGCGCGTGTTCTTCCGTAAGCGCTTCGACTAGCGGACGGACGAGCCGTCTTGAGCGTCGCTCCGGCGAACGCCGGGGTCCAGGGCCCGGGACGGAGCGTTCTGGATTCCGGCTTTCGCCGGAATGACGGCGTCATGAGGGCCGGCCCTCGCGGGAATGACGGCGTAATGAACGGCTCGCGCGTTGCGAGGGCGGGTGACGCGTGCGAGGCTTGGAGCGAGGGAACGAGGAGAAGGCAATGCAGGAACTGCTATCCATCGCGGAGCAGATCGGGGCGCGGCTGAAGGCGCGCGGGGAGACGGTCGCGGTGTTCGAGTCCTCGACCGGCGGGCTGGTCTCGGCGGCGCTGCTGTCGGTGCCGGGCGCGTCGGTGTATTTCCTCGGCGGCGGGGTCATCTACACGCGTCAGGCGCGCGACGCGGTCGCCGGCATCGGCGAGGCCGCCATGCAGGGCGTGCGCGCCTCGACCGAGCCGTATGCCGCGCTGCTGGCGCAACACGCACGCGGCAAGCTCGGCGCGACCTGGGGCGTCGGCGAGACCGGCGCCACCGGCCCGACCGGCAACCGGTACGGCGACAAGCCCGGGCATACCTGCTTCGCCCTCGCGGGGCCGGTCGAGCGCGCCGTGACCCTGGAGACCGGCAGCGAGGACCGCGTTGCCAACATGCACCGCTTCGCGCGCGAGGTGCTCGATATGTTGCGGCAGGCGCTGGGCTGAGGGCCGCTTCCGCCGATCAGCGGCCGGCGCTGCGCTCCTTGTCGCCCATCAGTCGGGCAAGGGTCGGCTCCATCGCGGCCGCCATTCGCGCCTGTCCCTCGGGCGACGGATGAAGCGGCGGGCGAGGCGGCGACATCTTGGGGTCGAGGAATAGGTCGCGGTCGAGCCGGCCGTCGCGCATGAACACGCTCGTGAGATCGAGGTAGGTCACGTCGCCCCCACTGGGGCCGCTGGCTTGGCCGAACCGTTGTGCCAGCGCGCGGTTGATCTCGGCCGTCGTCTCGCTCACCCAGGCGGAGCGCTCGCTCGGCAGCACGCTCAGCAGCAGGATTTTCGTGCGCGGCAGGCGCCGGCGCACGGCCGCGACGTCGGCCTCGATCCCCGCCACCGTGTCGGCGGCCGACCAGTGCACCCGGCCGAGATTGTTGGCGCCGATCAGGATCACCGCGACCTTGGGCGCGATGCTGTCCACCTCGCCGTTCTCGATGCGCCAGAGCAGGTGCGCCGTGGTGTCGCCGGTAAAGCCCATGTTGACGGCGTCGCGGCCGCCGTAGAAGTGCTCCCAGCCGAGCCGGAAATCGGCCCAGTCGGGCGGCCCCCGGCGCTCCCAGTCCTCGGTGATCGAGTCGCCGAGCAGGATCAGCCCGACATGGCCCTGGCGGATGCGGTCGAGCACCGCTTCGTGGCGCGCGCGCCACCACGGCAGGTCCATGCGCGAGAGCGGCGTCGCGGCGAGCGGGAGGTGGGCGGCGGCGGTGAGGAGGAGCAGGGCGAATAGGAACGGCAGGGGTCGTCGTGCTGAGGGATATTTCAAGCCCCGACCACCTCCGCGATCTCCGCCTCCTCCAACCCCGCCTCGCGCAGCACCTCGCTCGTGTGCTCGCCGAGGCGTGGGGCCAGGCGGCGGATCGAGCCGGGCGAGGCGGACAAGGCGGCGGGTACCGCCGTCACCACCGTCTTTCCCTCCGACGGGTGCGCGGCCTCCTGGAAGAAGCCGGTCTCGCGCAGGTAGAGGTTGTCCAGCAGGTCGGGCAGGGTGCCGGCCTCGCCGCAGGGGATGTCGGCCGCCTGGAACAGCACGAGCCACTCGGCCGTCGTGCGGAGCGGCAGGCCGTCGGTCAGCACGCCGTAGCACGCGTCCACGTTGTCCGAGCGGGCGGCGATGGAGACGAAGCGCGGGTCGGCGATCAGCTCGGGGCGACCCACCGCTTCGAAGATGCGCGCCCATTGCACGTCGCTCACGGCGATCACCGAGATGTAGCCGTCCTTGGTCCGGTACGGCCGCCGGTGCGGCGTCAGCATGCGCGGGTAGCCCATGCCGCGCTCGGGCTCGCCGATCGCCGCCCCCCACATGTGCTCGACCAGCATGAAGTTGAGCATCGTCTCCATCATCGGCACGTGTACTTCCTGGCCCTCGCCGGTGCGCTCGCGATGGAACAGCGCCATGCCGACCATGGAGGCGAGCATGTGCCCGCTCACCTTGTCGGCGGCGACGGTCGGGAAGTAGCGCGGCGCGCCGTCCGGCCCGGCGTTGAGCGAGGCGGTGCCGGTGAGGCCCTGGATCAGATCGTCGTAGGCCGGGCTGTCCTGCATCGAGCTGCCTTTGCGAAAGCCGCTCGCGCAGGCGAGGATGATACGGGGGTTGCGGGCGGCGAGGCTGGCGTAGTCGAGCCCGAGCCGCGCCGCCGCGCCGAGCCGCATGTTGTGCACCAGCACGTCGGCGCCCTCGATCAAACGCCCAAGGGCGGCGCGGGGCCTCGCTTGCTTGAGATCGAGCACGACGCTGCGCTTGTTGCGGTTCAGCATCATGAAATAGGCGCCCATGCCGGGCGAGCGGCCCGGCCCGATCTGGCGGCAGTTGTCGCCGTCGGGGGTTTCCACCTTGATGACGTCGGCGCCCATGTCGCCCAGGGTCTGCGTCGCGAACGGGCCGAGCACGACCGTCGTGAGGTCGATCACCCGGATGCCGGCCAGCGGCCCACGGTTGGTCACGCGCCGAGCACGAAGGCCATGTAGGCGAGGCTGCCGAGCCCGACCGCCAGGCAGTAATAGGCGAACGGGTTCAGCGCCCAGGCGTCGTGGCTGCGGAAGTAGCGCATCAGGAACGCGGTGCTGAGGTAGGCGGTGATGCCGGCGATCACCGCGGCCACCGCCGAGAGCGCGAAGACGCCGGCGGGGATGCTCCCGTGCATCAGCTTGGGCACCTCCAGCACGGTGGCGCCGAGGATGATCGGCGTCGCGATCAGGAACGAGAAATGCGCCGCACCCCCGTGGTCGATGCCGCGCAGCAGGCCGCCGACGATGGTCGCCCCCGACCGGGAGATCCCCGGTATCAGCGCCGTGCACTGCCAGCAGCCGATCATCGCCGCATCGGCGAGGGTGATGGTCGACAGCGCCTGGTGGGTTGCGTTGCGCCGGCGCAGTCGCTCGCCGAACAGCAGCAGGAGGCCGTTGACGACCAGGAAGGCGGCGGCCACGAACGGCGAGCCGAACAGGCCGCGCACGGCCTTCTCGAGCAGGAAGCCGACCACGACGGCGGGGATCGTGGCGACCACGATGAGCAGCAGCACCCGCCGGCTCTCGGCGATCTGATGGGTCGAGCCGATGCCGAGCACCCCGGTCAGCAACGCCCACCAGTCCTTCCAGAAATACAGCAGCAGGGCGACGGCGGTGCCGAGGTGCAGCATCACCAGGAACGGCAGGAATTCCGGCGACCGCTGGTCGACCGGCCAGTCGAGCAGCCGGGGCAGCACGACCGCGTGGCCGAGGCTGCTCACCGGGAAAAGCTCGGTCGCCCCCTGAAGGATGGCGATGACGATCGCTTGCAGGGTGGTCATGCGGGTGGCGGCCTCCGGCACTGCTGGTGCGGCGGGGCGTTCCTGACTGAAAACGCCACCGTTTGGCAACCCTCGCGTGCGTCGGCCCAAGCTTCAGTCTTGGAACCGGGGCTCGTCGCGTGATATCCGGCCTAGGCGGGAAGCCCACCGGGACACGCGACGCCAGAAGCCGTTCGTCCTCCGTGTCGCTGGTCCCGGGACCACGGGTAGCCACGCTGGGCGTCCGGCCCGAAGCAGCTCGCGTCTTGCCGATTTCTCCAACGGCGCCATCGCCAGCAGCGCGTCGGTGAGCGCGGCGAAGCCGAGCGTCATGCCAAGTCGATCGATCACCACGACGGCGGACGCGGTGCGCCCAATCCTGAACGCGGGCAATGCGGCGCGGTGGATGTAAACTTCGATGACCTCGTCGCAGCCCGCGTAACTCGGCGTGACGATAACGCGGTAGCCCTTGGGCGCGACAAGGCTCGCCCATCTGATCGCGGTCAGAGCCTCTTCGATGGTGAACGCGCATCCGCTTGGATGGCGAGATCGGTGGCCTGCGGGTCCCGAACTCGTTGGACAGGGCCTCATCGCTGAGGTGTCGCTACTTGAGCCGGCACCTCGCCGACAATTTGCCTGAGCGCGCCCGTCAGATTCTGGATGACGGTCGCGCCGATTAGGACCAGGGCAACCATCACCAGGAGCTTGATCGGCAAAATCGCAGTTGACCAGCGGTCTTCGGGTCCCGCATCGTGATGCCGCCCCGAGACATCAGCGCGCTTTCTGACCAAGCATGCGACACCGAGGGCGAGAGCGGAGATAAGCAAGATCGTCGTCACGAGAACGGTGCGTAAGGTGATCCAGCATGCAATCGGCAGCAGAGAATGGCACATGTCGGACGGGAGTTAAATTAGTCCGCATAAAGAATCGACGCGCAGCGATAATCGGCGGAATAAAGAAACAATAAGCACGAGGTCTATCGTGCACGATTACCCATGACGACTGCTGCCGTGCACTGATCTCGCGTCAGTCGTTCAACGGATAGGACGCCATCAGCCGTCGCTGCAGCCGCCAGAGCCGAAGCGTTTCGGGTATCCCGGTCGGGCGGTGCCCGCGCGCGCGGTTGGCCGCGCCGATGCGGAACGCGGCGCCGTAATGCTGGAACTGGGTCCGCCAGGCATCCAGCAGCGTCGTCCGCCGGTCCCAGATATGCGTCGCCTCGGACCCGGCTCCGTTGATCTCGATGATCCGCAGCCCTTCGCCGCGGTGCAGGTCCGCGCGGGACGTGAAACGCACGTCGATCCGGCCGAAATGGAACTCGGGCAATGCCTGCGCCACGCGCTCGACAACATCCGCGAGCGCGTCCGTCGCCTCGTTGGTGGCGTCCTCGAACACCGATCCCTTGCAGTGGTTGCCCACGAACACCAGCCGCACGCGCTCCCCTGCCGCCGGAACGGTGTCAAGGCGGCCTTCAAGCCGAGGGAGATACAGATGCGACAGGCGGCCGGCGCGCGGATCGGCCAGGATCAGGGCGCGCAACGTCGAGCGGCCGTCCCCGGTCACCGATGGCGCGTGCTTCAGCGTGATCGAGGTGATCCGGCCCCGGCTCGCTCCCGGCGGACGCACGTAGAACAAGCCAGCCTCGCCGGGTTCGGGAGCGAGCGCCTGCAGCACCACGCGGAGCCGCCTCGGGTAGACCGCGAGATAGCGCGCGAGCCCTTCGCGGTCATGCACCAGGCGGACGCCGGTGCCGTTGCAGCCGATGTCGGGCTTGGCGACCAGTGGGAAGCCGATCCCCGCCCGTGCCAGCGCTTGCTCGGCCGACGCGAGATCGTCCCGCGGACCGGTGCCGGTGACGAAACTGGTGTAGGGCACCACCAAGCGGCGGGCCTCGCCCGTCATCTGGTCGAGGATCTCGGTCTTCGACTCGCCGCACAGCCCGCCGGCGGTGATGCGAGGGTTGGCCGCCGTGGGGAGCAGCATGCCGCGATGGCGGATGCCGAGGGCGATCCAGTGCACCACGATGGGCGTGTAGAACATCCACCCCGGCCAGAACTCGAAGAAGGAGACCGGCGCGTCCTCCGCCCCGGAACGGGGCGCAGCGCGCAAAGCCGCGTCGAGCTTCACCGGACAGCCGGCTGCGCGCGCGCAGCAAGCCGCCCGACGATCAGCAGGGTCAGCGCGAAACCGGCGGCTCCCGCCCAGCGCCAGGCCCCGAAATGGTCTATCAGCACTTGGCCAAGCCGCAGCGAGACGCCGAACAGGAGCGTGGTCCACGCCAACGTCGCGATGATCGCCGCGAGAGCGAAACGCCGGAAATCGGCGCCGAGGAAGCCGCACGCGGTGTAGGCCGGGAGGCGCATACCCGGCAGGAACCGGCTGACCAGTACTACCTTGAACACCCGCCCGCGCAACCAACTCCCGAGCGCACGCGATCGCTCGGGCGGAACGAACCGAGCGATCCAGCGGCTGCGTGCCGAAAGCCGCCCGATGCCGTAGAGGCCGAGATCACCGACCACCACGCCGACGTAAAGTGCCAAGAGCGCCACCCAGATCGGAATGCCCCCGTCGGCCGCCCGCATGGCGGCGAGCACCGTCGCCGCGTCCTCGAGGATGAACGTCCCCAGAATGATGGCGACCGCTTGCGCGAGCCGGCTCGCGCCCGCGAGTTGGAGCAGCGAGGCGAGGGAAGTACCGACCATGTGCATCCGTTCAGCCGGCTCCTAACCCACGCCGTTGCAATCCATCCCGACCGCATAACCGAGGAGTTGCAAGCTGGCCGGACCGTCCAAGTTGACGGCGAACCGATCAGGAGTGCGTGAACTCCCCGCTTGCCTCGTTTCCCATGCTTCATACCGTCAAGGGGTAACCGGCGAAAAGATGGGGATGTCGGGACACGATCACCAGGATCTTGGGCCGGAAAGGTGACGTGGCCCGAGGGCAGCGGAGTCTAACCGGGTGCGGAACTTTCCGCCCGTTGCCGTGTTTGTCGCCCGCCCGGCCATTTGCAGTTGCGAGACGTCGCCGGCAGGCAGAAAGGGACATGATGATGCGCCAGCGCCTTGTTCTTTGCCTTTCGATGCTGGCACTCCTCGGCGCCGGCTCGATGCTGACCGGCTGCAACACGACGGCCGGCGCCGGACAGGATGTGTCGAACGCGGGGCACGCGGTAACCAGGGCCGCGGACAAGCTCAAGCCCTGAACGGGTCTGTCCGTGATGCGGGCGGAGGCGCTCGGTCCGTGCGGCTTAGCGATACTTGTTGCCTGAGCAGGAGCGAAGCATGGAACTCGGCCGACTTGGCGTTTGGTACGCGATCGATCGCCTCAAGGGTCAGGAGATCGGCCGGTTTCTGCAAACCGTTGAGGCTTCCGGATACGACACGCTGTGGTACCCGGAAGCGACCGGTTTCGAGTCGCTGGCGATCGCGGGGCATATGCTCGGCCTGACGACCCGGCTGAAGGTCGGCAGCTCGATCGCCAACATCTACGCGCGGGACGCGTTCACGGCCCGGCGCGGGCTGCGGACGCTCACCGGTCTCTATGGAGATCGGTTCATCCTCGGCCTAGGCGTGAGCCATGTCCCGCTGGTGGAGGGGGTGCGCGGGCACCAATACGAGAAGCCGGTGCCGGCGATGCGGGCCTATCTCGACGGCATCCTCAAGGGTCAGGCCGGCGCCGACGAATGGCCGGTCGCCATCGCGGCGCTCGGGCCGCTGATGCTCAAGCTGGCCGGCGAGCGGACCCGCGGTGCTTTGCCGTACAACGTGACGCCGGAACACACCGCCAAGGCCAAGAGCATCCTCGGGCCGTCGAAATGGCTCGCGGTGGAGCAGAAGGTCTGCCTGGAAACCGACCCGGCCAAGGCCCGCGCGCTCGGCCGCGCCGAGCTGTCGCGCTACATGGCCTTGCCCAACTACCGCGACAACTGGCTGCGCATCGGCTTCACCGAGGCCGAACTTGCGGACGGCGGCAGCGACCGTTTCATCGACGCGATGGTCGCCTGGGGCGATGCCGAGACGGTGCGAGGCAAGCTGCGCGCCCATTTCGACGCCGGCGCCACGCATGTGTGCCTGCAACCGGTCCACCCGGAAGGCGATTTCGGCGCCCGCGACGCCGCACTCAAGGTGCTGGCGGATACCTGACGGCGTTCCCGATTTCAGGCGAACAGGTCGGCGAGCGCGATCCCCGGCGGGTCGAGCGTGACCTCCCCGTTGCGGATGATGCGGGTCGAAATAGCGCCGTCGTCGTCTCGACGGTGGTGGATGAGCGTGCGGTTCTCCGTCTTCGCGATCAGGTAGTGCCGCAGGGACGGCAGCCGGAAGTAGTCTTCGAGCTTGGCCCCTGCATCGCGCGACCGACTGGAGGGCGACAGCACCTCCACGATCACCAGAGGATCGGTCACCTTGACCGCGTCGGGCGGCAAGGGCGGCCCGCAGCGAAGCATGGCGTCCGGCTCGTAGACCGTCGCCTCGTCAACCGCGATCGCCATGCCGTCCGTGAACGCCTCGCAGGGCAGGCTCGCCGCTTCCACCGCGTCGGCCAACTTGCGCACGATCTGCAGCTTGGCTCTGGCGTGGGCGGCGCGCTCCGGCGCCATGTCGACAACCTCTCCCGATACCAGCTCGAAGCGCTGGCCGCTCGGCCGTGCCATTGCCCAGGCGATGAACTCGTCGGAAGTCATGCGGGCGGGCGCTGTTTCCGGCATATGCCTCCTTAGCACGCGATACCGTTGCGCGCGTGTCGCTTCCCGTGCCTCAATGCGGCTAACGAGGTTGCACTCCGCCGGATTGCACAGGAGCCGGGACGATGAACGACAGCGCAATGCCCAACCGCTTCGACCGCACCGTCGAGGACCTCGGCAACGTGGTTGAACTCGGCCATGTCAACGTCACGGTGCCCGACCAGCGGCTCGCGACGCTGTACTACATCAGCGGCCTCGGCCTGACCCGCGATCCCTATCTCATGACCGGCGTCGACAACATGTGGGCCAATGTCGGGCGCTCGCAGTTCCACCTGCCAAGTCGCCCGGCGCAGGTGGTTCGCGGGATCACCGGGCTGGTGGTGCCCGACATCGGCGCGCTGCTCGCCCGGCTCGCCCGCGTGCAGAAAGAGCTTTCGGACACGAAGTTCAGCTTCCGTGAGACCGCAGACGGCGTCGATACCGTTTGCCCCTGGGGCAATCGCATCCGCTGTCATGCGCCCGACGAAGTCAGCTTCGGGGCGATGCGGCTCGGGATGCCGTACGTGGAGTTCGACGTGCCGCCCGGCACGCTGGACGGCATCGTGCGCTTCTATCGCGAGATCCTCGGCGGAACGGCGTTCACCGCCGGCGAGGAAGCCGGCCGTCACGCCCGGGCCGTCGTCGGCGACGGCAACGCGCTGATCTTCCGCGAGGCCGAGGTGAGCCTGCCGCCGTTCGACGGCCACCACGTCCAGATCACTCTCGTCGACTTCTCCGGGCCGCACAGGCGGCTGCTCGAGCGCGGCCTCATCACCGAGGAAAGCGATCAGCACCAGTATCGCTTCCAGGACATCATCGACCCAGAAGACGGCCGCGTGATCTTCACCGTCGAGCACGAGGTCCGCTCGGTGCGCCACCCGATGTACGCCCGGCCGCTGGTCAACCGCGACCCGACCATCAGCAACCGTAACTACAAGCCCGGCCACCAGGAGCTGCCCTGGTCCGTGTCGCATCTGAGCTGAGCGCGACGCCGCCGGGCGCGCCACGTCTTACAGTTTCGTGCTTGCCGCCGTCGGCGGTGTCGCGGTCCGCGGCGAGCCGCGTCGGCTCACCGGAGGGGTGGTTTTCGGGCACTAGCTCCTCCGTCGAATCCGCGTAAGACAGTTATGATTTTTTTCATACCTTAGGCTATGATTCGGCATGAAGGATCAAGCCATGCCATCCCCCGACAAGCGCACCATCAGCCTACTTGCCGAGCAGGCCAGCTACATTGACGCCCTGGTCGCGTCTGGGGCCTACGCCACCGCCAGCGAGATCCTGCGTGCGGGCCTGCGCGCCTTGAAGGAACGCGACGCGGCCGCTGCGCGATGGCTTCGGGATGAGGTGGTGCCAGTCGCGGCCGCGATGCAGGCCGATCCGGGCCGGGCCATCCCCGCCGAGCAGGTCTTCGCCGACCTCCGCACCCTCCATGCGCCGGGGTTGAAAGACGGACCCAGGTGACGCGGCGGGTCGTCTTCTCGCCCGAGGCGCAAGATGACCTCCGCCAACTCTCCCTCTACATCGCCGAACGCTCGGGCACGGCGCGCGCAATCGCCTATCTGGACAGGATCGAGGCCCGCTGCCTCGGCCTGCGTGATTCCCCCGAGCGCGGTACACGGCGCGATGAGCTCTGGCCCGGCCTGCGAACGATGGGCTTCGAGCAGCGAGTCACCATCGCCTTCACCATCGCAGCCAATGCGGTGACCATTTTGCGCATCCTTTACGGCGGTCGCGACCTGGACGCGGCCTTCGACGAGGACGGCTAGCCAACAGGTTGCCGCGCCGTTGCCGCGTGGTAGGGTCAACCAGTGGCGGGGACAGGCGTTGTCGACGCGCCCGCCGACGTCCGAACTGGGACGCGTGTGGCTCGCCTGAACAGCGAAGGAATTAGCCGATGGCCACGGACATGGACCTGCTCTGCGTCAACACGATCCGCACGCTCGCCATGGATGCGGTGCAGAAGGCCAACTCCGGCCATCCGGGCTCGCCCATGGGGCTGGCGCCGGTCGGCTACACGCTGTGGAACGAGAAGCTGGTCTACGATCCCTCGGACCCGGTGTGGCCGAACCGGGACCGTTTCGTCCTCTCCGTCGGCCACGCCTCCATGCTGCTCTACGCCCTGCTGCATCTGGCCCGCGTCGAGGCGTTCGATGAGAAGGACCGCCCGCGCGGCCGCAGGGCGGTCACGCTCGACGACATCAAGCAGTTTCGTCAGCTGAGCAGCGTCTGCCCCGGGCATCCCGAGTACCATCTGACCACCGGCGTCGAATGCACGACCGGGCCGCTCGGCCAGGGGGTCGCGAACAGCGTCGGCATGGCGATCGCCGAGCGTTGGCTCGCCGCCCACTTCAACCGGCCGGACTTCCCGATCAGCCAGCACAACACCTACGCCCTGTGCGGCGACGGGGACATGATGGAGGGCATTTCCAGCGAGGCGGCGTCGCTGGCCGGGCATCTGCGGCTGGCGAACCTCTGCTGGATCTACGACAGCAACCGGATCAGCATCGAGGGCTCCACCGCGCTCGCGTTCAGCGAGGATGTCGGCACCCGCTTCCTGGCCTACGGCTGGAACGTGCTGCGGGTGCGCGACGCCAACGATCGGGCGGCCGTGGCCGCCGCGATCGAGCAGTTCGAGGCCGAGACCGGCCGGCCGACCATGATCATCGTCGAGAGCCACATCGCCTATGGCGCGCCGCACAAACAGGACACGGCGGCAGCGCACGGCGAACCGCTCGGCGAGGACGAGGTGCGCGCCACCAAGCGCAACTACGGCTGGCCGGAAGATGCGCACTTCCTCGTGCCCGACGGGGTGTACGAGCATTTCGCCAGCGGCATCGGCCAACGCGGGCGGGCGGCGCGGGAAGCCTGGGAGGCGATGTTCGAGCGCTACCGGCAGGCGTTCCCCGATCTGGCCCGCGAGTTCGAGCTGATCCAGAACCGTGAGCTGCCCGAGGGTTGGGAAAGCGCCATCCCGAGCTTCCCGGCCGATCCCAAGGGCGTTGCCAGTCGCGAGTCGTCCGGCAAGGTGTTGAACGCGCTGGCGGAGCGGGTGCCCTGGCTGCTCGGAGGCGCGGCCGACCTCGCCCCTTCGACGAAGACCAAGCTCGGCTTCGCCGGGGCGGGCGAGTTCGAGGCCGGCCATTACGACGGGCGCAACTTCCATTTCGGCGTGCGCGAGCATGCGATGGGCGCGGTCGTGAATGGGATGGGGTACTCGAACCTTCGCGCCTTCGGCTCGGGCTTCCTGATCTTCTCCGACTACATGCGCGGCTCGCTCCGACTATCCGCGATCTCGGAGCTGCCTGTCGTGTGGGTGTTCACCCACGACAGCATCGGGGTGGGCGAGGACGGGCCGACGCACCAGCCGATCGAGCATCTTGCCAGCCTGCGCGGCATTCCGGGGATGCATACGGTACGGCCGTGCGATGCCAACGAGGTGGCCGAGGCGTGGCGCCTGGTGATGACCGAGACGCACAGCCCGACCTGCCTGATCCTGAGCCGGCAGCCGTTGCCGACGCTCGACCGCAGCAAGTACAGCTCGGCCGCCGGCCTGCATCGCGGCGCCTACGTGCTCGCCGATCCACCGGACGGCAGCAAGCCCGAGGTGATCCTGATGGCGACCGGCGGCGATATCGGGCTCTGCGTCGGCGCTTACGAGACGCTGACGGCGGAGGGCGTGCGCGCCCGCGTCGTGTCGATGCCGTGCTGGGACATCTTCGAGCAGCAGGACCAAGCCTACCGGCGCTCGGTATTCCCGGACGACGTGCAGGCGCGGGTCTCCGTGGAGCAGGCGGCGACCTTGGGCTGGGACCGGTATGTCGGGTTGCATGGGAAGGTGATCGGCATGCACACCTTCGGGGCTTCGGCGCCGTTGAAG
>JAABUQ010008482.1_pt1 | contig 14394 bp, 11 predicted proteins | sample 5560001 | NCBI WGS metagenome assembly JAABUQ01 (sample SAMN10711888, study PRJNA513371) | rock metagenome | isolation source: Antarctica rocks | place: Antarctica: Victoria Land, Finger Mt nord | collected 2015-12-18
CAGCCATTGCCGCCCAACAGGAACGACCCCGCCGGCAGTCGGGCGGCGGCGTCCAGAAAAAACGCCTCCACCCGGGCCTCCCGGTCCGGCAGCCGGTTGGCAAGGAAGGCGAGGTCGGCAGCGAAGCAGGGATCGGCCGGCACGGGATGGTGGGTGGCCGGGTCGAGCGCATTGTAGATCGGCACACAGCGCCGGGCGCCCAGCCGGGTGTAGGCGTCCACCACGGGCGGACCACCCCCGTATGTCAGTACCAAGTCGAGCTGCCGCAGGGCGGCGTGCATGGGGTTGGCGGAGTCGGCCTGCACGGCGGCAAGCGTCGCCGGGGCGTCCACGTCCATGAAGCAGGTGACGGCGCCGGGATGGGCATGGGCCACGGCGCCGGCCAGCAGCTCATCGTCGAACACGCCGACGCCGCTGGCCTTCATCACCACGTCGGCGCCCGCAGCCTCCGCAAGCACGCCACGCAGCGCGTCCGGCGTGGCGGCATAGATGACGGAGCGCACCCAGGCCGGCGGCTCGATGTCCCGGTGGCTTTGCCGGTCGAAGGCGTCGGGTTCGTAGAAGGTGATCGTATGGCCCAGTCCGGCCAGGGCGCCGAGCAGGCCGCGATAATAGGTGGCAGCGCCGTTCCAGTACGAGGACAGCAGGCTCGATCCGTAGAAGGCAATGTGCATCAGGCGCTCGCGGCTTGGGGTTCGGCCAGTTGCTGCAGGATGGCGAGCAGCTCGTCCACGCGATGGGCACAGGTGTGGCGGGCCTGGATGGTGGCCAGGCCGTGTGCTGCTAGCGCGGCGCGCAGGGCGGCGTCGGCGCGCAGGTCAGACAGGTGGCGCATCATCTCGGCGCCGTCGCGGGCGACGAGGTAGTCCTGGCCTGGGCTGAATAGGTCCTCCGCATCCCGCCAGGGCGCGGACACCAGCGGGATGCCGCAGGCCAGGGCCTCGAACACCCGGATCGTCGGGATGCCGGGCAGGGCCTGGGCGTAGAAGCGGCGCGGGACGTGGACAGTCATGAGGTGGCGGGCAAACACCTCGGGCGCACGGGGGTTGGGCAGCCAGCCGCGGTAATGGGCGCCGTGCCGGGCCAGCATGGCGCGGGCCTCCTCGGGGTAACGGACGCCGTAAACGTCCAGCGGCAGGCCGAGCGCGGCAGTGGGGGCGAACAGAAAGGCTTCCAGCTCCGCCGTGCGCTCGCCGTCGCCCCAGTTGCCGATCCACACGGCGCCGGTGCGCTCCTGTTCGACGGCGGGAGGATGGAACAGCCGGATGTCGGCGGCCTCGTGCCAGGTGAACACGCGGCTGCCCCAACCCCAGCGGCGATAGACCTCCGCCAGCGCTTCGCCGAAGGCCAGGACGGCGTCGTAGGCGGATAGGTCGTAGCGGCGGAAGGCGTCTGGCTCGCTGACGGCGCGGTGATGGGTGTCGTGGAACAGCAGGCGGAAGCGCCCGCCGGCCCGGCGCAGCGCCCCGATGGCTGCGACCAGGGCGGGCTCGTTCCATTCATGGACAATCACCACGTCCGCGCCGTCCACCAAGGCGGCGATGGCGGCGCCAGGGGCATATTCGGTGCTGGACAGCTCCGGGTAGGCGGAGCGCCAGGCCGCCAGCCCGTCCGGGCCGGCGTCGGCCATCAGGTTCTGCCGGCTCCAGGCGCGGGTAGGCTCGTAGGCCCGCACGTCGTGGCCGCGCGCCACCAAGTCCCGCAGCACGCCGCGCAGGAAATGGGCGTTGCCGTGGTTCCAGCATGAGGCCAGGGAGTGGGTGAAGTAAACGAAGCGCATCAGGCCAAGGCCGCGGTGCGGTGGACGGCAAGGGTCGCGTGGGTCATGGCGTCGGCGGTGTAGCGCATCCCTCGCTGCCGGGCCGCGGCGGCGAGCGGCGCCGGGTCGTCCAGCGCTCGGCGCAGCGCAGCGGGGAGGTCGCCGCCCTCCCCGACGAACAGCGCCGCCCCGTCCCACAACTCGCGGAAGCCCGGCAGGTCGGACAGCACCAGCGCCATTCCGGCCTGCGCTGCCTCCAGCACCGCGAGCCCAAAGGGTTCATAGCGGGCCATCGAGGCGAACACGGTTGCTCCGGCGTAGGCGGCGGCCATGCCGGCGGGGTCGAGAGTGCCGAGCAGGTCCAGGTTGGCAAACGTGGCCGTCGCGCCGTTTGGCCCCTGCACCGGCCCGGCAGCACGGACCGGCGCCCACAGCCCGGCGGCGGCCTGATCCAACCGCGCCACACCCTTGCCCTCGTCCCATAGCCGCCCGGCGGTGAGCACCGCCCGGCTGCGTGGTCCGCTCGGCAGCGGTGCGGGGTCACGCCCGTTGTGGACGACCTGGACCGGGATGGAACCATAAACCTCCTGCAGCAGCGCCGCATGGGCCGCAGTGGGGGCGATCACGGCCGCCGCCGCGTGAAGCCCGGCCGCCGTGGCTTCGGTCCGCCAGCGGAAGTCCGCCGGCATCTCGCCGCCGCGGACCGCGCGCCACCAGGTGCCGACGCAGGAATGCGCAACGGCGACCACTGGGACGGACCAGGGCTGGCCGCCGACCAGCGCCGGGGCGTGCAGGTGCGCCGCGGATACCCCGGTCAAGGACGCGAGCGCCGCAAGCTTGGCCGAGGCATTGGCCAGCGTCGCCGGGCTGTCGGCGGTCCAGTCCAGCGGCAGCCCGGTCTGCACCAGGCGGAGGCCACGGACGGCTTCGGCCTCCTTGCGTTGCGTCGCATCGGCAGGCGGCCCCATGACCGCCAGCACGGTCTCGATGCCGCGGTCGGCCAGGCCGCCCGCCAGGTCCACGGCGTAGCGCCATACTCCGCCCACGGCGTCCGTCGTCACCAGCAGGCGCGGCATCCCTGGCGCTGTTACGCCGTCCGGCACGCCCGTTCCAGTTCCGGCAGCGGCAGGGGCTGGGCGTCCTGGATGTCGGAAAAAGCGTCGAATTGGCCGAGGTAGTGACGGTGCGCCCGCTCCCAAGCCTCCCCGTCGGGCAAGCCGAATAGGCGCCGGTAATCGGGCGAGCTGGGATACGGATACAGCGGCACCGGGTCGTTGGCCCAAACGCCCTGCGAGCGCAGCCGGTCCCGCCAGGCAGTGACCATCGCGGCGTCGTCGTCGGCGACCTCAAGCAAGTTGGCCTGCACGAACGGGACATGCCGGCGGGCAAGCACCAGCAGCTCGGCCAGTTCGTCGGTCGTCAGCTTGCAGCGCTTGTCCAGGGCGGCGCGGCCGTCCTCAGTCAGGCTTTCCACCCCGGCCTCGATGGACACGCAGCCGGCTGCGCCCAACAGGGCCAGCATGTCGGGCTTCCATAGATCTATGCGGGTCTGGATGCCGAACTCGATGGGACGGTCCACCAGGGCTTCCAGCAGGGGGCGCTGCGGCAGGAATATCTCATCTATGAAGTAGAGGTATTCGGCGCCCTGCCCGATCAGCGCGTCAATCTCCGCAAGCATCGGCGCCAGGTCGCGGCGGCGATACTTGTCGCGGAAGTCAATCTTCGCGCAGAAGCTGCAGGAGTAGGGACAGCCGCGGGACGCTTCGACCTCGGCACCAGGCGCCTGGGCCGGGCGGTCGAAGCGGTGATGGTGATGGTGGTGGCGGCGTATCCACTCGTCCGGCCAGTGCAGGGCCGGCAGGTCGGTGAAGCGTCCGGCGTGGGGACCGCCGCACTGACGCAGGGTGCCGCCGGCCAGGATGGCGGTGCCGGGCACTTGGCCCGGCGTGCCGCCAGCGGCCAGGGCTGCCACGACCTCCTCGCACTCTCCCATGACCACGACGTCAACGCCCAGCTTGCGGAGCGCCGTTTCGGGAGTGGAGGAACCATGCGGGCCGACCGCGACCGTCATGCCGCCTGCGCCGGCCAGGGTGTCCAGCATGGCCCGCGGTACCCGCAGCTCCGGCGGGGCGCAGCGCCAGAACAGGTAGCTCGGGGCAGTGGTGACGACGGTCATGTCCGGGCCGAAGCCGCGCACTTGGTCCGCCAGGTCGGCATAGGACTGGCCCATCAAATGCCCGTCCAAGAGCAGGACCTCGTGCCCGTCCCGCTCCAGCATGGCGCGGGCATAGCCCAGTTCCAACGGCAGATGCGGCTCGCGGCACCCGAAGTAGATGCTGCCCTCGAACGTCCACGGCGGATTGATCAGGGCGACCTTCACGCTGCATGCTCCGCGGCCTTGCGCCCGGCCGGGGCGCCGCGCTCCTGCGCAATCCAGCCGGCCAAGCGGCGCAGGCCGTCGCGCCAGGGCACGGCGGGACCAAGGCCCAACGCCGCCGCAGCCCGGCGGGTATCGGCGACGAAGTAGCGCTGGTCGCCAGGGCGCCAGTCGGAGAAGCGCAGGTCCGCCGCACGCCCGCTGATCGCTCCGATCTCGTGCAGCACCTGCAGCAGGGTCACCGCGTTGCCGGGCCCGCCGCCCAGGTTAAATGCCTGGCCGGACACCTGGCCGATCCTCGCCCAGGCCGCAACGTAGGCGTCCACGGCATCGTCCACATACAGCACGTCCCGCACCTGCCGGCCGTCGCCGAAGATGCTGATCGGCCGCCCGGCCTGTACGGAGTACAGGAAGTGGGCAAGCCAGCCCTGGTCCTCGGTCCCCAACTGGCGGGGTCCGTAGATGCAGCTCATGCGCAGCACGCAGGCGGGCACGCCGAAGCCGCGGGCGTAGTCCAGCACATACTGGTCCGCAGCCCCCTTGGAGCAGCCATAGGGCGTGTAGAAGCTGAGCGGACGGTCCTCGCCGATGCCGTGGGCGCGCAGGCCCGGGTCCTGCGGCAGGTAGGCGTCGCCGTCGCGCTCCAGGGCCACGTCGGCCAGGTTGCCATAGACCTTGTTGGTGCTGGCGAAGATCACCGGCGGCGGCGCGGGCTGGCGGCGCAGGGCCTCCAGCAGGAACACCGTGCCGCGCAGGTTCACGTCGAAGTCCAGCTCAGGGTTGTCCAGGCTGGTGGTCACGGCGACCTGGGCGGCCATGTGGAACACCGCGGACACACCGGTGGCCGCCTGCTCCAACGCAGCGCGGTCCCGCAGGTCGGCGACCACGGCTTGGATGCGCCCGGGGTGCCGGCGGCGCAGCCAAGCAAGGTTGGCCTCGACGCCGGGGCGGGCCAGGGCGTCGAACACCCGGACCTGATGCCCCTGTCCGGCCAGCCGGTCCGCCAGGTTGCTGCCGATGAAGCCGGCGCCGCCGGTGACCAGGACCGGGCGGGATGAGGACGCGGCGTCCGTCATGCCACCAGGCCGCGCTGCTCAAGCTCGCGCCGGGCGTCGTGGACCCGATCCTCGGCCTGCTGCTGGCGGACCCAATCGGCCAGCTCCCCCAGGCTGTCGTCGAAGCCGCGGCGGGGATGAAAGCCCAGCACGTCCCGCGCGAGCGAGATGTCGGCGAAGCAGTGGCGTATGTCGCCGACCCTGGCCTTGCCCATGACCTCCGGCGTGAGATGCGGCACACCCATCGCCTGCGCCAGGGCAGTGCCGGTTTCCAGCACGCTCACGTCGCGGCCGCTGCCGATGTTGAACACCTGGCCCGGCGCGTCCGGATGCTCCAGCGCCAAGACGAAGGCACGGGCTACGTCCTCGACATGGACGAAGTCCCGGCGCTGCTCGCCATCCTCGAATACCATCGGCCGCTCGCGGTTCAGCAGGCGGGAGGCGAAGATGGCCAGCACGCCCGTATAGGGGTTGGAAAGCGCCTGGCCCGGCCCGTAAACGTTGAATAGGCGCAACGCCACGCCCTGCATCCCGTATGCCGGGGCGACGGTGAGGGTCAGACGTTCCTGCACATACTTGGTCAGGGCATAAACCGAGGCGAGGTTGGGGCGCTTCCACTCCGGCGTCGCCAGCGGCGTCAGCTTGCCGCCATCGGGGCCGAGCGGGTCCCAGCCGCCACCGGGACGGCCCGCAGGACGGACCACATCGTCCATCCGCTCACCGGCGGCGGTGCGATACAGGCCCTCGCCATAGACGCTCATGCTGCTGGCGACGACGACGCGGGACACCGGACGGTCTATCAGTGCCTGGAACAGCACCGCGGTGCCGCCGTCGTTCACCGACACGTAGCGGTCTATGGCATACATGCTCTGGCCCACGCCGACCTCGGCGGCCAGGTGGATCACGTTGTCCACGCCGGCCAGCGCCGCCGACACGCGGTCCAGGTCGCGCACATCGGCGCGTATCAGCTCCACGTCGTCCAGCACCGGGTTGCGGGTGGCGTTGCGGGCATGGACCTGATCTATCAGGCTGTCGAGCACCCGGACCTCATAGCCCTGGCTTAGCAGGGCATGGGCGAGGTGGCAGCCGATGAAGCCCGCGCCACCTGTCACAAGCACCCGTGTCGCCATGCGTCCTAAATCTCCGATATCCGATGAACCGGCACGGCAGGATGCCGTAGGGTCATCGAATGTTCATCTACTATGCCTGGCGCGAACTGTACTCACAATCCCGTCAATCGGCTGCGGCACGGGGTTGCCGGACCGCAAGGATGCGGCACGCACGGGCCAGCCTTTCGGCGAAAACAGACGCTGGGACCGCCCCGGAAAACAGCATGTGATCGTCCAGCACGAAGGTGGGCACGCCCTGGATTCCGGCCGAACGCACGGCTTGGTCCTCCGACCTGACCTCCGCAGCACCGGAGTCGCCGGACAGGTACTCCGCCACGGCAGGGCGGTCCAGTCCGCATGATGCCGCCGCATCGGCCAGCACCTCCGGGTCCCCCAGGTCGTGGCCGTTCACGAAGTAGTCCTGGAACAAGCGGGCGACGACCTCGTCCTGGCGGCCTGACTGCCCGGCGAAGCGGATCAGCCGATGCGCCGCGAGCGTGTTCGGCGTCCGGCGCATTGCGGCGAAGTTGATGGTCAGGCCAGCCGCTCCAGCCGCGGCGGCAACCTGCGCGTCCAACTCGCGCGACCGTTCGAGGCTGCCGAACTTCGCGCGGCGGTAATTCTCTCTGGGCATCCCCGCGCCTGGCATGTCGGGATTGAGCTGGAACGGCCGCCAGGCAACGGTGAAGCGCAGCCCCTGCTCGGCCAACTCCGCGAGAGCTATCTGCATGTGCTGGCGGCCGATGTAGCACCAGGGGCAGATCGGGTCGGACAGCACGTCCAGGCGCATTGACGCTCCTATGCCTCCGGCGCGTAGGCGACCAGCACGGCGCCGTCGTCCACCAAGTCGCCCACGGCAGCGCCGACCCGGCCGATCGTGCCGTCCCGCGGGGCAGTCAGGCGCATCTGCACCTTCATGGCCTCCAGCACCAGCAGCACGTCGCCGCGATGCACTGCGGCGCCGGGTTGGACGCGGACGTCTATGATGCGGCCGGGCATCGGCGCAACAACCATGTCGCCGCCGGCTTGGGCGGATGAGGGGGGCCGCAATGGATCAACCAGGTTCCAGCCGTAGTTTTCCTCGTCCAGGATGGCGGTCAGGCGCATGCCATCCCGCAGCACCGTGGCCCGGCGCTGCACGCCGTCGCAGATGAGCGTGATGCTGCCGCGACGGTGGGTGGCCGAAACCTCGACGGAATGGCCTGGCCATTCCAGGCGCATCGGACCGCCCGGCGGCGTGTAGGCGCGCACGGCGAGGTCCGCGTCGCCGTCCCGCAGCAGCAGGTCCTGGTAGGCGTCGCCGTTCATGCGCCAGTTGCCTGGGAGGTTCCACGGGGAATGGGGATCATGCTCCGGCGGGGGCTGCCGGGCCTGGTCGTACAGCACCTGTGCGACGACCGCGGCCACTGCCAGGGCGGGCGCCGGGCCGCGGGATGGCAGCAGCTCATCGCCATGCCGGGCGATGAAGCCGGTGTCGAGGTCCGCCAACGCGAAGGCCGGATGCCGCGCGATGCCTCGCAGCAGGCCCAGGTTGGTGCGGACGCCGGCCACCTGGTAGTCGGCCAGCGCCCGGCCCAGCCGCGCCACGGCAGCGTGGCGGTCCACGTCCCAGACGATCAGCTTGGCGATCATAGGGTCATAATGGACGCTGATCGTGTCGCCCTCGCGTACGCCGGTGTCCACCCGGACGTGGCGGCCGGGCCGGGGCTGGTGCAGATGGGTCAGGGTGCCGACGGCGGGCATGAAGTCGCGGCTGGGGTCCTCGGCATAGACCCGGGCCTCGATGGCATGGCCGGTGATGGACAGGGCGTCCTGCAGCAACGGCAGGCGCTCGCCATCGGCAACGCGAAGTTGCCATTCCACCAGGTCCTGGCCGGTGATCATCTCGGTTACGGGGTGCTCGACCTGGAGGCGGGTGTTCATCTCCATGAAGTAGAAGGCGTCCGAGTCGTCCCCGCTTTCGGTGATGAACTCGACAGTCCCCGCGCCGACGTAGCCGATGGCGCGGGCGGCGGCGCAGGCAGCCTCGCCCATGCGCGTGCGGCGGGCAGGATCCATGCCGGGGGCCGGCGCTTCCTCGACCACCTTCTGATGCCGGCGCTGGATGGAGCAGTCGCGCTCGAACAGGCTGACGGTGTTGCCGTGGGCGTCGGCGAAGACCTGGATCTCGATGTGGCGGGGCCGGGTCAAGTAGCGCTCGATGAGGACTTGGTCGTCGCCGAAGCTGGCGGCAGCCTCGCCCTTGGCGAGCGCCAGGCCCTCGGCGAAGCCGGATACGGACTCGACCACCCGCATTCCCTTGCCGCCGCCGCCGGCGCTGGCCTTGATGAGCACGGGGTAGCCGATGCGGCCGGCCTGCGCATGCAGGGCCGCAGGGTCCTGGTCCGCGCCGTGGTAGCCAGGCACGAGCGGCACGCCCGCGCCCTCCATCAGGGTCTTGGCGGCGGACTTGCTGCCCATTGCGCGTATGGCGGCGGGCGGCGGGCCAATGAACACCAGCCCGGCGGCGGCGCAGGCGTTGGCGAACTCGGCATTCTCGCTCAGGAAGCCGTAGCCGGGGTGGATGGCCTCGGCTCCGGAGGCCTGGGCGGCGGCGATGATGCGGTCAACCCGGAGATAGCTTTCGCGGGCCGGGGCCGGGCCGATCAGGTGGGCCTCGTCGGCCAGGGCGGTATGGCGGGCGCCGGCATCAGCCTCGGAATAGACCGCAACGGTGCGTATGCCCATGCGGCGGGCAGTGCGTATCACGCGGCAGGCAATCTCGCCGCGGTTGGCGATCAGGATGGTGCGGAACATGCCCGCTACATCCGGAACAGGCCGAAGCCGCCGGCGGCCCGCCGCCGCTCGGACCAGGGTTCCACCGGCGCGTTCAGGCTGGCGGACAGGCCGAGGCCGAGGACCATGCGGGTGTCCGCCGGGTCAATCACGCCGTCGTCCCACAGGCGTGCGCTGGCGTAGTAAGGGTTGCCCTGGTCCTCGTACTGCTGCTCGATGGGCGCCTTGAAGGCGGCCTCGTCCTCTGCGGACCAGATGCGGCCCTGCGCCTCCAGGTTGTCGCGCCGGAGCGTCGCCATCACGCTCGCGGCCTGGACGCCGCCCATAACGCTGATGCGCGCGTTGGGCCACATCCACAGGAAGCGGGGCGCGTAGGCCCGGCCGCACATGCCGTAGTTGCCGGCGCCGAAGCTGCCGCCGACGATCACGGTGAACTTTGGCACGCCCGCCGTGGCGACGGCCGTGACCATCTTGGCGCCGTCCTTGGCGATGCCGCCGCTCTCGTATTTCCGGCCCACCATGAAGCCGGTGATGTTCTGCAGGAACACCAATGGGATGCCGCGCTGGGCGCATAGCTCGATGAAGTGTGCGCCTTTTTGCGCGGACTCGCTGAACAGGATGCCGTTATTGGCGACGATGCCGACCGGGATGCCCCAGATATGGGCGAAGCCGGTCACCAGGGTCGGGCCATACAGGCGCTTGAACTCGTCCATCTCCGAGCCGTCCACGATGCGGGCGATCAACTCCCGCACGTCATAGGGTTCGCGCGTGTCGGCCGGGACGATGCTATAAAGGTCTGATGCGGGATAGATGGGGTCACGCGGCGCGAGCAGGGCGACGCCGGGGCGCTTGGTGGTGTTTAGGGTGCCGACGATGCGGCGGGCGATGCCCAGGGCGTGCGGGTCGTTCTCCGCCAGGTGGTCCACGACGCCGCTGACCCGGCTGTGCAGGTCGCCGCCGCCCAGGTCCTCGGCGGACACGACCTCGCCGGTTGCGGCCTTCACCAACGGCGGGCCGGCTAGGAAGATGGTGCCCTGGTTGCGGACGATGATGCTCTCATCCGACATGGCGGGCACGTAGGCGCCGCCGGCGGTGCAGGAGCCCATTACGACGGCAATCTGCGGGATGCCGGCGGCGGACATCTGCGCCTGGTTGTAGAAGATGCGGCCGAAGTGGTCGCGGTCGGGGAACACCTCGTCCTGGTTCGGCAGGTTGGCGCCGCCGCTGTCCACCAGGTAGATGCAGGGGAGCCGGTTCTGCTGCGCGATCTCCTGGGCGCGGAGGTGCTTCTTCACCGTCATCGGGAAGTATGTGCCGCCCTTCACAGTGGCGTCGTTGGCGACCACGACGCACTCACGGCCCATGATGCGGCCGATGCCGGTGATAATGCCGGCTGCCGGGATGTCCCCGCCATACAGCCCATGCGCGGCAAGCTGGGACAGCTCCAAGAACGGCGTGCCGGGATCCAGCAGCAGGCGGACGCGGTCCCGGGGCAGCAGCTTGCCCCGGCCGGCGTGGCGAGCGCGGGCGGATTCGCCGCCGCCCAGCCTGATCCGGTCCACGGCGGCGCGCAGCTCCCGCACCAGCACAGCCATCCGCCCGGCGTTCGCGCGGGCTGCATCGGACCGCGGGTCCAACATGGTTGCGAGGGCGGTCAGGGCCGCGTGTCCACCTGATGTTCGGCGGCGACGCGCCCGCGCATCCATCCCTGCTTTTCCGCGTGATAGCTGGGCGAGCCGGCGCCATGCCGGGCGCTGGCGGCGCGCTTCATGGAGTCATACCCGGCGGCGATAGCTGGGGATGACCGCAACAACGCGAAGAAGGCAGCTAGCATCAGCACCTCCTCATGCCCGGCAGGGTAGCAGCGCAGCTCGACCTTCCGATGCCCGGTCAGCGCATCGTCAACGACATGCAGGGTGCAGGACGCCTCCGGCGCGACGGCGACGAAGCCGTGGACCATGAGGCGCATCCCGGCAGTTGCGGCCGGCAGCCCGCCCTCCAGTTCCGCCGCAAGGTCAATGACGGGAACCGCGTGCAGGCCGGGCACGGACGTGGACCCGACGTGGTGCACTGCCCGGCAAGCCGGGCCGAGGGCGTGGCGCACGCGGGCCATGTCGCGTTCCGCCCACGCCGGCCAGCGGTCATGCGGAGGGACTGGTTGCAGCAGGACGACGCCGGTCAACATCTACCGGGTCTAGCCGCCAATGCCGCCTGCAAGCAATGCCCGGGCGGCGACCGAGAAGTCGTTGCCGCCCAGCCCGGCGTCGCACAAGCGGGCATAGGCGGCCCTTGCCTGTTCCCCCAGCACGCCGGCAGCGCCGGCTGACTTGGCGGCCTCCATCGCCAGGGTCAGGTCCTTCAGCATCAGGGCTGCGGCAAAGCCGGGCTGGTAGTCGCGGTTTGCCGGGGATGACGGGACCGGGCCGGGCACCGGGCAGTAGCTGGTCAGCGACCAGCACTGGCCAGAGGATTTCGAGCTGATGTCGAACAGCGACTGCGCCGACAGGCCGAGCTTGTCGGCCAGAGCGAACGCCTCTGACACGCCGAGCATGGTGATGCCGAGGATCAGGTTGTTGCATAGCTTTGCCGCCTGCCCTGCCCCGGCGGGTCCGGCGTGCACGATGGTCTTGCCCATCGCGCCCAGCACGTCCTGCGCCCGCGCGAAGGCGTCTGCCTCGCCGCCCACCATGAAGGTCAGCGTGCCGGCCGATGCGCCTGCCGTGCCGCCGGACACCGGCGCATCCAGCATCGCGCAGCCCTGGGCCGCGGCCGCATCGGCCACCGCACGGGCGGTCTCGACGTCTATGGTGGAGCAGTCAATCACCAGCGTCCCACGCGGCAGGTGCGGGAGCACGCCGTCCGGTCCGGTCAGCACGGCGCGCACATGCTGACCGGCGGGGAGCATGGTTATTACCACGTCGGCGCCCTTTGCGGCTTCGCCCGCAGTGGCTGCGGCCGTGCCTCCTGCCGCATGCAGGGCATCCAGGGCGGTGGGCGATAGGTCGAAGCCCGCCACCCCGTGCCCGGCGCGGACCAGGTTGGCAGCCATCGGTCCGCCCATATTGCCAAGTCCGATGAAGCCGATGCGCGCCATGATCAGCGGAACAGCATGACGGACTTCCCGAGCGTCACCCAGACGCCCCACAGCAGCGGCGCCCCGACGCAGGCCCAGGCCAGGAAGGCTGGCAGTGTCAGGCCACCGCGCCCGATGCCGGACGCTTCACCCCTGGCGGTGCCGGAGGCCTCAGTTGCGCCAACCGGCATATACCAACGTGACGCGACCGGGCGGATCAGCATGTTTGCGATGGCGCCGACGACCAGCAGACCCGCCAGCATATAGAGCGTGCGGTCATAGACCAGGTCGGACGGCACCCCGGCTGCCTTCTGCGCCTCGCGCACCTGGGCGATCAGGATGGGGCCGATGACGCCGGCGGTGGACCAGGCCGTCAGCAGCCGGCCATGGATCGCGCCGACATAGGCGGTGCCGAACATGTCGGCGAGGTAGGCGGGGACCGTTGCGAAGCCGCCGCCGTACATGGACAGGATGACGCACATCATGGCCACGAACAGGCCCTTGCTGCCGCTGTGCGCGGCCCAGGGGGCCAAGGCATAAAGGGCGATGCCCAACGCAAAGAAGGTCGCGTAGGTCAGCTTGCGCCCGATGCGGTCCGAGAACGACGCCCAGAAGAAGCGCCCGGCTATGTTGAACAGGGACAGCAGCCCGACGAACCCGGCGGCGACGGACGCGACGGCCTGCCGCTGCGCGCCGTCCAACGCTGCATAGCCAGTGCCGGGCTGACCGATCAGCGAGCCGCTGAAAATCTCCTGCAGCATGGGCGACGCGAGACCGAGCACGCCGATTCCCGCAGACACGTTCAGGCACAGCACGGCCCAGATCAGCCAGAACTGCGGGGTCTTGTGGGCATCGCCCAAGGCCACGTTCCGCGCGGTGACAAGCCGGCTGGTGCTGGATTGGGGCACCCAACCCTCGGGCTGCCAGCCTGCCGGGGGAACCCGGTAGCCGAATGCGCCTGCCAGCATGAACACGGCATAGATTGCTGCCAGCGCCAGGAAGCACTGCCAGACTCCGACCGAGGCCGGGGTGCTGAACGCGTTCATGAGCCTGTCGGACAGGGGTGCGCCGATCAGCGCGCCGCCGCCGAAGCCCATGATGGCCATGCCGGTCGCCATGCCCCGGCGATCAGGGAACCACTTTATCAGCGTGGACACCGGGGAGATGTAGCCGAGCCCAAGCCCGACGCCGCCGATGACGCCGGAGCCGAGCCACAGCATCCAGAGCTGATGCAGGTAAATTCCGGCGGCAGACACCACCAGGCCGCCGCACCAGCACAACGCCGAGACGAAGCCGGCTCGGCGCGGCCCCGCGCGCTCGAGCCATCCGCCCCAGATTGCCGCCGACGATCCCAGGAACACGAAGAACAAGGTATACATGACGCTCACGTCGGCGACCCGCCAATCGCATGTCGTTGTGACCAGCATGTCGAGCGTGCCGTAGCCGCCGGGGCACGCAACTGGAGCGGTGATGCCGAGCACCCGGGTCAGGGGCAGCCAGAACACGGAAAAGCCGTAGGCCATGCCGATGCATAGATGGATGGCTAGTGCGGCCGGGGGTACCAGCCAGCGGTTGAAGCCTGGCTTGGCTACGGTGCGGCTACGGTCCAGCAAGCCGCCGGATGGCTCCGGTTCGGCTTTTGCAATCAGTCCGTCCATCCCTTGTCCCCTGTTTTTCTTGTGGCAGCGGTTCTGCTAGATATTCCAGCAATTGCTGGGTCTGGCAACATGCCTTCGGCGACCGGAGTGAGCAAGGTAGGCTTTGGTCAGTTAGTGCCTGGGAAGGGGACGCTTGGATTGCCTGTAGATCTAAAGCTCGTTCTGACGGGCTATGCCATTGGGGATGACGACCGCGTTTGCGATGCATGTGGGATATGGTGTTGGAGAGGGGGTTGCAGCCGGGATCGTGAAGCTGATCAGAGCTGCTTTTTGTGTGAAATCGATCTGAATATGGCTTGCTGACACGCAGCAACGATTGACGGCTATTTTAAGGAGCCGATCAAGTGATTGAAGAGATTTGGCCACCAGAGGCATTGCCGATAGCAATGGTGCCAGCGAGATGGGTTCTACCAGGCCGCGTCATATTCTGACGCGGCTTTTGCTGTCTTGGGGATGCACCAGGTTGCGGGGACAGGATTTGAACCTGTGACCTTCAGGTTATGAGCCTGACGAGCTACCGGGCTGCTCCACCCCGCGGTTGTGGCGGCGTCCTGTGTGTTGGGCGCTGCGATGTGGTGTGTTTGGTGT
>JAABUQ010008483.1_pt1 | contig 14392 bp, 15 predicted proteins | sample 5560001 | NCBI WGS metagenome assembly JAABUQ01 (sample SAMN10711888, study PRJNA513371) | rock metagenome | isolation source: Antarctica rocks | place: Antarctica: Victoria Land, Finger Mt nord | collected 2015-12-18
GGCCTCCCGGTCAAAGCGGCTGAGCGCGGCCCGATCGTCCACGACGGCGGCGGGCAGCAGCTTGAGCGCCACCTGACGGCCGAGCAAGGTGTCGCGGGCGGCCCACACCGAGCCCATGCCGCCCTGGGCGATCGGACGCTCCAGGGAGTAACGCTGGGGAAGGCCAGTGTCGCTGAGCAGCGCACCGTCCGCTGGGGAACGTCCGCTCATCGCCTGTTGAGGTACCCGTCCGCGACGATCTGAACCGGCCGTCCGGGCCCCGGGGAGCCGCGCCGGCGTCGCGCGCCGGTGTCGAGCGGGTGCCCGTGTCTATACTCGCGCCCCATGCCCAAGGTCTGTCACACCTGCGCCAAGGGGCCGTCGTTCGGCCACAGCCGCAGCCACTCGATGGTGGCCACCAAGCGGCGCTTCGAGCCGAACCTCCAGCGGGTGCGCATCAATGACGCCGGCACGCCGCGACGGGTCTACGTGTGCACGCGCTGCCTGAAGGCCGGCAAGGTCACCAAAGCGCGCTGAGGCACGCTTCGCTGGCCCCAGCGCTGCCGGTGTCCGATCCCAGCCTCGTCCGCTTCCGCGCGATCGTGCAGGCCGGCCTCGCCCAGCTCGAGGCTCGGCGGCAGGAGGTCAACGACCTGAACGTGTTCCCGGTTGCCGACGGCGACACTGGGGACAACATGGTGCTGACGCTCCGCGCCGTCCTGAACGAGCTCGATCGGCTGGCGGGCGCCTCCGAGGAGCGGACGATCGACGACATCGGCCGCGACGAGATCGTCGCCTCGGTGGCCCGTGCAGCGCTGCTCGGCGCCCGGGGCAACTCCGGCGTGATCCTCTCGCAGCTGATCCGCGGCGCGGCCGAGGAGCTTGCCAGCCGCCCCGGCGAACTGGTGGATCCCGTGCTCATCAGTGCCGCACTGGCGCGAGCCTCCGATCAGGCCTACGGCTCGGTGCGTGAGCCAGCGGAGGGCACGATCCTGACTGTGGTGCGGGAGATGGCGGTCCGCGTGGCCTCCGACTTGGCCCACAGTGACGACGCGCGGCTCGGACCCGATGCCAGCGCCGAGGAGCAGAACGGAGTCATCGCCGAGGTGATCGAGCGGGCGCTCAGAGCCGGTCAGGATTCGGTCAAGCGCGGGCCGGACCTGCTTCCGGTGCTCCGGGAGGCCGGCGTCGTGGACGCCGGCGGCTACGCGCTCACGGTGCTGCTGGCGGGCATCGTCGGCGCGCTGCGCGGCAGCGACCCGCTCCCGCTGGAGCGCCACCCCGCCGCGCGGGTCACCCATCCCCAGCACGCCTCCGGCACCTACCGATACTGCACGAACTTCGCGGTCACCGGCGACGGCCTTCAGCCGCGAGCCTTCATCGCGGCGCTGGAGGAGCTTGGCGACTCGGTGCTGGTCGTCGGCGACCCCACGACGCTCAAGGTGCACGTGCACACCGACGACCCCGACGCCGCCACCGCGGTGTTCGCCCACGCCGGCACCGTCTCCCACCTCGATGTCGCCGACATGCGCCAGCAGGTGCAACAGCGCGATGATCGGCTGGCTGGGGACACGCCCGCCCCGGCGGCCGTTTGCGGTGCGGTGGCGGTGACCACCGGCGAGGGCATGCGCTCGCTGTTCGAGGGCCTCGGCGTGCGGGCACTGGACGGGGGGCCCACGCTGAACCCCTCCACTTACGACCTGCTCGCCGCCATCCACGCGCTTCCCACCGAGGAGGCGATCGTCCTGCCCAACAGCCCCAACGTGGTGATGGCGGCCGAGCGGGCCGCCGAGCTCTCCGACAGGACGGTTCGGGTCGTCCTCTCCCGCTCGCCGCAGGCCGGGCTCGCCGCCGCGGTCGCCCTGGATCCCGCCCGCGCCGCCGCGGACAACGCTCGCGCCATGGATGAGGCGCTCACCCGCATCCGGACCGGGGCGGTGGCGCCGGCCGCCCGCGACGACGCGCAAGGGCGCTTTCGCCAGGGCGACGCCGTCGGCTTCGTGGAGGAACAGCTCGTGACCTGGGGGGAGCCGCTGCGAACCCTACGGGAGGTGCTGCAGCGCCTCGGCGAGGGGGCAGAGCTCGTCACCTGCCTGCGGGGAGCGGGCGCGCCGCTTGACGACGACGCCGTACGGGCGCTCTCGGAGGGCGAAGCCGAGCTGGAGCTCTCCGAGGGCGGGCAGCAGAGCTATTGGTGGTTGCTAAGTGCTGAGTAGCGCCGGGGCTGCCGGGCCGTGACGCCCGCTGGGCTGCGCGCGAGGGCGTCACGGCCACGGCAACCCCGGCTTTGCGGCAGCCCGAGATCCGGTAAGCGACCGGTCCGGGCGGCATCATCTCGTTGGTGCTTCCACCGCTTGCGTTCGCCAGCTCTGCCTCGCTTGACGAGGCGGAGCTGCGCGCTGCTCCCGTTCGCTACCCGCGTCCTTCGCGGCTGGAGGGGGCGCTGGTGCTTCCGGGCGCCAAGGCCGAGCAGGCCGCGCTGGCGCTGGGGCTGCATACCGTCGGCGACCTGCTGGAGCATCTGCCCCGGGATCGACGCGAGGCACGGGCGGTGGCCGAGCTCGTGCCGCAGGAGAGCGCGACGGTGGTCGTGGAGGTGCGCCGGATTTCCTCGCGCTCGGTGCGCCGGCGGGGCATGAAGCCGCTCGTGGAGGCGACGGTGGGCGATGCCACCGGGACCCTGAAGGTTGCGTTCTTCAACCAGCCGTGGCTCGTGCAGAGGTATCCGGCGGGGACGCGGTTGGTGCTGCACGGAAAGCTCGACGGGCGTGGTCGCTTCGGCGTGCAGGCCCACGCCCCCACCGCGGAGGCCACCGCCGGCGGCGCGGGGGTGGCCCATTACCCGGCCACCGAGGGGATCTCCTCGACCCAGATCCTGGCGCTCGTGGCCGAGCACCACGAGCAGATCGCGGAGGTGACAGAGCCGCTGCCGAGCGCGCTGCGCGTGCGCGAGCGCCTTCCCGACCGTCCGGCTGCGCTTCGCAGCGCGCACTTCCCCGGCGGCGCCGCCGAGCCGGACCTCGGGCGCCGCCGGCTGGCCTTCGAGGAGCTGCTGCTGGCTCAGCTGGCGCTGCTGCGCCGCCGGCGCCGGCGGCGTTCGGCCACGATCGCGCCGGTGCTCGACGGACCGAGGGAGCTGACCGCGCGCTGGATGGAGCGGATGCTGCCGTTCCCGCTCACCGGTGACCAGCGCACGGCGCTGGGGAATATCGATGACGACCTGGGCCAGGCGCGGGCGATGCAGCGGCTGCTGATGGGTGAGGTCGGGTCGGGCAAGACGGTCGTGGCTCTGTACGCGATGCTGCGCGCGGTCGAGCACGACCTCCAGGCGACGCTGATGGCGCCGACCGAGACGCTTGCCGAGCAGCACTTCGCCACCCTCCAGGCCCTCCTGCCCGGCGAGCTCGTGCGCGCCGGACTCCTGACGGGCTCTACGCCGGCGCGCCGGCGCGCGGAGTTGCTGGCCCGGCTGGGTAGCGGGGAGCTGTCGCTGATCGTCGGCACCCACGCGCTGATCGAGGAGGCGGTGGAATTCGCGCATCTGGGCGTGGCGGTGATCGACGAGCAGCACCGATTCGGGGTGCGCCAGCGCGCAGCGCTGGACGCCAAGGGCCGCGGTGAGGAGAGCCCGCACGTGCTGCACATGACGGCGACGCCGATCCCGCGCACGCTGGCGCTGGCGGGCTACGGCGACCTGGACTTCACCGTGCTGCGGGAGCTGCCGCGGGGGCGGCAGCCGATCAAGACCTTCGTCTGCTCCACCGAGCGCGAGCGGGCTCGGGCCTATGACCGCCTGCGCGAGGAGTGCGGGGAAGGCCGCCAGGCGTTCGTCGTCTGCCCGCTGGTGGAGGAATCCGAGGCCCTCCAGGCTCGTGCTGCCACCGCGGAGTACGAGCGCCTGCGCACGGGCGAGCTGCGGGACTTCCGCGTGCTCCTGCTCCACGGCCAGCTTCGCTCGGTCGACAAGCAGGCTGCCATGGCTGCGTTCGCGGCTCACGAGGCCGACGTGCTGGTGGCCACCTCGGTGATCGAGGTGGGGATCGACGTTCGTAACGCCACCGTGATGCTGGTCGAGGACGCCGACCGCTACGGGATCTCGCAGCTGCACCAGCTGCGCGGGCGGATCGGGCGGGGCCCGGACGCATCCCTCTGCCTGCTGTTCGGGCCCCGAGACTCGGCACGGCTGCGTGCGGTGGCGCAGCAGAGCGACGGCTTCTCGCTGGCCGAAGTCGACCTGGGGCTGCGGGGGGAGGGGGAGCTGGTCGGGACCCGCCAGCACGGCATGGCGCAGTACCGGGTGGCAGAGCTGCCCCGGGACGCGGAGCTGCTGGAGCGAGCCCGCATCCACGCCGAGCGGATTGCTGGGGAGGATCCGGAGCTGTCTGAGTCAGAGCACACGCTGCTGGCCGACGCGCTGCGAGACGCCTACGGCGCCGAGGCCGCCGCCCCGATCCGGGCCTGAGCCGTGCGGGTGATCGGGGGCTCGCGCCGCGGCACGACGCTGCGCGCCCCGCGCGGTCAGGACACGCGCCCCACGGGCGATCGCGTCCGCGAGGCGGTGTTCTCCATCCTCGGCCCGCTGGGAGGCCTGAGCGTCCTCGATCTCTTTGGCGGGTCCGGCGCGCTGGCGATCGAGGCGCTCTCACGCGGGGCGGCGAGCGCGACCCTGGTCGACTCCTCACCGGCGGCGATCGCGGCGATTCGACGCAACCTGCAGGCGACGCGACTGGAGGCGGAGGTGCACCAGAGCGGGGCCCTGGCGTTCCTCGAGCGGGCACGCCGGCGGCCGCGTCAATACGATCTGGTGTTCCTCGACCCTCCATACCGCCAGGCGAGCGCGCTGGGCGCCCGGCTCGCTGCCGCGCTGGCGCCGGTCCTCACCCCTGAGGCCAGCGTCGTCGCAGAGAGTGACCGACGGCAGCCGCTTAAGCTGGACCTTCCGCTTCTGGACGAACGCCGCTACGGCGACACACTGATCCGCATCTATGGCCCCTGACAACCGCATCGCAGTTTGCCCCGGCTCCTATGACCCGGTGACCAACGGTCACATCGACGTGATCTCGCGTGCCGCGGCGATGTTCGACAAGGTGATCGTGGCCGTGGTCAACGTGCCTGTCCGCAAGAACAAGACGCTCTTCAGCACCGAGGAGCGCGTGGGCTTCGTCGAGCACGCCACGGGGTCGCTGCAGAACGTGACCGTGGAGCCCTTCGCCAGCCTTGTGGTGGAGTTCGCCCATGCGCGTGAAGCCAAGGCGATCATCAAGGGCCTGCGGGCCATCTCCGACTTCGAGTACGAGCTGGAGATGAACCAGCTCAACCATACGCAGGCGCCCGACGTGGAGTCTGTGTACTTGATGGCCTCCGCCAAGTACAGTTTCGTTCGGTCGAGCGGAGTCAAGGAGCTCGCCACGTTCGGCGGCAACATCGAGGAGATGGTGCCCGACGAGGTCGCCACCGCCTTGAAGGAACGGCTCGGCCGGTGACGAATTCCAAGGGAGCGCGATGGACGTCCTAGTACTCATCGACAAGCTGGACGATCTCGTCCACAACGCGAAACTGGTCCCGCTGACCGATCAGGTGCGCGTGGACAAGGAGGAGATCTACGACATCCTCGACCAGATGCGGGCCACGATCCCCGAGGAGATCAAGCAGGCCCGCTGGATTGTCAAGGAGCGTCAGGAGATGCTGGCTGAGGCCAAGCGCGAGGCCGAGCGGATCGTCAAGGAGGCGCGCGATCGCCAGGAGCGCCTCGTCTCCGAGGAGGAGATCACCAAGCAGGCCGAGCGCGCTGCCGAGGACATCATCGAGGACGCCCGCGCGAGGGAACGGGAAATTCGCCTCGGCGCGGAGGACTACGCCGACGAGATCCTCAACACGCTCGAGGTCAACCTCTCGAAGTTCATCGCCGCCGTGCAACGCGGCCGCGACCGGCTCGCGGGCAGGGACGAAGCCGAAGTCTCGTAGGCGCGCGGCCGGCGGCTTCAGCGGACGCTGAACCCCTCGAGCCCCTCAGGCTCCTCCTCGGTCACGTCCACGCCGTCCACGCCGTCCACCCGGGCCTGGTCTGTGCCGCGGCGGCAGAAGTCCAACACGCGCTGCACCGCCTGCTCCTGGCCCTCCAGGACCGCCTCCACCGTTCCGTCCTCGCAGTTGCGAACCCACCCGCTCACGCCTTCGGACTGTGCCTTCTCCTGCGTGCTGTCACGGAAGAAGACCCCCTGGACCTCGCCGTGGACTCGCACCCGCCGCCGCACGATTTCGCTCATCATGGCGAGGATTCTGACAAGGGCGGCAAGTCTGGGGAGGCGTCAGGTGGGGAGTGCGCGAGCAGTCCATCGACGGGTGCCCGCAGCCCGGGTGTCGTAGCTGGCGCGGTTGCGCGCCTGACCCCAGTGGGGGGCGAGCGCCGCCAGCGTCGGCAGCTCCTGCGGATCGACGCTAGCGTCGCGCGTCAGCGGATGACCAAGGGCAGTCGGGCGGCCCGGTGGTTGGACCGGGCCGCCCGACGAGGCCTCATGGCTGGGCGCGCCCAGACGCGAGGCCTGGGCTAGTTCTATCCCTGCTGCTGAGTGTCGCTGTGGGATGAGCCACATATCCGCGCCGCCCAGGCGCCGGTTGGCGGCGTGCGCCTCACCGCGGTGCGCGCGGGCAATGCTGCGCACGATTGCCAGTCCGAGTCCGCTGCCTTCAGCCGTGCGTCCGGGATCCGCACGAGCGAACCGCTCAAAGGCAACGTCAACGAATCCGGGTGACAGCCCCGGACCTTCGTCGGTCACGTGAATTTCCACCACTTCGTTCGCTGGCGCGCCGGACAGCACAATCGGACCGCTGCCGTGACGCAGCGCGTTCTCGACCATGTTCCCCAGCGCCTGCTCCAGCCGCGCCTGATCCGCAGGCAGCTGGAGCTCTGGCATGGCCATGACCGTGAGCGATCGCCCGGCGGCTTCAGCCTGCGCGCGGAAACGCTCAGCCACACGATCGAGCAGATCCCCCACCAGCACCGGTGTCCACCGCAGTGGCAGCTTTCCCTGATCGGCGCGGGCAAGTATGAGCAGGTCGTCAACCAGCTGCGATACGCGGCTAGTTTCCTCGAAGGCTGAGGCTAAAGCCGCCCGCAGCTCCGCGACGGAGTCCTGACCGCGGAGCGCGATCTCCAGCTCGGCGCGCAGGACTGCCATCGGCGTGCGCAGCTCCACCGATATCGTCTGCGCGCGGCGGCGCATCGACTCGACGGTGCGTAGCGCCACGGTGCTGAGCCCAAAGCCGACTCCCCCGGCCAGGAGCAGCGCTCCAGATCCCCCCAGCACCAGCAGCAACGCCAGCACAGAAAGCGCTCTGTCGCGATCGCGCAGCAGTGCTCCCACCACGATCGTCGCCCGACCGTTCTGGCCGCTGACCGTCGTGGCCAGGAGCCGTGCTGGACCCGGAACCCCCGGCACCGCTGGGCGCTCGAGCATGCTCGGGCCGCGACGAGCCAACGCCAATTCCCGATGGCTGAGTAGCAGACGCTCGGAAGGGGCGGCGTTCGATCAGTCACGCGACCCGCGACCACCACCTGCGCGAAGCTTTGCCCGTTACGGACCAGGCCCCGACTCGCGTCGCGCAGCCCGCTGTCGGCCTGCATCAGAGCACCTCTCCAGGGCGGCGCATGAATGTCTCTAACAGGCCGAACTCCTTCTGCGACAGGCCCAGCTCGGTCTCGCCGCGCCACGCCTGACGGGTCGCCGGATCCAGACGCAGGTCTCCCACCCGCAGCACCGGGGGACGCTCCACCACCACCCGCCGGGCCAGTGCCGCAGTCGTGCCAGCAGCTCCGCGTAGTCATCAGCGCCGACATCCAGGCCGGCGATCCGATCCACGACGCGATCCAGCGCCGTCAACATCAGGATCGGGGACCAAGTGCCCTGCTCGCGCAGCCTTCGACACACCTCGAGGCCGTCAATCCCGGGCAACATGAGGTCCAGCACGACTGCGTCGTAAGCCGTCGAGCTCGCCATCCACACGGCATCCTCGCCGGTGAAAGTCACGTCTGCCGCCAAGCCCTCCTTGCGCAGGCCATGCTGCAACAACTTTGCGAGCTTCTGCCTGTCCTCGACGATCAACACACGCACAACCACAGCGTCACCAGCCGACATGAACGGTTCATGAAACGACCCACGTGCGCTTGGCTCAGGCGGCGCCGGAAAGCTCAGCGCCGCGCATCCCACCAACGGCGCAGATCCTTCCGCTGATGGGGCAGGGGGTCGGCTGAGGGCTTGCGGTCCTGGACGAACTGCAGCGCCTCGTCGATGTCGATCCCCTGCACCGTGGCCACCACGCCGCCGGCGATCGCCGCCGAGCGCTGCCAGCCGGCTCGGCAGTGCACGTAGCTGCATACGCGCTCGGCCAGCCAGCCCGTGACCTCCTGCACCGCCACCTCCAGCGCTTCTTCGGGCAGGTTGCCGTAGTCGGGGAAGCTCAGGCGGTGCTCCTCGATCCCGGCCGACGCATAGGCCTGGGTGACCGCTTCCCGCTCCCCGGCCTCGTACTCCTCGTCCTCCACCAGGTTGAGCACACGCCGGACGGTGGCCCACTCCAGCATCCCGACGTCCTCGGTGTCACGGGGATAGGCACCGATCAGCAGACTCGGCAGGATCTCGCCGAAGCCGTAGGTGCGAAACCAGAGCGACACGACCGGAATCATCGCGCCAAGTGGATCCCACCTGCGGCTCGCTACCCTGGCCGAACATGCCCCCCCTGGCTGATCTATTCGATCTCGGGGCGCTGAGGCTGATCTCCGGCGAAGGGCGCCGGCTGGATCTGCTGGTGAGGGTCGAGCCCTACGTGCTGGGGGGCGAGCGCTACGCAGTGGAGCCCGCTGGGGTACCGGTTCGCCTCGACATCTCCCGGACCACCGGTGACGGATGCGCGCTGCGGCTGCGCTTCGTGGCGTCTCTGACGGGGCCCTGCATGCGCTGCCTGGAGCCGGCGAGCCCCAGCTACGACATCGACGCACGCGAGCTCTCGCAGCCGCACGATGAGGAGGAGGAGCTGACCTCGCCCTATGTCGAGCGCGGCGTGCTGGACCTCCACGCCTGGGCCCGCGATGCGCTGGCGCTGGCCCTTCCGGACAAGGTCCTCTGCTCTCAGGACTGCGCCGGCCTGTGTCCCGTCTGCGGGGAGGACCTGAACCGGGCCGGCCCCGAGCACCAGCACGAGCGCGCCCCGGATCCGCGTTGGGCCAAGCTCTCAGAGCTGCACCTGGAGTAGCGCCCCGCCCGCCCGGGCGCGACCTGCGGCCGCGCGATCGCCTGCTAGCCTGCTCGCGCGATGGCCGTACCCAAGCAGAAGCAGTCGCACTCGCGTACCACGAAGCGCCGCTCCCAGCACAAGCTGACGGCTCCGACGTACAACGCCTGCCCGCAGTGCCACAGCCCGCGGCTGCCCCACCGGGTCTGCCGGGTGTGCGGCAGCTACAAGGGTCGCGACGTCGTCGCGCAGCGCCTCGCTCAGTCCGGCTGACCCGGCTCGCGATGATCACGGTTGCCGTCGATGCGGGCGGGGCGGACCTCGGTCCCGGGGAGGTTGCGGCCGGGGCAGCTGCCGCCGCCGCCAGCGGTATTGGCGTGATCCTGTTCGGGGCCGCGCGGGAGATCGGCCCCGTTCCGGACGGGGTGGAGGTGGTTGACGCACCGGTGTCGATCGCCAAGGCGACGGACCCGGCCTTTGCCGTGCGCTCCACCCCCGAGGCTTCGATCGTGCAGGCCGCCCGGGCCGTCGCCGCCGGCCGCGCGCAGGCGCTGGTCTCCGGCGGCTCCACCGGATCGGCGCTGGCCGCGGGCCTCTTCAACCTCAAGCGCGACCGCGGGATCTACCGCCCGGCGCTGGCGCTGCCGGTGCCGATGCCCGGTGGTTCGCCGGTGCTGCTGCTCGACGTGGGCGCCAACGTCAGCTGCCGTCCCGAGCACCTCGTCCAGTTCGCGCACATGGGCTCGGCCTTCGCCCAGGCGGTGCTGGGACTCCGCTCCCCGCGCGTGGCGTTGCTCTCCAACGGCGAGGAGCCGGCCAAGGGTACCCCGGAGCTCGTCGCCGTCCACGAGCAGCTTGCCGGGGAGGGGGGCACGGGCCTGAACTTCATCGGCAACATCGAGGGCACCCAGGTGACCGAGGGGGTCGCCGACGTGGTGGTGATGGATGGCTTCACCGGCAACATCACGTTGAAGCTGATCGAGGGCGTCTCCGCGCGTACGCTGCGCGCCATCCGTGACGCCGCCATGAGCTCGCCACGGGGCAAGCTCGGAGGCCTGCTGCTGGCCCCGGCGGTGGCGCGCCTGCGCCGGGAGATCGATCCGGAGGGGCCGGGGGGCGCCTACATGCTCGGCCTGCGCCAGCTCGGGGTGGTCGCCCACGGCCGCTTCACCCGCCGTGGCTTCCAGCGTGCCGTGGAGGTCGCCGCCTACGGCGTGCAGGAGGACGTCATCGCGCGCACGCGGGCGGCGTTGTCGCAGGCGGGGGCACTGCGGCCCCCGCCTCCTTGGGGGGAGAGCGTGTCCGAGCCGGCGGCTACGGTTTCAGGGCAATGAATCGCGAGCAGGTCTTCTCGTTGATCCGCGCCCACCTCGCCGAGGAGCTGGAGGTGGACCCGGACACGATCACCGAGTCCAGCCGCTTCCGCGAGAACCTCGATGCCGACTCCCTGGACCTGTACACGCTGGTCCAGGAGCTGGAGGACAGCTACGGGGTGACGATTTCCGACCGGGAGGCCGCGAAGATCCTCACCGTCGGGCAGGCGGTCGAGTTCGTGCTCGCGAGCGGCGCACCACCGCGTCCGCCGGCGACCGCGAGCCAGGGCCACGACCCTGAGTGACGCGCCCGCAGCCCGCCGCAAGCGGAGAGTCAGCGCTGCGCGAGCTGCTGGACGGGCTGCCGGGCGAGCTCTCCGGTCCCGTCTTCACGCACTCCTCCTGGACCGCGCGGCGCTCGGACTCCTACGAGCGCCTGGCCTTTCTCGGCGACAGCGTGCTATCGCTGGCGATCACCGCCCACCTGTACCCGCGGTTGCAGGCCGATCGCTTCGGTGCCGGGCGGCTGACGAAGATCCGCGCCCAGGCGGTCTCCGGTCGCTCCTGCCGGGAGGTGGCCGAGCGGCTCGGGGTGCCGGAGCGGTTGCGAGCGGCGGCCCCCGCGATGGCCGCGCACACCGTGCCGGCGCTGGTGGGCACCGAGCGCGTGCTGGCGTCGGTGATCGAGGCGGTGATCGGCGCCTGCTACCTGGCCTTTGGCTACGAGCGCACCGCGGCGGCGGTGGTGGCGGCGTTTCAGCCGGAGGTCGAGGGTGCGCTGGAGCATCCCGTGGATCACAAGTCGGCGCTGCAGGAGCGCCTGGCTCGCCGTGGCGCGCTGGTCCGCTACGCGGTGGTGCGGGAGCAGGGGCCGCCGCACGACCGCACTTTCGAGGTCAGCGCCGGAATCGACGGGGTGGAGGTGAGCCGCGGCACCGGGCGCAGCAAGAAGGACGCCGAGCAACTGGCCGCGCAGGCGGCGCTACAGGCCCTGCAGGGCTGAGCCTGGTGTCGGGGGTGAGCTCATCTATCTGAAGGCGATCACGTTGAAGGGCTTCAAGTCCTTTCCCGACCGCACCCGGCTGGAGTTCGGCCCCGGCGTCAGCGTGATCGTCGGCCCGAACGGCTCCGGCAAGTCGAACGTCACCGATGCCGTCCTCTGGGCGCTGGGCGAGCAGTCGCCGCTGGCGGTTCGCGGCCAATCGATGCAGGACGTGATCTTCGGCGGCGCGCCCGGCCGGCAGGCTGCCCGGGGCGCGGAGGTGGAGCTGGTGCTCGACGACAGCGAGGGCACGCTGGGCCTCCCCACCGCGGAGGTTTCGATCGTTCGCCGCCTGGATCGAAGCGGCGAGGGCGAGTACCGCCTCGCCGGTGCGCGCTGCCGTCTCGTCGACGTGCTGGAGGTGCTCTCCGACACGGGGCTGGGACGGGAGATGCACTCGGTCATCTCCCAGGGACGCGTCGAGGCCATCGTCACCTCCAAGCCGCGTGAGCGCAGGCTCCTGATCGAGGAGGCCGCCGGGCTGGGCAAGCATCGCAAGCGTCGCCGCCGCGCCCAGCTGAAGCTGGCTCGCACCCAGGACAACCTCGACCGCGCGCTCGACGTCGAGCGGGAGGCGCGCTCGCGCCTGCGGCCGCTCAAGCGCCAGGCGGAGGCGGCCGAGCTGCACGCCCGCATCGAGCGCCAGACACTGGAGACCCGCTGGGAGCTGGCTCGCGACCGGCTGCGCGAGCAGCAGGCGGCGCTGGCGCGGGCCGAGTCCGAAGTCGGCGCGCAGCGGCAGCGGCGCGCCGAGGTGGAGGCCCAGCTGCGCGAGGTCTCAGATCAGCGCGAGCAGGCCGAGGAGGCGCTCGCCTCGCGCAGCTCCCGGCGCGAGGAGCTCTCCCGCCGCTGCTTTGCCGCCAGCTCGGCGGCCGACCGCGTCGGACTGCGCGCCGAGGCCATCCGCACCGCCGCGGACAGCCTGGCCGGGCGCCTGAAACGCCAGCGGGCCGCGCTGGAGCAGCTGCTGGGCGAGCACGCCGCCGACCGGGCCGATCCCGACGCCGAGGGTCGAATCAAGGCCCTGCAGCAAGAGATCGCCGCCCTGGACCGGGATCGGGACGCCGAGCTGGCCCGCCAGCTGGCCGAGCTGGAGCAACAGCTCGCTGTGGCGGAGCGCTCCCGTCAGGAGCGCGAAGCGGCAACGCAGCAGACGCGCTCGGCGCGGGCCGAGGCCGAGGGACGGCTGGAGGAGGCCCGGCGGGCGGCGCGGGAGTCGGAGCGCGCGGTGGAGGCGGCCCGGCGCGAGGCGGCCCGGGTCGGCGGGGAGCTCGCCGCGGTCAACCAGTTCCTGCGCGGCCGGGAATCGGCTCCCGGCGGCGCAGCGTCGCTGTCAGCTCAGCTTCAGGTCGATCCCGGCTACGAGCACGCGGTGGCAGCCGCCCTCGACGGCCGCCTGGAGGCGGCGGTGGTGGACGATCTGCGCGCCGGAACTCTGTTGCTCGATGGTGCTGGCGCCGACGGTGGGCGGGCGCTGGTGGCCGGCCGGAGCGCTGCGGCGGACCAGGGCGAGGGGGAGGATGGCGGGCGCGAGGGCGGGTGGGCGGGCGGGACCTACTCCCAGGACCCTCCGGTGAGCGGGGCCGAGCGGCTGCTGGACCACGTTCGCGGGCCCGAGGGCTCGATGGCGCTGACGCGGCTGCTGCTGCGTGACGCCTGGGTGGTGGACGAGCTGGCCGCACTTCCCGACTCGTTCGGCGGGCTGGCGGTGACCCGTGCCGGCCGCGTCTGGGCCCCGGCCACCCGCGAGCTGCGCCAGGCCAGCTCCCACGGCGAGGAGCGCGTGCTGGCCGAGCGCAACCGCCGCCAGGCGCTGATCGGCGCCAGCGAGGGCGCCGCCGGCGCCGAGCACCGGGCCCGGGGCGAGCTCCAGCGCCTCACCGAGCAGGTGATCGAGCAAGACGCCGGCTGTGAGCGGGCGATCGCCGCCGACCGCGAGGCGGCGCGAGCGCGGGATGAGGCGGCCGAGCAGGAGAGGCGGGTCGCGGCGCAGATCGAGCGCCGCCGCGCGGCGCCCGACGACGGTCCCGGTGCGGGTCGCCGGGCCCAGCTGGCCGCCGAGCTGGCCGCCGAGCAGTCGGCGGTGGCGAGGGCCGATCAGCAGCGCGCCGAGCGGGGCCGGAGGATCGAGCGGCTGCGCGGCGCCACCGAGCGGGGGGAGGCATTGACTCCGGGGCTCGTTTCGCTGCTGGAGGCGCTGCGGGCAGCCGGGGAGGCCATCACCCAGCAGCGGACGGTGTTCGAGGGGGCGCTGGGCGAGGACCGGCAGGCCGGCGAGCACGTCGCCGCCCAACTGCGGACGTGCGCCCAGCGGGAGGCGGCGCTGCAGAGCGACCTCCAGGGCGTAAACGAGCTGTTGACCCGGCACGAGGTCGGCGCCCAGCGCGTCCGGGACCTGCTTGCCGACGCCCAGCAGGAGCTCCAGGAGGTGAGCGCCAGGACCGGGCTGGATCCGACGGCCGCCGAGCAGCCGCTGGACGAGGAGGAGCGTGAGACGCTGAAGGTCCGGCTGGGGCGGCTGGCCCGCCGTCGCGAGCAGCTCGGCCCGGTGAACCCGCTGGCGCAGGAGGAGTATGCGGAGGCGGTCGAGCACGTGGAGGAGCTCGAGCGCCAGCGCGGCGACCTGGAGGCGGCGCTGCGCGAGCTGCAGAAGCTGATCGCCGACACCGACCGCCAGATCCGGGAGCTGTTCGAGCAGACCTTTGCCGCGGCCGCACGCAACTTCGAGGAGCTCTCGGCACAGCTCTTTCCCGGGGGCCGGGGGCGGCTGCGGCTGGTCTCAGAGCGCGACGGTCCGGCACGTGTCCTGGGGGGGCAGGACGTCTCTGAG
>JAABUQ010008484.1_pt1 | contig 14392 bp, 17 predicted proteins | sample 5560001 | NCBI WGS metagenome assembly JAABUQ01 (sample SAMN10711888, study PRJNA513371) | rock metagenome | isolation source: Antarctica rocks | place: Antarctica: Victoria Land, Finger Mt nord | collected 2015-12-18
TCAACTGCGAAGACAAAGCCATTCTGCATGCCCGGCTTAAGAACCGCGCCCTGCACGAGAACCGGCTGGACGATGCCTCCGATGAAGTCATTAAGAACCGCCTGTATGTGTACGAAGCGGAAACCGCCCCCATCTTGGGCTACTATCCCGAAAGCAAAGTGCGGCGCATTGACACAGGCCGCTCGCCGGTAGACGTGCTGGCCGAGGTCGTCCTAGACCTCAGAGCGCTGGGCACAGCCTCCCCTGAGCTGGAGCCGGAAGAATAAGAAACTGTGCATAGAAACAGTGTCACTAGGCACTGTCTTGCATTGACAAACAGCCCAGCCTGGTGCTATAATTCTTCCCGTTGTTTCAGAGCGAAAGGAAGTAGTTTCCCTATGTACGCGATAGTCCGTGCCGGTGGCAAGCAATACCGGGTGGAAGAAAAGAATATCCTCACCGTAGACAAGTTCACAGGCGAGGCCGGTGACTCGGTCACCCTGGGTGAAGTGCTGTATATCGGCGGCATTGACACGCCGCAGTGGGGCAAGCCGACCGTGGCAGGCGCGGCGGTCACCGCCACCATTGTCGAGCAGACCAAGGGCAAAAAGATTGACGGCTATACGTTTAAGCCCAAGAAAAACATTCGCAAGCACTGGGGCCACCGCCAGCAATTGACCCGCGTGCGCATTGAAAGCATCGCCCCCGCCGCTTAACCCAAGGAGTTACCCAGATGGCACACAAGAAAGGCGTCGGTTCGACGCGCAATGGACGCGACAGCAACCCCAAGATGCTGGGCGTGAAAGAGTACGCAGGCGAGGCCGTCAAGCCCGGCAGCATCTTGATTCGCCAGCGCGGCACGCAGTTTGATCCCGGCGTCAATGTAGGAATGGGCCGTGATCACACTCTGTATTCGCTGATTGCAGGCTTCGTGAAGTTTGAGGGACACAGCCGGCAGTCGCGCCGCATCAGCGTGTATCCCGACAAGCCTGTGTACGACCAGCCCGCAGAGAGTGCGGATTAGGCCCGCAGAGAGTGCGGATTAGCAACGCTCAACAAGCGCCCCAGCCAAGCATGGCAGGGGCGTTTTTTGGGTTTATTCTTCCCAAGCAGTGCGCATTGCCCCAAGCGCGCGAGCGATGTCATGCCGCGCGATGTCCAGGTGCGTGACTGCCCGCAGGCACTCGCCGTCCCCGCTCACGCGCACGCCCTGCATTGCCAAACGCTCCCGCGCCTCTTGTGCCGTCATGCCCGCGACGGTGAAGAACACTAGGTTGCTCTGCACCATGCCGGGATTTACAGACACACTGCGCATCTCGGCCAGCCCCTGCGCCAGCATTTGCGCATTTTCCTGGTCTTCGCGCAAGCGTTCCATGTTGCACTCTAAGGCGTACAGGCCCGCCGCCGCTACCATGCCGGACTGCCGCAGCGAGCCGCCGAGCATCTGCTTGGAGCGCCACGCATGGGCAATCAGCTCCGCCGAGCCGGCCAGCACTGCCCCCATCGGGCAGCCTAATCCCTTGGACAAGCAGAGCGTGACGCTGTCAAATGGCTCGGCGACTGCTTGGGGCGAAACACCCAGCGCGACGGCAGCATTGAGCAGCCGCGCGCCGTCCAGGTGCAGGGCCAGGCCTAATTCTTTCGCAGCCTGCGCCATTTCGCTGGTTTCTTCCAGTGTCCAGACTGCCCCGCCGCCCGCGTTGTGCGTGTTTTCGGCGCACACCAAACGCGTGGGCGCAAAGTTTTGCCCGCCCGGGGCGACTGCTTCCTGCACTTGACTGGCGGTGAATATGCCCCGCTCCGTGGGGATCAGGGTGGGGGAGGCTCCCGCAACGGCGGCGTATCCGCCTGCCTCCCAGCGGATAATGTGGCAGCGCGCTTCGGCGATAAAGCCTTCGCCCGGACGCAGGTGCGCCCTGAGCGCCGCCAGGTTGCACATGGTCGCCGAGGGCAGGAATAGAGCGCTTTCCTTGCCCAGCATTGCGGCAACCTGCTCCTGCAGCTTGTTGGTGGTGGGGTCTTCCCGCCGCTGCTCGTCCCCCACTTCGGCGGCCATCATCGCCCGCCTCATGCCCTCGGAGGGCTTGGTGGCGGTATCGCTTGACAAATCAATCACTTGCGGCAATTCAATCACTCGCTGCGTTCCTTTCTTTGCATAGCTTCCAAATACGCTTCGGCTGCCGTGCGCACTTCCCACTCCGGGTCTTGGCAAAGCGCCCGCCAGCCTTCGTCTGTGTCCCGGATGGCTTCCACAAATGACCCGAACACCGAAACCATATCCGCGCGCGGCATCGCCGCCTTGACAGCCTCTGCGTTTTCCCTCACCTGCGCCGCCTCCTGCACGGACACCAGTACGCCCCCCACGCCCGGCTGCCCCGCCGCCCAGCGCAGGTGCGCCTGCGCTGCGCTTTGCCCGGTGAAGTTGCGCGTCATGTTGCGCAGACGCCACGTATTGGGAAAACGCACAAAAGGCACGCCGCCCAGCCACGCGAACGTTTGCGCCGCCAGGGTCGCGATGTTATGATGGGTGCAGACCGGCAGAAGGCGGCCCGAGGCTCCCTGATCCATAAAGTTGAAGCGCGTAATCACGCAGTCAGGGACAAACTGCTGCGCTTCAATCGCCTGCGCAAGATAATCGTAATCCCCATAGCAGGTGGCCCCGAAATAAGCCACGCGCCCTTGACGGCGAGCGTCAATCAATGCCCGCATTGCGCCCGCGAGACGCGCCCGCGTATGCACTTCCGCCCGCACATCGTACAAGTGGAACACGTCCACGCGCGCCGTTCCCAGCAAGGCCAGCTTGCGCGCAATCGCCCGCGTCACCGCGTCGTGCGCCCCGGCCTCGGTATCCGGGCACCGGGCCAGCGCATCGCCATCGGTCGTGCTGACCAGCACTCGCTCGCGCACGCCCAATGTTTGCAGGCCTTGCCCCAGCGATTGCGCTTCCCGCTCATGCGCGGCGTGAAAAAACGTAACTTTTGCGTCAAGGGCCGCTTGCACCACTTGAGCGCGTTCGTCCAGGCCCATGCGGTAAATATCCCCATCGGAAGCCGGGTTGTCGGGCGCGCGCCGCCAGGGACGCTCCCCGTAGCCCAGGTGTCCCGTCTGCAAGTCTGTCATCGTGGGCCTGTTCCTTTGGAAACGCGAAGTGTGCTGAAAACGTCCATGATACTCCGGCGCGGCCTGCTCTGCCCCACGGCATTGCTGCGGCGTTTCAAACCATAATCAACGACGGAACAAACTCTTCCGTCGTTGGTACACGCTTGCCGCGCGCATGTCACGCCCAAGCAGAGCCAGCGCAATAAGAGGGCAGCGGGGCGGCTGCCACTGCCAGACGCCGGGCGCAGCCGCCTGCCTCCCTGCTCTTGACAAAGAGCGCCTAAACCGCTAAGATTGTGGGTAACAAAATCCTATGGCAAAGTCACCCTACGACATCGCGCCGGATGCGTCCTTCGCGCAGGCCGCCCGCACTTCCCTCCGCCAGCAGCTTGAAGAACTGCTGCGCAATCTTCCCGGCACCCGCGCGGGCGAAAATGTGGAGGCTCTCCACGATATGCGGGTCGCCTCGCGTCGTTTGCGCTCAGCCTTGTCGGTCTTTGCGGCCTCGTATCCCGCCCGCCAGTTTCTGCCGCTGGAAAAGCAGGTCGCCAAAATCACCGATGCTTTGGGGGCGGTGCGCGACGCCGACGTTTTGATTGAGTTTATGCAAGCCCAGCGAAAGTCTGCCCCGGAAAGCGCGCGCGTTGGTCTGGACGCCTTTTTGGAGCACCTGCACAAAGGGCGCGACGCCGAGCGTGTCCACCTGGTTCGCGCGCTGGACGTTCTGGAAAAAAGCCGGTTCCGCAAAGATTTTGCGTCCATGCTGGACGCTCCTGTTTCCCCTGACGAGGTATCGCATGGCTAAAGCATTGCCCATTATTGCCGTTAATCCCGGCGGCAGCCTGGCCGAAAATGCCCCGCTGATGCTGCACACCCGCCTGGAAGAGATGTACCGCTTCGCGCCGCTCGCGCTCCACCCGGACAATGTAGACGAGCTGCACGCCATGCGCATTGCCGCCAAACGCCTGCGCTATACGATGGAAATCTTCCACGCTGTTTTTCAGCAGCCCGAAGCGGCGAAAGAATGGGACTGGCTGTACGACAAAGTCAAGGCGGTGCAAGAGCAAATCGGCGAAATCCACGATGCCGATGTGCGCGTTCCCCTGCTGCAGGATTACCTAGAGCGCCACGCTCCCGCCCGCCCCGAACTCCGCATAGGCCCGGAAGAGTTAATCGCCGCCCAGCGCGCGCAGCGCAATGCCGATTACCAATCGTTTACCAAAGCTTGGGTCAAGCTGCAAGGGCAGGGCTTCAAGCGCCGCTTTCTGCAAACGCTCGCCCAGCTTGCCCCCACCCCGACCGAGGAGACTGTACCCGCTCATGCCCAAAAATGATGCCCCCAAGCCCAGGCGTCCCCTGCCCAAAGACATCAGCCCCGCTGTCGCCCAGGCTGTTCTGGAAGACGCCATGCTGGAAGCCGCCGCCGACCTCGCCGCCCTGTCTGCGACCCTAGGCGTCGCAAACCCCACTGCGGACGATGCCCTGCCTTCCGCCCTGCCGGTTCCCGAGACGCCCGAAGAAGAAGAGCTTATGGATATACTCGGCGTCCCCCACCTTGGCCCCGTGCGGCGTCAGCTTCTCGCCGATGCCGGCATTGAGACGCTGGCGGATTTGCAGGCCTTGTCGCTGGCAGACCTGGCAGGCATTAAAGGCGTCGGCCTGGGCAATGCCACGCGCGTCAAAGAATGGCTTGCGGCTCAGCCTGCGCCTGCCCCAGTCTCTGTGCCCACGCCGCCCGCGCCGCGCCCTCCCGATGCCCCGCCTGCCCCGGCAGCACTAGACGCCTCGCCCGACATGTCGCTCGCGTCCGCAAACCAACAAGTGCAGGACTTGTTCGGGCGCATCGGCCAGGCCGCCGATACTCTCAAAACAGCCCTATCGCCCGACGACGGCTACCGCCGCCTGGACCGCCAACTGGCAAAGCTGGACAATGCCGCCTCAGAGCTTGCCGAAGGCCCAGACACGCTTTCGGCAAAGCAGCTGCAAAAGGCCCTGAAGACTTTGGAGAAAGCGGCCTCCTTGCTGGAAGAGGCCGCGAGGGAAGGCCGCCTGTCCCCCAAAAAGCAGGAAACACTCGCCGACACCCTCAAAGAGCAGCGCAAGACACTGGAAAAGACATTGGGCGGCTAGCCCGTGCTCCCAAAGCGAAAGAAAGGCGCGCGCCCATGCAGGTGGGCCTGATTAGCGACATTCACGGCAGCTTGGAGGCATTGCAGCGCGTGTGGGAAGAACTGGCTCGTTTCAAGTTAACCGATGGACTAGTGCTTAACGCCGGGGATAATGTCGGCTACGGCGACGACCCGCAGGGCTGCATTGACTTTCTGCGCGCGCACCCCAACATCCTAACTGTGCAGGGCAACTACGACCGCAATGTCGCCCGCTTCCCTAAGCGCGAGGCTGAATACCGCCGGAAGTGGGGCCGCGCGCGTCCGGCCAAGCTAGACGCCATCCAGCGCGACAGCGGCCTCATTACCCCGGATGCCCGCGACTGGCTGCTCGCTCTGCCGCGCGAGCGCGAACTGGACTTGGACGGCACTCAATTGTTGCTCACCCACTACGCGCCCGGCGTCAAAGAAGGGCTGGGACGCTGGACCTCGGCAGGGCGCTTGGCTTATCATGCCGCGCAGACACAGGCCCGCGTCGTGGTCTGCGGACATACGCACTCGCCGTTCGCGCGCACGGCGGGCGGCACGCTGTTTGTCAACCCCGGCACCGTGGGGCGCACGCTGCCTAGCCAGCCTGCTTACGCCGTTCTCACTTTAGACGCTCATGCTGCGCCCAGCGCTCTTCTCAGACAGGTGACCCTATGAAACGACTTGCCGCCATTGACATTGGCACCAATTCCATCAAAATGACTATCGGCGAAACCGACGACCAGGGCACGCTGCACATCGCCCGCGAAATGGCGGAAGTCACGCGGCTGGGAGCCAATGTGGATGCGGACAAGCGGCTGGGCGACGATGCCATGGCCCGCACCTTGTCGGCACTCGCGCGCTTTGCTGCCGAGGCCCGCGCCCAGAATTGCGACCCAATTGTCGCGGCAGGCACCAGCGCCCTGCGCGATGCTGCCAACGGCCCGGCCTTTCTCGCCCTGGCCGAACAGGAGACGGGCCTTCGTATTGAAATCATCTCGGGCGACCGCGAAGCCGAATTAGCCTACGCTGCCGTCCGTTCTGATGCGGAGCTAGGCCTGCCCCCAGACTTTGGACTGGTGGTTTTTGACATCGGCGGCGGCAGCACGGAGCTTTGTTTTGGCGGCGGGGCTGGCCTGGAGCGCCACCTGAGCCTGGACATTGGGGCGGTGCGCATGACTGAGCGTTTCCTGCATTCGGACCCGCCCACCGAGACTGAAAAAGCCGAAGCCACCCAATATATCCAAACTGCCCTGGCCGCGTTTCCCCCGCCGCCCCGACAGCCGATCCTGGTGGGGCTGGGCGGCACCCTGGTGAATATCGGCGCGGTCACCCTGGCCCAGTCTGCGCCTGCGCCCCAAGATGTTCATGGCACCCTGTTGTTTGCCTACGATGCCCAGGACGCCCTTGCTCTTTTTGCCGCCAAACCCCTCGCCGAGCGCCGCACCCTCCCCGGTTTGGAACCCGCCCGCGCCGATGTGATTATCGGCGGCGCGCTGATACTCACCGCTCTGCTCGCCCACTTCCATTCCGACCGCTTTTTGGTCAGCACGCGCGGCCTGCGCTACGGCCTGCTGGCGGAAGCGGCCCGCGTGTAACGTTTTCCCTATCTTCGCAAACTTGCTGCATACCCCCCCCGGCGGCGTTGTAAGCCCCTTCCAACGACGGAACAGTTTCTTCCGTCGTTGGTACAGGCTGGGTACGCCCATAAGCCGCCCTCGCAATGCCTTGCCATCACGCCTGCGCGTCACTCAAACCGCGTGCCGGGCGGCAGGGGTTCATTGCCCCAAATCGCGCCCCCGCCCCCTTCGCGCCGGAACGAATCCCGCCAGCGGTGAATATCGGTGGGCAGGATGGGGGGCATCGGCGCGCGCTGCTCTCTGGGCAAAAGCGGGGCGAACACGGCGTGCGGCTCGGTTTGATACCAATACGCCACTGTGCATAAGTCCAGGGTCAGCGAGTTGGCGTGGCCGTGTTCCATGGAGGCGCGCAGGCTTTGCTCAAACACAACAGGGTCTTCCAGGTGAAACCGATAGCAGTGCGTGCGGCCTAAAAACCCGGTCTCGCCGTTCACCCGCGCATAACCGAAGTAAGGGTGCGCGTAAATCTCTTTGGGGCACCACGACGAGCAAAAGTAGTCTTCCGTCCCGGTTCCATGCAGCGAGCCGGGCCATGGTTCGCCGTCAATCAAGAACATGTCGTCGCCCTCGCCGTACCACAGGGGCGTGGGGCTGTCCACAAAGTAGTTGACCCCAACATAATGGCCCCGCCCCTGCGCATGAACCAGCACATGATTATGGGTGTCGGCGGGATTGCGCGGCTGCGTGCCCAGGGTTTCCCATTCGTTTTCCCTGTCGCCCTGCCCGGCTTCGGGGCCGGGCATAGCCCTGTTCCACCAGGCATGAAAGCGTCCTGTGTCCGCGTCCAGGCCGTTCTGGTGCTCCTCATAATCCACATAGTAATAAAGATTGGTGATGGGCTTATCCGATTTGTTCTCAATCTCCACGCGCGCGCCCGCCCCAAACGGCATGGCAAACCAGCAGTTGAGCGCATTGCCCGCCAACGGCGCGGCGGCAAGAGGCAGCGATGCCCACAGGTACTTTTCGCCCCAGCCCTGCCCAAAAAAGTCGCCCAGCGGCGCTTCCACGCTGGGGTGCGCCTCGCCGTCCCACCAGCAGCGCAGGACAGCATTGCGGCGTATTAATGGGTCGTCACACGCCAGCGTGATCCAAATGTGCCGAATGACGCCCGCGCCTTCTAAGTTTGCCAGGGCATGCGTCGCGTGGGCTTCCACGCGCACAAAGTCATTGTTGCCGCCGGTGCGGTCATAGGAAGACGCCCGGCGGGTACGGACGCCGCGCCGCAGCAGGGGAAGCCCGGCCAGCGGGCTGTAGGGGAGATTGCTCATGCCCCATTATAACACCTCGCGCCGCCTTCCTAATCCCCTATGACCTACAGCGCGACGACAGCGGACACAGGAAAATGACGGGGAAGGAATGAAAGCGGGGCTTGGCGAACTCTGCGTTGGCGCGAAGCCTAGCGAGCATAACAAACGTTGGAAGCGCACAAAACCGCAGGGTATGGTTGTTTTTGCGCAAAGCGTGTCTCAGATGAGGCAAACGGTATTTGTCGCAACCATTTGTATGTTATGCCGCAACCGTGCGGCACAGTAACAAGTTGGGCTGCAAACATATCAGCCTCCCTGGGGCGTAGGGCGAGGACAGCGACATGCCACTGTGGTATGCCAACTTCAAGTGGGCCTGTGTGGGAGCTGTGGTCGGTGTCGTGCTCGTGTTCGAGGCTATCATGCTCTTCCTGGGGCCGGGGGGCCTGATGCCGGAGGACCGGCTACCGGTTCAATATGCCATCCCCATTGGCTTCCCTTTAGGTGCCTACCTGGGCTGGCGGGTCGGGCCGGAGATTGTGCCAGCGCTCAGGCGATTGCTGCGGAGACACTGAGGCGAAGGCAGCACCAGGTGCGGCCTAACATGGCGTTGCAGCCGACGAACACTGCGCCATTGTCAGGTTCGTTGTCGTAAGTCAAGTGCAAGCAGTGTTCGCGGCTGAACTTGGTCGTTCGACCGCGCAATTAGCTCTAGCCTTTGGCGAAAGGAAAGCGATGAAGAAGTTACTCACTGTTCTCCTTTCTACCATAGTGGCTTTGGGACTTATCTTGGGAACGATGTTATTTATGATCGAACATGGTATACCACCGTTCCAGAACATTGGGATTAGGGACTTGCCCAGTCGGTAGTAATGTCGCGGTCGAACAACCGCTGCACCTGACGCCAAACTGCGCTCATTCTTCGCTTCGTTTGTCGCAGGTGAGCAGGGCCGTTGGGCCACAGACCCCGCACGGGGGCCAGGCAGGATTCATGCGACGACGCGAGACAACACCAGTAAGCGCTTTCGCATTTGCACTCGGGTTGAACGTCGCCTGCTTCTTCCCTGGGGCTATTTATTTCGCGCCGGAGCTTGTCGGCATCGGCTGGTTCTTCAGCACTGTCTGGGCATTGTTCGACTTAGCCAGGAGCCTGCGCACTCGCGACCTCTGGGGAGTCGCGCTCGGGGCCGTAGGGATCGTGTTGTCTTTCACTCCATATCTGTGGCTGCCTCACCAGACGCCTACGGCCCAACAAAACGCTGCAAGGGACGCTCCTCGTGCCTCGTCGCGCCCCTGAGCGCCACCGTTGGGCCGCTGGGTGAGGGCCCTGCCAAATGAAATACACACAGGTACTACCAATGGTTTACAAGCCCGTTGCCCTGACGAGATGCCTGCAAGCAAATTCTTCACTCTCTGTCGCCGCTATATTTCTTTGTCTGATGCTCTTGGTTGAGCGTAGCTGCTCTGCGCAGAGTTCTTCAAAGCCTCCTCAGCAACAGCAAAAAGTGAACTCGGCTCTCGCTACGGCGGCTGAGAATGACCAAGCTAGGGCTATCGAGACTCTGGTTAAACAGGGAGCAAACGTCAATGCCAAAGATGCTCACGGGGATACGGTTTTGTTTTTGGCAGCGCAAAATGGGGATAACAGAATTGTCCAACTCTTGCTTAACCACGGCGCACGAGTTAATGCGAGGGGTCGAATGGGAGACACCGCTCTGATCGGGGCGGCCAATACCGTCCATGCCGGTACGGTAGAACTCTTGCTCAATCAAGGAGCCGATCCTAACTTGAAAAACACTTCCTCCGAAACAGCGTTACAGTGGGCTACCTTGAATGCTTTCGATCAAGAACCGATCGCTGCGACCGTCAAAGCGTTGGTAAGAAAAGGTGCTGATGTCAACGCAAGCGACAAGTATGGGGCTTCTCCGCTCTTGTGTGCCGCGCTATGGGGCCATGAAAAGATCGTCAGTTTACTGTTGAGTTTAGGAGCAAACATCAACGCAACGACAAAGGAAGGTGAGACTGTGTTGATGCAATCGGCCACAGACGGAACGGTCTCGATCACGAAACTCTTACTCGATCGAAAAGCGGATTTTGCACGAAAGAATGCCGAGGGCAAGACGGCGTTAGATTTGGCGGAAGCCTCAGGCAATTCCAAGATTGTGGCCTTGCTCAAAGCCGCAGGAGCCTAAGCCAAACGAAAGGGCGCAGATGAACGTGACTGTAACCTGCACAGCCAGCGGCCCAACAATCGTTGCAGGGGACGCTCACCGGGGCTTGCCAGGCTCACCGGGCGGAACGGCGCGCCCCTGAACTCTGCTGTTGGGCCGCTGGGCCAATGCTTGCCTGTTGCAGAAATGCCCTCTTCAATATGATAGTCAAATGATCAAAAACTGAATGGTTCGAACTCGAGCGTACTTACTTCCGCGTGAGATTTCGGGGCGTACATCACGGCCTTCAGCGGCATGTGGCGATGCGCGTGGATATCAGCACGCGCAATATTTGGCACGGTGCGCGGCAAGGCTTCGCCAGCCTATCACAAATGCTGTAGGTTATACGATGTTTCAATTCTACCCTGGGCGGCGTAGACACCCAGCGTTTTGGTTAGCACGAGGCATCTATACTGGAAATGAATAAGCCCTTGTTGCCAACACCAGTACAGCCAGACGGCCTAACAATGCGCTGTAGCCGACGCCAACCGCCCGGTTCCTCCGTCATTAGCCGTTTCGGTTGCAGGCGGTTGGCGCGGCTAAGCTTTGCCGTTGGGCCGCAGTCGCGGATGCTATTACAGGGGCCAGTAGCTTTCAGAGAGGAAGACATGATGAAACCGCGTTTACAATCGGGTGCATTGGTGGCCCTTGTTCTCATTGTTGGTTGTACCATATCAAGTGCAATCTACTTAAACAAACCGTTGACTCCAGGGCATGGCTTGAGAAGGATCGGCTACCAACTCCAATTTTCGGGGTGGCATGACTGGCGTTTTGGTACAAGCCAAGTCAATATGTATATCATGCCTATTGGCAGGGGCCCCTGTATTTGCAAACCTTATGCACGGGTCATAGAACTTGGCCCTATTTCAATCAGTCATTGACCAAGCCTGCTACGGACTGCGGCCCAACACGCGCTGCAACCGACGCCACACTGCAAAGCGAGGAACGAGTGGTGCAGTCCTGCGCGGTTGAGCGGGGCCGTTAGACCGCTCCAGTCGAAGGCTTGGCCAGCCGCCGTCGTCCAGCCAGCCATAAGTGTTTGATCGTAGCAGTCAGACTGCGGAGGGACTATGGCTTCCAAGTACCGCCTATGGGCGACGGCCCTGACCGTGGTTTTCCTGAGCATCCCCGCGTTGGCCCAGCCTGTGCCGATCAAAAATAAAGCCACCCTGCCCGGCGAAGTCAGCCGTGCCGAAGCCATCCAGATTTCCAAGCACTATATCTCGGTACATGAGACCTGGGCATGGGAATCTGTCTATGCTTCCAAGCATGTCGGCAGTAACTGGCTCGTGGGCGTGCGGCCTAAAAGCTTTCATGGTGACGACGGCCCCGAACACCTGATTGTCATTGACAAGCGCGGCCGAGTGGCCCACTACTACCGATCCGACTAGCGTTCGTGGTCGGAGCGGTCTAACACAGCGCTGCACCGATACAGGCAGGCCGCCCTGGACTTCAGTCCGGGGTTGACGCGGGCCTCCACTCACCCGTGCGCGTGGGTGGCCCTGACGCTACCTGATGTCATACCGGGTGGTAAGTCGGCAGGCTTGCTTGGCAGGCCGAGCAGGTGAGCGGGGCCATCAGGCCGCACCGCGAATGCTTGCACTTTTGGGGAAGCAGGGGTAATCTATTCTTATGAACACGGGCGCAAGGAAGTAAAGATTAAGCGCCTGTTGAGTCGAGAGGATTGAGAGCAGAGAAATATCAAGATGAACACCCAACAGCAACCCTCTTTCATAGTGTGCGTGGACAACTCGGAGCATCCGGCTTCATTGGAGCGGCGCAAAATCTATGAGGTTCTGCCGGATGAGCAGGCCGGGCAACATTCCCTCGTGCGGGTAATTGACGAGAGCGGTGAGGACTATCTTTACCCATCTAGCTACTTCCTCTTTGTTGAATTACCCCAGACGGTTCAACAGGCATTGGCCCTTGCGGCATGGCCCTAACTTCTGCAACCTAACACGCGCTGCACCGATGCGAGCAGGCTGCCTCGGTCTTCAGTCCGGGGTTGAAGCGAGCCTCCACCCGCCCGCTCAGACGACTGGACATAGGCGCGTATGTGAGGCTCTCCGCCGCTTGCCGCGGTGCGGGCGCGGGTGAGTGGGGTCGTTGCACGCTGCATGACGGCTTGTTTATACACAATACCTGTCAGACGTTTTACGGGTAAAATTGAGTGAGGGTGAGTAACGCTGGAAACTTGGCGACAACTGAGCAGAGATAGCCTTTTAGCGGCAGAGGCACTTTTGCGAGAAGGACATAACCGCAGCAGCGTTAGCCGGGCCTATTATGCAGCCTACTGTGCGGCGACCAACGAGATCGTCAAAATGCCCACGACATTTTCTTACGGGCGCAGCAACCCAACGCACGAAAAAGTGCCTATGTACATACAGCGCAATCTCAATGTTCCGCAGGACAAGAAAGACAGCATCAGCGCACTGATCAACACGCTGCGTCTTTTTCGTGAAGATGCTGATTACAGGCCGCATGTTTCGGTAGATGAGCAATCAGCGCGAGACTGCATCCGTGACGCGGCGACCATTCAGCAGGAGCTATGGGGTGACACATGGAACACTTGAACAAGCAACAAATCATCGAGACCGTTGAGAGGTATATTATGGGCCGTTGTCCGGGTGGCGCGACCCTGGAGATTATCAAGCAAGGGGTTCGTCAAGACCAGGATTGGTGGTATGTGCCGGTCCGCCCGAGCATCCAGCCTGCGAAGCGTTATGAGTATTATGAAACGCTCGCGGATGTGGAAAAGGAACTGGAAAAATTAGAACGCATCACTGTTTTGTTCGTGCCGACTGTACCAGAGAGTGAGCAAGTGGCGGCCTAACAAGCATTGCAGCGGACGCTAAACTGCGCTCGTTCCTTGCTCCGTGTGCCGCAGGTGAGCTTGGCCGTTCGACCGCTGGGCGTAGGTCGTTCTATTGACGAGAGGCAAACATGACCGCATCGCCAGCACAACATCCTGACTTTTGTACCACTATCGGCAAGAAAGGTAAGACGGTAGAGCCGGTCACAGACATCAAGCACCATTACCAGATTGTCGACGAGGTAACCCACGTTCAGTCAGACAACGTTGGGAAGGTAATCATCCTGCAAAAGATACAATTCGATGATGGTAAGATGGAGTTGCGGCTCGGATACTACATCATTGGGAAGAAGCCCAAGATGAAAGACAAGTGGGTATGGGGGCAGTATGCGACATTCATGCCCGTGCTAGATTTCCAACAGATCATAGCCAAAGCCCAAGCGAAGGGCTGGCTTTAATCTGAGCCTGACCATCCAGCGGCCCAACACGCGCTGCACCGATGCGAGCAGGCCGCCCCGGACTTCAGAACGGTGGGTTTGAGGCAAGCCTTTGCTTTCCACCAAGAAGAGCGGCTGAGTTTGTTGCAAGCGCACCCGAAATCGGGCATAATATCCCCATAACTTTATGAAACAAATACTTGCCGCGATGGATATTGGCACAAACTCCGTGCGGCTTGCGGTTGTGCAGGTGGGGCCAAACCACACCTGGACGACGCTGGCGAACCAGAAACAAGTCGTGCGCCTGGGCGAGGGCGAGTTTGAGGCCGAGGGCAAGAAGCGCAAGAAAGGCGATGAAGACGCCCACGCCTCGCGCCTGACCGAAGCGGCCATCGCGCGCGGCGCTTTGGTCTGCGCCCGGTTCGCCGAAGTCGCCCGAGGCTTTGGGGCCGATGAAATCATTGCCCTGGCAACCGCCGCCGTGCGCGAAGCGGACAACGGCAGCGAGTTTGTGGAGCGGGTGCGCGACCTTGCTGACCTGGACGTGCGCGTTATCTCCGGCCAGGAAGAGGCGCGGCTGATCTATCTCGGCGTTTCCAGCGGCGTGGACATCCCCCAAGGCCAGCGCGCCCTGTTTATGGACATCGGAGGCGGCAGCACCGAGCTGATTGTCGGCAGCGGGCAGGAGCACGTTTTCCTGGACAGCCTGCGCAGCGGGGCCATCCGCCTGACCGCGCAGTTTGTGCCCGACCCCAAAAAGCCCATTCCCCCCGCCGTTTGGGCGCAGATGCAGAAGCAGGTGCGCTCCATGCTTGCGCCCGCCGCCCGTGCCATCGCCA
>JAABUQ010008485.1_pt1 | contig 14391 bp, 10 predicted proteins | sample 5560001 | NCBI WGS metagenome assembly JAABUQ01 (sample SAMN10711888, study PRJNA513371) | rock metagenome | isolation source: Antarctica rocks | place: Antarctica: Victoria Land, Finger Mt nord | collected 2015-12-18
CCCCGGGACGGACGTCGACCACGAGATCGAAATGCACGCTCCCGCGCGTCCCCACGCTCAGCGTCGGCACGCTCGAATGCATCCGCGGCCCGTCGCTGGCCAGCAGCACGTCGGCGGCCAAGGCCTCGCGCCGCGCCTCGACGAAGGCCGGCAAACCTTTGGAACCGCTCTCCTCGCCGGTCTCGACGATCAGCTTGACGTTGAAGCCGAGCCGCCCGCCGCGCTCGGCGATCACCGCCTCGAGCGCGGACAGGTTGATGGCGTGCTGGCCCTTGTTGTCGGCCGATCCACGCCCGTACCAGCGGTCGCCCTCCCGCGTCAGCCGCCACGGCGAGAGACCCGGCCGCCACTGGTCCTCCAGCCCGCGCACCGTGTCGCCATGGCCGTAGGTGATGACCGTCGGCAGCGCGGGATCCTCGAACCGCATCGCGACCAGGATCGGCCCCGCGCCCTCGTTCTCATGCACCGTCACGTCGAATCCGAGCCCGGCCAGCCAGTCGCGCAAGCCCTCCTCGAGATAGCGCGGCAGCTCGCCGGCGTGCTCCGCGTCCTGCGACGTCGAGCGGATCGCGACCAGGCGAGCGAGCCGATCCTCGAACCCGCCGCCATCAAAAAACGCCAGCGTGTTGGCTACGGCTGCGTCGCGCGATCCCATCGGCCTCTCCGTCTCCAATCCCCCCACACTGCTGCCCCCGCCAGCCTTGGTCCACCCCCTCGCTTGAGTAGGCGGGTAGAATTCTGCTTTCGACCTCATCCCGGTCGTAAAGCCGAAATCCTGAGCTTCCCGAAAGCCGATGCGGTGTTGCAGAAGGCCGCGTAGGGTAGAGACGAGCGATTCCGCGACGGACGTGCGGAGTACACGGCCCAAGACTGGCTACGATTATTGACCCGAAACGCTGCGAGAGAATTTTGATGAACTAACTACTGGTTAATACGTCGGCAATGGAACGACCTAAAGAACGCAGAAAAGATATCGAGTCATTAACGTCCTGACTGTAAATTGGCCAAAGCTCAATTCCGCCATAGCCAGGATTCACGTCTGCCTCGTGAGCAATCCTGTTCCGCAAATCGACAACGGCTTTCAATCTTTGCTTGAGCGACAACGTCGGAGCACCCAATGCTTCCGAGATTTTGTCCCACGGTCCTTCAATCAACGAGCGGAGGCAATCGGCAAGCTTATCCGGTGCGACGAAAGACTTAAAGGAGTTCTCCGTCCTTATACATTCTTCAATTAACAAGGTCTGCGCGGCGCCGCTTAAAAGTGCTGCATTAAATGGTACTTTCAAGAGTGCTACATCTCGGCCAGATGTTAATCTATGAAGTACTTCGGTTCGAAAGACATCGTGCATGTACAAGTCAAAAGAGCTAACGACTAAGACTAGAGATGATCTGAGGATATCGTCGCAATCCATGGCAGGAGGCGCCGTGCGCTTAAGATACGCATGAATGGAGTACAGGCCAACCGCACGATCACAGCCGTTGTGAAATGTCCGCAATGCTACAGAAAGATGAGCCTTCACGGCAGTAGAGTCGCGACCTTCTTAGCCGCAATACGGTATATCGTCTTAAAGTTTCTGGCACTTTCGACTTGATTATCGGCAACTGAGCCGGAATTCTTTATGTCTTCACGTGTCAACTCGAATACGGGCTTCGAAAGCGACTGCGATATAGCAATGAGACTGTTGAAGTCAGGAACCTCAATCAAAAAGTCGTCTAGATTTGCATCTGCTTTATCATAGGAAGCGGAATCCAGAAGAAGATTTGCTTCATCGAGCGAAGGAATGAGGCTCTCTTTTTTGACGGTTAGGAGAGCATCAAACCACTTTTGATAGGCTCGAGTCGGAGCAGCCTTTTTCCCGTCTCGTGAACGGATCCTGTAATTCTGAACTATTGAGCCAATATACTTGGGCGTCTTATTTGGCCATGGATAGGCAGATTCTTGAAGAGAGGACTGCTCTCCTGCTCGCATTGACCAGGCGTTCCATTTTGGAAGTACGCGAGCTAAAGATCGCAATGCCATGGAAGAAAAAAAGTCCGGAGCCATTGGGATGACAAATGCGTCGCTAGTAGTAAACAGATTTTGATTCAGCGCGCCAAGACTTGGACTCATATCGACGAGAACGAAGTCTGCATCAACAGACTTGGCGGTTAAGTCGATCAGCCAACGTAGCGAACCGGGAATGTTTTGCAAGGCAGCCAGTGATGTGGACAGTTCGTGAGCGATAGCTAACTGGCTCTCGTACTCAGCCAGTCCGACATGGCCTGGAAGAACATACAACCTGGGGCATTCCGCGATGGGCTGCAGCTTAACCGGTTTCAGTGGAACCGGTCTGGCTTCGAAGGCGGGGGCTAGTCCATCTCTAATATTTAGGGCTTCACCCTTCTCCTGGTAAGGATATTCATCTGACTGGCTGTACTCCAAGACCAGCCCAGTTAGATTGCACTGCGGGTCGCAATCTACAAGCACTACTTTCTTACCTTGACTAGCTAGCATCCAGCCGATGTGGAATACCGACGTCGTCTTCGACACACCGCCCTTGTGATTGAAAAATGCTATCTGCTTGTGCGCCACCTGTGCCCCCGTCCGCAATCAAGCGACGCTAGACGGTTTATCGAAGGACGCAATGCCGCGCTAACGCGCGTGATCCGATCTCACATTGGGGCAGCCATATGGCCGCTCTCGTTATGAGTTTCGGACGCCACTTGGCTTACAAAAGTTTCCGAAGGACGAAGCCAGCGGGCCGGTGTTCACGAAACACCGAGCGACGTCACACGCCGAAAGCACTACTCCCGCGACAGCGGGTTCGTCCCTCGGCCAAGAACATGCCGAGCGGGTCCCGTCCGCTTTCTAGTCCTCGCGTCTAGAAGCGGACTGGCGGCTTTCCACCAGCCGCAGACATTGAACCTGACCTACCGTCCCGCTCGCTTGCTCCGGTCCCGCCCTACCCATAGAACTCGACGATGGATCTCCCCTCCGAGACGCTTCCCAGCCTACAAGCGCGCCGGCGTCCGCGTTTGCGGGCGACGCTGGGCACCATCGCCATTATTGCCTTGGCGCTTCTGGCGTGCTGGGCGCTGTCGGGCGTGTTGCTGCTTATCTTCTTCTCGATCCTGCTTGCCGCCTCGCTGCGGGGTGCGACCGACTGGATCGCGGGCCATACGCGCCTGCCGCACGGGATTGCGCTCGCGCTCGTGTTGCTGGTCGTGTTCGGGTTGCTCGGCGCGATGTTTCATTGGACTGGTCCGGCCGTGTTCGCGCAGCTCAACGACCTCACGAGACGGCTGGTCGCCGAAGGGCGCCAGTTAGGCGAGCGGTTCCAGGGCAATCCGATGCTGGGCGAGACGCCGGATTTGCAGAGTATTGCCGGCCGGGTCGTGGCGCCGGTGGCGCGGATCCTGTCGTTCTCGGTCACGACCGTTACCGAGCTGGCCGTAGCACTCGTCACCGCGATCTACTTCGCGGCGTCGCCGGGGATCTATATCGACGGGCTGATCAAGCTGGTGCCGATCCCGGACCGGCCACGGCTGCGCGAGGTGCTCGAGGCGATCGGCCATACGCTGCGCATGTGGGTGCTGGGCCAGCTGATCGACATGCTCGCGATCGGCGTGATCGCGACGATCGGGCTGTGGCTCGTGGGCGTGCCGGTCCCGCTGGCGCTCGGGTTAATCTCGGGCTTGTTCACCTTCGTGCCCTACATCGGCACCTTGGTCTCGGGCGCGATCGCGGTCTTGATCGCGCTGTCCGCGGGTCCGGCCGTCGCGGTCTGGGCGCTCGGCGTGTTCGTCGTCTGCCACCTGGTCGAGGGCTACATCCTGGCGCCGATGATCCAGCGCCGCGTCCTCGAACTGCCCGCCGCCCTCACGGTGCTGTCGATGACCGTGCTGGGCAGCTTGTTCGGCTTGCTCGGCATCATCCTCGGCACCCCGCTGGCGGCGGCCGCCCTGGTCATGGTGCAGGCGCTCTACGTCGGCGACGTGCTGGGCGACCACAGCTCCGACCCGACGCGCAAGCACGCCTGATCGGCTGTGACGCGCAAGCACGCCTGATTGGCTGTAAGCGCAAGCACGCCTGATCGGCTAGAGCATTTTCCGATCGGGTGGAATCACCCGATCGGAAGTAATACTCGCTAAAACAATGAAGTAGAGCACTACTTCCGAGCCAAGTGGCTCGGAAAGTGCTCTAGAGCGGCACGCGCATCCGCTCGATGACGGCGCCGGTCCGCGGCCGGACGCCGCGCCACCAGGCGAACGCCTCGGCCGCCTGCTCGACGAGCATCCCGACGCCGTCGTGCAGCCGGGTCACGCCGGCGGCGCGGGCTTGCAGGAGGAACGGGGTCAAACCCTTGCCATACGCCAGTTCGTAGGCGACGGCGCCCGGCGCGAAGGCGCTGGCGGGGATCGCGGGGAGCTCGCCGAACAGGCTCGCCGAGGTCGCGTTCAGGACCAGGTCGAACCCGTCCATCGCCGACAGATCGTCCAAGCCCACGCCCGTGACCGACCCGGCCCCGAACGCCTCGGCCAGCGCCGCCGCCTTGGCCGCCGTCCGATTGGCGACGACGAGCGCGTGCGGTCCCGCCTCAAGGAACGGCAGCAGCGCGCCCTGCACCGCGCCCCCGGCACCCAGCAGCAACACGCGCCGGCCACGGACGGGAATTCCGAGATTGTCCTGCATGTCGCGCAGCAATCCAATCCCGTCGAAATTGTCGGCCGCCACCGTGTCGCCATCGAACCGCAGGCAGTTCACTGCCCCGGCCAGCCGCGCCCGCTCGCCGAGCTGCGTCGCGTAGGCAAATGCGTCGAGCTTGAACGGCGCGGTCACGTTCATGCCGCGGCCGCCCTGGCGCCGAAACGCCGTCGCTGCCGCGGCGAAGCCGTCCGCCGGCGCTTCGATGCGGCCGTAATGCAGGATTTGCCCGGTCTGTTCGGCGAAGGCGGCGTGGATGGCAGGCGATTTGGACTGCGCGATCGGATTGCCGATCACGGCATACTGGTCGGTCACAGCGTGACGTGTTGGCGGGTTGAGTCGCCTACCACCCTCACGCCTGCCCTCTCCCGCCAGCGGGAGAGGGAGAGAAGTGGTATTTGCGATTGCCGCGCAGATGCTAGGCCGACTTGGCCATGATCTCGTCGGCGATGTTGCGGGGCACCGGGTCGTAATGGTGGAACTGCATGGTGAAGCTGGCGCGGCCCTTGGTCATGCCGCGGAGCTGCGAAATGTAGCCGAACATTTCTTTCAACGGCACATGGGCTCTGACGATGACGGTGCTCCCAGAACTGTCCTGGCTCTGGATCTGGCCGCGGCGGCGGTTGAGGTCGCCGACCACGTCGCCGACGTGGTCCTGCGGCGTCGTCACCTCGACGTCCATGATCGGCTCGAGGATGATCGGCGTGGCCTTCTTCATACCGTCGCGGAAGCAGGCCTTGGCCGCGATCTCGAACGCGAGCGCGGACGAGTCGACGTCGTGGTACTTGCCGTCGACCAGGCTGTACTTGAAGTCGACCGTCGGGAACCCGGCCAGCACGCCGGTCTCGGCCTGGTTGCGGATGCCCTTTTCCACCGCCGGGATGTATTCCTTCGGGATCGAGCCGCCGACCACCTTGTTTTCGAACACGATGCCCGCGTTCCGCTCGAGCGGCTCGAACAACACCTTCACCTCGGCGAACTGGCCCGAACCGCCGGTCTGCTTCTTATGAGTGTAGGTCTCGATGTGCGACTTGCTGATCGTCTCGCGATACGCCACCTGCGGCGCGCCGATGTTGGCGTCGACGCCGTATTCGCGACGCAGCCGGTCGATGATGATCTCGAGGTGCAGCTCGCCCATGCCGGACAGGATGGTCTGGCCGCTCTCCTGATCGGTGCGCAACCGCAGGCTCGGGTCCTCGCCGGCCAGCTTCTGCAAGCCGAGCGTCATCTTCTCAACGCCATCCTTAGTCTTCGGCTCGACCGAGATGTCGATCACCGGGACCGGGAAGGCCATCCGCTCGAGCACGACCGGGTCCTCGGCGGCGGCGAGCGTGTCGCCGGTGCCGGTGTCCTTCAGGCCCACGAAGGCCGCGATGTCGCCGGCGTGCACTTCCTTGATCTCGGCCCGCTTGTCGGCGTGCATCTGGAACATGCGGCCGATACGCTCCTTGTGGTCCTTGGTCGTGTTGAGCAGCGTGTCGCCGCTCTTCAAGCTGCCAGAGTAGACGCGCACGAAGGTCAGCGTGCCGTATTTGTCGTTGATGATCTTAAACGCCAGCCCGGCGAACGGCGCGTTCGGATTGGCCGGGATCACCCGCCGCTCGATCGTCTCGTCCTGGCCCTCTTCGGCGGCCACCTTGATGCCGGGGATGTCGATCGGGCTCGGCAGGTAGTCCAGAACGCCGTCGAGCAGCGGCTGCACGCCCTTGTTCTTGAACGCGGTGCCGCACAGCACGGGGCGGAAGGCGCCGGAGATGGTGCCGGTCTTGATCGCGCGCTTCAGCGTCTCGGGCTTGACGTCGCCATGCTCGAAATACTCCTCCATGCCCGCGTCATCCACCGCGAGCGCGGTGTCGAGCAGCAGCTGGCGATACTCCTTGGCCTTCTCCATCAGGTCGGCCGGGATTGCCTCGTCATGGAACTTCGCGCCCAGCTCGCCGCCTTCCCACACGATCGCCTTCATCTCGACGAGATCGACCACGCCGATGAACTGGTCCTCGATCCCGATCGGCAGCTGCAGCGGCAGCGCGATGATGTCGAGTTTTTCCTTGAGCGTATCGAACGCCCGGTAGAAATCCGCACCCGTTCGATCGAGCTTATTGATGAAGATGATGCGCGGAACGTTGTAGCGGTCGGCCAGGCGCCAATTGGTCTCGGACTGCGGCTGCACGCCGGCGACGCCCTCGATGATGAACACGGCACCGTCGAGCACGCGAAGGCTGCGGTTCACTTCGATGTTGAAGTCGATGTGGCCGGGCGTGTCGATGATGTTGATGCGGTGCTCTTTCCACTCGCACGTGACCGCGGCGGACGTGATCGTGATGCCACGCTCGCGCTCCTGCTCCATGTAGTCGGTCGTCGTGTTGCCGTCATGGACCTCGCCGATCCGGTGCGACATGCCGGTGTAATAGAGGATCCGCTCGGTCGTGGTCGTCTTCCCCGCGTCGATATGCGCGGTGATGCCGATGTTGCGGATCTTACCGAGGGATTGGACGACGGTGCTGGTCTCGGACACGGATGGGCCTCCATACGGCGTCGGGCGCAGCGTGACCGTTGCCCCGCGCGCCCGGCCTTACCTGAACTCCCCGCACGACCGGCCGGAGAGCAAAATAGCGTGTCGCTATGTGAGGGAGCAGCCCGAGAAAAGCAACACCAACGTCGACATCAGCCCATCCGCGCCCAGCCGACGCTGCGTTCCACCGCCCGCCCTTCGGCGGAGAGCTTGGCCAAATGCGCCAGCACGTTGCGTTCGGCTGCCTGCCGCAGGCCCGGATCCAGCTCCGGATAGATCCGCCCGACGAGCCCGGCCGCGGTGGCGGGACCCCCGTCCAGCGCCGCCAAGATCGCCGCCTCCCGCGCCTGCCGATGCGCCAGCAACCCCTGCGCATAGGCCACCGGCTCCGGCACTGCCGGCCCATGGCCTGGCAGATATGCCGTCGCAGAAATCCCGATCAGGCGCTCCAAGCTGCGAAAATAGGCGGCCATGTCCCCCTCCGGCCCGCCCACCACCGTGCTCGACCAGCCCATCACGTGGTCGCCGCTCAGCACCACCCCCTCCGGGCCCACGAAACATACATGATCCGGCGCATGACCCGGCGTGAACACCGCCCGCCACGACCCGGCCATCTCGCCATCCGCCAACGGCACCTCGGGCGCGAACCCCGATCCGCGCCATGCGAACACCGGTGCCCCCGTCGCCGCGCGCATCGCCGGCAGCGCACCGACGTGATCGTGATGCCCATGGGTCAGCAACACCGCCCGCACCGGCGCGCCGGCCTGTGCCAACACGTCGCGCACATGCCCCGCCTGGTCCGGCCCCGGGTCCACCACGGCGACCCCGTCCGCCCAATCGAGCAGATACGTGTTGGTCCCGTGATAGGTCATCGGGCCCGGATTGTCCGCCACCACCCGGCGGACCCCGGGCGCCACCGGGCTCGCCACGCCGCGGATCGGGGCCGGCTCGGTGTAGAACTTCACGCCGCCAGCTCCGCTTCCGCGGTCATGCACACCGATCCGCTCTTATCTAGGGTCCGCAGCCGGACGAGGCTGCCCTCGTGCCGCCCCTCGAGCGCCAATGTCTGACCGTCGAACGCCGGTCGCTGCCCGCGGAAGCTGAACTGCCGCAGCTCCCGGCCCGCCAGCAGCCCGGCCAGCCACGTCGCCTGCAACGGCCCGTGCACGACCAGCCCCGGATAGCCCTCGACGTCGCGGACATAGGCCAGGTCGTAGTGAATGCGGTGCCCGTTCCCGGTCAGCGCCGAGTAGCGGAACAGGGTCACCGGGTCGGGCATCACCTCGGCCGAAAGGGCGCCCCAGCCGTCGCGGTCGGCTGCCGGCGCGGGCTTGACCGCCGCGCCGGCGGCGCCCCGGTAGACCAGGTCCTGCTCCTCCTCGATCGCGATCCCGGCCGGGCCGGAGATGGCGTGCTGTACCGTCACGAACACCAGCCGCCCCGACGCGCCCGCCTTCTCCGTCACCGACGCGATCGTGGACGTCCGCATTACCGCGTCGCCGGCCCGCAGCGCGCCGCGGAAGCGGACCCGGCCGCCGGCCCACATCCGCCGCGGCAGGTCGTGCAGCGGCGGCAGGAAACCGCCCCGGCGCGGATGCCCATCGGGGCCGATCTGCTCCGGCGGCACCCATTCCTGGAACAGCATCCAGTGCCACAAGGGCGGCAGCGCCTCGGGCGTCGGCACGCCGAGGGTCGCCGCCATCGCCTGCAACTGGTGCGGCGACACCTCGCCGTGCCGCGTCACCGTGCGCCCGACATAGTCCGAATGGCTCATCCGGGGTCCCCTTCGCCGTCCGCTGGGCGGGGCGCCGGCTTCGGCTTGGGCTTCGGCGGCGGCGTCGCGTGCAGCAGATGCAGGTCCACCGCGTCGCCCATCGCCAGATAGCCGGCCCGATTTGGATGCAGGAAATCGCCCGCGCCCCCGATCGTGCTGCTCGGCACGTATTCCGCCCGCAAGCCGCCCGTCGTGCGGTCCAGCGTCGCCCGCTCGAAATCGACCACGCCGTCGAACACGCCGCCGCTGTTGCGGATGAAGTCGTTCAGCGCCCGCCGCCGCGCGTCCTGGTCCGGCGAGCCGGAACCCGCGATCGGCGTCAGCGTGCCGCCCAGCACCTTGACGCCCTTGATCTTCGCCCGGATCCGCTTGACCGCCTCCTTCATCGCGTCGCGCACCTGCTCGACCGACGCGCCCGCCCCGAGATCGTTGATCCCCTCCAGCCAGATCACGTGCGATACGCCCGACAGCCCGAGCACGTCGTGTTCCAGCCGATCCCCGGCCAGCACGCCACCGGCCGCGTCGCTCGCCACCACCCGGTTGCCCGCGATCCCGGCATCGATCACCGCCATCGTGATCCCGGCCGCCTGCAGCCGCCGGCCCAGCGCGTCCGGCCAGCGATCGTCCCCGTTCAGCGTCGACCCGGTGCCGTCCGTGATGCTGTCGCCCAGGCACACCACCGCGCTCACGTCGGCGGCCGCCTGCATGTCGACCGCGTCGACCACGAACCAGCTCGTCGTGCTGTTTGGAAACGCGCTCCCGTCCTCCAATTCGCCGAGCGACCCGGCGCCCGAGGCGGTCAGGTAGCTCGTCTGCATCGCCAGCGCGTGCCACGTCGCCGCCGCGTCGCCGGCGACATGGAAGCTGACGGCGAGCTTGCGGCCCTGCAGCTCGGCGGCGGCCGGGTCGGAGACGAACGGCAGCGTCACCGCGTCCGACCAGGCATCGGCGCCGGCCGCGATCGTCACGGTCTTCTTGCCCTTGAACGTCATCGGCCGGTTGCTCCCCGCCGACACCGCCGCCCCGCTCATCTGCAGGCCGAGGAACGCGCCGTCCACCACCAGCGGCTTGGCGCCGAACACGTTGCTGAAGCGCACCCGCGCGCGCTTGCCCCACACGCTCGGCCGCACGATCATCCGCATCGTCTGATCGTGCACCGCGCCATCGGTCAGCGCGAATTTCAGCTCCGGCTGGGCGACGCTGTTGCCGGCGGGATACGGCCCCTGCGCCGAGCCGGCCCAACTCGTCACCCAGCGCTGCGCCCACACCGGCGACGCCCACAGCACAACCGCCAACACCCACCATGCCCGCAACACCACGCCACCCTCCGCCCGACCCGGTGCCCAATGACTTACCCTGCAACCCGCCGTCTCAAAAGACCGTCTCAAAAGAGACGTCTACCCGCCAACCCCCGGGTGCGCTTTGCCGGGCAGGGTTCCCCGCCCACCCCCCGGTTGCTAACACCCCGTCATGGCCCCCTCGACCGACGCCGATCTCCGCCGCGATCTCGCCCGCCACCGCGCGTTCGCGACCTCCCTGCTCGTCGTCATGGCCGGCCTGATCGCGCTCGCCTACGCGCTGCCCGCGGGATTACCGGCCGATCTGCTGCAGGCCAGCGCCAAGGCCGGCTTCATCGGCGGCCTGGCCGACTGGTTCGCCGTGACCGCGCTGTTCCGCCACCCGCTCGGCATCCCGATCCCGCACACCGCCATCATTCCCAAGCAGAAGGCCCGGCTCGGCCACGCGCTCGGCCGCTTCGTCGCCGGGCACGTCATCACGCCGCCGGAGGTCGCCAGGGTGGTCGCCCAGCTCGACGTGGCCGCCATGCTCGCGCGCTTTCTGCAAGATCGCGAGGCGGTCGCCCCGGCCGCCGCCGCGCTGGCCGAGATGCTGCCCCGGATCCTGGCCAGCGTCGAAGACGGCCGCGCCCGACGCACCGTCGCCCGATTGATGCCGCGCCTGCTGGGCGGCCCCGCCGCCGGCCGGGTCGTGGCGCGCGCACTGCGGACGCTGGTCGCCGGCGGGCGGCACCAGGAGGTGCTCGACTTTCTGCTCGCCGAATTCCGATCCGTGCTGGAGAGCAAGCACGTCCAGCTGCACGACTTCATCCAACAGAAGGTGCGCGCCCAAGGCGGCCGCCTGGTTGGCTGGGTGCTCGGCGCGCAGGTCGCCGAACGCGTCATCAGCACGCTGCGCGACGAGCTCGACCGCATGGGCCCGGAAGGCAGCGCCATCCGCAACGCCTTCAACGAATGGGTCACGCGCGAGATCGAGCTGATGGAGACCGACCCCACCCGCGCCGCCGAGATCGGCCGCGCGATCCGCCGCATCGTCGCCCACGACACCGTCCAGGCCTGGCTGTGGGACATCTGGGCCCGCCTGCGCCGCGCCATCGAGACCGACGCCGCCCAGCCCGGCGGCCGCACCGTCGCCCTCATCGAGTCGTCGCTCGCCAACCTCGGCGCCTTCCTCGACGACGACCCCGCCGCCCGCGCCCGCCTGCAGAAAGCCGCCGGCGCGATCGTGGCCACCCTGCTGCCCAGCGCCCAATCCCAACTCGCCGACTTCATCGGCAACGTCGTCGCCAACTGGGATACGGACACGATCACGGACAAGCTCGAACTCCGCGTCGGCCGCGACCTGCAGTTCGTCCGCGTCAACGGCACCCTCGTCGGCTTCCTCGCCGGCGGCGTGCTCTACCTCGTCCTGCTCGCCCTGACCCACCACCCGACACCGTAGATTGTCGGCGAGGCGCTATTCGAGCGTGCTGCAAAGACTTTCGGCGGAGCGGGGAGGACGCTAGCCTCTCTCGCGGCGCCCAACGCCGAAGCAAAAAATCAAGGGATGGAACGATGCTCTCACGCTGCGCAACCGGCCTCGCGGCCGTCTTATTCGCCCTTCCCTCGGCCGCGCGCGCGGCCGAGCCCTGGGTGGCGAGCTGGACCGCATCGGCCCATGGGCCCTACCCGATCGGCAATCCGACGGCTCAGCCGGAGCTGAAATTCGTCATTCCCTCGCCCCCCGCCGGCGTGGACGACCAGACGTTCCGCCTCATCGTCCGCCCCGACATTTGGAGCGGCGAGACCCGGCTGCGGCTCTCGAACGCGTTTGGCGACAAGCCGGTGACGTTCGACGGCGTCTACGTCGGTCTGCAGAGCAGCGGCAGCACGCTGGTGCCCAATACCAACCGGCCCGTGACGTTCGGCGGCCAGCCAAGCGTCACCGTCGCCCCCGGCCAATCGGCGATGAGCGACACCGTGGCGCTCCCCTGGGTGCAGAGCCCGGCCGACCCGATGCTGGCCAACCGCAAGCTCGCGGTGAGCCTCCACGTCGCCGGCCAGAGCGGCAAGCTGACGTGGCACGCCAAGGCGCTGACAACATCGTATATCTCGGCGCCGAAATCGGGCGCGCATGGCGCCGACGAGGGTGAGGACGCGTTTGCCAGTTCGACCACGTCCTGGTTCTTTCTCGACGAGATCGACATGAAGGTTCCCGGCGCGACGACGGTGGTGGCGTTCGGCGATTCGATCACCGACGGCACCGCGTCGACGCTGAACGGCGACGATCGCTGGCCCAACGTGTTCTCGCGCCGGGTCCATGCGATGTATGGCCAGAAATACAGCGTGGTTAACGAAGGCATCGGCGGCAACATGGTCTCCGGGCCCGACGGCTACGCCGAGAAGCCCTTCGCCGGCGGCCCGTCCGCCGTCGAGCGGCTGCCGCGCGACCTGCTCAGCCTGCCGAACGTCTCGCACGTGATCTGGCTCGAAGGTATCAACGATTTCGGCAATTCCGGATACGATCCGGCCCGGGTCGAGGACGGCGTCCGCACCGTCGTCAAGCGCCTGCGAGAGGCGTTTCCCGGCGTGAAGATCGACATGGCGACCCTCACCTCATCGGTGAACAGCAACAACGGCGGCTACGGCGCGCCGGCGATCGAGGCCAAGCGCGTGGCCTACAACGACTTCATCCGCAGCGCCGGCATCTTCGACGGCGTGATCGACTTCGACGCGACGACGATCGACAAATCGACCGGCGAGTTGAAGGCCGAATTCCAGCCCAACTCCACCACCGGCGGCCCCGGCGACAAGCTGCATCCGAACCGCGCCGGCTATAGCGCGATGGGCCGCTCGATCGACCTCTCCGCCCTGCTCGGCAAGTAGCCGACGATGGACGTGCATCATCACGTCTCGCCGCCGACACAGTTTGATGGGCTCACGAGATCGAGCGGAACACTCATGGCGCTTGCTGGCCTGACTCGGCTGACCTAGAAAGTTCGTGATTTGTTCTTGACGCCGAGTCGGCCTACACCGGCTCAGTGAGCTACGCCGAACTCCATGTGACCACCAATTACAGCTTCCTGCGCGGCGCGAGCCATCCGGAGGAGCTGTTCGCGCAGGCCGCCGCCTACGGCATCTCGGCGCTCGGCGTGGTCGATCACGGCACCGTCGCCGGCATCGTGCGGGCGTGGGAGGCGGCCAGGACGACCGGGGTGCGGCTCGTCGCCGGGTCGCGCTTGGCGCTGCGCGACGGCAGCGTGCTGCTCGCCTACCCGACAGACCGGCCCGCCTGGTCGCGCCTATGCCGGCTGATCACGCTGGGCAAGAGCCGCGCCGGCAAGACCGGCTGCGACCTCGATTGGGACGATCTCGCTCAAGGCGGCACCGGGCTGCTCTATATCATGGTCCCCGATCAGCCCGACGACCGCCTCGCCGCCGCCATCGACCGCCTCGCCGCCGACGCGCCCGGCCGGGTCTATCTCGCCGGCACCATCCGCCGCCGCCCCGGCGACCACGTCCGCCTGCACCACCTCGCGCAAATGGGTGGGCGCCGCGTCCCGCTGATTGCCACCGGCGACGTGCTGTTCCACCACCCCGGCCGACGCATCCTGCAAGACGTCGTCACCTGCATCCGCGAGGGCTGCACGATCGACGCCGCCGGCTTCCGCCGCGAGCGCTCCGCCGATCGCCACATGAAGCCGCCCGAGGAAATGGCCCGGCTGTTCGCGCGCCATCCCGACGCGATCGCCCGCACTCAGGAATTGGTCGACCGTTGCAGTTTCGATCTGGGCGATCTGCGCTACCAATACCCCGACGAGCAGGAGGAGCCGGGCCTATCGCCGCAGCAGACGCTCGAGCGGCTGACCTGGGAGGGCGCTGCCGGGCGCTACGGCGGCGCGTTGCCCGAACCCGTGACCGCGCAGCTCCGCCATGAGCTCGCGCTGATCGCGCAGCTCGACTACGCGCCGTATTTCCTGACCGTCAACAGCATCGTCCGTTACGCTCGCGGCCAATGCATTCTCTGCCAGGGCCGCGGCTCGGCGGCCAATTCCGCGGTCTGCTACGTGCTCGGCATCACCAGCATCGACCCGACGAGCACCGGGCTGCTGTTCGAGCGCTTCGTCTCGGCCGAGCGGCGCGA
>JAABUQ010008486.1_pt1 | contig 14390 bp, 17 predicted proteins | sample 5560001 | NCBI WGS metagenome assembly JAABUQ01 (sample SAMN10711888, study PRJNA513371) | rock metagenome | isolation source: Antarctica rocks | place: Antarctica: Victoria Land, Finger Mt nord | collected 2015-12-18
TCAATCGGTCAAGCCGGGTGGAGAACCTAGACTTTCCTCAGCGAGTTCAACACGTTCATAGAGCAAGTGTACTCTTGCTCCAGCCCTGTGTCGAGAGGGCTTGTTCTTAGTTTACTGTATAAGGGGAGCTTGAGAATACCAACCAGGTGTAGCCCAATAATGACGAGCAAGATACCACCAATTTGGCGCAGTTGGAACTGGTATGCACTGAGTAGACTTCCTAGTGTACTAGCCGTCGCCCCAAGTGCAACGAAAGCAGTTGTGAAACCGAGCACAAACATGATCGAATGGAGGAACGTGGTGAAGCGTGTTGGACCTACTCTTTCTGTAGACCGAGAAACGCTTTGACCGACAAGCTGAGTGAGGTAAATAGGGACCAATGGCAACATGCAAGGCGAAAGAAAGGAAGCGAGTCCCGCAACAAAGGCAATCCCAAAACTCACGAGTGATATATTCATACGCTTATAAAACTCCTAATCAGCCTATCTCTTTTCTTCATCTTGGCTGTCTTGAAGCATGTTGCTAGATGCGACGGAGAGACGTAACGCCCAGCCATGCCACAACCAGTTGAGAGCAAATGCCCGTTCACGTGCAATGCTCAGTCCTGCTTGTCTACAGAGCGACTTTACCTCCGACAAGCTATAGGCTTGTACTTCCCCTGCCTCGATACGTCGTATCAACCACTCAAAGAGTGTCCAAAGAACAGGCGGACCATGCCGAGCATAATCTTCTAAGATGAGCTGTCCCTCTGGTGCTAACAGTTGCCTAAGTTGGGTAAGTGTTCCCACCGGGTCCGATATATCATGCAAAGCATTTGTACATGTAATGAGATCAAAAAACTGTGATGCATAGGGAAGATGACTCGCCTCGCCGTTGACCAAAATCGCTTGCTCTAACTGTATATGTGGCTGTTCTGCGAGTGCAAGACGAGCCTGTGCTAACATGTCCGCACTAGCATCCAGCCCGTACCCCTCCATATCAGGAATGTGCTTGGTGAGCATGTGTAGCAGAACACCTGTCCCACAAGCTACGTCAAGCACATGAGGTGGATGGCCGCGTCGCGACGATACGTTGCGCAACCTAGCCATATCAATCATCGCAACCGTTTCTGCTAGAGTTCTCTCAGTAAATGAGTGCCAGCGCACGTTATAGAATTGTGCGCGTGACCCTACATAATAACTACTCACGTCTGCCTCTTTCCAAATATATCAAAAACATGCTCCATCGTATTGTAATCCAATAAATTACAATCGTCAATGGTACTATCGTCAATGGTAAAAACAATGAAGTGTCCTTTTGAATAAAATATGGGATGAAGGAAAGCTTGCATCATCTCCTATCTATGATGGTACTCTTGAAAATGGTAGATTCATTCGTTATAATTCATTGTATCAAGCAAAAGACAGTAGACATGAACAGCATAATCGTATAGAAAGAGAGAGTATGAAGTCAAAAAGTAGTTCATCTCATGCTACACACGAAATGGATACCCTGCTCTCAAATGGTGAAGATAGAGAAGTACCTGTTCTTACGCCGAGACGCTCACGTAAACGCAGCATTACGATATTTGTGATCGTGAGTATTCTCAATGTAGCCCTACTCACATTACTTTGGACGCAGCTTTTGACGCCTGCATCAAACATGTCAAGTAGCAATTCTGGAACAATGTTGGGTGATACAAGCAGTCCACTCATTGGAAAAACTGCCCCTGACTTTATGTTGAAGACATTGAAGGGGAATTCCACTACGTTGAGCTTGGCAAGTTTCAAAGGCAGGCGCGTTGTGTTGAACTTTTGGGCATCATGGTGTGGACCGTGTAAAGAGGAGGCACCTTTCTTACAAAAAATCGCTTCACAACTCCAAGCACAGGGGATTGTCCTTCTAGGAGTTAACGCTGAAGATACAACGAATGATGCCCTTCAGTTCATGCATACGTATGGGGTCACGTATCCCAATGTGCAAGATACAAGTAACGGTGAAACTCTGGTGAAGTATGGTGTAGTTGGTTTTCCTGAAACCTTTTTTATCAATCGAAGTGGCGTCATTGCAGCGAAGTGGATGATGCCTCTGAACGAACAGGGATTGAAAGCTGAGCTAGCAAAGATAGCACGCTAATAGGTAGACTTTTTCCATGGTAGAAAGGGTTGTAATGTGCTCTGACTCCACTCATACTCAAGAGATAGACAGAGACAAAATAACGTGTACAACAACCCTCTTCTCATTGCCTCTTTCACAGAGCAAGCAGCCTCCCTATAGTACTCTTCTACCATTGCTACTACCTCTGAACGCAAAGCTGTCTCACAATATGGTACCATCTCAAATGGTAGAAACTTGTCTATTGACAAGAGAACAAGTCCAAGTGGACAATGCTGGAAACGAAAGCAACGTAAAAAAAGAGAATTATGGAAGATAATAGACAACACTCGTCGTTAACGCGTCGGGAATTTCTGACCTATGCGGGTTTAGGGGCCGGTGCTCTGGCTCTAAGCAGTTGTAGTGTGGGGGTCATTGGAACAGGGAATACACGGACGTTACCATCATTTCCACGAGCAGCAAGCACTGGTCAGATTCGGGACTACACCTTAGAAGCGAACTATGCTACTGTAACGCTGGGCGGGCAGAATGTCCTAACGTGGGCCTACAACAAGGCTCCATTAGGACCAGAAATCAGGCTCACAGAGGGTGATACGCTGCGTGTAATGGTCAAGAATCGTTTGCCGCAAGATACCACCGTTCACTGGCACGGCGTGCCACTCGTGAACGCAATGGATGGTGTTCCCGATGTCACGCAGAAGCCCATTACGCCTGGACAGGACTTCACCTACGACTTTGTTGCACCCACTGCTGGCACCTACTTCTACCACTCCCATGTAGGGTTACAACAGGACCGCGCACTGTATGGACCTCTTATTATCGACTCGACGACTGAAGCAAAGAACTATGATCATGATTTTGTTTTGGTACTAGATGATTGGCTTGATGGGATGCCTGGAACGCCAGAGGATGCTATGAAACGCTTAATCGCTGGAGGAGATCGAATGGGAGGTATGGGTGGTGGAAATATGGGCGGTATGGGGGGAATGAATACAATGCAGGTGCCACCAGATATTCTCTACCCGCTTTACCTGATAAACGGGAAATCAAGTGAAAACCCTGTGGAAATGCAGGTGAGTCAAGGCCATAAAGCCAGGATTCGCCTGATCAACGCCTCAAGTTCTACCATCTTTCGCATTGCTCTACAAGGGCATCGTATGACAGTGACGCACACCGACGGACAACCAGTAGAGCCTGTAGACGTTGACGCGATACGCATCGGCATGGGAGAACGTTATGATGTACTCGTCTCTGCGAACAATCCGGGTGTCTGGCAACTCGCAGCTCAAGTGGAAGGCACAAAGAGCATGGTGAGAGCGGTCTTGCGCTACAAAGGAAACAGAACCTCTCCACCGCCTACTACCTATCGACCACAAGAATTGACGGGCCAGATGTTAACGTACAGAATGCTGAAAGCTGCACCGGGCCTCGTCGTTCCTCCTAGCGGTGATCCAGACATGACAATGCCAATGCAGTTGAGTGGTGGCATGGGACAATATGTGTGGAAGATAAACGACAAGGTTTTAGCACATGCGGAGCAGATCAATGTAGAACGCAATCGTTTGGTTCGTTTTCAATTTGAGAGTAAGAGTATGATGCCTCATCCAATGCACTTGCATGGACACTTCTTCCAACTAGATAATGGAACAGGACGTGGGCCGTTAAAGGATACAGTGCTGGTGGACCCGATGCAAAAGCTCACTGTGAACTGGATTTCAGACAATCCTGGCTCCTGGGCCTTTCACTGTCATAATCGCTATCACGAAGAGGCAGGTATGATGCGTATCGTGACCGTGAGCTAGAGGGAGCCTACAATAAGAAAGCAAAGATAGCGTTACTTCAGCTATATGTTTAATGTGATGTTCACGAAAAATGGTATTAAGCCCAGCCGTGCCATCCTATTCGTCCTCCTGAGAGGTACCGACGCCACCGCGTGACAGCCCGCCAACGTGCGCGGATCGCCTCGAACTGCTCCTGTGAGAGTGGTCCGTCTGAGAGGAGAACTGTATTCGACTGAACGCGGTCTGGGTTTGTGGTTCCCACAATGGCAACATCGACACCTGGAACAGTGAGCGTGAAACGAAGCGCAATGCCTAACGAGTCCTGGAAATCTTTTGTCAGGAAGTCGTACTTGAGCTTGTTGAGCCGCTCCCAGTAGACCTGTAAGTGGGTATTGCCCGGCCTCTGTCCTGTCCTCCAGACGGCATTCGCGAGAGGGTGTTTCGCGATGATGCCCATATGCCGCTCTTTTGCCTTGGCGACCGTGAGATCAATCGCCTCTTGATCAGCAATGTTGATCGAGGTTTGCAGCGTGTCGAAGACTCCCGATTGCACGGCATAGAGTGCGTCCTGTCGATCTCCGCTATATCCAATGTAGCGCACTTTCCCGGTAGCGCGTATACGTTGGAGGACCTCGATCACCTCGCCGCGCTTCAGTATCTGTGCGGAACAACTATGCAGTTGTACCACATCCAGATAATCCGTGCGGAGGCGTTTGAGACTGCGCTCAATACTTTGCTCGACGACACGCGGATGCCAATCAGGGAGATTCAACCCAGAGGCATGACCACACTTGGTAAACAGATAGCAGCTCCCGCGACGATTCCCCAGTGCTCGTCCGAGTGTTTCTTCACTCTGTCCGTAACACTCGGCAGTATCAATCACATTCACGCCAGCATCGAGAGCTGCATGCAGAACACGATGCACCTGCTTTGGAGATGCATCACTCATTTCGTGACACCCGAGACCAAGTGGACTCACGCGCATCGTGGTAGAGCCAAGAAGATGCGTTCGCTCCGTGAGAGAGCCAAGAAGATGCGTTTCCACGTTCGTGTCCTATTCTCTCATAAGGGACGTACCTAAGTTCTTGAAGAACGTCTTGAGCGAATGCTTCGCCATTTTCTGGAACAGGGGATTGTTGGCGGCAGCAACCGGCCCTTCGAGATCAGCCGTTGTCTCATAAGTGAGCAGTGAACCACCCGTCTCAGGCGCGAACGTGATACGCGTGACGGTGTTGATCTTTCCACCAATACGACCATTGCGCCCTGCCTGAAGCACGAGGATATCTGGCTCTTCGCGTTCTAACACGTTGATGGTGATATCGTAAGGTCCTTCCAGACCAGGAACAGGTGTGACCAGGCGCACCTTCATGTGCCCATGTTCAGCAGAATACCAGGCATCCTCGCAACCGGGAATATTCTTCTTTAATAGTGTTGGGTCAAGCAGGGCCGCAAAGACGCGTTCCCGCGAGTTTTGGAATGTATATGTTCCATTCACCTTCATTCTTCGTTCCTTCTCTTTTTCCATGCCTTCTTAATACTTGGTTACTCGGCTCGTGCTTCGTCTCGTTGTACACTGCGAGTTTGCTCATCAAAATACATTTCTTCAATCACATCACCAACCCGAATAATGCCGCCTTGAAGAATACGTGCTCCTAACCCTCCTCGATGAATGAGACTGACCATCAGAGCGTGACTGCTCCAACTACCTGAGATTGTCACAGGAGCCAAGACGGAAACCTGCTTTCTCAGCGGATCATAGCACTCATGTGCTATCATGAAGGATGAGAAAAAGAGAACCAGCGTTGTTTCAGAAAGGCATGAAACCATGCGTGAGGGTATGCGTATTGGGGAACTGGCGGCACGCTTCGGCCTTAACCCGAAGACGATCCGCTTTTATGAGGAGATTGGCTTGTTACCCAGAGCAGGCCGCAGTGCATCCGGGTATCGTTGCTACGACGCGCGGGATGTCGAGCGGCTCGGCTTTATCCGGCGGGCCAAAGCGCTCGACTTGTCCTTAGACGAGATCCACGACATCCTCTCTCTGCAAGAGGAAGGTTCGCGGCCCTGTACTCAGGTGCTCAACCTCATCGAGACGAAGATCCGCGCCATTGATCGGCGCATGGCGGAACTGGCCGCGTTTCGCACCGACCTTGCGACCGTGCAATCCCTCTGGGCCAACGAGGACGCGAGCACCCAGCGTGGCACCACTTTTCCTTCATGCATCTGCCCCATCATTGAGCAGCAGACCGAGGTGGAAGACCACTCCCCTCTGGTTCACGAGTTTGAACGAACGCAGCACCACTGAGCACACTACTCGTTCGTCACCTTGCCTTGCCCACGATTGGTTCCCTCACGATCACCACGATTCGACTGAAACTTCACCTCTCGTCTCCCACATGCTGCTTGACACGTCACCTCTCCGATCCGTGCTTTCGCACATGTCAATCATTGCTCTTGGCACCCCCTTGACATTCCACTCGACTGGAATGTGTATGCTTCTCGCAGTGAGATTCAGCAGTGTGAATAGTCACGTAATACCATTGCTATGGAGGCAAAGAAATCATGAGAGAGACATGGACCTTTGAGGTTACCGGAGAACAAAAGATGAACTGCGAAGGGTGTGAGAACGCTATCCAGCGGTCCCTCACCCGACTGCCTGGTATTCGCCAGGTGCAGGCTGACCATCACACCCAGCATGTCGTCGTGCAGCTCGACCCTGCCCAAATTGATGCCGAGGCCATCAAAGCCGGGTTAGCTGCATCCGGCTACTAGGCCAACCAGCTTGCCGTTCCTACGGCAGAATGACGAGGCGCACACGGCAGAGGCGTTAGCGCATTTCTCCGCTTACCATGAAAGGAACACAGGGCATGCAAGCCACTGCGCTCAAGAGTACATGCCGTCTGCACCTGTCCGGGTGCCGCGCGAGCGATGAGGTATTCCTATGGACACATTAGAAAAGAACATACTTTCAACAACTGAACCCTCCTCCTCCACTCCGTATTGGGCCGAGGAGCTTGACCCGATGCACGCACGCTTCCGTGCCAGGATTGGCGGGCTGCACTGCTCGCTCTGCACGGGCACGCTTGAGAAGGCCCTTGGGCGGCTGCCGGGGGTCGAGAAAGTTGCTGTGAGCCTGACGCACGAACAGGCCCTGGTCGAGTACGACCCGACCGTGATCCGCCCGGATGACTTGATGGAGACACTGCGCGACATTGGCTATCAGATCTACGACCCACGCAAGCTGCGCCCATTCGAGGAAGAAGAGGCAGCCTTGGTGCGCGAGGGCAAGCGGCTGCTCACGGCTATCGGTTTCAGCCTGCTCACCATTGCCTTGATCTTGCAGCTCACCGGCATCTGGTCGGTGCTTGTCCCGCTGGTGGTTGGCGGAAGCCTGGGAGTTCTCGCCTTCTTGATCCTGCGACGACAGGGACTCTTCACCGCGCTTGCGAGTGTGACGGGACTTGGCCTGCTGATTGCCGCCATTCTGGTAGCCAACGCCCTTGGCATCGCCAGAGGAGCCGTGCCCTGGGTAGTCGGCGCGTTTGCCGTCATCGTCGTCTTCGGGGTCGCGCAGCACATCTTGGTTATGGCCTGGCAGTCCTTGCGGCGCGGCATCCTCAATCAGCACGTCATGCTGGAGGCTGGAGCATTCGCTGGCCTCGTCGGTGGGCTGATTGGCCTGATCGCCCGGCCCGCAGGATATCCGACGGCTCCGTTCTTCGCCGTCTCGGTGCTGATTGTGAATTACCACATTTTCTCGGAGTGGCTCTCGCTGCTCGTGAAAACGCGCAGCTCACAGGCCGTGAAACGACTGCTCGACCTCCAGCCCGACACCGCCCGCGTGGTGCGGAGTGACCAGGAGCGTGAGGTGCCGATTAGCGAAGTGGTGGTCGGCGACCTGGTGCGCGTGCGACCCGGTGAGCGCATTCCTGTGGATGGCGTGGTTGTCTCCGGCCACTCGGCAGTGGACCAGGCACTCGTCACGGGCGAGCCAGTTCCCCTTGAAAAACAGCAAGGCGATCAGGTCATCGGCGGCTCGATCAATGGCACAGGAACGCTGCTGGTTAAAGTGACGGCAGTTGGGGCGGAGAGCTTTCTCCAGCAGATCATCCGCCATGTGGAGGACGCGCGGGCGCTCAAACCCGGCATTCTGCACCTGGTGGATCGCATCCTACGCTTCTACACGCCGACCGTGCTGGCGCTCTCGTTGCTCTCCGTCGTCGGCTGGCTTCTGGGTACCTGGCTCATCACCGGACACCCCGACGTGGAGCGGGCGGTGTTCGCCGGCCTTTCGGTGCTGGTGATGGGCTATCCCTGCGCCGTGGGTATCGCAGCCCCCCTCGCCATTGTGCGTGGAGCAGGACTCGCCGCTGATCAAGGCATCATCATGCGCACAGGCGAGGCGTTCCAGGCGTTCCGCCAGGTGACCCGCATCGTCCTGGACAAGACAGGAACACTCACGATGGGCAAACCCACGGTCCAGGAGATTGAGGCACTGGGAGACGCGAACACGCTGCTTGCGGTGGCGGCTGCCGCTGAGTCGTCCTCGGAGCATCCTCTGGCTCAGGCCGTGCTCTCTGCGGCGCTGGACCGAGGGCTGCGTCTGCCAGAAGTTTCGGACTTTGAATCGTTCACTGGGCTTGGTGTGGAGGCATGCATTGAGGGTACTCAGATACTGGTCGGGCGTCCCCGCTTCTTGGAGGAGAGAAGCATCGACCTCTCCGCGCTCTCGGCACGGATTGCTGTTCTGGAGGAGGCGGGACGCACGGTGATTGTGGTGAGCCAAGACGAACAACTCCTTGGGGCCATTGCCCTGGGCGATCAGGTGCGGCCCGACGCTGCCGAAGCCGTCACAGCCATGCGGATGGCTGGCATCACCCCGATCCTGGTAACTGGGGACAATCCGCGTGCCGCCGCATACGTGGGGCGCTCAGTCGGCATCGACGACGTACGCGCGAGCATCCTGCCTGGGCAGAAGGCCGAGATTGTGCGCCAGTTACAGGCAGAGGGACGGGGGCGCGTCGCCATGGTTGGTGACGGTATCAACGACGCGCCAGCACTGATGCAGGCAGATATCGGGGTCGCGATGGGCAGTGGTACCGACATCGCTATCGAATCCTCTGACATCATCATTGTCAGCAATCGCTTGCTGTCCGTGCTGGTGGCTCGCGAGATCAGTCGGCGCAGCTACCGCAAGACCAGACAAAACGTGGTGCTGGCCTTCCTCTTCAACGGCATCGGTGTTCCTCTGGCCATGACTGGCCTAGTCTACCCGGTGTGGGCGATGGTTGCCATGGCGCTCAGTGTCACGTCGATTTTTGTCAACTCGCTGTGGGGGCGCCCTGATCTGCTGTTTGACGCCATTGGTAGCGTTGGTCGGACGGTTGATCAACCGCCGACGCATGCACAAAAGGCGTAATCATTCAGAAAGACGGGAAGAAGGGCTTCCCTGTGTTTCTATCGCAGCACAGCCGATGAGGAAAGACAAGCTCATCGGCTGTGCTGAGGCAGAAGTAGGAAGCACATCGGGCAATCAGCCCAAAGGGAGGAATCATATGAGATGGATCGTGCGCATTGGCCAGACTGGCATCGGCATTGTGGGAGTACTCGGCACGCTTGCCTGCATGAGCGCTATGGTGCTGGCAGCCGTTGGCATCACCGGCGCGGGAGCCGCAGCTTCGATGGCCGGGATGGATTCACATGGGCAGGAGGCTGGCGGGCAATCTATCGGAATCTTGTCCTTCTTGCTCCAAGTAGGACCGGTGATCCTGCTGGTTTCTATCGGTGCGTTCGCCCTATCGCTTGCTACGAGAAGATGGGTGGCTGCCATCCCCGCACTGCTGGTGGGTGCCGTCATCTACTGGGGAATGTATGGGCAGCCTCGTCTGCCTGTTATGTACATCACGATGGCACTGGGCTTGCTCGGTTGGGCTATTGCCTTCCTCTGGGTACGTGGACACCTTCGCAGAAGAGCTTTCTCTGCCTGAGACGAAAGGGATATTCCCCGATGAACGTGTCCTTGCCCACCTCTCAACCAGAGAGAGGGAAAATGGTTCCTCACACAAGAAGGCGTGAGAGAAGGAAAGCAGCATGAGAGCCTATCACTCCCAGTATTCTGTAGCATTGAGCGAGGAGCAGCAAAGCTTTCTCGAAACGATGGTACGCATGAGCAATACGCCAGCCAAGCACTATCTCGTGGCGCGAGTCCTGTTGATGAGCGATCAGAGTCAGAGCAGACCAAAGGCGACTGATGGACAGATTGCCGAGGTACTCTCCATCAGCCGTCGCACCGTCATTCGCATCAAACAACGGTTTGTCCAGGAGAATCTAGGGGTAGCTCTCACGGGAAGCTTTCCGCGTGAACGTCCCGAACGCCGGTGCTTGGATGGCAAAGGCGAAGCTCAACTGATTCACCTGGCGTGCAGCCAGGCTCCCGATGGACATCAGCGCTGGATGCTGGAACTTCTCGCGGACCGAATGGTGCAATTAGAATATGTCGAACATATCAGTCCTGAAACCGTCAGACAGGTGTTAAAAAAAACGAGCTGAAGCCGTGGCTCAAAAAATCGTGGTGTTTTCCCAAAGAAGCCGACGCGAACTTTGTTTACCACATGGAAGATGTCCTCGATGTGTACTGTCAGCCGTATGATCCAGCGGTGCCCCGAATCTGTATGGATGAGATGGGCAAAAATCTCGTGAAGGACAAATATCCCCCTGAACCAGCCAAACCGGGACAGGTCGCGCGGGAAGACTACACCTATGAGAAAGAAGGAAGCGCTAATCTCTTCATTGCCTATGAACCATTGGGTGGCAAACGATATGTAGAGGTCACCGAGCACCGCACTAAGAAGGATTGGGCTTCCTTTATGAAGGACGTGCTGGAAGAGCTGTATCCCGATGCTCAAAAAGTCGTTGTGGTGATGGACAATTTGAATACGCACACACCCGCTTCTTTTTACGAGATCCTTCCACCGGAACAGGCCAAAGCCCTGATCGACCGCCTGGAGATCCATTATACCCCGAAGCATGCGAGCTGGCTCAACATCGCCGAGATCGAATTGAGTGTGCTGGCGCGGCAGGGTCTGGCCCACAACATCGCCACGATTGAGGAGCTGTGTCGGCAAGTTCAGAACTGGCAGGAGCAGCGCAACCAGCGAGTCGGCACGGTGAACTGGCAATTCCGTACTGCGGATGCGCGCATCAAACTCAAGCGACTCTATCCCGTGCAACAACCTGACGCTCAGCCTTCTGGGCCTGTAGCTAGCTGCCTGTGACAAGGTGAGGTAGTTGGAGCAGTGACTGGTCACATCAGCAAGATTTGGACAGGGTTCGCGGAGTGCGACACCTTGGAGGACGACCTCTCCAATCCGAAACGTGCGATGGACCAGATGATTGAGGGTAAAGCCCTGTGTAACAATGTTGCGCCGTGGTGTTCCAGCATCAAGGTCCATTTTCTTCTCTTTACATATCGCGTCAATCGTTTCACGTTCGATCAGTGTCACCTCGTAACTCGGCTCATCCTCATCGTCATCAGAATGCGTTCCTGTACCCAGGTAATAGCGGTCCCCTTCGATTCCTCGCCCCTCAACGAGATGTGCTTCATTAAGTGAGATCATCGGTATGCCTGCTGCTCTAGCAAGGTAAAGAGCACTCACGTTCGTGCTCCAGTGCATCGTATGGTGTTGTGCTTCGTTCTCATTCATCAAGATATACTCCCATACGCTTACACAAGCGCACTGTTCTTGACGAAGATATCATCGAGCAGGTCGCTCTCGCTGAGAACAGAGAGGAATGAAGAATCCTCTTCACCCAGGTCAACAATAAGGTCTCCCTCACGAATAATGCCCTCGGTAAGAATCTGAGCACGCAGCCCACCGCGATTCACCAGTCCTGAGAGCATATTGTGATGCGTGATCTTGGCAATGTGCAGACATGGGTGACACAAGCGAATCCCACGCAATGTTACATCCCCTACCTGAAACCTGTGAGCAACCAGATGATTGAGAGGAACTCCGCGAGTGACGACATTGCGACGGGCGTCTCCTGCCTCGATATGCAGGTCCTTATATTCCTCGTTCAACGCATCGATGGTTTCCACTTCAATCAGTGTCAACTCATGGCTGGGACCATGATGCCGCGAGAAATACCCTGTCCCCAGAAAATAGCGGTCTCCTTCCAGCCCCTTGCCGGGAACCGCATGGGCTTCTTGCAGTGAACGCATCAGCTCTGCTTCTGCGGAGGTGATGTGGAGAGAGACAACAGTGCCTTGCCACATAAACTATCTATCCCTTCGTCGTGTTTATAAATAGACAAAGAAGAATACTCTGTTGAGTATGCTACCATTTCCAATGGTAGCATTGAGGTATGATAAAGTCATGGTAAAAGAGGTTGAGACCGTGTGATGCTTTCCCAAAACAAGTGGAGAGAAATTTACCTGGCGAAGAGCTTATTACTCCATGAGGTCACAAATAGGGAAGGAAAAAGCCTGTATGCACAGGTAGTCCCGCTCTGCCCTCTTGTGAAAAAACAGTGTGGGACTACCTTTCGCTTCTTTGTATGGTAAGAAGATGGTTTACGCGTTAAACCACTGCTGTTTCCAGGTATTCATTTGCTGTATTTCTCCCGTTTGAGCCTGAATAATATTCTTGCTCAAGGTCACCAATTCGGGACGTTGCGACTTTTGCGGAACAAGGTTCGACATGTTGACCGCTTGTTGATGGTGCATCGTCATTTGGGTAAGGAACAACTTATCGAATGCTGCATCCTTTGTATTCTTCATCTGGTCTATGCCGCCCATCATGTCCATCATCCCTGGAGCGTCCATAGAGCTTGGATAGGGTTTTGCATTGTCCCATTGGGCTAGCCACGTCGTCATTTGGCCGATTTCTTTGGTTTGTGCTGAGATGATGTTTTGTGCGAGCGTATTGAGTTCAGGCCGTTTTGTATGGGTGGGAACAAGTTGTGCCATCTCGACAGCTGATTGATGATGGGCAACCATGTCCTGCATGAATTTCACTTCAAAATCCTTGCCACTCAAACCCTTGAGACTATCAGTCATCGGATCACTTGTCGGAGTTCCTGTACCCATAGACATCCCTGGCATAGTCGTTGGAGTACTCCCTTGGCTTCCACTAGATGAGCTAGTGGATGTTGTGCTTCCACATGCCGCCAGAACAAGAAGTGTAAGGAGACTCATGATGAGCGCGAAAAGAAAACGTTTGTTCACGTGAAAAACTTCTTTCTTGCTTAATTCTTTAACAAAGAGATACTACACTTCCTTACCAGAGAACTTTCTCAGTCATGGTTTGTTGTAATTAATAGCCCTTCATATCCTTGCTGTTTGTAATCACACGTTATTCCTCTTTTATTCAGAAGAGCTTTTATAGAATGTTTGTTTGGGAAGTGTAATAGATGAATTACTACTAATTACAATAGTACCTACATCAATTGTAGCACTTTCTCGCAGGTACGTGTCAAGGGTATGTATCGCATCGTAGGAAAATTGTCTATGCATTTAATGGTCAAAAGCCTATTAAAGCAGTACCAACCGACGTTAGTACTGACAGAGTATCAAGGATTGGCATAGAAAGAACTCGGTGAACGACTGGGACAATCTTTTTCAAGAGCCAAGTCGAGTGTGCAACGAGCGTTGGAGAAACTTAAGCAGAGGGTGCCCAACTACTCCTACTTTGAAGTGGATAGCTAGAAGCGTGTTATTAGCTATCAACTATGATGTTTGTGTTGTTCTGCAGGAGCGTGTTGCTATCCGAGATAATGATATAGATAGGCAAATGTACACTAGTGTAAGAAAATTGACAGTATGTCCTTTTTGAACCAATTTCGTCTATATACAAGAGCAGAATGAAAGAGATAAGTAAACAACAATGACTCACCTCTACAAAAGAAAGAATGCATATGATGAGTACAGTACCGGTCAACAATGAGCAGTTACGGGCGGAGATAGCAATTGAAGATGTGTTGGGACTATGCAGAGATAGCAGATCATTCGGGAACCATTGTGTAGGCTAGGAGCCAGTAGTGGCTCCCTTCTAGTGTCCACTGCTGGCTTCCATACTCGCTCGTTTATTAGGCGGAAGCTCGTACTATTCTACAGTGGGAGTCATTCTTGGGAGCCAGGACCATCCCCATTCATGTAACGCAAGAGTGTCGGTAATTCTTCGCTAATCCTATTGCAGTTTCATGATATATGCCAGGTACATTTTCTTAGTATTGCTCACATTTCCACAAATTATCCACACTCCTCATCCATCTCGACGCTTCGACGCCTCATAATCGAGCAGTTCAGGTAAGGAAACGTCACATTTGTCGCAGCACCATAAACCACCCCCTTGATTTGTTCTCTGTCAACGTCATCGCGTTCCTCCCCATTACTGACATCGGCAGAAGGAAGACAAGTATGATACGATAGAGGGCATGGGAGCACCAAAGAAAGCCGATTGGCGAGAAGAACGACGAAAACGAGCGTGGAAACTAAAAGAGGAAGGCTGGCAACAA
>JAABUQ010008487.1_pt1 | contig 14389 bp, 11 predicted proteins | sample 5560001 | NCBI WGS metagenome assembly JAABUQ01 (sample SAMN10711888, study PRJNA513371) | rock metagenome | isolation source: Antarctica rocks | place: Antarctica: Victoria Land, Finger Mt nord | collected 2015-12-18
CGACCGCCGCCGCCGGCTCCAGCGCCAGCGCGAGCACCTGTCGGACATCGGACACCGGGTGGACGGTGAGCTCGCTGAGCACGCTCTCGGGCACGTCGTCGAGGTCCGGCTCGTTGCGCGCGGGGATCAGTACGGTCCGGATACCTGCCCGGTGCGCGGCCAGCAGCTTCTGCTTCACGCCGCCGATCGGCAGGACGCGGCCGGTGAGCGACACCTCGCCGGTCATCGCGACGTCGGCGCGCACGGGCCGGCCGGACAGCAGCGAGGCGACCGCCGTCGTCATGGTGACACCCGCCGACGGGCCGTCCTTGGGCACGGCCCCGGCGGGGACGTGCAGGTGGATGCCGCGGTCCTTGAGGTCGCCCACCGGGAGGCTCAGCTCGGCTCCGTGCGAGCGCAGGAACGACAGCGCGAGCTGGGCCGACTCCTTCATGACGTCGCCGAGCTGGCCGGTCAGGGTCACACCCGTCCCACCGGTCTCCGGGTCGGACAGGGAGGCCTCGACGAACAGCACCTCCCCGCCGGCACCGGTGACCGCCAGCCCCGTGGCGACTCCGGGAAGCGCGGTCCGCTCAGCCGACTCCGGCAGGAACCGTGGCCGCCCGGCGACGTCGCGCAGCGTGGCAGCCGACACCACCTGCTGGCCGGGTGCGTCGCCGAGGCGCGCGGTGACCTTGCGCATCACCCGCGCAAGCAGCCGCTCCAGCTCGCGGACACCCGCCTCGCGGGTGTAGGTCGATGCGAGCTCGTGCAGGGCGTCGTCCTCGACCACCACGTCGTCGCCGGTCAACCCGGCGAGCTCGAGCTGGCGGGGCAGCAGGTGGTCGCGGGCGATGGTGACCTTTTCGTCCTCGGTGTAGCCGTCGAGCCGGACGAGCTCCATCCGGTCGAGCAGCGGTCCAGGGATCGACTCGAGCACGTTCGCGGTCGCGAGGAACACGACATCGGACAGGTCGAGCTTGACCTCGAGGTAGTGGTCGCGGAAGGTGTGGTTCTGCGCCGGGTCGAGCACCTCAAGCAGTGCCGCCGTGGGGTCACCGCGGTAGTCTGCCCCGACCTTGTCGATCTCGTCGAGCAGCACGACGGGGTTCATCGACCCCGCCTCCTTGAGCGCCCGCACGATGCGTCCGGGCATGGCACCGATGTAGGTCCGGCGGTGCCCCCGGATCTCGGCCTCGTCGCGGACTCCACCGAGGGCGACGCGGACGAAGTTGCGGCCCATAGCCCGGGCCACCGACTCGCCGAGGGAGGTCTTGCCGACCCCGGGCGGTCCCACGAGCGCGAGTACCGCGCCGCTGCGCCGGCCCCCGACGACCCCGAGGCCGCGCTGCTCACGTCGCCTGCGCACCGCCAGGAACTCGGTGATGCGCTCCTTGACGTCGTCCAAACCGGCGTGGTCGGCGTCCAGGACCTGCCGTGCCCCGGCAATGTCGCAGCTGTCCTGGGTGCGCACGCCCCACGGCAGCTCGAGCAGCGTGTCGAGCCAGGTGTGGATCCACCCCGCCTCAGGCGACTGCTCGCTGGTGCGCTCGAGCTTGTCGAGCTCCTTCAGCGCCGCCTTGCGGGCCGCCTCCGGCAGGTCCGCCGACTCCACCCGGGTGCGCAGGTTCTGCTCCTCGGTGCCGCCAGTGCCATCGCCGGACAGGTCGCGCAGCTCCTTCTGGACGGCGGAGAGCTGCTTGCGGAGCAGGAACTCGCGCTGCTGGCGGTCCATCCCCTCCTGGACGTCCTTGCGGATCGTCTCGGCGACATCGAGCTCGGCCAGGTGCTCGCGGGCAAGGCCGACGACAAGGACCAGCCGCTTACGGATGTCGACGGCCTGCAGCACGGCGAGCTTCTGCTCGGTCGAGACGTAGGGCGCGTAGCCGGCCGTGTCGGCAAGCAGGGAGGGGTCGCTGATCCGGGCGATGGAGTCCACCAGCTGCGAGGCGCCGCGCTGGTGCAGGATCGAGGTGACGAGGCCCTTGTACTCGCGGGCGAGGGCGAGCACCTCGTCGTCGTAGGAGCTGACCGCGTCGATGTCGTCGGCCTCGACCCACAAGGCTGCGCCTGGCCCGGTCGTGCCCGTGCCGATCGACGCCCGGTGCGTGCCGCGCAGGACGGCGCCGGCCTGGCCGCCGGGCAGCCGGCCGATCTGCTCGACGGTGGCGACGGTGCCGATGCCGGCGTAGCGCCCCGCCAGCCGGGGCACCAGCAGCACCGGCGTCTCGGCCAGCTGTGCGGCGTCGACGGCTGCCTGCACGTCAGCAGTCCGAAGTTCGATGGGGATGACCATGCCCGGCAGGACGACAGCGTCGTCGAGGGGCAGGACGGGGTAGGTGCGGCTCTCAGCCATACGATTCCTTCTCAGGTTGCGCGTACTTCACTCAATGCTGGTCGGCTCCGGGAGATTCCAGCGATGACGAGCGTCACGCCGGGCGGCAGTATCTGCTACATCCTCTTGACGAGGCGCCACAAGTCTGTAGTGTCTCGGCTTACCCGAGTCCCTCGACGACAAGGTGCAAAGCCATGACGCTCACCGCCGACCAGGCCCCCATGACCACCGAGCCCGACGCGCCGGAGCCGGCAGCGCAGGTCGTCGTCGACTTCGACACCGCACCCGAGCGCTACAAGCACTGGTCGCTGTCGGTCGACGGTCCCGTCGCCACGCTCACGCTCCTGGTCGACGAGAAGGGCGGCATCGTCCCGGGCTACGACCTGAAGATGAACAGCTACGACCTCGGTGTCGACATCGAGCTGTACGACGCCGTCCAGCGGCTGCGCTTCGAGCACCCCGGGGTCAAGGCGGTCGTCGTGACCGGCGGGCTCGACCGGATGTTCTGCGCCGGCGCCAACATCCGCATGCTAGCGCAGAGCTCGCACAGCTGGAAGGTCAACTTCTGCAAGTTCACCAACGAGACGCGCAACGGCATCGAGGACGCCACTGCCAACTCCGGGCAGACCTACGTCGCGGCGCTCAACGGGACCGCCGCCGGCGGCGGCTACGAGATGGCGCTGGCGTGCGAGCAGATCGTCCTGGTCGACGACGGCTCGTCCGCCGTCTCCCTGCCCGAGGTGCCGCTGCTCGGCGTGCTGCCGGGCACTGGCGGCCTGACCCGGGTCGTCGACAAGCGCTTCGTCCGCAAGGACCGGGCCGACGTGTTTGCCACCCGCACCGAGGGCGTGCGCGGCGCCACGGCGGTTCAGTGGGGGCTGGTCGACGAGAGCGTGCCGATGAGCCGGTTCGGCGATGCCGTGCAGGCCCGGGCACTGGCTGCTGCCGGCAGCTCGTCCCGCCCCGAGGACGCCGGCGGCGTACAGCTGACACCGCTGCAGCGCACCGAGTCCGAAGAGGGCCTGTCCTACCGCTGGGTGAGCGCCGCCTTCGACCGCGCGGCCCGGCGGGTCGACATCACCGTGCGCGGCCCCGAGTCCGCTCCGCCTACGGACGCCGCTGGCATCCTCGAGCAGGGCGTCGACTACTGGCCGATGGCGCTCGCGCGCGAGCTCGACGACCTCATCCTGCGGCTGCGCACCAACGAGCTCGAGCTCGGCACCTGGGTCTTCCGCACGCAGGGGGATGCGCAGCAGGTGCTCGCCTACGACGCCCAGCTCGAGGCGCTGGCCGGCGACTGGTTCGTCAACGAGGTGCGGCACTACCTCAAGCGCACGCTCAAGCGGCTCGACGTCACCAGCCGCAGCCTGTTCGCGGTGATCGAGCCCGGGAGCTGCTTCGCGGGCTCGCTGCTCGAGCTCGCGCTCGCCTGCGACCGGCAGTACATGCTCGACGGGGTGCTGGAGGATGTCGACCCGGACGCCGACCCAGCTGCCGTCGTCGTCGGGCCGGCCAACCTCGGCGCCCTGCCGATGGGCAACGGACTGACTCGGCTGCAGTCCCGGTTCTACGGCCACGACGACGACCTCGCGGCCGTCGCCGCTCGGGTCGGGGAGCCGCTCGACGCTGCAGCGGCGGGCGAGCTCGGCCTGGTCACGATGACGCCGGACGACCTCGACTGGGACGACGAGCTGCGCATCGCCCTGGAGGAGCGCGCGTCCCTCTCGCCCGACGCCCTCACCGGCATGGAGGCCAACCACCGCTTCGTCGGCCCGGAGACGCTCGAGACCAAGGTGTTCGGGCGGCTGACCGCCTGGCAGAACTGGATTTTCATCCGGCCCAACGCCAGCGGCCCCGACGGCGCGCTGCGCCGGTTCGGCTCGGGCACCCGCGCCACCTACTCGACCGCGCGGGTCTAGCGCCTAACCACCAAGCTAGCGCCCAACCCGAAGGAGGCCTCGTGACGTATGTGATCGCCAGCGCGTGCATCGACGTCAACGACAAGGCGTGCATGGACGAGTGCCCGGTTGACTGCATCTATGAGGGCGACCGCAAGTCCTACATCAACCCCAAGGAGTGCATCGACTGCGGAGCCTGCGAGCCGGTCTGCCCGGTCGAGGCGATCTCCCAGGACCGGCGCGTCGACGACGACGAGGAACAGTTCATCGACGACAACCGCCTGTTCTTCGTCGAGGTGCTGCCCGGGCGGGAGGCAGTAATTGGTGCGCCGGGTGGTTCCCGCAACATCGGGGCGATCGGCGTCGACACCCCGCTCGTTGCGGGGTGGGAGGGCCGATGAGCGAGGGCAAGGGTGTCCGGGAGCTGTCGGACGAGGAGCTCGAACAGCAGGGGACGCACGCGCACGCCACCCGCAACTGGGTGTTCCTGCACGGGACCGCCGACCAGTTCCAGCACCACACCGAGCGAATGCTCGAACTCGAGCAGGAGTACCTGCGCCGCCACCCCAAACGGACCTGGCAGGGCAGCGGCGACACTCCGCGGGAGGTCGACGAGGCGACCCGCTTGCGGCTCGCGCTGCGGGGGCTGTCCCGGCAGATCGGCGCACTCCTCGCCGAGGAGTCCGGCAGCGCGCCAGAGTCCTCCGCGGCCGCCACGCCGGCGCAGGTGTCGGCGCTGCTGCGCAGGCTGCAAGCCGCCGGCGGCCGGATGCACCGGCTCGAGCTGCACCAGTCGGCCCGTGAGATCGGGATCGGTCCGGTGGCGCTCGCGGCGCTGTACAAAGGGCCCGACGCGGTGCTGCGTACCGAGCGCGACGAGCGTGTGCTGACCGGCAGGGGCGCGGCGGGTGGCCACGGCTTCGTCCCCGGAGCTGACCGGGCCGCCCCGCGGCTGGAGTGGCTGCCGGAGAGCGCGCCGACATGGGATGCGGACAAACAGCGCGTGTTCGCCACCGTCCCGCCAGGCGTCTTCGACATCGGCGGCGAGGACGGCGCCGGCCTGTCCGGGGAATGGTGGTCAGTGCGTGACGAGCCTGGCCGGGCGGTGGGCTACGGCTGGATGGACTCCGGCTGGGGCGACGTCGAGGTGCTGCTCGTCGTCGACCGCGAGGCCCAGGACCGGGGCGTCGGCAGCTTCATCCTCCAGCACTTGGAGCAGGAGGCCTCCAAGCGTGGGGAGAACTACGTCTACAACGTCGTGCGCACCACACACCCCGACCGGGAGCGGCTGCACGACTGGCTCGCCGTCCGCGGATACCGCGGCAGCGACAGGGACGAGGCGCTTCGTAAGCGGGTGGAGACCGACAACCCGTCGGCAGGACGGGGACCGTCCGCAGCGCCGGCGGCGTCTGGACCGCACCGGTCGCGGGCGCCCGGGCCATCCTCAGCTGCCCCCGGCGAGAGCGGCCCGGAGGAGGCCGGCGGCTACGTCGAGGTCGAGGGCCACAGGTACTGATCGGCTGGTCGACGGCAGGCTGCAGCCGTCGAGCCGGCCACCCCGAAGGTTTGATCCCCTGTGGGCTGGAGCACAGTAGCGCCGAGCTCGGCTCAGACGATGTCCGCGCAAGCGGTCGATGGGAGCACGACACGTGACATTGACGAGGCGGCAGCTGTGCGGTGCGCTGGCCGGCGCTGGAGCAGCAGCCCTGGTGTGCACCGCGACTCCCGCGAGCGCGGCCACCCTCCCGGTGAGCCACAACTACGTCGTCTCCACCGCCATCGGTTCCGCCGCGCCCGATTCCCCGCCCCCGGGAGCCAACGTCGCCGGCTGCACGAGCGCGACCCACCCGGTCCCCGTCGTGCTCGTCCATGGCACCTACGAGAACGAGAACGGTAACTGGCGTGGCATCTCACCGCTGCTGAAGGACAACGGCTACTGCGTCTACACGCTCAACTACGGAGGCACCCCAGGTAACCCCGCACAGGGCACCGGCGACATTCCTACCTCGGCCGCTCAGCTGGGCGCCTTCGTCGACTCCGTCCTGCAGAGCACCGGGGCACACCGAGTCGACATCGTGGGCCACTCGCAGGGTGGGATGATGCCCCGCTACTACATCAACTTCCTTGGGGGTGCGCCGAAGGTGCATACCCTCGTCGGACTCAACCCCTCCAACCACGGCACCACGCTTGACGGTGCTGTCACCCTCGCGAACGCTGTCGGGCTACCGCCCTCGGCTGCACTCGGCGTCGCCGCGCAGCAGCAGCAGGTCGGCTCGAGCTTCATGAGCAAGCTCAACGCCAGTGGGGACACCCGTCCCGGGATCGACTACACGGTGATCGCCACCCGCAATGACGAGGTCGTCACGCCTTATCGGAGCTCCTTCCTCACCGCGGGAGCTGGCGCGACCGTCACCAACATCACCCTGCAGCAGCAGTGCCTCCTCGACCAGGGCGACCACCTTTCCACCCCCTTCGACTCGGTCGCGATGGCCGATGTGCTGAACGCGCTGGACCCGCAGCACCGCGTCCCGGTGCCGTGCGTGCCCGTCTTTCCCGGTGTCGGCGGATGACAGCAGACCGGGGGTAGCGCTCCACCGGACGATGCGACACGTCGCCCTGATGCGTCCTGACGCCATGCCCCTGCGCACTCGCCTTCGTGGGACAGCGCAGACTGCGCTCCTGCTCGTCGCTCTCACGGCCGGATGTGGGTCGCACGGCGGCAGAGTCGGCGCAGCGGCGGCAACTGGCCCGCCGAGCCCCACCCGTTCACCCGCCAGTGCCCTCGCTTCGGCCCCCACGCTCTCGGGCGGGGGTGCGGGCACAGTCCCGACGAGCGCACCCACGACCCCCAGCACACCCACGACCCCCAGCCGCCCCACCCCCGACGGCCCACCCATCACCCTCGCCTTCGCCGGCGACGTGCACTTCGAAGGCGGCTCCCGCGCCGCCCTGTCCGGCGGCCTGGCGGAGATCACCCCGGTGCTGTCCTCGGCTGACCTGTCCATGGTCAACCTGGAGACTGCGGTCACCGATCGCGGCACCCCGGCCCCGAAGGCCTTCACGTTCCGCGCCCCGCCCTCGGCGTTCGTCGCGCTCAAGGCGGCCGGGGTCGACGTGGTGACGATGGCCAACAACCACGGTCTCGACTACGGGACGGACGGGCTGACAGACTCGCTGGCCGCGTCACGACAGGCGGGGGTCCCGGTAGTTGGTGCGGGCGTGCACGAGGACGCTGCCTACGCACCCCACGTCGTCAGCCTGAAGGGGCGCCGGGTCGCCGTCATCGGTGCCACCCAGGTGCTCGACGACACCCTCGTGACCGCCTGGACCGCGGGCCCGGGCAAGCCGGGGCTGGCCTCGGCGAAGAACGAGGGTCGACTGACCACAGCGGTACGCGCCGCCAGGGCGCACGCCGACGTCGTAGTCGTCGACCTGCACTGGGGGACCGAGCTCGCCCAGTGCCCGACGCCGCGGCAGCGCTCGCTGGCCGGGAAGCTGGCTCAGGCCGGCGCCGACGTCATCGTCGGCTCCCACGCCCACGTCCTGCTGGGCGGCGGCTGGCTGTCGAGTGCGGGCGGCGCGCAGCAGACCTACGTCGACTACGGCCTGGGCAACTTCGTCTTCTACGCAGGCACGCCGCTGACCGAGCAGAGCGGCGTACTCACGCTGACCCTGCGAGGACGGCGTACCACCGCCGCCCGGTGGACCCCGGCGCTGATCGGCGGGGGACTGCCGCGGCCCCTCAACGGAGCCGCGGCCAGCCAGGCGAGCGCGGCATGGGACGACCTGCGCGGCTGCACCGGCCTGGCTGGCGCGCCTTCCGGCCCTTGAAGCACGGCGTCGGCAGCTCCGGCCGGTCAGTAGCGCGCGCCGACGACCTGGCTGCCCAGCTGGTCAAGCTCGGCCATGGCATCGGCGTCGAGGGTTACACCGAGCGCGCCGACGTTCTGCTCGAGCCAGGTGACCCGCTTGGTGCCCGGGATGGGCACGACCGGAATGCCGAGCCTGTCCTGCTGCGCGCCGACCCACGCCAGAGCCACTTGCGCCGCAGGCACGCCAAGCCGGTTGGCGACCTGCCGCACCGTCTGGGCGATGGCCTCGTTCGCGTCGCCGGCTGCACCTCTGAACCGTGGGTTGCGGCCGCGGAAGTCCTTTGCACCCAACGACGCCCTGTCGACCGTCCCGGTCAGGAAGCCACGGCCGAGTGGGGAGTACGGCACGAGCCCGACGCCGAGCTCTGCCATGACCGGAGCCAGCGCCTCGGGCTCGCGGCTCCACAGCGAGTACTCACTCTGAACGGCGCTGATCGGGTGCACCGCATGGGCCCGGCGCAGCAGCTCCTCGCTCACCTCGCTCAGCCCGAGGTGGCGCACCTTGCCCTCGGCGACCAGCTCGGCCATGGCGCCGACCGTCTCCTCAATTCCGGCGTTCTGCGCCGGGCGGTGCAGGTAGTACAGGTCGATCGTGTCGACCCCGAGGCGCAGCAGCGAGGACTCGCACGAGCGCTTGACGTAGCCCCGCTCACCCCGGATGAGGCGCCTGTCGTCGCCTCCGGTGCGGTCGATCCCGAACTTCGTCGCGAGCTGCACCTGCTCGCGCCGGTCGTAGACGGCCCTCCCGACGAGCACCTCGTTGTGGCCGTCGCCGTAGACGTTGGCGGTGTCGAGGAACGTCACGCCGAGCTCGATGGCACGGTGGATCGTGGCGACCGACTGGTCCCAGTCGGCCGGCCCGTACCACTCACTCATGCCCATGCAGCCCAGGCCCTGCGCCGAGACCCGCAACCCGGCGAGATCCACCGTCTTCATGCCCACTCCTTCGTCGCCGCGACATCGTGTTGTCGTGCGGTCCGTTGAGCATGACCGCTAACGTGCCTGCTGTGCCAGACCGACCCGAGCAGCCCGCCCTCCGCCGCAGCCACCTCGACATCCCTACGACGGACGGCTCCGCCGACGCCTACCTCACTGTGCCCGACGACAGCGGCCGGCATCCCGGCGTGCTCGTCTTCATGGACGGCATCGGACTGCGCCCGCGGCTGGAGCAGATGGCTGACCGTATCGCCATGCAGGGCTACGCGGTGCTGGTGCCCAACCTGTTCTTCCGCGCCGGCCGCGCGCCGGTAGTGCCCGACCTCGTCCCGCGGTTGCAGTCCGAGGACCGGGCCGCCGTCATGGCCGAGCTGCGACCGCTGATGCAGGCGTTGACGCCGCAGGTCGCCGCCCGCGACACCGAGGCCTACGTTGACTTCCTCGTCCACCAGCCTGGCGTGACAGAAGGGCCGATCGCGACGACGGGCTACTGCATGGGCGGGGCGCTCTCGCTGCGCGCCGCCGCGCAGCTGCCCGACCGCGTCGTCGCGGCCGCCAGCTTCCACGGCGGCAACCTCGCGCCCGACGATCCCGCGGGGGCGCAGCACGGCGCACCCGCCATCCGCGCCGGGCTGTACCTCGCGCACGCCGACAACGACGCCTCGATGCCGCCCGAGCAGGTTGCGCGGCTCGAGGCGGCGCTGGACGCCGCCGGTGTCGCGTACAGCTCCGAGCTCTACGCCGGCGCGGCGCACGGCTTCACGATGAGCGACATGCCGGTGTACGACGCGGCGGCCGAACAGCGACACTGGGATGCCCTGCTCGGACTGCTCGCCCGCGCACTGCCGGCAACTTGACGGCGACCTGACGGCAGACCTGACGGCGACCTGACGGCGACGCAGGGCCGGAGCACACTGGGTGACGTGGGTCGGACCGGCGGATCACCAGCTCGCCGCGGTGCGTTCGGCGAGCTGGCGGCTGCGGTCAGCTCACGTCGCCGGCGCCTGGGCGGCCTGCTGGCGCTCGTCGGCGTCCCCTTCATCACCGTCACCCTGACCGCCTCGCGCTCCCGCCTGTCCCTTGCCGACGACCTTCTGGTCTACCTGCTGCTCGTCGTCGCTGTCTCGGCGGTCGGCGGCTTCTGGCCGGCCGTGCTCTCCGCGGTTGCCGCAAGCCTGCTGCTCAACTGGTACTTCACCGAGCCGCTGCACACCCTCAGCATCGAGGCCCCGCAGAACCTGCTGGCACTGCTGCTGTTCGTCTGCGCGGCGATCAGCGTCAGCAGCGTCGTGCACCTTGCCGCGCGCCGGGCCGCCGAGGCGGCGCGCAGCTCGGCGGAGGCCCAGGCGCTGTTGGGGCTCGCTCGCGCCGTTCTGGGAGGCGCCGACACCCCCGCGGCCGTGCTGGGCCAGGTCGACGCCACGCCGGGTCTGACGGCGCGCCTCGTCGAGCGGGTCAACGGCCGGTGGGTGCCCGTCGTCACCAGCCGCGCGCCCTCCTCACCCGGTTCGGCTCCTGGTCGCGTGGTAACGGTCCGTGACGACCTGCGCCTGCTGCTCTACGGCAGCGCCGCCAGCGTCGGCAGCGTCAGCCCACGGGTGCTCGACGGGCTCGGCGCGCAGGCCGCCGCCGCCCTCGACCGGGAGCGGCTACGCACGCAGGCGGCGCAGGCGGAGGTGCTCGGGGAGGCCAACCGGGTGCGGACCGCCCTGCTCGCGGCGGTCAGCCACGACCTGCGCACGCCGCTCGCGTCGGTCAAGGCCGCGGTGTCGAGCCTGCGGCAGGACGACGTGGCCTGGTCGCCCGGCGACGAGCAGGAGCTGCTCGCGACCATCGAGGACGGCGCCGACCGGCTCGACTCCATCATCGGCAACCTGCTCGACATGAGCCGGCTGCAGACCGGGTCGCTGCAGCCCTTCCTGCGTCCCACCGCTCTGGACGAGGTGGTTCCGCTTGCCCTGCTCGGCCTGGAGGGAGCCGCCGCGGTCCGGCTGGAGCTGCCCGACGTCCTGCCCCTGGTCCTCACCGACCCCGGACTGCTCGAGCGGGTCGTGGCCAACCTCGTCGCGAACGGCCTTCGCTTCAGCGCCGGACGCCCGGTGGCGGTATCCGCCCGGGAGGCAGCTGGCCGCGTCGTCCTGGAGGTCGTCGACCACGGGGTCGGCGTGCCCGAGGCGCAGCGGGACCGCATGTTCGAGCCCTTCCAGCGCCTGGGCGACCGCTCCGTCGGCGGGGTCGGGCTCGGGCTCGCCGTCGCCCGGGGCTTCGTCGAGGCGATGGGCGGGAGCATCCGCGCGACACCGACCGCGGGGGGTGGGCTGACGATGCAGGTCGAGCTGCGGGCGGCGACCTCGAGCGTCCCCACGGCATGACAGCCGGCTCCGGATGACGACCGTGCTTGTCGTCGACGACGACCCCGCCATCCTGCGGGCACTGCGCATCAACCTCAGCGCCCGCGACTACCGGGTGGTCACCGCCACTGCCGGCGCAGAGGGCCTCGCCACCGTCGCCCGCGAGCGCCCGGACGTCATCGTGCTCGACCTGGGGCTACCCAACATGGACGGCGGCGAGGTGATCCGCGGCGTGCGCGGCTGGGCGGCGACGCCCATCATCGTGCTGTCGGCCCGCGGGCAGGAGGCGGCCAAGGTCGCCGCGCTCGACGACGGCGCCGACGACTACGTGACCAAGCCGTTCGGGATGGACGAGCTGCTCGCGCGGCTGCGGGCCGCGGTGCGCCGTGCAGCACCCGGCCCCGACGACGAGGCGACCGTCGCCAACGCGGCCTTCACGGTCGACCTGGCGGCGAAGGCGGTCCTGCTGCCGGACGGGCGGCCCGTGCGGCTGACGCCGACCGAGTGGCAGCTGCTGGAGGTGCTCGTGCGGCACCGCGGGCGCCTGGTCAGCGGACGCCAGCTGCTGCACGACGTGTGGGGTCCGGCGTACGGCACCGAGACCCACTACCTACGGGTCTACATGGCCCAGCTGCGGCGCAAGCTTGAGCCCGACCCGTCCCGGCCGCACTACCTCATCACCGAGCCGGGGTTCGGCTACCGCTTCACAACGGACTGAGCGCCTGCGCCCGGCGCGTCGCCCGTCGCTCCCGCCGTCACCGATCGGACGCGGTTGACGAACGTGGCGTTGACAGCGCGTGCCAGCGGTGGGTAGAGCCGCATCAGCAGCCAGGGCGGGAGAACCTGATGGCGCGGGGTCGGCACGACGACCTGCCCGTGCGTGACGGCGTCGAGCGCCGCCCGGGCCACGACATCCGGCGAGGTTCCTCGAGTGGCGTAGAGCTCGGTGGCGCCGGCCTGGCGCTCCTGCCAGGCACCGCGCATCGTCGAGGTGCGGACGATGTCGGTGGCGATGACCCCCGGGCACAGCGCGCTGACCCGGATGCGGTGCGGGCGCAACTCCGCGTCGAGGGCCTCGCTCAACCCGATGACGGCGGCCTTCGTCGTCGAGTACGGCACCATCCCTGGCACCGGCAGCAGGCCGGCCACCGATGCCGTGTTGACGATGTGCGCGGGGCGTCCCTGCGCCAGCAGCCGCGGCACGAAGGCGTGGATGCCGTGCACGACGCCCATGAGGTTGACGTCGATGAGGCGCTGCCAGTCCGACAGCGGCGTGTCGGCGACGGCGCCGGCGTGTCCGATGCCCGCGTTGTTGAACAGCAGGTCGACGCCCCCCGCCCCGACGACCTGCTCGGCAAGGGCGTCGACCGCCGCGGCGTCGCAGACGTCGACGGTGTGGGCCACGGCTCGCGCACCTGCTTCGACGATCTGCCGGGTGACCGCTTCCGCACGACCGGCGTCGACGTCGGCCACATGGACCAGCGCACCGCGCCGGGCGAGCAGCAGCGCCAGGGACCGGCCGATGCCGGAGCCGGCGCCGGTGACGACGGCCGTCCGGCCGTGCAGGTCGGTGCCGGACAGCCCCGTGCCCGCACGAGCCGTCCGCGAGCGGATACCCGCCAGTGCGACGGCGGCGGCGGCAACCGGCACTGCTCTCAGCCGCCTCATGTGCCGCTCGTCACGCCGGCCAGCGCGGCGGCCTGCGGCACCGTCGCGTCTACCAGCGCAGCCAGGCGCCGGCTCACCTCCGGGCGCCGTTCCAGCTGCACCATGTGCCCCGCTCCCGGGAAGATGGTCAGCTCGCCCAGTGGCAGGGCTGCTGCAATGGCCTGGCTGTGCGGCAACGGGCAGAGTTGGTCGCGGTCGCCGACGAGGACCACGGCGGGCACGTCGGCCAGCGCAGCCAGTGCCGCGCGGCGGTCGTGCTCGGAGAAGGTGGCGTGGAAGTAGGCCACGGTCTCGGCCGAGCAGCCGGCCATGTCCTCGAGCGTCTCGCGCACGTGCTCGGGGTCGGCGGCGAGCCCGAAGATGAGCCGTGCCGTCCCCGCGGCGAGCTTGCGCGGGATGCCCGCCTGCTCGCGCCGCAGCGCCCGCTCGTTCAGGTGCGGCGTCAGCAGCTTGAACAACGTCGCTGCCGGACGCGGCATCCCGTACGCGACGTCCTTGAGCTCGCCGGAGGAGGTGGCGACGAAGCCGACCCCCACGACCCGCTGGCCGAACAGCTCAGGCCGCTGCTCGGCCAGGGCCATGAGCGCCATGCCGCCCATCGAGTGCCCGACCAGCACCACGGGCCCGGTGGGCCCGACCGCGTCGAGCACGGCGACGAGGTCGCGCGCCAGCTGCTCGAGCCGCGCAGCCTCACGCGTAGTCCGGCCCGAGCGCCCGTGCCCGCGGTGGTCGTAGACCACCACTTTGAGGTCTGGCCGGGCGGCGAGCAGGTCACGCACCTGCCCGGCCCACACCCGCGAGGACTGGACGTAGCCGTGCGCCAGCACCACCGTGCCCGCGGCCTGCTCGGGACCGTGCTCCTCCACCTGCAGCGCGACGCCGTCGTCCGTCGTCACCATCCGGTGTCGCCCCTCGAGCGGTGGTACCGGAGTGACGGGCGGCTCGGGCGCGGGACTCTCGACCCCGTGGCCCGAGCCATGCTGCTGCTGCGCGGCGCCCGGAGTCCGGCCACGGGCGAGCCCCTTCACTCCGGCGACCGCGCCGGCCGCCACTGCGCCCGCCACTGCGCCCGCCACTGCGCCAAGCCAGAGCGGCACCGGGCGGCGTCCGGCGGGCAGCGGCTGCCTCCTGACGACGGGCAAACCAGTCCTGGCGGTGCGCGTGCTCATAGTGATCTCCTGCCGATGGTGACGATGTCCAGGCTTCAGGCGCGCGCGGCGAGCCGCTGCGGTCGAGGCGCGCGAAGCTCGTAGGCCTCGGCGTCGAAGCGTCGCATCTGCCGCGCGTAGGTGAACGTGTGGGTCGGCCACAGCGTGAAGTTGCGGCCGTTGGCGTCGCGGTACCACGAGC
>JAABUQ010008488.1_pt1 | contig 14389 bp, 13 predicted proteins | sample 5560001 | NCBI WGS metagenome assembly JAABUQ01 (sample SAMN10711888, study PRJNA513371) | rock metagenome | isolation source: Antarctica rocks | place: Antarctica: Victoria Land, Finger Mt nord | collected 2015-12-18
GATCAGGACGCTGCCCTATGCGACGAAGCCCGTATCCGCCTCAGACACTTTCGAACCATGCGACGCAATTGGATCGAACTGTCGAAAGAGTTGACATTGCCCGAGTTGGTGGGCGTGATTTTGACCGCAGGTCTGGCGCGCGTCGGCGCTGCAGGATCAGCACGCGCGGCCAATCAGCAGCGCAACCTGCGCCGCTTCCTGCGGCGCGTCGACCTCTACGCGCAATCTCATCCTACTGCGAACCTCAAAGCGTTTCTCGCCTATTCGGAACTCCGGAGCGCTAGCGAATCGGAAGCCTGCGAGGCGGACGATTCACCCAAGACGGTTCGTTTGCTGAGCGTGGAGGCGGCAATGGGCAAGAGCTTCGAGCAGGTAGTGATCGCCAACGTTCGAGCAGGTTCGTTCCCGCGTTTTTATGCTCCCGATGCCTTTTTGTTCAGTCCGAGCTTGGGGATGATCGCAAAGGAAAACGTTGGGGACGCTCGCGCGTCGCGCACGGCAAAGTTCAGCTACTATATGTTTCGGACCAAGACGCGCGAAGCATACAATCGTGAGGAGCGCCGAATCTTCGCCTATGCCTTGCGTCGTGCCAGACGAGGCGTCACGGTAACCGCCAGCGAGCGCAGTACCAAAGGCATCAGCACACCTGAGTTTTTAAGTGAATTACAGGCTGCGCGGATCCCAGATACCGTCGACCTCAGCGATCGTTGGAAACCTTCTCATCGCGAGCTGCTCACCGGCTAGGAGCTTAGGGGACGATGAGAATTACATTAGGCTTACGATTTGGCGGCTACAAACGGAAGCCATAGTCCGTTAACAGCCTGTGAAGAGCACGCTCAACACCTCTACCGATCCTCAAGTTGGGTTCCGGCCGCCCGGGACCTTGGATGCCTCCACCGCGCTGCAACGCTACAGCGGACCTTGGGGCATACGACAAGCGGCCCACTTAGCGCGCAGAACCGGTTTCGGTGCCACTCCAGAGGAAGTTCGCAGTCTGAGCACACTCGGGGTGGAAGGTGCGGTGCATTCAGTAATGCACCCGTCCGCAGACGACGTCGATTTGCCGCTCTACCCCGACACAGCTGAACTTTTCGATCGGAAGACCCGCTACCAAGCGGCACAAATGTGGTGGCTGGATCGCATGCTGCGCACGAAACACCCCTTCTCTGAAAAGATGGCGTTGTTCTGGCACGGTCATTTTGCCACCAGTATGCGCAAGGTACCGCCCGAGCTTTTAGTACGCCAGATAGCCTTGTTTCGTTCGCGCGGCCTAGGAGACTTTCGTTCTTTGCTCTTGGCAGTCTCGCAGGATCCTGCGATGCTCATCTGGCTCGACAACCGTTTCAACTACAAAGCTCATCCCAACGAAAACTACGCCCGCGAGGTAATGGAGCTGTTTGCGCTCGGTTTGGGCAACTACACCGAAGACGACGTGAAGAATGCCGCTCGGGCCTTCACCGGATGGACGCTCGATCGCAAGCGGGACTTTGTTTTCCGGCCCAATGCGCACGACGATGGCGAAAAAACGTTCCTAGGCCGCACGGGAAACTTCACCGGTGAAGACGTCATCGGCATCATCGTGTCGCAACCGATTTCACAACGGTTCATGGCCCGCAAGTTGCTGCAATTTTTCTTATACTCGGATCCTGAACCGCAGCTTACGGAACAACTTGCTTCGGTATACGCGGTTTCCGGCTATGACATTGCAAAAACGATCGGTACGCTCTTGCGTTCGAACGTTTTCTACTCGATGCGCGCGTACCGCGCCCTGCCAAAAAGTCCAATCGAGTTCGCAGTTGGTTTGTTGCGCTACTTTGGGGCGCAAAAGATACCTCCCGGGACGCCGTACAGCATCGCGCGTATGGGTCAGGAGATCCTTGCGCCGCCGAGCGTAAAAGGTTGGGACGGTGGACCCGCCTGGATCAACACCTCCACCATGCTGGCACGTTTCAACGCGGTCAATGCACTCGCGCAAAACCGCAAGCCGGCAGCCGGGTTGCTCAATCCCACGGCGGTCGTCCAGGCCGTAGGGGAATTGGATGCATCGCGGGTGCTGGAATATATAACATCGACGGCAATTCAGGACGATTTAACCACCCAGACTCGGGGAACTCTCATGGACTACCTTGAGGCAAAGCACGCGCCGAATCCAACTCCTTTCGGTCAGGAGAACTACGAAGAGCGCATTCGCGGCGTGCTTGCGCTCGTCTTGAACTCGATGTCCAACCAACTCAATTAGGAGGTGCCATGACCAGCCGCCGTACTTTTCTTTCTTCATCGCTGAGCGTTGCCGTACTCGGAGGACTCGTTCCCAATAGCTTTCTGCGAGCCGCCCAAGCCCAAACGATCAGTCAAAGCGCGAATCAATTGGGAGATGACAAAGTGCTGGTTGTCGTCCAAATGGGCGGTGGAAACGACGGTCTCAACACCATCGTGCCGTGGTCGGACGACAATTACCATCGCGTCCGTCCCACGATTCGCATTGGCGAAAAGGACGTCTTGCGCATCGACGACCGCATCGGACTAAATCCGGCGATGTCGGGCTTAATGGAGCTGTACAAGGAAGGTCACCTGGCGATCGTGCAAGGCGTAGGCTATCCTAATCCGGATCGCTCGCATTTTCGCGCTACGGAAATTTGGGAAACCGGAGCGCCCACCAAATTCGTCTCCACGGGCTGGCTCGGGCGCTATTTGGATACGCAACAGTCCGCCAACGCCAAGGCTAACAATCCGTTCGAAGCGGTCACTCTCACCGACGTCATTCCCGCCGCACTCATAGCGCAGCATGTGGACGTCCCTGCAATCGGCACATTGAACGCCTTCAATTACAACACCGGCCGCGACGCGGCCAGTAGGACCAGCGCGGGGCAGCTTTTCGACGGTGCGCGACCCGGACAGTCACCGTATCTTTCCATGCTCGAAAACACCGCCCGGCTGGCCTTTCACGGCGGCGATCTGCTACGCTCTAAAATCGCCGGTTACACGCCGGCGGTCAAGTACCCCAGCGACAATTTTTCCAAACAGTTGCAGCTCGCCGCACAACTTATCGGATCGCGCACCGGGACGCGGATCATCTTCGTGGCGCTGGGTTCCTTCGATACGCACGTCGGCCAGCGGGCGCAGCAAGATCGCTTACTGGGCTACATGAGTTCGGGACTACTGGCCTTTTATCGCGACCTGGCGGCGCACGGACACGCAAACCGCGTGCTTACGATGACTTTTTCAGAATTCGGACGCCGCGTCGCCCAAAACGCCGGTAACGGCACGGACCACGGAACTGCCATGCCGCTGTTCGTTATCGGTCAGGGTATCAAAGGCGGGGTCTATGGACAGCATCCTTCACTCACCGACCTGGACAATGGTGATTTGAAGTTCAACACTGATTTTCGAGCGGTGTATGCAACGGTTCTCGATAAGTGGCTGGGCCGCTCGCCCGATGCGATTTTATTTGGAAGCTATAAACCGATCGCCTTCGTGTAAGGGGTTGCGTTTCTTAAAAGCATAAAGATGGGGCGTGGAAATTGTTCCGGTCAAGCCCGATACGTATGCGCGTCTCGTGCTACCGCTAACTGCAGAGCTGTGGTCGGACAAGCGGCCTTTCGAACGATACGTCGCTGACTTTCAGCAAGTCGTTGAATCGCCGTACGGGAAGTGTTCGTTACAAACGCTGGCCTTGTTTGAGAGTACACAAATCGCCACTTCGTGCAAGCGATACGAACGCAAGCTGCACGTTGGCAACAAAACCCTGCGAGGTGCGGGAATCGGGGCAGTCTTTACACCTCCGAATTTGCGGGGACGGGGGTATGCCAGTGCATTTTTTGGGGCATTATTAGACAGAGAAAAACAGGCAGCTACGGATCTCGTGTACTTGTTCTCCGACATTCATCCTATCTTCTACAGCAATTTGGGTTTTCGAGAACTCCCGTCACGCTTGATTTCCTTACGCGCCGATAGTATTACAATGCAGCGGATCGAGGTTGAAACGCCAAGCGAACGCGAGTGGCCTGCTATCTATAAGTGTTTCGACGCCCTGGAGCGCAGGCGCTCGTGGGGATTCCTGCGCACTCCGGCGGTTTGGAATTGGATTTGGCTGAACAGGAAGCAACACGCGGCAGCGGGACACGGGCAGCCCGTCCATCTGGTTATCCGGCAAGCAAACGCGGTCTGCGCGTACGTGTACGGTCATCGGCAACCTCTAGCGGATACGCTGGTGATCCACGAGTACGGCTTCGCTAACGAACGCGGGCATGAACTACTCCCTTCGCTCCTAAGAAGTGCCGCGGGCGACCTCCGAAAGATAGTTGGTTGGATGCCTCCCGACGTCGCCCGCGACGCCTTGCCTCAGGGATCCGTCAAAAAACGCAAAGACGCAGTCTTCATGGTTGCAGCGCTGTCATCGGAAGCTAAACGACTCTTTGCCGATGAAGCCGCCACCACGCCTCGCACCGGCGACCGCATCTGGATCTCCGACCATATCTAGCAGGCAGATAGTTTACGAGTCGAACAGCGAGGTTTGGAGGGACTGTCCGCGGACGAGCGATGCGACGCGAGTGCCGAGCAATCTTACCGGCGCCGTCTGGAGATTGGCGCGCTCCAAGCAGTGCGCGCCCGCGGCGAAGATCGTGGCTTCATCTACGGCCGGCTCGGTAAGGTGGGTTTGCCGGACGACAAGTGAAAAATCGCTGCGCTTGATTTTTATGCCGACAGTCGATGCGCACAATCCCTCACTTTGCAGTTTGCGGGAAAGCTCGGCGGCTTGCTGACGCAGCACGTCTAGCAGGACGTATTCTTCTTTGATGTCGTATTCGAACGTTTCTTCCGTGGAGATGGATTTGGTCTCGCGATCGCTTTCAACCGGACGCCGATCAAACCCGCGGGCGAGTTCTCGAACCGCTAGACCACCGGAGCCGAACAGCGCATACAACGTCGAATCGTTGAGGTCTGCGAGCTGACCAATCGTGTTTATTCCGCGGGCGGAAAGCCGCCAACGCGCCTTGGGGCCGATGCCCCACAATTTTTCAACCGGTAGCGGCGCAAGAAACGCGGCTTCTTCGCCGGGTGCGACCGCGCGCAGCCCATCCGGCTTGCAGAGATCCGAGGCAACTTTTGCAACCATTTTGCCGGTCGCCACTCCGGCGCTGACCGTGAGACCGGTACGCTCGCGAACTTGCGCGCGGATTCCAGCCGCTATGTGCGTTGCAGCGGTGATGTCGCACTGACCAAGGTCGACGAAGGCCTCGTCGAACGATAAGCCTTCCACGGTGCGCGATTCTTCCGAAAGAATTTCGAAAACTGCCTGCGACACTTCGCGGTACCTCGCGTGGTTCGGCGGTACCACCACGATTTGCGGACAGGCCTGCAGCGCGCGATAGAGCGGCATTGCGGAGCGCACGCCGAAGCGGCGAGCTTCGTACGAAGCCGTAAGCACGACGGCACGGCGGCTGTTTCCAGCGACTGCCAGCGGTTTGCCTGCTAAGGTTGGATCGTCGCGAACCGCAACGCTCGCGTAAAAAGCATCGATGTCGAAGTGAGCAAGCATTTAACTAGAAGAATTATACCGCTGCCGTCGCACCAGAAAAAATCGTTCGAATCGTCTGCATGTTCCTGACGTCGTCCGCATCTTCGCCCGGTGTTTCGAGTATCGCGGTCTTGTCGCGCAATTCAGGACGCGCCGCCAAAGCGCGAAAGCCGTCCCAACCGATGTTGCCGTCTCCGATATGCCAGTGGCGATCGCGATGCGCGCCGAGGGCTACCTGCGTGTCGTTGAAGTGGAACAGATGCACGCGATCGAGGCCAATATGCTCGGCAGTCTGATAGATGAATTCGTCGACGCCTCGCTGCGAATTGATTTCGTATCCGGCGGCCCAAGCATGCGCCGTATCAAGGCATACTCCCAGTTGAGGATGATCGATGCTGTGCACGAAACGGCCGAGCTCTTCCAGCGTTCCGCCACACAGTTCGCCTGCTCCCGCGGAGTTTTCCATCACCAAATACACTCCCGGCGCGATGGCACTCAGTGCTTCTTCGAGCAGGCGGCAAACGGAAACAAAGCCCTCTGAACGCGACCTTTTCCCATAAGAACCGAGATGAGTGTTTACAAAGGAAATGTTTCCTATTGCTGCGGCTTCGAGGTCGTTTTTAATCAACCGCATCGATCCGGCACGAATTTTCTCGTCGGCCGTTGCGAGGTTGATCAGATACGAGGTATGGATGGCGCAAGGATCAATGCCCGCATTCTGCCGCATGGCTGAGAAGCTTTTCAGCGCGGCTGCGTCGATTTTGCCTACACGATAGGTTCTGGAGTTGCTGCTAAAGACTTGAAGCGCGGTGCAGCCCGCATTGACGGCGTGCTGCAGCGCAGCTTCATAGCCGCCTCGCGTCCGCACGTGTATGCCAAGCCGCATGGGGTCTAGTCTTACCGGAAACGGAGGGAATTGGAGCGCATGCCCCGCGGCATGAAGCTTCGCCGTCTACCGGCCGGAGCGGCTTTGGAGGGATTTTTTTCAAAAGTCGTTCCGGTGATCAGTACGGCATCCGACGGCCGCTCCCGGCGCCCGACCCGTCCGATAAGTTGCTCGACGTCGGCTTCGCCAAACGCGTCTGCATCGGTAATAACGACGAGATCGGCTGCCGGGATGTCCAGACCGCTGCCAATAAGGTTAGTGGCGGCAAGGATCGACGGCGCTTGAGACTTGAAATCGCGCATCATCTCTATGCGCGTACCCGCACCGTGCACCTTCACTCCCCTGCGCGCATGACGTTTGCCGTGCGCGCTGCTGTCGGCCATATCGCCACGCATCTGTTGCACGGGCAGCTCGTAGGTGTGCGTCAGGCGCGCGGCGAGCCGCGGAATGTCCCCGCGCGTACGTCCCACTACGAATATTCTGGAACGAGCGTGCAGATGATGCCGGATGAAGGATTCCGCGCGAGACAACTGCTCGGGCGGAGGTTCACCCCACACGCCCTCCACTTTGTGAATCTTTGTTGGCAGCACGTTAAAGGGCATCCGGTGCATGGTGATAAGGTTCGAATACGCACCGATCCGCGTTAAGAACGGTTTCACTTCTGAAGGCGTCGCAGTGGAGAAAACCATCGGGCAGTCGAGCTTTTCCAGCAGGCTTAGGTGCTCGCGCTCGTCGTAGGCGTTGACGTCATCAACGAACAGCATGGCGCTGCGGTCGATGCGGTTCCACCATTGCTCGCTAGACAGCATCATCGCGCTACCCATAACGAAGCGGATGGACCCATTATCTATTCCCGCACTCACCGCGCGCCGCTCCTCCGGCGATATCCCCCCGTGTATTTCAGCGACGCCGAGTTCCGTGTGCTCCAAACGATCCCGGAAATAAGTGACGTGCTGGCGCACGAGATCGCGCGTGGGCGCAACGATGCACGAGTAACTGTCGGCGCGCAGCACTTCAGTAACAGCCACCCGCAGCATCACTTCGGTTTTACCCGAACCCGTTGGCGCTTTTAGTAAAAACTCATAGGTCCCTCGCGCAAGCCCGTCGTTGATGGCGCCGATGGCACGCTGTTGATCGTCGGTCAGCGTAAACTGCTCGCCCTCACGGATGAGCTCGTGCGCGACGGCAACGGCTTGCGAGTTTTCGTCTATCTGGCGCCAGATGCGTTTGAGCTTCGCAGTCGCCGTCATGAAACTGCGGCCTCCGTCGCCTGCGGCTGCGATTGTGCTGACGAAGTCATCGCTTGCGTCAAGGCCTGCAGCTCCACTGGCTCTCCCGAGGGCAACTGCATCTCCGGTAAATCTTCCAGGGAACGCAAGCCAAAAGCTTGCAAAAATTCGGGCGTCGTTTTATACAGCATCGGTCTGCCGATGATCTCTTTGCGCCCCATCTCCGCAATGAGGCCGCGATCCAGGAGCGTCGTTACAACGCTATCGGAGGAAACTCCGCGAATCGCTTCGATCTCGCTTTTGGTGACGGGCTGGAGATACGCAACGATGGCTAGCGATTCGAGCGCCGGTGTCGATAAGCTGGTCTTAGGCGGCAGCAAGTACCGCTCCACAACGTCGCGCGCTCGCGGCGCGCTGGCGAAACGGTAGCCGCCGGCAATCTCGCGCAAGACGATCCCTCGACCCGAGAAATCGGCCTCAATCTTTTGCAGGGCCGCAGCAACTTCAACGTGTGATGCACCGGTCAACTTTGCGATCTCCGCAATAGACAGCGGCTCCACCGCAACGAACAGTAAGGCTTCAATTGGTTCTTGGAGACAGTCATCGGCTTGCGTGGTATCCGTCATGCTAAGCCGCGCTGGCCAGGGAAATCGCGAACAGTTTAACGTCGTCAAAAGCATGGGCCTGCTCGAAGCCGATGCGATTGCGCCGAATGAGTTCAAGAATCGCGAGGAAGGTGACGATTATCGTTTCTCGTTCCATTTCGCTACAAAGTGCCGAGAGCAAAGTTTCACCCTGTGACCGTATCTGACGCATAACATAATCCATCTGTGCCAAAAGGGAAACTCGTTCGCGCGCTACCGTGCGGCGTTCTGGTTTTGCGTTTCGCAACATAGCGAGGAAGGCGTTCGAAAGGCGGCTGGCCTCGACGCAGTACCGTTGGGTGAGCTTGCCCGCGGGATCGCCGCAATCCCGGTAAAAAAAAGCCGCTGCTTCGGACGCTCTCCCACGCAAGGCCTCACCGGCCTCTCGATATTTTGAATACGTTATCAGGCGCGCCCGCAGGCGTTCCTCAACTTCCTCGGCGGTTTCAGCTTCTTCGTCCAGAAATGCGCCTGGAACCGGAGGCAGCAACGATTTTGACTTAAGGAAGACCAACGTTGCCGCAATCACCAGGTACTCCGCGGCAAGCTCTATATCGAGCGCTTCCATCAACGATATGTACTCGAAGTATTGTTGAGCGACGGTTGCCAGCGGTACGGTCGCAATGTCGAGCTGGCGCTCTTTGACCAAGTTTAAGAGCAGGTCGAGGGGGCCATCGAAAACTTCAAGGGAAACCCGGCAGCCACTGTTTTCGAAAGGTTGAATCGTCAACTTCTCCGTTGCTCTGCCGTTCTCGCCACAACGGGCAGATCGCCAAATTCTGCGGGATTGGCCAAGTGTTCCAATGCCAAGTTGATTAACCGCTTTTCATTAACGTACTTCAATGCTTTTTTGGCAGCCATGATCTCAAACCACTGGGCTTCGTCAACTTCGTGATCGTGGTTTGCCGTATCACCTGAGAGGTAGCGCATCAGATAGAAAGTCACTGCCTTCTTATGCTTTCGCCCGTTGAAATAAAACCAGTAAGAAATCTCGGAAAGCTTCGTGACAATCTCCGCCCAGCAGCCGGTTTCTTCACGGACTTCGCGAAGGGCGGCTTGTTCGTTGGACTCCCTGATTTCCAGGTGGCCCTTTGGGAGGGACCAAATGCGAGGGACGCCCCTCCCGATGAGGAGCGCATCATAGGTTGACTCCCGGCGGCGCAGAACAAGGCCGCCCGCCGAAACCTCATACTTGATACGCATTGTCCGCTTCTAATGGCGAGAAGGCGCCTTAACAAGGCGCCGCTGTTACCTATAGTATATCAATTGGGTCCAAGAAGAGCGGGCCTGCGCCAACGAACTCTTGCACCTTCAGTGGACTAGCTAGAAGGTGCTTCCTCCTGGCCGGAGGGCTGCCTCCAGCGCAGGTCCGGCTGCCGAGCCGCTCGCGTTTCGTCGATGCGCCCCACCACCGTTTTTTTTGGCGCGTCCATGATTCCCCGAGGGTTCGCTCGCGCAGTTTCCACGATTCCCCGTAGAGCCGCGATGAATTGATCCAACGTTTCCTTTGATTCGGTTTCTGTCGGCTCAATCATCAAACACTCTGGAACGATGAGTGGAAAGTACATCGTCGGGGCATGAAATCCGCAATCCAGCAACGCCTTGGCGATGTCCAGCGCACGAACGCCGGTTTCGCGCTTCAAGCTCTGGGCGGATGCGACGAATTCGTGCCGGCAATTTTCCCGATAGGGCGTCTCCAAAAATGGTTCGATGCGCACGCGCATGTAGTTCGCGTTGAGTATGGCCAACTGCGAAACCCGAGTTAGTCCTGCCGCGCCGTTGGCATAGATATACGCGAGCGCTCTCACCATGTGCGCGAAATTTGACCAAAAGGAACGCATCGGGCCGATGGATTGCGGGCGGGCAAAATCCAGCGCGAAAACCATGGCATCGCTAGAAAATTCCGCGCCAGTCTTGCCGTTGGAAGCTTTTGTCGCCGTGATGACCGGCGTCGGCAAGAACTCAACCAGATGCTTTGCGACTCCCACCGGGCCCGCGCCGGCGCCGCCGCCGCCGTGCGGGATCGTGAACGTCTTATGCAAGTTGAGATGCATCAGATCGAACCCCATATCCCCGGGCCGTGCGTTGCCCATCAGCGCGTTGGCATTCGCCCCGTCGTAGTACATCAAACCGCCCGCTTCATGTACGGCGCGCGTGATTTCGGCGATATGGTCTTCGAACAGTCCCAGGGTGTTGGGATTGGTCATCATACAAACAGCCGTGTCGGGACCTAGAACTTTCTTGAGCGCGTCGACACTGACGCGACCGCGCTCGTCGCTCTGCAGCGAAATTACCTTGTAGCCCACCATCGCTGCAGAGGCGGGGTTCGTTCCGTGCGCGGTGTCGGGGACGATTACCGTCATACGCCGGTTCTCGCCACGAGAGGCAAAGTAGGCTTTTGCGATGAGGAGCGCCGCTAGCTCCGCATGAGCGCCCGCCGCGGGATTCAGTGAAAAGGCCGCCATCCCAAAGAGGGATGCCAGGCTGCGCTCCAACTCATACATGATCTGCAGCGAGCCCTGCGCGTATTCGTCAGGAGCGAAGGGATGAATGTCGCGCAGTGCCGGTAAGTTCGCACACGCGTCATTTACGCGCGGGTTGTATTTCATGGTGCACGAACCAAGCGGATAAAAAGCCATGTCGATGCCGAACGTTCTCTGGGAGAGTCGTGTAAAGTGCCGCACGACATCCAGCTCACTGTTGTCGGGCAATGGCAGATCGGTGCGCAGAACGTCTTGCGACAAGAACGACGTTAACGAGTCTCCAGGCGGAAAATAGCGGTTTGCACGCCCTTCTTGGCCTTGCTCGAATATGAGCGGCGTGGAGAACTCAGACGCTAGCTGCAACGGGACCCGCCTCTCGAAGCGCCGAGCACAGCGCCTCAATGTCATCGGAGGTCGTGAGCTCGGTGGCAGTCGTGAGGATGCAATCGGAGTACTCCGGATACCACCGGCCGAGATCCACCCCGCCCAAGATTCCCGCCATTTGCAGCCGTTTTAGCGACTCTGCGGCCGGCACCGGCAGCTTGACGACGAATTCGTTGAAGAACGGTGCATCAAAGCGCAGCGTGCAACCGGGAATGGATGAAATTCCCCTTGCCAGTTCCCGCGTGCGCTGCAAGTTCGCGGCCGCACAGTCGCGCAGGCCAGTTTGCCCGAGCAGCGCCAGATACATCGTTGCAATGAGCGCGCAATGTGCCTGGTTCGTGCAAATGTTGGAGGTTGCGCGCTCGCGGCGGATATGCTGCTCGCGAGCTTGCAGCGTTAGCACGTACGCCTCTCGACCGTTCTTGTCGACCGTTTTCCCGACAAGCCGGCCCGGAATCCGTCGCAAATGCTCCTTGGTCGCAGCGATGAAACCGACATAGGGGCCGCCGTAAGCTACCGGGACGCCGAAGGATTGCGCCTCGCCCACGGCAATCTGTGCCCCCCAAGAAGCGGGGCTCTGCAGCGCCGCCAGAGACAACGCTTCCGCCACCACGCCAATCAGCACCGCGCCGCTTTGCGCGATCTCCTTTGCGACGGCCGGTGGCGGCGCGTCGATATTGCCGAAAAAATTAGGCGTTTGCACGACCACAGCGGCGTACTGTTGGCCAGCAAGTGCAGTGTGAAGGTCGTTCCAGTCACCGGTTCCGTGCTGCGTCACAGGCAACTCGTCAAGCGATATGTCCAAGCCGTCGGCGTACGTTTTTAACACAGCTCGGTAATTTGGATGCACGGCCCGCGACAAAAGAACTTTTTTTCGGCCGTTGGCATGGATCGCCATGATGACGCCTTCGGCGAGCGCGGTTGCACCGTCATACACCGACGCGTTGGCGACCTCCAATCCGGTCAGCAAGCAGATGTAGGTTTGCCACTCGTAGATCGCCTGCAAATAACCTTGCGAAACTTCCGCTTGATATGGCGTATATGAAGTAAGAAATTCACCGCGCATCGCCAGCGCCATAACCGCAGGGGGGCAATAATGACGGTACGCGCCCGCTCCGAGAAACGATATACATTGCGAGGCAACGTTGCGCGCTGCAAAGCTTTCAAATCGCCGCATGATTGCGCTTTCCGCCAGCGCAGGAACCACCTCGAGCTCCGCCTTGAGCGCGACTTCGTCAGGTACGCGGGTGAGCTCGTCCAATGATGTCGCGCCAATCGCATCGAGCATCTCCTGGATATCGCGTTTCGTATGCGGAGTGTACATGCTAATGTGTTTCGGTTGCTACCATGTCTTCGTATGTGCGAGCGGAGAGTAGATTGTTTTTCTCCTCAATGTCTTTGACGCGAAGCTTGAAGAGCCAGCCGCCGTCGAATGGCTCACGGTTTACCAGCGAGGGATCCTCTTCAAGCGCAGCATTGACCTCGACCACTTCGCCGCTGATTGGTGTGTACAAGTCAGAAACGGCCTTCACGGACTCGACAACTCCGGTGTTGGCGAATTGAGAAACCTCTGCGCCCACTCGCGGCAACTCAACGTAAACGATATCCCCGAGCGAATCTTGGGCGTACTCAGTGATCCCGACCGTCGCCGTGTCGCCGTCCAATCTTAGCCACTCGTGCTCTTTGCTAAACAAAAGGTCCTCAGTCAGCGCCAAAATGATTCTCCCGTTATCCGCGTTTGTAAAAAGGCAAGGAAACGATCCGCGCTTCGTGGGTAGCGCCACGGATTTCAACCTGCACGTTTTGGCCGACGCTGGAGGCGTCCTTGTCTAGTAAGGCCGTCGCGATATTTCGGTTGCCAACAGACGGCCCCAGCGATCCGCTGCGGATTTCACCGATCGGCTCGCCATGCACGAAAACTGGATAGCCTTCGCGAGCCGGCGCACGTCCGGCTAAAATCAAAGCAGCAATCCGCCGGTAGGTGTCACCGGCCTTCTGCGCCTGCAAGGCCTCTTTGCCGATGAACTGTGGCTTCGAAAATTTGACGGCCCAGTCCAGCCCTGCCTGTATCGGAGTGATCTCTTCGCTCATCTCGTGTCCGTACAGTGGCATACCGGCTTCCAACCGCAGGACGTCGCGCGCGCCTAAGCCTGCGGGTTCAAGACCCTCCGCTTCGTTCTCGCGTAACAATCGGCCCCAGATCTCGACCGCGCAGTCCGATCCAATGAACAACTCAAAACCGTCTTCTCCGGTGTATCCGGTACGCGCCACGATTGCGCGATAACCGTACGCGCTTGTCTCGATGCACGAATAGTACTTCATCGCCCCGAGATCGGCATCGACAACGGACGACAGCATGTTGACCGATTGCGGACCTTGAATCGCAATCAACGCGTTCGTTCCGTGTAAATTCGTCAAGTTAACGGCGGAGTCGCCCAAGTGAGCATTCAGATGAGCCCACATCTTATCGGCGTTAGAAGCGTTAACTACCAACAGCCACCGGTTTGGCAAACGATAGAAGATCACATCATCGTGAGCGCCGCCCTCCGCGTTGCAGAAAATATTGTATCTTGCCTGCAACGGCTTCATCGTCGATACGGCGTTAACCGTCAGCGCTTCGGCCCACGCCGCTACATTGTCGCCCTCCAACAAAAACTGTCCCATGTGCGACAAATCGAAAAGTCCTGCCCGTCGGCGCACCGCATCATGCTCTTTGAGAATGCTGCTGTATTGCACGGGCATCTCGAATCCACCGAACGGTATCAACTTCGCTCCACGCTTTTTGTGTGCATCGTAGAGAGCGGTGCGCCGTATGGAATCCTGAATTGTGCTCATCGGGGCTTTTCTTCTCTGTTCGTGTTGAGAAAATTTAGGGTTGCGTGGGCTACCAACTTCGAGCCGCTCGTGACTTTGACTTCACCGTAGACGATGCGACGTCCGGCTTTGAGGACGTGGGCTTCGGCAATCAGGTCCCGGGGCGGCAATGCCGGCGCCAGAAAATTGCAAGCGAGCGCGGCGGTGGTTGTTTCTTGTTCGCGGCCGTAAAGGGAGGCCAGCGCAACATAGAAAGAAGTGTCGCATAAGCTGACAATCGCCCCGCCATGCACTGCTCCCGTCCCATTGCTAATTTCGGGCCGGTAAGGCATGCGCATCTGCGCCCAGCCGTCACCGACGCTTTCCAATTTCAAGTCCAGCAAATCCACAAAATGGGAGCGTTCCTTGTCCCACTGGGCGCGGGCTTTCTC